>Ga0315906_10005689_pt1 | contig 15603 bp, 5 predicted proteins | sample LakEriMetagenome_4_FD_203526 | JGI IMG/M metagenome (GOLD analysis project Ga0315906, IMG submission 203526) | Freshwater fungal communities from buoy surface, Lake Erie, Ohio, United States - Buoy 2 MA122 | ecosystem: Environmental > Aquatic > Freshwater > Lake > Lake biofilm | place: USA: Lake...
AGACATATTAATGTATAATGAAGGTACAAATGATAAATTTTTATTAATACTTATTAAATTATTTGATATATTATTAATATTACTATGTAAATTATTTATATCTGTTGGAAATTTATTTATAGCATTTGAAAAATTTGTTAAATTGTCTATTACATTTACAAAATTTAACGATACATCATTTATATTAGGTAAATCTATAGTAATAACATTATCAAAAAATGTCTTTAATATTATTATTATATTTGATGACATTTTAATTGGTGTATAAGATTGTTTGTAATAGTTTTGCCATGGTATATAATTAAAATTATCTACTGTCCCGATTTTATATTTATAATCATTTTCATAAATAAAACCATCATTCAATTCAATTTTTAAAATATTATTATTAATATCTAATATTTTCATAGGTCCATACACTTCATTTAATTTATATATAACTATATAATCATTGATTTTTAAATTATGATTATTAATACTTATATAAATATAATTATTTTCATTTATATTTTTTGTTATATTATTTATTTCTAAAATATTGTTAATTTTATATTTTTTTTCAATAGGAGTAAAATTATATTTATTCCATTTATAATAACTCATAGCTAAAATATTATTTATTTTATGATCAAACTTAACTTGTTTATTATTAAAATCATAATTAAAACCAAATAGTAAATTACTTATTCTAATTAAAACACCATTTAATATTTTTAAACTTTCATTTACTGTTTGATCAATTGACCAGTCTAAATTATCTAATAGTATTTTTTCTTCATCTGTTACTAATTCTCCTAAATACCAATACTTTTTATCATTAATAATAAAATTATTCTCACATACTTTATTATTAAAAATATTATTAAATATTTGTTTCTGTATTTCTAATTTAACTTGCTTTAATTCATTTATTTTATTTAATTCATTTATTGATAAATTAGAATAATAACCTTGTTTTGTCAATAATTCTTTTTCAATATCAAAATGTATATTTTTTATAATATCTTGGTCTTTGTATAATGATAAAGTATTAAATGAATCTATGTAAAAAGTATTATTGATTAATTTAATTTGCTTATATGGATTTTTTATATTATAATTGTTAATAGATTCTAATACAGAATTTTTCAAACCAAATTTATTTAAAATATTATTCCAAAATGACACTAATACAAATGATTCCCAAGATTGATCACATGGTAAAATAGAATTTCTTAATATAATATTTAATAATATTGGTGTCATATAATCAGGGTTTTGCAATTGCTTATTAATATTAATTATTATATCATTTAATGTTACAGTGTCTTTAAAAACATTATCTATCATATTTGTTATAGTTAAATTATCAGATACATCATATATATCTTTTATATTAATAGGCGATAAATCGTCAAATAAATAATGTACAATTTTTGTATTTTTATCATATATAATTTTTTCAACAATAGTTAAATTTGTATTAATCAATTTATTATTTATAACTTCATATAATTCTGTTATTACTTCATAATATAAATTATTATACATTACATAAATTAAATTATTAGAAGAATCATATAAACAATTATCAATGGTATAGCTATATATAGGGCTATTAACGGGACTTAAATTAATACTATAAACACATAAATTATTAATAAAATATGGTTGTAAATTATTATTTACATCTTTAAACATACCATTATCTATTATATATTGTAAAATATTATTACCATTTATTATTCCTATACTTGTATAGTCTAATATTTTATTATTAGAATTATCATATAATCCTAATTCATTATTTATCATCTTTAATTTATAATTATTTATACCAAATTCATTAAATATCTCATTTTCTATTACTTTTTTAAATTCTTTAGTTGAATATAAATTATTTGTTAAATTTGCACCAAAAGTTGAAATATAATTATTAATTATATCTATTTCGTCAACTTTATTTAATTTGAATAATTTTTTATATTTATTATATTTATTTATAATTAATGTTTGGTTGTATATATAAATATTATTAATAAAATCAATAATTTTATTTCTAAAAAACAGATCATATTTAAAATAAAATTTTGAATCACTGTAATTTGTTGAAACTTGTAAATTATAATCAATTAAATTATTATAAATTGGATTTATTCTTGGAAATATTAAATCATAATTATCCCAATTGAAACCTGTCATAATTTCAATATCTCTTAAAAGATTATATGTTGTTAATCCTATTAAATTTACATTATCAAATATATTTTTATAAAAATTTATAAAATTAATTTTTGTAACATTAAAATATTCAATTAAATAATTATATGTATAATTGTTATAGAATTGTTTAAACAATTGAATTAAATATTCTGTTAATATATCAAATATAGAATAATTATTAATATTAATTATATTGCCAAAAAATATTTTGTTATCTTCTGTAACTATTTTATAACTTGTGTTATTTACTTTATCATTTATAATTTCTTCATTTAAAATATCATATATATTCATCATAACCTCATTTATAACATAATATATTAATGACAATTCATCTTTTTCATTAATAAATTCAATCTGACTATATTTTAAGAAAAAATTTATATGTGTTAATGTCGCGCCATTGAAAATTTGTTCTTTATAATTATCAAAAGTATTCCAAAAATTAATATCACTATTTCTAGGTTTTCTGTCTGGTAAATAATATAATTCTAGTTTATCACACAAGTAAAAAACAAACCATTGTAATACTTCTATTGATTTTAAATTTTTTAATTCTATATCTGTATATGTAGTTGTAATATTTACCGTATTTATTACTGAGTAAAATCGAATAGTTTTATTGTTAAAATTAAATGTTTTCCCGTCTAAATAACTAATGCATTTACCTTTAATATTATAATCAAAATAATTATTAAATAAATTAGTAATAATATGATTAATTATAAATTGATCATAATAATTAGAAAAATTATTAATAATAATAATATTCCCTGCAGTTGTTAATGTTGACATTGAAGAATAACCTTTTTGAATAGTTTGTAAAATATCTTGTAATAAATGCCATAAATTATTATAAAAATATAATGTTGCGTATAATAAAAATTTTTTATCTTTTATTTTACTTGTTATTTTATTAATTAAATATTTATAAAAATCTATAATTATTGTATTTAAAAATACACTACGATTTTTACCATCATTAACATTCCTATTTTTAACTATATAATTGTCATCAAAATAATTCCAATTATAAATTAATCTTATTTTATCATTTACAAAACTAGCTACATTTTCTGATCCTGTTATATCAAAAAATACATAAAATGATAATTTTTGTGTTGTATTAATCAAATATAATAATGCTAAAAATTTTTTATATTCAATATAATCGGGTGGAGCTAAATACATTTCATAATATTCATCTAATATATCATATTCTAATATTATCCATTTATGAAAACTAAATGTTAAATTATTTAATTCATTATCTGTAAATATATTTAATGATTTTAATATATTTATATCATTTATGTCTATGTTATTATAATTTACATTATTTGTAAAATTTTTTACATTTGTATTATTATCAAAATAATTTAAGTTAGATATTTTTATAGGATTATGTGACAAATCATTTTCATTTGTTAAAATTAGATTAATTGGTTTTTTTAATAATATTTCATTTGAAATTTGTTTTATTTTTATTTTTAATGTCGGAAATGTTTCATAATTTTTTAATGTTTTTATAATATTAAAACTATAATTATTTGCATTTTGTATAGTTTTAAAAAATAATAAATCCTGCGATTCTAAAAATTCATTCCAATTATTTAAAATATTATCAACAAAAATATTGTTATCATAAGTTCCTATTATACTTTTTAAATAATTATTTGCATGATTGGCAACTAGCTTACTTTGTAAAGAAATTACATTTGTAATAGTGACAGCATATTGAGAAAAAAAATAATTTGATGAAAATAAATTTGTAAATATATTTTTAATAATATTATGATTTATATCAATTGTTTGACCAATATTATTAACAATAATATTATATATCTCGTAATTTTCTAAATTTAAACTTTTAATTTTTGTTACAATATTTTTATAATTTTCATATACATCATAGTTAATTGTTTCGTACTTGATATTTGTTATCGGTAAAAATTTATAATTATCTATATTATTTGATTCAATAACAAAATGCGATGCTATGTTACTCTCTTGCCAATATTCATATGTTACATAATCCAATGAATTGTTTAAATCTATTAAGTTATCATTGTTCCAAAAATATTTTAAAATATTATTTAAATATATTTCTTGATTCTCTAATTTATAATCTTCTGTAATATTTACAACATTATTATTACTTATGTCATTCACATTTATAAATTTATTTCCATATATTATAAATTTATTTATATTATTATTTCTTATTATCATTTCTGATGTATGATAGTATAAATCTGTATTACTTATCCCTGGTAATTTTATTTTCTTTAAAATTATTAAATCATTATAGTATGTAGATAATTCCATAACAGCAAAGGGCAAAAGATAAGGAAAACCATCCATTAAATTAGACGGTTTATTGTAACTATTTTTATAATACAAGTTTAAATAATTATAATATTTGCCTTTGTAAACATATTTAAAACCTTTACCTTTATTAATAAAATCGTATACTGGTATTAAATTATTACTAATGTCCGATGAACTTTGAATTGTAATATCTTGAGTAAAGTTACCGATTAAATCAATAATAAAATCAGCGGTTGTATCAACAATATAATTCCCACTAATATCTTCATTTGAGTTAATAGGACCTATATAATTACCACTTGTATCTACAAAATAATTATTATCATTTAAATTTATAATAATTCCTGTATTTCCGTTGTCATCAATGTAAATTTCTTTAATTAATACAAAATTCATATCTTTATCTAAAAAATATTTTTTATTGTAACGTAAATCTATATTTGATTGTAAATTACTATATAATAAAACTGGTACAAAAGATTTATCAATATTTAATTGTGTTAAATCTTCTATATAAAAAGTAATAGGAATATAGTTGTCATTTTTATCTACAAAATATTTTTTTTGACTATTATCTATAATATATTTACCTTGTAAATCTGTTATATCTTGTTCTTCTGGTGTTACACCATTATATATATATAATAAATATTTATTATTATTTAAAGAAGGGAAATTTATAGTTGATGTATCTTGTAAAATTTTCACTTCCCATTCTATTGCTTCATTCGGGTTTAATGTATATATACTAATATTATTATTTCTACTTTTTATAAATTTGATTTTTAATATTTGAAATAAATCTTCTGATTTAACAATTTGAGGTCTTGAACCAATAAAATATATTTTATTTGCAATTGTATTATTTACAACCTCTTTCTCTATAATAATATCATTATTCACATATTTCTCTGTTTTTATAATGTAATTATTATTAGTTATTGAATATTTCTTGTTTACTAATATGTCTGTTAAATCATAGTTTAATCCATTTTTTTTATAAAAATACATTAAAGGTTCTATATTACTTTTTGTATAAATATTAAGTATTAAATTAATAATTATATTTTCATTAAATTTCTGATTATCTAAACTTGTTAAACTATAATCTTGTTGTTTTTCTTCAATATATTTAATTAATTGTATTTCTTGATTTTCTACTATATAATTTGTTAATTGTGAAATAAAATTTTGGTAATAATCAAACGATGTCATTATTTTCCTTTCATCATCTATTTGTAATAAATGCAATAAATATTGCATTTGTAATGGATAATAAAAATTATATAAATCGTTTTTTTTATCAATATAATTATAACATAATTGATTCAATTCATTAATTAAAACATTATCGCTATAAGTTACTGGCGATATAAAACTTTTATCTACTATATCATAATCTTTTACTTTTGGATATACTGTACTTTTTTTTAATTCTTTTGTATGATCTAACCAATTATATACATTTATTATATTATTATTTTCAAAATATGTAAAATATGTAAAATCATTTAATCTTTCTAATATATAATTAATATTATTTGTTGATAAATTATAAATATTTTTATCTGTATTTAATTTCAGTTCTGTTGGAATATCATTATTATATTTTGCTTCTAATGATGGTAACTCGCAATACATCATTAAATTTTGTAATAAATCACCATAATTTGGTATTTTTAAATTATTCTTACTACCAAATTTATTTTGCCCCTTAAATTTTATATTTAAATCTTGAAATGAAAAAGGGTATGATGTTTTATATACTAACTTAAAATGACTAAAATTTAAATTGTCTATTAATAATTTATTATCAGCACAACTTGCTAATTGTAATAAACCTCCTGGCATATATAACTCATTATTATAAAATATATAATTAATCTTTAAATATAACAAATTAAATTAAATTATTTATTTTTATATTGAGAAAGCTAATGACGCCATCCCTTCTGATATTTTTAATATATTAATACTACGTGCAAAAAAATTAATAGATACATTTTTATTCATATATTCAAAAAACATTGGATTTATATTAATAAATGCTTGATTTGCATCTAATAATCCCATATTACAGCTGCCGCTCGGTTGATAGTCTTCAGGATGGATAGCAAAAGAAAATAAATAAATTCCTGGCGAAGGAATGTTTTTATGATGCTTCCATGGTTGTATTAAGTTATAATAGTTGCTTTCTCTATTTGTAACTCTTTCTATACTATTAAAAGTAATTGATAAAGTATCAATTGTATTTTCTGAATATATTGTATTTATGATTTCTATATATCCATCGTCATTAATAATATAATCACTGTTAATTGTAATAGTTGTCTCGTCAACATTTATAACTTTATAAATATTATTATAATATTTACTATTATATATTCTTATATTATCATCTATTTGTATTAAATGTTTATTGCCTATAATTAATTTTATTTGCTTATTATTTAAATTAGCGACTGTTCTAAATTTATATATTTTTACAAATTCATATTTATTCCATATTTTACTTTGACATGTCCATAATAATTCTTTTATTGGATTTACAAAATACAATAATTGATTAATGTTTATAGAATTAATATTATTTACTGGTAAATATTGATGCTGATCTATCAAATATTCTAATGTATTTCTACCAAATTTTTTTCGTTCTTCTTGTTCTATATAAACATAATCAATGTACAATGACACATTTAATATATTTATAAGTTCATTTATATTTACATTATCATGTAAATTACTTTCTATTGTTTCTACTACACAACATTCTGATAATTCTTTTAATTTTAAATTTACTTGAATATCATGATATCTTAAAGCTAAAGCTGGTAAAGAAATACCTGTGTATTTTGAAAACCAGAATGGCAATGGTATATATAATGAATAGGATTCTTTTTTATTTGCATCATAATTGATTAATTTAGGTATATTACCTATTATATTATTAAATGTATTAATATGATTTTGAGATAATGTTAGTTCATACCAAATATTTAACATATCTGCATTCAACCTATCTATTACTTGCCCACCAATAGAAATATCAATGGAATCTATTAATCTTAATCCTATTTTTGGAACCCATGAAAAACGATAATAATTTATATTCTCTATGTCTATTATATTTTTTATTTTTGTTAATTCATTAAACAATTGATTATTATATAATGATGTATTCTCACGATAAGTTACTAAAAATGTTTTTAATTTATTTTTAAATTCTATATTTTTTAAATTACTATAATTTGAAAATTGATATTCTGATTTTAATGATAATTCAAACATATAAACAATATCAAAATTTATGTAACTATTTATTTTTTTTATGAATACATTTGAATAAATATTATTATATTTATTATATTCTATCCAATTATCTGATTTTTTAAAAATATTTATTATATTCATTACTGAATTGTAATTCCCTGCTATACTAATTGATTCATTCCATAATAATCTCCATAAAACAAAAAAATATTTTATATATTGTTTATAATTTGTAAAATTATGTTTTACTTCATTATATTCTAATATAATATTATTTATAAATGTTTTGTTTTTTGGATGTATAATTGAATTATTAACTATTGGAATATGTACCTCTGGTAAATCTATTTTTAAATACATATGATTTATTAAATCGCCTGTTTTTGCAAGTGTGCAAGTTACGCTTTCGCCGAAATTTGGCGCTCCATCAAAAAATTCTTCTAATGTTTCTATTGAAAAATTTGTATATGTATAAAAAACTAATTTAAAAAAAGTTATTTGAGGTTTTGAAGTTATAAATAAATCTTCATTCGTCGAAGAAACTAGTTGTAGTAATCCTCCGCCCATTAATATAATATATAATTATAAATTAATACTTATATTAATTTATAATTTTAAAAATAATATTAATTTTTATATCAGACATGGCTATATAACTAGCAAACTAGCAATAACACAACATTTATTAACATCATTTAGCACAATCTCCACAAAAATAAATATTTTATAAGATGGTAGCAATCAAGTACTAATTTATATAATACTAATTGATAAAGCAATTTATAATTATTATTATAAATGATATAGACTAAAATATACAAATAACATTTAATGGAAAACAACAAAAATAAAAGAAATAATACAGACTTATACTTATATTAATAAAAAACTGTTATAAGTCAAATAGATGATGCATTAATTGAAGAATTAAAAACAAAAATATAACAAAATGTATTAAGAATAACAACATAAAGAGAAGCTGGTACAAAATACCTACAAACACAATACGAAAAAAATAGTATAATCAATAGTATTATAATATATAATTTCAACAGATTTAATATAAATATATTAAATATTAAAATAAAATATGTTATAATATATTATATATAATATATTATAATAATATGGAATTAAAATCTGGCGATAATGATTATTATGCTATATATAAAGAATATAAACAAAAATATTTAGATTTAAAAAATAATATTTTAGGAGGTGGTAAGGTGCGAACGCAATCAGACTTACATGAAAATTTTTTAAAGCTTAAACCAGATTCGAAGAATAATAAGAATAACCGTGAAATTACTATACACAATAATTTAATATCACAAAGTATATTAATTGATCAGTTAAAAAAAAATTTAACATTAGTTCCAAAATACACAACCGATAATCATACAAAAGTAAAAAATATGTTAATAAAGGAACAAGTATTTGTCTTTTTTAAAAAAATAGATGATATAAAAGATTTATTAAATACAGTAAGACCATTACTAAAAAATACAAATGCAAATATTGAAAAAATAAAATCAATTATGAATGATATAGAAAATATTATAAAAAATGATATTAAAATTAATCATAAACCAATTATTAATAAAAATAATTATGATTTAATATTTCGTTTTGATTTTGATATTAATAAAACTAATTATGATGAAATAATTATACAAATTGAAAAAATATTAACAACTCAATCAACCACTACAACCACAACCACCACAACAACCCAAGCACAAGATAAAAAAGGTACTACAAATGTACCACAACCGCCACCACCGCCACAACCAACAACAAAAAAAACAAAAACAGATGTATCGCAACCACAACCACAACCAGTAAAAGAATGTACTGACAAAAAAATAAAAAATTTCAAAATTGATAATAATATATCACAATGTAAGTTTACAGATAAAGAAAAACTAAATAATATATATACTAAACAATTTAATTTTTTAAATAGTATAAAAGATATAGAATGTAAGAGCGAAGCTAATAAAAAATTAAAAGAACTTGATAATGAACGATATAAATGTGAAAATAAAATACTTGATAACAAACAAGTATTAGATGCAATAATTAAAAAAAAACCAGAAAAAAAAGAAGAAAGAGAACAAATAAACACTATACAAAATAAAAATGATGATTTTGATGCTTCAGATCAATACAATCAAATAACACAAACGACAGAAAATGAAGCTAGTGACAAAAAAGTTAAACAAACAGGATTAGTAGCAGATAAATTTACGAATGTACAAAAAAAAACAGATAGTGTAAATACAAAATTAAGAAATGTAGTATCAAAAACAAGAGATAAAATAGTACAAAAAAATGCTTATGAAGCTGATCTTCGAAATGCTCAAGCTTCATTTTCAGATTCAGATTTATATTATACAGAATTAAATCAACAGCAACAGCAACAACAAACAAAACAACAACAACAACAAGAACAACAAGAACAACAAAAAGAAGAAGAATATGATAATTATACTAGAAAGCGTCAAGATATTGATAATGATACAGATTCAGATAATAACGTTCAAACATACTCTTTAAGTGGAATTAAAACTCCATCATCAACTCAATATTTTGATCAAAAAAATTATTTAATAAAAGTAGGTGATAAATTTTTAATTTTTGATATCAATGAATCACAAATGGCAAAAATTAAAGATATACAAACAAATTGTAATAAAATTATTAATTCATCGGATTTAAAAGAGTTTTATCATAATTTTAGTACATTTCATCAATTAAAAGAAGATGACGAGATTAAACGTGGTAAATTAATTATAAATAAACAATCATTTCAAGGTTTATTAAATGATAATAAAATAACAAATGCATATATAATAACAATATTAAAAAATAATAATCAATCATTTGTTATTGACGTGTTTGATTTAAAAAATAAATCAGTTATACTAGAATTTAATCAAAATATTGCAGATATTGAGAATAAAATAAATAATATTAAAGATTGTAATATACCAGATGAAGATTTTAACAAAATAAATATAAATGGAAATAGTAAAGAGTCTGAAAGTATGGCAAAATCATTCGACACTTTAAAAATCGTAATTAATGATTATAAATTAAAAATCAAGGACATACGAGATGACGATAATAAAAAATTACAAGCAGTTAAAAATGAACTAATCGATAAATTAAATCAGATTAAAACTAGTAATAAAATAACAACACAACACGAAATTGTTGCAGAATTAAATGTTAATAAAGAATACAGTGGTGATGGTGGACAAAGTGTTAAAGTTGGAAATGTAGAATTATTAAAATTAATTAAAACTAAAATGGGAATGGGAAGTGATGTATTAGATAGAAGTGTGATTTTAAAACTACAAACTACACAAATTGCCAAAGAAGAAAAAGATCATAATTATTATAAATTCGGAGAGTATATAAATAAATATACACCATATAGTGCATATAATAATGCATATATATTATTAGGTTTAGTAATATCTCATCAAAGATATAATAATTTAAAAAAACACAATCAAAAAAGTTAAGAATAAATGATTCTTTACCTCAATCTCCATCTACATCTCCAGCTTCAACTACACCTACTAGAACTCGTTCTTTATCTCAAACAAGAAATGTTCCTTCAGAACCTCAAAAAGAAATGCTTCTTTAAATATGGGTAGATACTAATTAATATAAGTGGATAGTTTTTAGATGTCCGACATGTAAAGTAGGTACTATAATAGGTTTTATTCCTGTTTCTTTAAAACAATTCTGACAAAAACTACAATCTTCAGAAGACAGATCTTTATAATTATCTATTTCTTGAACATTTAAAGTAAAATATGGATATGTCATTTTTTCAATAATATTTCTATGAATTTTAACAAATCCAAAACCAACAAAATCAGCTTCTAAAAAATCATTTGGTCTTTCTTTTGCTAATTCAACTAATTTATTTTTATCAAAAAATGGCATAAATTTATTTTTTTTAAAAAATTCTATATCCCATCTTCCAGCCATTACTTGATTTCCAAGATCTGAAACATACCATCCAGAAACAAAAGGATGTTCAATCCTAATTAATGCTTCTATTTGTTCAATTGTAAATTGAATATCGCTATCTAACCAAATCAACCATTTAGCATCAGGAGGACTTGGTGTTTCAAAGCCTTTACCTCCTGTAGCTAAATAATTTCTAGCAAAATTATGCATTTTTCCATTAGTAATTAAAATATCTGCATTATTTTTATCACACCAAGTTCTTAATTTTAAATATTGTTCAAGTAATTTACCATTAATTGAGGAACCAATCGGAATTAAAAAAATATAGTCTAACATTATATTTTTTTAATATAATTTAATCTTTATATTATTATATACTTTATATTATTATATTCTTATTATAATTATATACTTTCTATAAATTGCCAATTATTATAATCACATATTTTTTTCCATATTTGATCATGTTCGTATAATTTTTCTTTAGATTTAAGAAAAGGGAAAGATGATAATAGATGATCAGCTTCCAACAATTCAAATAACTTACGAAAAACATAATTATTATTTAAAAAATTTTTTCTATTTTTTGGTTTGTATAAAATAAATGGTTCTTGTACTTCTTTAAACATTTGTCTTAATTTATCTTCTAATTCTCTATTAATAGAAGGTGGTGGAATACCATTAAGTTTATTAATTATATATGGTATATGTTCATAATAAAAATTTAAATTTAGCTTTTTAAGTATAGCTCTAATTGTATAATTATTAAGAGTTGAAAGATCTTCAATTCTTAATTTATTTATTTCATCAATAATTTTTTCAAAAACTTCGTTTGGTATTTCAGTACTTTCTTTACCTTGAAATTGATTTAGTAATTCAGAAAAATGATTCATTCTTTTATATCCGTTTGGTTTATTATCAACTATTTGATTTTTATAACATGGGATATCACTATCAACTAATATAAAATCACAATTACCACATTGAACACATGAAATTAAACCATCTTGTAAATGTAATACTTTATCTATATTACACTGAGAACATATTTTAATTTTATTTTTTTTTTGTTTATAATTTAAATCTATTTGATTAGTTCTTTTTAAATATTTGTAAAATATTTGTGCTTTGTCATCATTTTTTTTAATATTAAATATATCAATAATTTCATTATTATCATTTTCATTATTATCATCATAATATTTACTTAATAAATCAATAGTATTATTAAAATAGTCAAGTGTATCAGACATATTATTTAAATTATCTATTTCATTTTGTATTTCAATAATATCATCTTTTATTTTTGCTTTTTTTATTATATCTTCTTCAATATAATCTATTGGATTTTTTTTATTTATAATATTATATTCTTCATTAAGCTGATATAATTTATTTTGTAATTTTAATAATACTTTGTCTCTTTTTTCAAATTCTTTCATTTTATCTTGATGCTTACTATCAAGAGTTCCATGTATAAGTAATGATTTATTTAAAATATTATTACAAAAAGAAGAATATTTAATATTTTTATCTTTAAAATTTGATGAAAATTCAGACATTATAATTATTTATATATAAATAACTAATAACTTTATATATATTTAATTAAAAAAAATATATATAAATATAATTTAATTAGTTTTTTTTTAAATTTTTTTTCTTATACTATAATATATATAACACAATGGGTGGTGGTCTAATGCAACTTTAACGATAGAGTTGAACAGTCGACTACTTTATTGGTTCCATGTAATACCAATAAAGATAAATAGTGGAATACATGGTTTAATATAATTGGCTAGTCATAATATATTTATGGCGATACTTTTAAATTGCGGGAAACTCCTTAGAGCCTTAACTACTTCTTATGTTTTGTGAAAAACATAATATCCTCGGATAACGACCAAGGACATAGTAAAAATGTTAAGGATTGGACAATCCGCAGCCAAGCGACTCTAGTATATATGGGTAAAATACTAGAGTTGAAGGTTCAGAGACTATAATGAGTAGGCTTGAGAAAATCCCCTATTTTCGTTGACAGCTTAAGGTATAGTCCCGCTTATATCGAAAGATATAGGAATTTCGGGTCGCATATGGCGCTCAAGATGTTTACCTAACTGGTAATCCTCAAATTACTTTTTTCAAAGTTGTATATCGTAGACATACAAACTTTGCCGTAGAAAGCATTGAACAAACTTTCTCCGGTGCTGCAGATTTCGGACGTAAAGTATCTGCTACATTACAAAGAAATGGTGATCTTGTAAGTAATGTATATCTCCGAGTTGTTCTAAGTGGTGGAAATTCTGGCGATGACACCCAAAAATGGGCATGGGTACAAAAAGTAGGTCATGCTTTAATCTCTTCTGTCGAACTAAACATAGGTGGAACTAAAATTGATAAACAATATGGCGATTGGATGAATTGCTGGTATGAATTATCTCGTAAATTTGGCCAAGATCGCGGATATGCTAAAATGATTGGAAACACCCCAGAATTAACCCAATTAGCCAAATCTCACCGTTCTGCGACTTTATATGTTCCTTTATATTTCTTCCACTGCAGAAACGACGGTCTTGCTCTACCTTTAATTGCTCTCCAATATCACGATGTCCGATATGAATTCGAATTCCGAAAACTCGAAGAATGCATTATATCTTCTGGATTCGTTTCTTCTACCCCTGGAAATCAATTAGGTCTCCGTATGGAAGCTGCTTCCCTCTTTGTAGACTATATCTACTTAGAATCCGAAGAACGTAAAAAATTCGCCCAAAATGCTCATGAATATCTTATCGAACAAGTACAATTCACTGGTGAAGAATCTGTATCTATCAACAGCAACAAATTCCGCCTTAACTTCAATCACCCTTGCAAAGCCCTTTACTGGAATCTTAAACTTGGACGTTATACTAACCCTTCTGGCGCTCATGCATTCCTTGCTTATGATTCCACCGATGCTAATAATCTCCGAGTACAAGCTACTAAACGTTTTGTATTATCTCTAGCTAAATATGCTGGTACTTCCCTCGACTTATCTAATAATCGCCTTCAAATCGCTACTGCAGTAACTAATACTGCGCTTGTAGCTAAATTCAATGCTGCTAATGCTGTAGCTATCAGTGCTACCGAAACCGATGTTGATAATATCACCATTCTCGGAGAACCCTTATCTATCGAAGATGTTTCTACCCCTGTTAGCAAATTATTCGGCACTACTGCGCGTGCATCTGTAGGTGATGGATCTTCTACTTATGACGTAGTTACTCGCCAATATGATAACTATGGTGTATACATGAATGGAACTGAAAACCCCGTACAACGCGGTCTCCTCCAACTTAACGGCCATGATCGCTTTTCTGAAAGAGATGGAAATTATTTTAACTACGTCCAACCCTGGCAGCACCATTCTAACACTCCCTCCGATGGTCTCTGCATGTATTCTTTCTCTCTCAATCCTGAAGATCACCAACCATCCGGTACTTGCAACATGTCTCGTATCGACAACGCTACTCTCAACCTCACCTTCGGTGTTGATGGTGTAGCTGACTTCAAATCCACCTACCTTGCTGATGACAGCAAAATCTCCATCTATGCGCTAAACTATAACGTGTTACGCATCCTTTCAGGTATGGGTGGATTAGCCTACAGTAACTAGGTATGTATCCTAAAAAATATTGAAATTTAAACCACTTAAAGATAAATCATTTTATATTATTATATTATTATTTTTATAAAAATTATGTTTTTTTCATAAAAATAAAATATTTTTTTTGTATTATGACATATAATTTTGAAATTATAAATATT
>Ga0315906_10005690_pt1 | contig 15602 bp, 11 predicted proteins | sample LakEriMetagenome_4_FD_203526 | JGI IMG/M metagenome (GOLD analysis project Ga0315906, IMG submission 203526) | Freshwater fungal communities from buoy surface, Lake Erie, Ohio, United States - Buoy 2 MA122 | ecosystem: Environmental > Aquatic > Freshwater > Lake > Lake biofilm | place: USA...
GAACAAGTCCCATAGCAAATATTTACGATGAGGGTGTCCTAATAAGCTCCGCGGCAACAGGAATGAACTTCGTTGGTTCTGCGGTTACGGCAACAATGTCAGGTTCTGTAGTGACTGTTAGTGTTGTTGGTAGTGCTTCAGAAACTAACGTACTTTCGGGTATTACAATTACAGGAACACAAAATAGTGTAAATAAAACATTCACATTAGCATCAGCACTTCCTGCAGGTTCACAACATCAATTCTTCATCAACGGACAATTACAAACTTATGGTGCGGACTACACAATATCAGGAACAACACTAACAATAGACCCAGACAGGCCAGCACCAACATCAACAGACGTATTAATATTATATGGAAGTCTCGGTTTAACCGTATCAACGGGTATTCCTGGTACATCAGGAAGCTCAGGTTCAAGTGGTTCTTCAGGAACAAGTGGGTCGTCTGGAACATCAGGAAGTTCGGGAACAAGTGGTTCTTCAGGTTCATCGGGAAGTAGTGGTTCTTCTGGTTCATCAGGTAAATCAGGTAGTAGTGGTACAAGTGGTTCATCTGGTACTTCGGGTAGTTCAGGTACTTCAGGCTCGAGCGGAACTTCTGGCTCTTCGGGAAGCTCAGGTACGTCAGGTTCAAGCGGTTCCTCAGGTACATCAGGTTCAAGTGGTTCATCAGGCTCAAGTGGTACTTCAGGTAGTTCAGGAAGTTCGGGCTCATCTGGAACAAGTGGTTCTTCAGGAACAAGTGGCTCATCAGGTACAAGTGGTTCTTCAGGTTCTTCGGGTACATCAGGAAGTTCAGGTTCTTCGGGGACTAGCGGTTCATCAGGTTCATCAGGAACATCCGGTTCATCAGGTACTTCAGGAAGTTCGGGAACTAGTGGTTCTTCAGGAAGTTCGGGAACTAGTGGTTCTTCAGGAAGTAGTGGAAGTTCTGGTTCAAGTGGTAAATCAGGTTCTTCAGGAACATCTGGTTCTTCAGGAACATCTGGTTCTTCAGGTACGAGTGGTTCATCGGGAACAAGTGGTTCATCTGGAACATCGGGTTCATCAGGTTCTTCTGGTACAAGTGGTATTAATGGTTCATCAGGTTCTTCGGGTACATCTGGTTCATCAGGTACGAGTGGTTCTTCGGGAACTAGTGGTTCTTCAGGAAGTTCGGGAACAAGTGGTTCTTCAGGAAGTAGCGGAAGTTCGGGTTCAAGTGGAAAATCAGGTTCCTCAGGAACATCAGGTTCATCGGGAACAAGTGGTTCATCGGGAACATCTGGTTCTTCAGGAACATCTGGCTCTTCAGGTACGTCAGGAAGTTCAGGCTCTTCTGGTACAAGTGGTATCAATGGTTCATCAGGTTCTTCGGGTACATCAGGTTCTTCAGGCACGAGTGGTTCATCGGGAACATCCGGTTCTTCAGGAACATCTGGTTCTTCAGGTTCTTCTGGTACAAGTGGTATCAATGGTTCATCAGGTTCTTCGGGTACAAGTGGTTCATCAGGCACGAGTGGCTCTTCAGGTACGAGTGGCTCTTCAGGAACAAGTGGTTCTTCGGGAAGTAGCGGAAGTTCGGGTTCAAGTGGTTCATCAGGTACGAGTGGCTCTTCAGGTATATCAGGTTCTTCAGGAACAAGTGGTTCTTCAGGAACATCTGGCTCTTCAGGAACATCTGGCTCTTCAGGAACATCTGGTTCTTCAGGTACTTCTGGTGTTTCACCAACAGGTCAAATTATACTGACTGCTGCGGGGAGCTGGCCATCAATCACTTCAGGTGCTCAACTACCGACACAATCAGAAACTACAACGAATGACGTTAATTTCTATTATGTTGGATTCCCTGATACAACACAATTATTTACAAACTGGTCGATGGCGTTGCCATCAGACTATGATGGTGGAACAATCACCGCAGTCTTCTATTGGGCAGCGAATACCGCTTCAACAAACAGTGTTGTTTGGGGACTTGCGGCACGGGCATATGCTGATGGGGACGTACTAGACCAAGCCTTTGGTACGGCTCAAGAATCCACTGACGCAAATAACGGTACTGACGATGTTAATATCTCAGCAGCAACACCTGCAATAACAATTGGAGGTTCACCTGCGGCAAGTCTGTACGTACAATTTAGAGCTTATAGAAACCCAGCTGCTGCGGGTGATACCTTAGCGGCAACAGCGGAACTGTTGGCAATAAGGATAACATATACGAGAGCTTAATATATGGCATTAGAATTTTCACATGGTTCGATACAATGGTTAACAGCCAGTGCAGTGGGAACATTATATACCGTTAGCGGATTGAGTTTCCAGCCAAAGGCTTTACGTTTTTATTGGGTGGGTTTACAATCGAACTCACCAACATCGGCATCTTCACAAGCGGTTGATGAAAGGAGAGGTGTTGGATTTGCAGTTGGCACCGCAAATAGAAGAGCGATTGGTTCGTATAGTCAGGACAACGCCGCTTCGGCAAACTGTGGTGTTGTTGCAACAAGTACAGCGGTTGTGATAACTGTAGATGGTAATGGAGCAATAGATGGATTACTTGATTTGAATAGTATAACCGCAGACGGATTCACACTCATCGTTGATGACGTTGCTATCGCAAACATAACAGTATTTTGGGAAGCTTGGGGTGGGGAGGATATCACAGTTGCGGCAGTTGGTGATATTGCGGAACCCGCAGCAACAGGAACACAGAACTATACTGTTACAGGTTTTGATTCTACAGGACGGAATCAGGTTGTAATGTTTGCAGGATGTCAATCAACAGCCGCAGTGGGTACAGGACAAGTAAACGACTCAGGTTTTTGTGTAGGTTTCGCATCAAATGCAACAACTACAGAAAATATAACTGTATGTGGAAATTCTGATGACGGCTCTGGAACTATGGATACAGACGGATATTGTATCCAAGGTGAATGTTTATCAATGATTACAGTTGCTGGTGGTAACCCAAATGCGAGAGCAACACTATCTGCTTGGGGAACAAACCAGTTTACCCTCAACTGGTTAGCAAGAGGTGTCACAAATAGGAGATACGTTTATTTGGCAATAAAAGGAGGTTCATGGTATTCATCTTCCACCACAATTGCAGGAAACACACTCAACTCAACAACAACAATTGGAGATAGACCTTTCAATATACGGGGGACATCTCTAATAGGTAGAATGACCGCAACACAAACAGCAGGAACATCAACAGCCAATGATAGAATAGGGTTTGGTTCCGGATTATCAACAGCCTCAAGAAATTCAGCTGGTGTTTTAGACGTAGATGCTTTAGGTACATCGAATATTAATACAACATTACAATATGCAAGTGTGTTGGCGTATCCGAGTACTGCAGGTGCACTTCAAACCGCATATGATATTAGTAATTTGAATGCTAATAGTTTAACGTTGATAACTGATACTGCGGGTGGTGTGGCGAACGAATGGATAGGGTATATGGTATTCGGTGATGAAAGAAAGCCAAGAACTGTATCGGTTGGACATCCATTTATAATATAAAATTTGGAATAAAAAAAAGGAAAGATATTTATTTTAGATGATAACAAGAATAGGTACATATTCACAAATCAAAGGAAGTAGTTGGAAACTTCCATGTAGAGTAGCAACAACAGGAAATATCACTCTGAGTGGTTTACAGACCATAGATGGTGTTGCGGTTGTTGCAGGTGAAAGAGTACTTGTAAGAGCACAAAGTACTGCTAGCGAAAACGGTATCTATATTGTTTCGAGTGGTGCATGGACGAGAGCTGTTGATATGTCGATAAGTGAAGACGCTTTTGACGGAGCTCAAGTTTTTATAAATTCTGGTCTTACAAACGCTGAAACTGTTTATGTTTTAACGAGCGATGACCCGATAGTTTTAGGAACAACAAATTTAGTTTATAGGAAAGTAGAACTTTCAGGTACTTCAGGTAGTTCTGGAACATCAGGTTCAAGCGGTTCTTCAGGAAGTTCAGGTAGTTCAGGTTCGAGTGGAACTTCGGGTTCGAGTGGTTCAAGTGGTTCCTCAGGTAGTTCAGGCTCTTCGGGTAAAAGTGGTTCATCAGGAACTTCAGGTAGTTCTGGTACCTCAGGTTCGAGCGGGACCTCCGGTTCAAGCGGTTCATCAGGAACCTCAGGTTCAAGTGGTTCGTCAGGCTCAAGTGGTACTTCGGGGTCAAGCGGTTCTTCAGGTTCTTCTGGTACCAGTGGTTCAAGTGGGTCAAGTGGTTCTTCAGGTAGTTCAGGTTCTTCGGGTAAAAGTGGTTCATCAGGTACATCGGGTAGTTCTGGTACGTCAGGTTCTAGTGGAACCTCTGGCTCATCTGGCACATCTGGTTCCTCTGGTTCATCTGGAACATCTGGAAGTTCAGGTTCATCTGGTACTAGCGGTATAAACGGTTCTTCGGGTTCATCAGGAACATCTGGTTCTTCAGGAACATCAGGTTCCTCAGGCTCATCAGGAAGTTCTGGTTCGAGTGGTCGGTCAGGTTCTAGCGGAACATCTGGTTCTTCAGGAACATCTGGTTCTTCAGGAACATCTGGTTCTTCAGGAACATCTGGTTCTTCAGGAACATCTGGTTCTTCAGGAACATCAGGTAGTTCAGGCTCAAGTGGAAGCGCTGGTTCTTCAGGAACATCTGGTTCTTCAGGAACATCTGGTTCTTCAGGAACATCTGGTTCTTCAGGTTCTTCAGGTACATCAGGCTCCTCAGGTTCATCTGGTAAATCAGGTTCTTCGGGAACATCCGGTTCTTCGGGAACATCCGGTTCTTCGGGAACATCCGGTTCTTCGGGAACATCTGGTTCTTCAGGAACATCTGGCTCATCTGGTTCTTCCGGCACATCTGGAAGTTCTGGTGCATCGGTAACAATAAACAACAATACAAACAATTATGTTGTTACTGCGACAGGCACTGCAAACACATTACAAGGTGAGGCTAATTTACAATTCGATGGTACAACATTAACAGTCACGGGAGATGTTGTTGCTACTACTAAATCTTTCGACATAGTCCACCCAACAAAACCAGGTTGGAGACTTAGATACGGTGTTTTGGAAGGACCTGAACATGGCGTTTATCTCAGAGGAAATACTACTAACAAAGAAATATTATTACCTGACTATTGGATGAATTTAGTTTATAGTGATTCAATAACAGTACAATTAACACCTATTAATAATACAATTGTTCACTTCGTAACGAAAATAGAAAACAACATTGTTTATATAGATTCTGCTAATGGAATTATAAATGCTTCATTTTTGATAATTGCAGAAAGAAAAGATACAGATAGATTTACAATCGAATATCAAGCACCTGAAGTATTATCGATGTAAATAATCACTTCAGTATAATATTCTAAAAAGTGTTCATTATATAAATCCCACTTTATATTGACACCATCTACGGAAAATACATTCACCTTTTCGAAGAAAGGTAAAAAATCATCTCTAAAATCTCTGAACTTAGATTTCATTTCTAATGAACCTAAATGCCATTCTCCTACAATATATTTTACATTGGTTTTGATAAAATCTAAGTTATCGATATTGAAAATATAATACTCACCACCCTCACAATCTGTTTTCAAAAAATCTATATTTTCGATATTATATAGTTTGAGTAAAGTATCGAAGGTTATTGATTCCATGATGTCCCCACCTCCGAAAATCTTTAGGTTCTGTTCAATCGAATTGGTATTGGAAATACCTTTATTTATGGGAGTTACAGGATAACCTCTTGTGTTTCTGATTAAAATTGGAAATTCGATTTGGCTTGGTTCCAAACAATATACGTGTTTGGGTTTTTTGTGTAAAATACTGTAAGTAAAGGGACCGTTGCTGGCACCAATATCCAAAACAATATCTCCTTCACTTACTGTGAAAAACTTTTCATATAAACCTTGTAAAAATATTTCTCCAATAATATGTTCTTTATGGAAAAGACCATCACCCGAATCCATCCAACCCCAATCAAAATTATCTAAACTTAATTTATCCATACTTTTAATTTTTCAAATACCATTTCAGGTGTTATTGTCTTGTGACATTCGAATTGTCTATCTGTGTCTTGATGTCTTGGACACCAATACCAATCATTGTAATCAAACTTGAATTCTTTTCCTACCAAATTCCAGCATCCATGACAAACTTTTTTGTCTGTTATTCTAATATAATCAGGAGTTGACAAATCGATTTCGTGCCAATCTTCGGAAAAGTTTGAAATCATACATACAGGTTTTCCAACGGCATGTGCTAACCAAGTTAAACCTGAAGATAGACCAACAAAAAATTCACAATGTTGAATTAGTTTAATAACTTCCTCTAAACTAAGTCCGAGTTTTTTTACAGATTTTACAGGTACAAAGTTATAGAATGGTGGTTTTCCAAAATCTAAGTGAAAATCAACGCATACGGGGGTATATCCGGCCTTTCTTAACATACCACAAAGGTTATTCCAATTGGATGAAAATTGGTGGTCTTTTATACCATTCGGGTGGTTCCAAAACTTGAGTTGAGCGGTAGAATGGGTACTAATACAAACGTATTTGTTTTTGATTTGCCTTTCTGAATTCGGTACATCAACAACAGGTCGTATGTACTCAGCATTTTGAAAACCAAGTTGTTTTGCAAATATCTGTTGAAGTGGAAGTGAGTGGTCTTCGTGTACCAACTTTATATGTTTATCCACTTCTATTTCAGTCCCTGGTGCAAGAAATTTGATATCAGGGAAACTTTTTTCAAACAATTTTGATAAAGATGTTTTTTGTAACATGAAATATACCTCATATCCGTAGTTCACCCTAAATCTTTCAAGATATGGCATGATAACCAAAATATCACCCAAACCAGCTGAGTTATCCGTAAGTTCAACAAGACACTTAATCATAATTTCATTTTTTCTATAACCATTTGTGGTGTAATTGACCTCTGACAAATATGTTGTTTTTTAGTTCCTTTGTAAACAGGACACCAATCCCAATCACCTGAATCGAAAACAAATACTTCATCATTCCAACATGAAATGCAAACATTCGGATTATGAATCCTTGTTACATTTTCTGTAAACTCATGACCATCTTTTGCAAACCCGTTAATCATGTAAGTATGTTTACCAATAGCCCAATTCAACCAAGATAGTCCTGAACCCAAACCAACAAATGCAGATGCTTGATTTAGATAGTTAATCACAGATTCTAGTGGTTCACTAAAAACATTAGTAACTCCATCAATATAGAATGGGGTTTTGGTTAGTGTTACCACTTCATACCCCTTTTCTTTAATCATCTTTGAAAGTTCAACCCAATATTCATATCTCCACTCTTTGCAACCCGATGTTGCCTGTGGACCGAATACAACATATTTGTTTTTGTTCGGACTTTCCATATCAGGTATGTTGATACCATAGTTTAATTCCTTGAAATCTAATCCCAATATATCTGTCGCGGTGAATTGTAGTGGGTGTAAATTTACCTGATTCGGATTTCTGTCATAGTCTTCCCACTTACCATTTTTCCTGAACCAACCTAATCTATATACAGATTTACAATTGTGTGACTCACCGGGTTTGATAAACTTTATATTTTTATACTCTTTCAAACCTTCGAATAAATTATTATGGAAGGTCGACATTATCACATTACACTTATGTTTTTTTGCAAACTCAACAGAGTAAGGTACCCAAGCTAAAGTATCACCCAAAGATTTCGATTCCATAGAAATCAAAACATTTTCACCTTCCAATTCTAGTTCATCTAACACTTCACCATTTATTCTAATTTGCCATGGTATATAGTATTTTTTACCACAGGCAACCCACATGTTATTTCTTATGGTTTCAGAATGGAGAACATCACCTGTATCTTTATTAACAAATTCAATCAAATAGATTCTATCTTCATCACCCAATATTTCAACTCTCGGACCATCCAAATATGTAACTACTACCTTGTTTTTCTTGAAGGACTTGATTTCAGTTTGAATATTTGAGACTCTTTTCATGAAATCTTCGATTGCGTTAAATCCAATTTTTGCAACTCGTTCCCAACTAAATTCTTTTCTTATGATTGTAGAATCAACCAAAGCAATTTTTTTGAGTGTATCATACTTTTCGTAGGATAGTCTCATCATTTCGGACAAATGGTCAAAGTCTGGTTCATAATAGTTACCAACCATTTCATTGAAGTGGTTATAACTGCTTTGGTTTGCTGGTTTCTCACCCAAAATATTAACAGGTATACCTCTACCTTCAGCGAACTCCAACTGACCCGAACAATTTGAATATATTGATGGGACACCACACGCCATCGCTTCGATAAGTGGTAAGTTCCAACCCTCACTTCTCGCACAAGAAACAAAACAATCACAAGACTTCAGTATGTTAATATAGTCTTCTCTCGAAGGGAAATGCAAAACTTTGATTCTGTCGTCTTCCAAACCATAATGTTTCAATCTTTCTTCTGTTGTCTTCATTCCATCGTTGGAGAAGGGATTATCAACAGATACAATCAAATCAACAGGTTCATCTTTATCGAATGTTTTTAAGAAAGCTTCAATAATTTCTTTGATGGATTTTCTATAATCCCATCTTCCTGCTAAGAAGAACTTGAACCTACCATCTGATGTTACTTCATGTTTTGCTTTATCATCAGGAAAAAAGACATTACCATCAACACCTTCAGGTACTACCTTAATTCTGTCCTCAGGATATCCCTGTTTAATCATGCAATCACGTTGCCATTTTGATGGGACCCACATTTCATGGAATTCAAGTAATTTATTGAAGTATTGTTCAGGTTGAAGTGTTGTTTCCCAAACATTATATGCAATCTTCGGACCACTATAAGTGTCGTAAAATAAGTGGTGGTTTGTTTCACACAATACGATGTTCAAATCATGTTCGAACTCCTTTTCTTTGGATGGGTAGATTGGATAGTTACCTCTTTTTCCATCACCTTCCCACAGGATTTGTTGGTACAAAATACTTTTATCTACTTCATTAAAGTAAGTTTCTTCATCGTGAGGAGTCAAGTTATAACCTTTCCAACTGTTACCAATAGTAAAGTTCCTCACTTTAATATCCGCATGTTTTGTTAAAGCTCGGAAGAAATCACGGGTATGTTGATTATAACCTGTATTACCAACATAAGAACCATGTGCGTATATTTTTGGTCTATCCATTATCAAAAATTTATTGAAAATATAGGTTATTGGAGTTATATTTCAAATACTATGGCACAAGGAGTACACAAAATAACAGAAGATTTCGAAAAAGCATTAAGTGACTATACAGGAGCACCTTATGCGATTGCTCTTGACAACATGAGTAATGCTTTATTTTTGGCATTATACTACGAAAAAAATGTAAAAAAATCGTTGACTAATGACATGGTGGATTGTCCTTCTAAAACTTATCCATCCGTACCATGTGAAATAATACACGCAGGATTAAAGGTTAATTTTATACCTGTTGAAGATAAAACTATCAAAGGACCATATAGATTATCGCCATCAAATGTATACGATTCCGCACTTCGATTCACTGCCGATATGTATATCCCTGGTACACATATGTGTTTATCATTTACAGGACCTTATAAAACATTGAAGTTAAGTAAGGGTGGGGCGATTATCACTGATGATTACCAGGCAATGCTTTGGTTCAAAAGGGCAAGATTTAGTGGAAGAAGGGAATGTTCATATCATGATGACCATTTTGATATGTTGGGTTGGAATTTCTATATGATGCCAGAACTTGCGGCGAGGGGATTACTGATGATGACACAATTTTATAATCTCGATGGAACTAAAAAAGATAATCCGGATTTGGAATTACCATATCCTGATTTATCTAAATTTGAAATATACAAACAATGAAAAAAAACTTAGTTTATTTTTCTATAGGGTTAAAAGATGAATATGCTGAAATGGTGAAATTGTCGTTGGAGTTGATGGACAAATCAAATCCTGATTATCTGGATGTTGTTATATTAACAGATAAAAACTATTTCGAAAGAAATTTTACAACTTATAAAAGAACAAAAACCTCGGTTTTTTTGTTACCTGAAATTAGAAATTCTGACCAATCATGCTTCAATCGACTTAAGATATTTTCATACCCCACAATCAACGAGTATGAAAATATCCTGTATTTGGATGCTGATACAATAGTAAATGTTAACCTAAACACACTTTTTGATAAGTGTGAAGAAGATGGAAAATTATATGCAGTTGTTGAAGATTATAATATTGAAAATCACAAGCGACTCCCATTCAGTTTGCAGACTTATAAAGATGATGATTTGGAGTATTTTGCAAAAAACAAAATATACACTTTCAATAGTGGTACCTTGATGTTCAAATCATCCCTTTTAATGAAAAAACATTTTGATAATGTTTTGAACATCATTGAAAACTATAACGGAGAATATTTTACAGACCAATCGTTCCTTAATTATTACTTCAATTCATATAATTTAACGAAGACCGATGTTATAAAAAAAGATGTTGATTACCTTTATATTGTGGAGTCGAACTATAATGAAAACTTAGATTACTCCAATAAAATTTTACACGTAATAACAGAATCGAATGGTAGTTTAAGTAAAATAGATATGATGAAAGAACTACAACGAAGAATTAGTGGTAATAAAAATTATCAACATAGAGATTATTGGATTGCGGATATTAACAATTATGTTGGAAAAGGTAAGGGTGTTGAAATCGGGGTTTTCAAAGGTGAGTTCTCGAAACAGATATTAAAAAATTGGGGTGGGACTCTTTACATGGTTGATGTATGGAAAGCCTTGGGTGATGAATATATTGATAGTAGTAACCACGCTCACCACACTACCGCATATCAGGAGGCGATGGATAATATTAAGGGATATGAAGATAGGGGTATTATGATACGAACAAATTCCAAAACCGCTAGTGAAATGTTCGAGGACGAATCACTAGACTTTATATTCATTGACGCGAATCATGCATATGATTACGTTGTTGAAGATATTAATTTGTGGTTTCCTAAATTGAAAAAAGGTGGTATGTTCTCAGGTCACGATTACATCCTTATGGATTGGTATAATGACCCTAATTTTGCTGAAAATAAAAAAGACAAACACATATACACATTCACAACTGATGGTAAGCCATTTTATAATGGAATTTTCGGCGTTAATCCTGCAGTCGACGAATTTTGTGAGAAAATGGGATATGAAGTTAACCATACAGGGGAATGGTTCTCAACTTGGTGGTTTATAAAATAAATAAAAATGAAGTTAGCTATTTTTGGTTACGGAGGACACGCAAGAGAAGTTGCATCAATGATTGACCATCCTGTCGATTTTTTTGTTGATGATGAATATTCGAATAATATTATTAAACCTATCAGCAGATTTGACCCTATGATTTATAAGATGATTGTTGCGGTTGCAGACCCATCGCACAGACAATCAATTGTCAACAAACTTCCGAATGAAACAAAGTATTTCAAGTTCATTCACCCAACCGCACTGATTACATCCAAAGATGTAGAAATAGGTGAGGGTAGTTATATAGGTCCAAATACTATTATAACAGTAAATGTTAAAATAGGTAAACATGCGATTTTGAATAGAGGTAATCAAATTGGACACGATAGTAGGATTGGTGATTTCTTTAGTGCGATGCCTGGCGCGATTGTATCAGGTAACGTGAACATCGGAAATAAAGTTTATATGGGCACAAACTCAAGTATTATTGAAAAGATTAACTTGGGAGATAACATAACAATAGGTTCTAATGGAACTGTCGTTTCTGACATAATTGAGAGTGGTACTTATGTTGGGGTACCGGCAAAAAGAAAATTATGATTATAGAACAACAAGAAGGTAAACTTAATTTTGTGTTGGGTGTATTCACACCTTTTGCAAAGGCGTTGACTGGAGGTATTGTTGCGATGCACAAATTAGCGAACGCAATTGCTAATAGAGGACACAACGTTTACATTTTTTGTCCACCTGAATTCCCACATGAAAATATAAAAGTCATACCATCCAACCTCACAAATGAAGAAGGGTTTGTTCAGAACTATAGTTGGGAAGGGTTCTCATTCCCATTACATACAACCATTTCAATATACCCACAAATTACGAGAGGAAACCCGTTCAATACTTTACATGTTTCGAGATGGATTTTATATGATACCGAAAAAGATATCGAGGATGGATACAGAGAAAATGATGTTTATTTCAACTACGGAAATTTCAAAACTTTCAGAAAACAAGAACATAGGGAATTAACGGTATTCAACTATTATTTCGATAAACTATACAAGACGAATTTTGGAGACAGGAAAACATTTTGTCATATCATACACAAACACACACCACCTAATGGTTTGGAGATATTCGAAAAGTTAGGTTCCGAAGATTTAACAAGTTGGAAAACAAGAGGGGCTTACGATTACTTGAGACAAAAGATGAATGAATACAAATATTTCCTTACCTATGACCAAAAAAGTTTTTATACTTTGGCTGCGGGTTTGTGTGGTACACAATCAATAATATTGAATCCTGGACCTTCATATGAATTCGCAGGAAATGCGTTTTCTGATTCGGAGGACTATAAAAACGTAATGACACCCACAGAATACAGATTACAAAATAGAATCCAAGCGTTTGGGGTTGCGTATGGTTGGGAAGACTTGAGTTGGGCAGAAAAAACAATAAATTTTGTTCCTGATTATTTGAAGGAACTTGATAAAATAGACAACAAATCAGTTGATAAATTTATAAAATATTGGGAAAACAAAGTTTATGGTAAATTATAGTATTATATACAAAGGTTGTAGTGAAGATAAAAGAGTCATCTACACAGAATTGAATGGACAAGGAAGCCAAAGGGTTATAATGAAAGTTTATAATACCTATTTGGGATATTCAGAAACCAACTCAGTTGTTACCTTCAATGAAGGAACTAACGTATGGCATTACTTAGTCAATAATTCAAAAAATAGGTACGTAGAATTCAGAGATGCAGAGACCTGTGAAATTGTTGGATTATTTGGATTGGAAGGGACATTGGATTTGAAGGACTATGACCACGACAATTATGTATATAATTTGATGAGAAGTCTTCCGTATAACGGCAAACATAATGTTTGTGCGGTTATCAATGAAATTGTTTGTCAAAGTGTTTATTTTGGTAGTTTTGTAGACATTGAAGAAGGGGATGTAGTTGTGGATATAGGTTTTAACTATGGGTTATTTTCAATAAATGCTCTGAAAAAAAATCCAAAAAGAATTATTGGATTTGAACCGAATTCGAGACTTGTAGAAGTTTTCAAAAAAAATGTAAAAGACACAATAATCGAGGTACACAACTGTGCGGTTTCAGATACTAATGAGACAGTCAATTTCTATGAAAGTGTTAACTCAGAAATGTCCACCATTGTTGATGAGTTTTACAGGGACAATACTTTCAATGTTACTGAAGTTGACGGGTGGAGCTTTATGCATTTGATGAATTTACACAATGTAGATAAAATAGATTATTTGAAAGTAGATTGCGAAGGTGCGGAATATAAGATATTCAGAGCCATACCTGATTACTACCTTTCCAATAATGTTAAAAAAATTGCAATCGAATTTCATAATAATTTTGAGCATGAAAATGTCCAAAACTTAATTAAAAGGTTAAGTGGTTTAGGGTTTGAACTTACCCATACAGTACAAGGAGATTCCCCAATAGGAATGTTATATGCAAGGAAATAAAGTTGTTCTGATTCAAGTATGGTTCGGACCCATTCCTGATTATTTTTGGTATCATTATGAAACAACCAAGAATATAAAAGGGTTTGATTTTTTATTTTTCACTGACCAAAATATAAAATTAGATTCACAAAATTATAAAGTAATTCAAACTTCAGTTTCCGAGGTGGAAAACCTACTCCGAAGTAGGTTGGGTTCTGAAATAAAAATCAAATCGAACAAAAAGGCGTGTGACTTGAAAGCCTCTTTCGGTGATATATTTTCAGAATATATTAAGAATTATGAATATTTTGGTGCCTACGATATAGACACTCTATTTGGTGATGTACATAACTATACATCAGATTTGATAGGTAAGTATGATATAATTTCTATTGCTGATGAAAAATTCCACAATAGATTGTCAGGTCCTTTTTTGATTTTCAGAAACGATGATAATTTGAAAACTGAATATAGAAGTCAAGAATTCATAAAATGTTTCGACAATCCTGAAGTTGAATGTTTCGAAGAACAATACTTAGACCAAAAACTCAAAGACAAATATAAAACCAAGTTCTTGTATTCTATAAATTGCGAAACAGAAAATGGTGGTAAAAACACCTACGAATGTTATTGGTCCGGCGGTAAAATATATGTGGAGGGAGAAGAAAAATTACTTTATCATTTTTATCATAAGAAACATACAAGGATAGACAGAATCGGAAATATTATTATTGCAAAATACAATAAGGTATTGTTAGAAGATTTTTATTGGGTAGTATCATTTACTAAAAACTACGAAGGATTATTTCATAATTTGTTAAAATCTATCAAAAAGTATTCCAACAGAAAATGTATAATATATTCTATAAATTACGATTATGTATTACCAATAGGTGATTTATCAAGTGAACAGTTCATCATACGCAGAATCAATATTGCTGAAGGAGATAAAGATAGCAGGGGTAGAGATAACAACATTATAAGTTCAAAACCATTAATTAACTATGATGTCATACAACACTTCCCAAACAAAAAATTTGTTACAATTGATTCCGATATCTATTTCACAGTGAACTCAGACGATATTTCAAAGTACTTCGACGTTCTCGAATATTACCCTTTGATAAATTCACACATACATGAAGTGATATACCTAAACAACATCTACCCAAATGAAGAATGGACAAGTCCGTTACAATTACTTTTGGATGAAATGGGAGTTGTTGATTTTGTTGTACCAAGGAGAAAAACAAACGTTGTACTTTTTGACAAAAGAAGTGAATGGTTTTTTATTGAGCAAATGGAGATATATCAAAAATACAAAAATAAAAAACCAGGTATATTAGCATTACATGACGAAGACACTGCAAATGCAATTTTATCAAAATATAATTTGAAAAAATGTTTACCCTTAGTTGATATCGAAGAAGTTAATAGAATCGACATGGAAGTATTTTTCAAATACAGTTACCACATGACCCCGATATCTGATTATGTTGTACTACCGAAAAACGAAAATGAGGTGTTATTTTTTCATGGTATAAAGTCACAACAACATTACGATTCAATAATGAAGGAGTATGGTGATAGTGTAATAGATTGTGAAGAAATTTGTATGAAATACGACGGGTTAAGTTTAGTTTTTCAAAAAAATTCGTTCCTTAGTACAAAAAAAATAGAAGGTTCAGTTAACTTCGAAATATATGACCAATATAATAAATTGGTTCTAAGGTTGGATAATCAAATGATTTTTCGATATTCAATTTTTTATATCAATAATGTTGATTTACCCCGAGGAAATTATACTATAAAGATATTTGATAGTTCAAATAAAGTTTGTCTTTTTAGAGACGTATTGAAAGTTACATGATAGAAGTACTA
>Ga0315906_10005694_pt1 | contig 15597 bp, 15 predicted proteins | sample LakEriMetagenome_4_FD_203526 | JGI IMG/M metagenome (GOLD analysis project Ga0315906, IMG submission 203526) | Freshwater fungal communities from buoy surface, Lake Erie, Ohio, United States - Buoy 2 MA122 | ecosystem: Environmental > Aquatic > Freshwater > Lake > Lake biofilm | place: USA...
TAGCAAATCAGGTCTTCTTTTACGAGTACGATCAAGTGCCTGTTCATATCGCCACTCTTCAATTTTCTTCAAATCTCCACTCAATAAGATGTCCGGCACTTTGTACCCGTTGTAATCGGCAGGCCTTGTATAAACAGGAGGAGCAAGTAGGTTATCCTGAAAAGAATCAGTCAAAGCTGAAGTTTCATCATTCAGCACACCGGGAATTAAACGACCGATGGTATCAACTAGAACAGCGGCAGCAAGCTCTCCCCCGCTAAGCACATAATCGCCAATAGAAATTTCAAGAGTAACATATTTATCACGAATACGCTGGTCGATTCCTTTGTAGTGACCGCAAATCAGCAATAGTTTGTTTTTCAGAGAAAGACGATTCGCAGTTTTTTGCTGAAAAGTTTCGCCGTCGGGCGTGAGATAAATGATTTCATCGAAAGGCCCATCTGCACTTAACTCGATAATTGCTTTTTCCAGCGGCTCACACATCATTACCATTCCCGCTCCTCCTCCGTATTGATAATCATCGACCTGGCCATATTCATTCACTGCCCACTTACGCAAATGATGTAGTGTAACCCGAAGCAACCCTTTTTCCTGGGCACGTTTCATGATGGAGTGACCGAGCGGACTTTCAAGCAATTCAGGGACAACAGAAAGAATATGTATTTGCATAAAAGCAAATTTACGTTCACCAGCCCAAGAACCGACTCAGAGCGTAATGGTCTTTTTGGGCATGTATATTGATCACTGTAAAATTAAAAAGCCGCTTAAAAAAGCGGCTTTTTAAGAAAAACGTTAGACTTTATTTAAAAATGCTAAATCCAAGATAAAGACTAGTATTAATATAATTGTCGCCTGTTGGAGCATCTGCAGAAAAGAGTCTCAATCCAAAGATCGTTTTAGGCCCTTTAGAACTTATGTCAAGAATAGGTCCTGAAGTCTTCAAATCACTTGCTAAGTTAAATTGATATCCAATTCCTGCTGCAACATTTGGAGATAATCGATACTTAACCATTACCGGTATTTCGATATTAGAATATCTTTCAGTTTCTTTATTGCTGCCAAATTTAGTTGTAAATGCATAAGAGGAGTAGTTTGCCTCAACCTGAAAATTTATTTTATTAGGTAACTCAAGTACTTCATAATACCCTATATTATACCCTATTCCAGAACTGAAATTGTCATTTTTCTCAGTAAGAACCGAGTAGTTAGTACCAAAGCGAAATCCACCATAAATTTCACTTTGTGATTTTGCAGAAAAAAAAGTTATCAAAAGTAGTGATAAGCTTAAAATATGTTTAGTCATGATTAATTTATATTAATGTTAATAAATTTGAATTCCAAATAAATGAATTAGTTATCAGATTTGACATCTAATTTGAGATCTAATTTTTTATTATTCTCGGTATAAGGAACCTGATAAAACTTCTTAAACTTTCCAGCATACCCTGTTACCTTCATTTTCACATTAGAAAAGAAAATAAAGTTTCTTTTTTCTAATACAAAATTCGGATGCACAATTACATCTGCATTTCCATTTGAAATGGCCTTATATGCTGCAGCAGATTTAAGACTAGTAAAAAAGTTAGGAACAATTGGTGAACCGGATATATTTAAGCCTTCTGCATATTTTTTATCGCCGCTAACTCTGAAAATCAAAAAATATGAAGCTTCTGATTCTCCGGTTAGTACTTTGTTCATATCAACATCTACATCTGCCCTAATCGGATTGATTTGCGCTTTGGGAGCATACATAGGAGTTGAAAGAGTAGATGTTTGGATAGTTTTGCAACTAGCAAATAGCCCTATTAAAGGGATAATGAAAATTTTTTTCATGCTAAAAAATGTTTGTTTGTTGCAAATATATTATCCTTTTTATTTTATCAAAATATTATTTTAAAATAGAAAATAGTAATAATGATCCCTTCGATTATGATAGAATTAGTGTAAAGTACAGAAATAGAGCTTTTTATATAAATTATAATAAACTCTTAACGCTAAGCCAAAATCACTTCGCAAAATGCTGATGGAAGTATGGTATCGTTTCAATGCCTTTATAGAAATTGAACAGGTCATACTTCTCATTCGGACTATGTAAGTTGTCGCTATCAAGCCCAAAACCTAAAAAAACAATTTTAATACCAAGCTCCTGTTCAAACAAAGCACAGATAGGTATACTTCCTCCGCCACGAACCGGGATGGGATCTTTCCCAAATGTTTCCTTAATAGCCGCAGCTGCCGCTTTATATCCTTTGCTATCGATCGGTGTCATGTAAGCCTCACCGCCATGATGCTCGGTTGCTTTTACCTCCACACCTGCCGGCGCAATCGATTGAAAATAATTCAACAATTTCTCTGTTATTTTTTGAGACGACTGATTTGGCACAAGGCGTGCTGAAATTTTTGCATAAGCCTTACTAGGTAAAACCGTTTTCGCACCTTCTCCGATATAACCACCCCAGATGCCATTTAATTCAAGAGTCGGACGAATGCCTGTTCTCTCATTGGAAGAATATCCTTTTTCTCCCCATAATTGCTTCACACCCAGATCCTCCGCATATGCTTTTTCATCAAAAGGCGCTGCAGACATTAATTTTCTTTCTTCTGTCGTGGCATCTACTACATCATCATAAAATCCGGGTATTGTAATATGGTTGTTCTCATCATGACAAGAAGCAATCATCTTTGCCAGCATCGTAATCGGGTTGGCAACAGCTCCCCCATACACGCCACTGTGCAAATCGCGATTAGGTCCGGTTACTTCTACTTCGATATAACTAAGACCACGCACACCAATATCAATTGACGGATGGTCCATGCTGATCATGGCCGTATCGCTGATAAGGATAACATCTGCTTTTAATAAAGCCTTATTCTCTTTTACAAATGTGGCCAGGTTGGGACTACCGATTTCCTCTTCCCCTTCAATGCAAAACTTAACATTGCATGCCAATGTATTCGTTTTTACCATAATCTCAAGCGCCTTCACATGCATGTAAAACTGTCCCTTGTCGTCACATGCTCCGCGTGCAAATATTTTTCCATCGTTTATCACCGGCTCAAAAGGAGGACTATGCCAGAGATTAAGCGGATCAGCAGGCTGTACATCATAATGCCCATAAACTAATACTGTTGGCAATGCTGCATCAATTATTTTTTCACCGTACACAATGGGATGTCCTTCAGTGGTATAGATGGTTGCTGTGTCAGCACCCGCTTCCAGCAAACGTGTTTTAACCTTTTCAGCACAGGCAAGCATATCCGATTGATGCTCACTTTTGGCACTTATTGAAGGAATACGTAAAAGATCGAGCAGTTCTTCTAAAAAACGATCCTTATTTTGAGCCAGATAATCATTCCATACTTGCATGACAAACAATTTTTGCGAAGATACGTTTGGAAGGGGAAAAACAGTTAGCCGTTGGCCGTTATCGGTTGAATAGTTACGAGTTGTTGATTAGATGTTGTAGCATTTTGCATTCTTCATTAGCTAATTATCGAATTAGCTAATTATCACATTAGCTGATTTTTCTTAATGTTATTTTAAAAAATAAGGATGTGTAAAATTATTTTTGGAAATGGGGCTACCGGATTATTAAATTGCCATCCAGTTCGTTAACAGCCTCTGCCGGTTCTACTTCCGCTTGCTATATGTGAAGATGTTTCCGCAGGGGCTGTGCCTATTTAGGTTATTGGTTGTTTGTTATTGGTTATTAGTTTTATATGCCAGAAGCAACCAACAACCAATAACAAACAACTTTTTCAAACCCCTACATACCTTTCTTCTACTGATTTCCAGTTTACTACTTTCCACCAGCCTGCAATGTAGTCGGCTCTTTTGTTTTGATATTTGAGATAATAGGCATGCTCCCAAACATCTAATCCAAGCAACGGAGTCCCCTTTATGTCTGATAGTTCCATCAACGGATTATCCTGGTTAGGTGTAGACCCAATTCTTAATTGCTTGTCCTTGTCTGCATAAAGCCAGGCCCATCCGCTTCCGAAACGGTTTTTGGCAGCATCACTAAATTGAGTCTGAAAGGATTCAAAGCTGCCAAATTGTTTGATTAATTCTTTCTTCAGCATACCATCTTGCAGAAGAGCACCGCCTTTGCACATGCTATGCCAGAATAATTCATGATTGTAGTGACCTCCTCCGTTGTTACGGAGTTTTGTTGAATACTTTGAAACCGCAGACAACAGTTTCTCCAGCGACTCTTTCATATTCACACCTTCTGCTTTTGCAGCATCACGCAGATTTGTAGCATATGCTGCTGCATGACGATTATAATGTATATCCATCGTCATGGTATCAATAACAGGTTCAAGATCGGAATAAGCGTATGGTAATGGTGTTTGGTCAAAGCCGGTTATCAGAAGTTGATTTCCTGATTTATTCTGAATGACTCCGGAAGCTAATGATGATACTGCTGTTCCACTCAAAGTAAGAGCCGCCGCTGTTTTGGATAAACCGGCAATAAAACGACGTCTGTTCAAAGAAGATGACATGTATTTTTTATTCAAGTTACACTCAAAAAACTATTTCTTTTCTTTTTGCCCGATGATTGCGGCTAGCTTGAACTTTGAAAGAAATCTGTAATAAAGTTCTGCATTGAAAAGCTGAGAATCCTGCATGGCTTTATAAGTGAGGAAAATGCCTATGGGCACCAGAATAAATGTTGAAAGCCACATGCCGGCAAAAGAGGGCAATACCCCTTCTTTCACCATTTTTTCTCCGCTTGTATTCAGGATGTGAAACACAATAAAAAACAAAACAGAAATAACCAATGGTAGTCCCACACCGCCTTTTCTGATGATAGAGCCAAGTGGCGCGCCAATGAGAAAAAGCACAATGCAGGCAAAGGAAAGCGTAAACTTGCGATGCCGCTCCAGATCATGAAAACGGATCTGACGTTGCCATTCCTTATGATCATAAGACATAAGCTCTGCTTTTGATTTTAAGGTGCCGATTTTAGATTCTGCCTGTGCATAAACAGATCTTTTCAGGCTATCAGGTATATAAGATCTGATTGATGAAAAATTAGGGATTTTAACAGGATTGCCTTTTATTTTGATTGATGCCGAATCCATACCGATTATTTCGGAGAGTGCATTGCCGGAAGCAATAAGCGTAGAATCAGAAACTTTAGAAAGCGAATCAACAACAGTGGTCAATTGACGAAGACTCAGCATTTTATAGTATCGCTTAAATGTTGAGTCTGCGCTTTTAGAAAGCTGAAAGGAACTAAGATCAAACACTTTTTTATAATTCTTAAACCCTAAACGATAAAACTCTGTCTGAGTGGTGCTGGCGGGACCTTTTTCCTGATAACGCCATCCATTTTTCAAATCAAAATAGAGAAATCGACGATCTGAAGAAACTGTCATCACTCCTTCTTCAGCTGTAATGACCTGGTCCTGCAAATTATAACTGTGTTCATAGATGAGGATGTCTTTAATCAGGGTATCATTCACCTTCTTCCCGATTTTCATTGTATAGCCATCAAGCTTATTATAAAATACACCTTCTTTGATGTCGAAAGCCGGCTTCGCCACTCTAATATCATAAAGCAGTGTCCTCATCTTTAATTCCGCTACAGGAATCATATAATTGGCAAAAAGAAATGCAGTGATGGCTAGCCCACCCGACATCAAAAAGACCGGACGCATAAAACGAATCAGAGGGATGCCGGCGCTCTTAATTGCAACAAGCTCAAAGCTCTCACTGAGGTTTCCGAAAGTCATGATAGACGAAAGCAAAATTCCAAGCGGGAGTGCCAGTGGAACAAGCGTTGCTGTGAGATAGGAGATGAACTGTAAAAGCGTTATGCCATCAATTCCTTTACCAACGAATTCATCGATATACAGCCAGAAAAACTGCACCACGAGAATAAACAGTGCAATGAGAAAAGTGGCCAGGAATGGACCAATAAACGCTTTTAATATAAGTTTGTCTAGTTTTTTAAACACAATACGTACGTGGATATACCGGCAAAAATAACCCTTTCGGCACTCGAGCGAAAATTGATATCAGATCCTGAATGGATTTTGGCTAAAAATGAAGTGATTCAAAAGGTTTCTTCACTGTTCGGAGAGCTTAGTGGACAGTTCAATTCAAACCCTTTAACACTTCAGCTTCCGGAAGAAGTCAGGAGTATTCCACCTAAAATATCGAAAGGAGAACAATACAAAGGGCTTCCATATCTGATGCTTGATTATCCAAGGTTCTTTGAAACTGAACACGTGTTCGCAATCAGAAGTTTTTTCTGGTGGGGACATTTTTTTTCTTCTACCCTTCATTTGAAAGGTAAATACAGTAAAATATTTGCGCCTGCAATCGTGAGGATGATAAAATCGAAAACAAGTGTTGAATGGATGATTAACTATTCAGAAGAGGAATGGATACATGATATTGAAGAAAAAGAACACTGGGTCAAGGCAAACACGATAAGGCAGGATGAAATAGAAGGAAAGAATTTAATAAAAATTGCAGCTCTGCTACCAGTAGAAAAATGGGAAGAAGCCGGAGATTTTCTAGAAAAAATGCACGACTTCTACTTGAGAGCACTAACGAAAAATTAATTTCCGAGGCGGTGAAATAAATCTTTAATCTGGTATTCCCAAAGCTGACTCTGGTCTTTGATCTCTTTTTTATCTGCAAAATCTTTCACGACCAGAATGGTCTGATTCGAAATTTCTGTTTTTTCAATACGAAACTCAAAATATTCATCTTTTGCCTGATGAAGCCAGCGATAGCGGACAAATTTATCCTGCTCTTTTTCAAGTAGCTCTGCTTTGTCTTCCGTACCATTCCAGCTGAAAGTGTAGACGCCATCACGTTCGTCTACCTTATCCGCAAACCACTCCTGCATTCCGGAAGGATTTACCAGAAAATCATATAAAATCGGAGGAGAACATTTTACAGGGAACTCCAGTGTATACAGCACTTTTTTACTCATTGAACTTCGTTTTATCACGACGGGTATCAGATGCAATAATATAAAAATAAAAGAGTAAACAAAATTTTTAAACTGAATTTTTGTTTAAAAAGATTTTTTTCTGTTTTAAACAAAACCTCATAAAACTTTACTTAACAATGAATGGCATTTAATTTTTTTGGCAAATGTTAAAACTATGTTTAAATTAGGAAGGCGTTCCCTTACTATTTACAGGGAGAAACCTATAAATAGCGACGGAACATAGACCCTTACATTGACCAACCCTTAAAATCACAGGCAGTATGAGTATGCGTCAGCTCAAAATTTCCAAGTCGATTACCAACAGGGAATCGCAAAGTCTGGAAAAATACCTGCAGGAAATCGGCAAAGTTGAATTAATAAGTGCGGAAGAAGAAGTTCGACTTGCTAAACTGATCAAACAGGGAGATCAGCGGGCATTGGATCGCTTAACAGGAGCCAATCTGCGCTTCGTAGTATCTGTTGCAAAGCAATACCAGAACCAGGGACTATCACTGCCCGACCTGATCAATGAAGGCAATCTGGGTCTTATCAAGGCCGCTCAACGCTTTGATGAAACAAAGGGATTTAAGTTCATTTCTTATGCTGTGTGGTGGATCCGCCAAAGCATACTTCAGTCTCTGGCTGAGCAAGCAAGAATTGTACGTCTTCCATTGAATAAAGTTGGCCTCACCAATAAGATTAATAAAGCTTACTCTCAACTGGAACAAGAGTTTGAAAGAGAACCATCCGCAGAAGAACTTGCTGAACTCCTGGATCTTCAAACAGAAGAAGTAGCTGCTTCCCTTAGTATTTCTTCCCGTCATGTAAGCATGGACTCACCACTATCAGAAGGTGAGGATAATACATTGATTGATATCATGCATAATCCAAATGCGGATGCCACCGATGAAGAGCTTGATCATAAACAATCACTCAAAACAGAAATTGATCGATCACTAAATACGCTCACAGAAAGGCAGCAGGAAGTAATCCGTTACTTTTTTGGCATTGGTGTAGATCATCCTTTGAGTCTGGAAGATATCGGAGAACGCTTTAATTTAACCAGAGAAAGGGTTCGTCAGATCAAAGACAAAGCCATTAGCAAGCTAAAGTCAAATACTCGCTGTAAGCTCCTGAAGGTTTATTTAGGATGATCTGATATAAGGCAGAGGTCTTTCAGCAACCCCATATTTGTTTTTTAGAAATTATAATTGAATAAGCACCTCCGCAGCATCCGCCACATACTTCAGGATCCTTGGCATCTTTCTTATCCTTCAGAATAAAGATTGACCCCGAAACATGCTTAAGGATATAACCCTCTGTTATGAGATCTTTCCCTAAATACACTTTCACATAGCTGCCCAAGGCTATTTTACTCCCGCTAACAAGATGCACAGTACACTTTTGAATACAGCGGTCGTATTCACCCTCGCAATAAGAATATGTTTCTTTGATTTTTATTTTGCTTTGTGCATTTGAGACACTTATAAAAAGTATAAATGAAATGGAAAGAAGTAGAAATTTCTGGATAACTTTAATCATATAAATTAGTTTTAATAATTACTCTTTTCCGAAACTAAGATTAAATTTCTATACTTGGAACAATGAGGCAGAATATTATCGTTATTTAATATGAAACATTGGTTACTAGTTAAATCCTGCCTATTTCTTGAGATCGTTGGATTAGTAGATTGCGATACCCTTTTTTATAAAAGATACAACTAACAGACAACTGCTAACAGACAACCGAATATCTTCGTACTTCATTATGAAGCGCATAAACCCTTACCTGCTCATTTTCTTCATTGCTGCAATAATGTTTACCCATTCATTGGGCAATGTTTCATTGTTCGACTGGGATGAGATCAATTTTGCGGAAAGCGCACGGGAAATGATTGAAACAGGCAACTATATGCGTGTGCAGATCAATTACGAACCCTTCTGGGAGAAACCCCCGCTTTTTTTCTGGATGCAGGTTACCTCCATGCAGCTGTTCGGTGTAAATGAATGGGCTGCACGTTTACCAAATGCATTATGTGGCATAGCAACTCTTTTGGTGTTATTTGCTATAGGCAAGCGTCTGCAAAATGAACGTTTTGCATATTGGTGGGTGCTGCTTTATGCAGGAACATTTTTACCTCATCTTTATTTCAAAAGTGGCATCATCGATCCCTGGTTCAACCTCTTTATCTTTCTAGGCATCTACTTTCTTTCCCGCTACCTGCAGCCTCTTGTCTCAACGGATAAACAGGAAAAAAAGCACTTGTATTTTTCCGCACTATTTACCGGGTTGTCGGTATTAACGAAAGGACCGGTTGGATTACTGGTAGTAGTACTGACTTATGTTTTATTTTTCTTTCTCGCTAAAAGGCGTTTGCGTTTAACTTTCGCCGACATCATTAAATGGGGAATAGGCGTTGTACTTGTTGCAATGATCTGGTTTGGTCTTGAGATACTGCAACACGGCTGGTGGTTTGTGGAGGAATTTGTACGTTACCAGATTCGCCTTGCCAAAACAAAAGATGCTGGTCACGGTGGATTTTTCCTATATCATTTCGTGGTGTTGTTAATCGGATGTTTTCCTGCATCCTGGTTAATCTTTAAACCCAAAACATCAATAGAAAAAAATGATTCATATCCGGTTTTCAGGATGATGATGATTTCATCTCTCATTGTAATACTGGTTGTGTTTACACTGGTTCGTACTAAGATCGTTCACTACTCTTCTTTCGCTTATTTACCCATCGGATACCTTGCGGCTCAAACAATGGATGGGTTGATGGCAGGACGTTTTCGCATGCATGGATGGCAGCGCTGGGCGTTGTTATTAACAGGAATTGTATGGGCATTGCTTTTCATTGCGCTTCCTTTGCTGGGAAATCACATCGACTGGCTAAAGCCATTACTGAAAAATGATGCTTTTGCGCTTGCAAATCTTGAGGCAGATGTGGAATGGAAAAAGATATTTATTTTACCCGGTCTCTTATTTGCTTTTAGCGTAATAGAAAGTTTTATATTGTTTAAGCAACACCGTTACCAACAAGCATTGGCTTTGTTGTTGATCTCATGTGCTCTTTCGATGCAGGTATTACTGACTGTATTCGTACCTCGTATAGAAAAGTATTCACAGCATGCAGCAATAGAATTTTATAAAACCCTTCAGGGAAAAGATGTCTATGTCAGGAGTCTGGGTTTTAAAAGTTATGCTCCTTATTTTTATTCACGTGTAAAGCCCGGTCAAAGACCGGAATCGAAAGACATGGAGTGGTTGTTATGCGGTCCTGTAGATAAACCGACCTATTTCGTCAGTAAGATCACCCGAAAGGAGAAAATACTTGAGGAACACGGAGAAAGACTAATAGTACTGTATGAAAAAAATGGATTTGTTTTTTATCAGCGAAAGTAATCATCGCTATTTGTTTGATGATTTCATCTATCCCAATTTGGCGTGTTTTATACCCTCTCAAATAACTGAAATTACACAACCAAAATCCGTAATTTTGCACTTCTATGTGAAAACTCTTATTTATTTGAATTTCATATTGTTACAAACAACAAAAAGAAATCAAAAACGTTTAACCTGAAACTACTGAAAATGAGAAAAGGGGACAACCAATCCGATTCAATCGGACGATATATCATTATTCCCGTTTTTTTGGTATGTTTTCTCCTGTTTCACAGCGCAAAAGCCCAAACCGAATGGAGAAACTGGAATAGTGTAAACGTCAACGCTTCGGTTACCCGTAAACTTGATATCAGCGGATCTCACCTTAGGTCTTATGTAATGACTGATTCTTTCAATAATAATTTTAACCAGACCACGCTGCAAGCAGATTACGATCTGAACAAAAGAATCAGCTTAAGAGGTTCCGTTCTTCTAACCACATTTCCTGGGCAGACAAACGCTACCATCCGCTACATCTCCAGGTTATCATATACAAGACGCCTTTTAAAAAAAGTAAACTGGACAAATGCATTACAGCTTGAATATCATTCCAAAAACGAAACCCGCTATCGTGCCAGAGCAATCCTTGTGACCCGTTTTGCCGCAAGGAAACGTTTAACTCCTCTAAAACTTTCTCCTTCCATTTCATACCTACTTTTTTATAATGTTGGTGGCGACAGTATACGCTACTTCGATGCAGAAGGAAATGTAATTGCACGTAATGCGCCAAATGGATTTCACAGAGGTCGCTTATTCATCAACCTGAATTCAAAAATTTCAAATCATTTTTCATTATCTGTGTATTATATGAGGCAATCAGAATTCAATTTATTTACGCCTGCAACAAGAAAAATGAATATTGTAAATCCAAACACAGGAAACATTACTCGCCCCTTTGATGATTATAATGTAGCAGGTATTACCCTTCAGTACAACTTTAAGACTTATAAAAAGAAAAAGAAAGACAATGACCACAAAGTTCGTCCCCTCGAAGATTAAGAAGTCTCTGATGTGCAAGGACATCATTCATTATGAAGTGAATGAAATGATCCCGGAAGATTATTCGCCAAAGTCCGGTGATGTAATCATTGTGGAAGTGTTGAGAATTGGAAAACACAAAAGATTGCAATCGGAGTATAATAGAAACATGACAATACTGCCAGGCGACCTGCTGATGGTTGTTTTTGGTAACAGATATGCAACTGCACAATTTGAAGGATATGTTCCGGAAAAAGTAGATGTTGAGCTGGATGTTTTGGGCGCGGGCGGCGTGATTGGTAAATTAGAAAGCATGCACGCTCAATATGTGCAGACGGGATCAACAAAAGTTCGTCCGATGGGTATTGTAGTAGATTCGGCCGGCAAGATCATCAATACAAAATCAATTAAACACGAATCACTCTTAAATTTCAGCGGAAAGCCTGCAGAGAAGAGTAAAATCATACTGTCATTAGGTGCATCAATGGACAGTGGAAAAACAACGACAGCGAGCTACATCGTACACGGATTAGAAAAGGCCGGATTTAAAGCAGGGTTTATCAAATTGACCGGAACTGCTTTTTCAAAAGATGTTGATCTGAATATTGACCTTGGCGCTGATGCAGCAGCAGACTTTAGCGACTTTGGTTTCCCATCTACATATATGTGCGAGGAACAAGAATTGTTGGATCTCTATGAATCACTTGTAAGGAAACTCAACGGCGCCAGCGAACTGGATTACATTGTTGTAGAAATTGCTGATGGTTTATTACAGCGTGAAACCCGTATGTTGATTCAAAACAAATCTTTTATGAACACAATATCCGGAGTTATTTTTTCGGCAGGAGATAGCCTCGCAGCAATTGGAGGCATTCAATTTTTAGCATCTATAGATGTTCATCCCTTTGCGCTTTGCGGTTTATTTACCGCAAGTCCACTGCTTATTAATGAGGTTCTTGCGTATGAAGGAACCAATATTCCGATCGTAACCCTGCAGGAGCTGACAAACAATATCAGTAACTTGCTTACTTAAGCATCAAATCTCTATTATAAATAAGGAGGCGATATGAAAAATGAGGGTCGTATAAATCACCTTACATCAAAGCTCAATAAGTCTTCTTTGTCCTTCTTTTTGTCAGCAGGGCTTCTGCGAAGTATCGCCACTTTTCTCCTTTCTATTTCCGTAGGGGAGTTCTATCAACTATGTTTTCAGACAGGTGGTGCCAAAGCCAGGTTGCTTGAAAGAGCAGGTGTTCATCTAGAAAATATAGAGTCTTTCTTTATTTTTTTTGGAGTACTTGTACTTATCAAAATGGCTGCAGATTTTGCTGAAAATTATCTCATGAACCAGGCTGCAGAGAATTATGTGCAGAATTTAAGGGAATATATTTTCCAGGTACAACTGACCTGGCCATCTGATCATTTTGGACGAAGACATTTTGGAAAATATCTATTGCGATACAGCAATGATATGAAAGCAGTTCAGAACTATATATCCAGAGGCATCTACGGAGGCTGGAGAGACGCCTTATTTCTTTTGGTAGGAATAGCTACCCTTTATTTGTTGAACAACGAACTTGCATCCATCTATTTATTTATGATGATCGTTTCTGTTATTGTGATCTTTTATATTTCACGTCGGCAGATTCCAATCATTGAATACAGTAGAAATAAAAGAAATCAGCTTCTTGCTTTTGTTACCAAAAGTTTTCAGCGGCATACACGTATCAAAACAGATCAAATTGAATCTAAGATCATTGGTCGCTACTCAAAATATTCAGAAGAGTTGAAAAATCTGAACCTTAAATATCATCGGTTTGACAGTTTGCTACTATCCCTTTTTACATTTCTGCAATACGGAATCATCGTCATTTTATTGTATAGAATTTATCAGATACATCAGCTTTCCCCTGATAAGCAAGACATAGGAACTGCGCTTGTTTTTCTTCTAATTGTTTTACAAATTAACCCAACACTGAAAAGAATTATGAAGGTTCCGTCTATTATTAATAAAGGGGGAATATCTTTAAAAAAGATTCAAAGAATTAAACCGGTGACTACTGAATCTACAGTCCAAATGTAACCTTAGCTTACAGATAAAATACTGAATTCATAACACGTAATCCGTAACCAAAATTTATCCTTTCCGAAACAATTCGCTCTTTAACACCCCCCATTTATTCAATCGATATAAGAGAGATACCTTTAAACAACCTAGCCCGTATTTCATGCTGCGGCGAAAGTTAATACTGCTTGCTTCCTTAAAATATTTAGTAGGACAAGTAACCTCACCAATCTGGTATCCCTGATAAAATATCTGAGCCACCATTTCATTATCAAAAATAAAGTCATCATCACAGACCTGTAAATTCACAGCCTGTAACACTTCTTTACTGAAAGCTCTGTAACCTGTGTGGTATTCAGAAAGTTTTTGTCCCAATAATACATTTTGGGTAAACGTCAGAAAACGATTGGCGATGTATTTATACAAGGGCATGCCTCCTTTTAAAGCACCATTACCAAGGATGCGGCTTCCGAATACTACGGGATAAACATCATTACCGATAATGCTTGCCATGGCATGAATCAGCTGAGGCGTATACTGATAATCGGGATGCAGCATAATAACAATATCGCCCCCAAGTTCAAGCGCCTTGGCATAACACGATTTCTGATTGCCGCCGTAACCCTTGTTTTGTGTGTGACTTACAATATGTCTTATGCCAAGAACTGTTGCTTTTTGCAATGTATCATCCTTGCTGGCATCATCTACCAAGACCACTTCATCAACAATATCAAAAGGGATTTCTTGATAAGTGCGTTCAAGTGTTTTACCTGCATTATAAGCAGGCAGTACTACTATTACTTTCAGGTTCTTGAACATGCAGTCAAAGATAATATACTGTAAGTGTAAACAGAAAGATGATCATCTACAAAATAGATTGATCCCAAATCTATATCATCTTGATTTCTTCATCCTGCTGATCAAAGAAGTGATATTCTGTAAGATGATAATTGGTATTGCTTCTTACTTTTATTTTCTGCTTGTATTTCCAACTCCACCTCATACGCTTGGAAGGAATTCCTTTTCGTAGATAGGCTTCAATAATTGGATGAACTGCAAGCGTCAGCCCATTGTGCTTCTGCATAATCAGATAGCTGAGATTCTTTTCTATTTCATCTTCAAGAATAAGGGTAGAAGAAACCTTTCCGGATCCACTGCAGCTCGGACACAATTCACTTGTATTGATGCTGACTTCAGGACGCATGCGCTGACGTGTAATCTGCATCAATCCGAATTTTGAAATTTGCAGGATGGCATGCTTAGCGCGATCAGATTTCATGAATTCCTCCATGGCATCTGCCAGCTTGCGTTTGTTCTCAGGTAGTTTCATGTCAATGAAGTCAACCACAATGATTCCTCCTATATCGCGCAAACGAAGTTGTCGTGCAATTTCAGCCGCAGCCTCTAGGTTGGTCTGCAACGCATTTTCTTCCTGGTTGGCACTTACACTTTTATAGCCGCTGTTTACATCAATTACATGCAAAGCTTCAGTATGCTCGATTATCAGGTACGCGCCGCTTGCTAGGTTCACCGTTTTACCGAAGGCAGCTTTTACTTGCTTTGTAATACCAAAACTATCAAATATAGAAGCCCCATTTTGATAGAAAGTAACGATCTCAGCTTTGTCAGGAGAAATTTTTTGTATGTAGGAACGGGCATCACCATAGATCGCCTTGTCATTGACGACAATTCGGTTGAAATCAGAATTAAGCAGATCGCGAAGAATACTGGTGATTTTGTCTTTCTCTCCCAGAATTTTATATGGAGGATTTGCCTGCCTTAAGTTTTTCTGAATTTCCTGCCATGTTTGTACCAGGTTGTTCAAGTCTTCATGCAACTCGGCTGTATTTTTTCCTTCTGCTGCCGTACGGACAATCACACCGAAGTTCTTGGGTTTGATAGCCTCAATGATCTTTTGCAGGCGTTTTCTTTCATCACTGGAATGAATTTTTCTTGAAACAGCAACAATATCATTAAAAGGTGTTACCACGACAAAACGTCCCGGAAGCGAAATTTCACAGCTGAGTCGAGGACCCTTCGCGGCTATTGGCTCTTTGAGGATCTGTACAAGCACATTGGGCCGGCCGTTGAGTACTTCTCCGATTTTACCAGTTTTAATAATTTCCGGCTCATTCTGAAACTGAGCAAAATCG
>Ga0315906_10005695_pt1 | contig 15593 bp, 8 predicted proteins | sample LakEriMetagenome_4_FD_203526 | JGI IMG/M metagenome (GOLD analysis project Ga0315906, IMG submission 203526) | Freshwater fungal communities from buoy surface, Lake Erie, Ohio, United States - Buoy 2 MA122 | ecosystem: Environmental > Aquatic > Freshwater > Lake > Lake biofilm | place: USA: Lake...
ACGGGTCTCTTCTTCCGTTAACTGATATGCCACCCAGTTGGGTTGCTCATATTCCTCATTGTAACTCAACGTATAGGCTATGTGTCTTAGAACTGTCTCTCCCTTCCGCAATCTGGGAATTTCAAGATTAGTGGGGGCCGTCTGAGCAAACAGAATATTGATCAGGCCTGTAAATAAGAGTGGTAGTAGCAAAGATCGAGTTCGTTTCATTTGTCAACGGAAATAAGATTCAATATAGTTTCAATTACGCGGATTTGCAATCATAATAACATGGTTAAAATAATATCCTCTCCATCCCAATTGTTGATGGCTGCCATTATATTTCAAATACCAACTTCTTAAAATATTTAACTTAATTTAGGACATCCGGTCCCTTCAATGGCAAAATAATGAACCATGCAACAGACCAGGACAATCTTGTTGGCTTTTCTGTTATTATCAGTAACAGAGAATATGTTGGCCCAGCTTCCCACTACCCTGGGAGCAGGCGATAACAAAAGAAAGGAAAAAAAGAGGGAAGACGAAGCCTCCGAAAGGGAAGCTTTTGAGTTCGAACAGATCAGAAGTCCAAAAACCGGCAAGGTGCCGGCGGCGGCATTGATCAATGCAATACAACAAGCCAAAATTTCACAACGATCCGCTTTGATCAGGAAAAGAACTGCTGCTAAAGGATCCGCGGCATCCGTTGACCCGCTGATCTGGATGGAAAGAGGTCCTTATAAAGATAGCTTCGGTGTCTCTAACATTAATGAAAGACCCAATAATGATGTCACCGGAGGAAGAACCCGCGCATTATGGGTTGACTTCACCGACCCTTCGGGCAGAACCGTCTGGGCAGGCAGCGTATCAGGAGGCCTTTGGAAAACAACAAATATTACCTCTTCTCCTGCCAACTGGAAAGCTGTTGATGACTTCCTTCCTAATCTTTCTATAGCAGATATCTGTCAGGACCCGAGCGACTCCACAGGCAATACCATGTATGTATGCACCGGCAATGCCTTTAATAATAGTAATGCCATCGAAGGGTATGGCGTTTTCAAAAGCACTGATCATGGTGTCACCTGGTCTTTACTTTCCGCCACTATCAATTATGTCTATTGTACAAGGATAGTGTGTGACTACTTGGGGAATGTATATCTGGGTACAAGAGGATTCGGTCTCTTGCGTTCTAGTGATGGCGGTAACTCGTGGAATAATATCACTCCCTCCGGACTGGGTGTAAACATCTGTGATATTGAACTGGTGAACCCCACTTTTCAATCACGCATGCATGTGACTTCAGGATTTTCAGGTAATGTTTGCCGTTATAGGTATTGTGATAATCCCGCTACTGTTACTACTTCCGGATGGAGTAGCCCCGCCACTGCACCCGGAACTTGGGATGGCAAGAGATTCGAGATATCCTGTCTGAACAATGTGTTATATGGTTTGCCCAGCGATTCCAGTAATGAGGTCCCCATTATTTACAGATCTATTGACGGTGGGGCAAACTGGTCTGCTACAGGTGGCGTCCCTGCTGCTGATTGGGCGAACCAGCAAGCCTGGTTTGCCATGGCTGCGGCCATCAACCCAAATGATCCTTCACAAGTAATAATAGGCGGACTTGATTGTTTCAAAACAACCGACGGAGGAAGTACCTGGACCCAAATATCATATTGGGAGGGTACGACAGGGCAGTATGTGCATGCTGATGTTTTGAAGATTCTCTGGTATGATGAGGGTAATAAATTACTTTTTGCCTGCGATGGTGGGGTACATTATTCAGCTGATGAAGGAACTACTATTCGTGACCGAAACATCGGCCTTCGTGTAAAACAATTCTACTCGATCGCACTTCATCCTGATTCGGTGAACTATTTCTTAGCAGGTGCACAAGATAATGGCGTACATAAACTAACGGAGAGTGGTTTGTCGCAATCGGAAGAAGTTACCGCCGGAGATGGCGGCTATGTATTGATTGATCAAAACCAACCAACCAATCAGTTTGGAAGCTATATATATAGCGATTTCAAACGCAGTACGAATAATGGTTTGACTTGGCAGTCCGTTATTTTTTACCGCGGCACCTCCGCAGCAAACTTCCAAAGATTCGGTGGCTTTATCAATAGATATGATTATGATCATGATAAGAATTTCATTTACGGAGCGGGGCCCGAGGGTGCTTTTTTCAGATGGACCACTCCATTGACCACCTCTGCAGGCAGCTATTATGAATCCGCCGGTTTCCCCACAGGAGCTCAGATCATTTATAATGTCACTAACCTGAATGATACAAGTTTAACGGCTGTAAAAGTTTCCGGCAATGTCAGCGACAGGATTTATCTGGGAACAAAAATTGGTAATGTAGTTAAGATCGATAATGCAGACACAGTGACTTCCGGCACATCCGGAACAGATATAGCAAAAGCCAATATGCCCGCAGCTTCGGTTTCCTGTATCAATACAGGTAACAATGATAATTATATCATGGTTTCTTTTTCCAATTATGATGTAGAGCATGTTTGGGTTACTACCAACGGGGGCGGGGGTTGGACTTGTATTGATGGTAATCTTCCTAATATTCCGGTGAGGTGGTGTATGTTTTATCCGGGTTCAAATACTAAAGCTATTGTAGCCACAGATGCAGGAGTTTGGGAAACCGGATTGATCAACGGCTCCTCTACCGTTTGGACTGCCAATCCGTATTTTCCTGTAGTGAGAACAGATATGATCAAATATAGATCTACTGACAGCACCTTCGCAGCTGCCACCACAGGCAGAGGAATTTTCAGCAGTCGGGTCTGCAACACTCCTCCCCCGGATCCTATCACTACTTCAGCTTCGAGATGCGGTTCCGGATCGGTAACCTTGACGGCAAGTGCTGTTGGAGGTATGCAGACAGACTGGTATGATGCGGAAATATCAGGCATATTGATACAATCGGGAGTTGCCAGTTTGAATACAGGTAGTCTCACTGCATCTAAAACTTATTATGTAAGCGCCAGAGATCCGCTTACAGGTTGTATTTCATCCAACCGCATTCCCGTAACCGCACATATCAATCCTAGGCCATCGCTCCCGGTAGCAATGAATAATTCAAGATGTGGAGAGGGACCGGTAACTATTTCTGCCCTTCCCGACAGCGGAAAAACCATCAACTGGTACAGTAGTACCACCGCATACTTTCCTGTTCTAAGTAATTCAAACAGTTATACCACTCCCTCGATCTCCGCTAATACTACCTATTATGCCCAATCAAAAGACAGTGTCACCGGTTGCACCTCCTCAGGTAAAACAGCAGTGGTGGCAAGTATAATAAGCGGCCTCACACCACCAACGGGTATCAACAACAGCCGTTGCGGAGCAGGATCCATCTCTGTACAAGCTACAGCGGGCGCAGAAGAGTATATTAAATGGTACTCTGCTGCTACCGGTGGAAGTTTACTGTTATCCGGATCAGATACGCTGGTGATTTCATCACTCAGTGTCACAGATACTTTTTACGCCGAATCGGTACGCGATGCCTGGGGTTGCATCTCCACTTCAAGAACTCCTGTAATAGCCGGAATAAAAACAATTCCTGCTCCTCCAACTGCTGTAAATGGCAGCAGATGCGGTTCCGGACCCGTATATATCCTAGGCACAGTTACAGCAGGCAATACCACCGACTGGTATAACAATGTTTCCGGCGGTTCACCTATCGTAACAGGAAACTCATTATATGTGCCGAGTGTTTCATCTACCACTACTTACTACACTGCCTCAAGGGGTATTATTTCAGGCTGTTCCTCAGTTATAAGAACTCCCGTAACCGCCACAGTGAATCCCTTGCCTGCTGATCCTTCCGCTGCTGACAGTTCTCGTTGCGGAAACGGAACGGTAACACTGAGGGCTACTGCATCAAGCGGGTCAGTAGTGGATTGGTATGATACCAACGACACCTCCGCTTCACCGTTAGTTTCCGGTTCTTCTTCCTATACGAGTCCTTTCCTCACAGCCACGAAATCATATTACGCGAGAGGAAGAAACACTACCACCGGCTGCGAAGGAAATATGAAAGAGGTCAAGGCTTTGATTTACCCCATACCTATTAATCCTACAGCGATCAACGGAAGCCGCTGCGGAATAGGCGCTGTCACCATCAATGCCATACCGCCGGTTGGTCATACCATTGACTGGTATGCGGCCTCGTCGGGTGGTACTGCCCTGATCAGTAGCTCAACTTCATATATCACTCCTTCTATCAGTACTACAACCGGCTACTATGCCGGAGCCAGAGGAGAAGTATCGGGTTGTATATCGCCGGCCAGAACTATGGTGGTGGCCAAAATTGATTCGGTTCCTTTTCCTCCCCTGCCGATGCATGCAAGCTGCTGTGATTCGGGTATCATGATCATTCGCTCCATGGTTGGAAAAGACGAAACAACTGACTGGTTTTCCGCATCAACCGGCGGTGTACCATTGGTTTCCTCAAGAGACAGCTTTATCACTCCTACATTATACAGCTCCGCTACTTTTTATTCGCAAGCCAGAAACAAGGTAACCAATTGTCTTTCCTTTATCAGGTCTGCGGTAAACGCTAATGTGTATCCTACTCCAGTTAAACCACTCATCAGCCCAACAGGACCAACTTCATTTTGCAGCGGTGGTTCGGTATCACTGAAATCAAGCTATGTGGGTTCCAATCTCTGGAGTACGGGGAGTATTGCAGACAGTATTCGCGTTGATAGCAGCGGGGTCTTCAGGGTAACCGTAACTATTAACGGATGCAGCAGCAGCTCAGATAGTTTTTTTGTGAATGAAATGCCCTGTAATCTTTCACAGCTTCAGTTAAAATTATTCCTCGAAGGCTTCTATGACACATCGGGAGTGATGAGAGCCTCATTAGTAAATTCAGGATTGAGTTCAGATGCCACCGAGGCCGACAGCATACAGGTAGAGCTGAGAAGAGCTGTCGCTCCCTATGAGATAGTGGCATCCGCCAAGACGATCCTCTCTACATCGGGCAATGCTTCATTAGAGTTTCCTTACACAGACAGTGTATTGTACATTGTCATCCGGCATCGTAATTCAATAGAAACCTGGAGCGCGGCACCGGTAGTCATGGACTCAACCGTGAGTTATGATTTTACCACTTCGTCATCCAAGGCTTTTGGAAATAATCTGATCGCGCTGAATGGACTTAATTACGGCCTTTACAGTGGTGATGTCAACCAGGATGGGATGATCGAATCTACCGACTATCTGGCGGTAGAAACAGATGTTTTAGCGATCTTATTCGGCTATTACGCCTCTGATCTTACGGGTGATGGTGTAGTGGAATCAGAAGACTACAAGCTGATAGAAAACAATGTTTTGAAGATCATCTTTGTATCGCGGCCATAAGGATATTTATTGAACGGATAAGTTTCATTACCTTGGCATAACTATTTTCTCCTTATGAAAAAGAAATCAAGCGCAGGCAATATGTATGCCATCTGGGTAGATCAGAAAAAAGCCATTGTTTCCTCGATCGACCACCTCGGTAAAATTCAAACCGAAACCATTAAATCCGATGTAGAATTTCAGGTGAGATTCCATGGAGAAACCAGCGGAAAAACAAGATTATTCGATACCAATCTGAATAATGAGAAACACGCTCAAAATCGTCATCATAACCAACTGCTTGCCTTCCTTAAGGAAATCCCCAAGCGCATTAGTAAGGCTTCGTCTATCCTCATTTTAGGGCCTGCTGACACAAAATATGAGCTGCATAAGGTGCTGGAGAAAAAGAAATCCTTGCACTCGGCAAATGTGGAGATCAAAACCGCAGATAAGATGAAGCCTGCAGAATTGAATGCAGTCCTGAAGGCACGTTTTGTGAAATGATCAGGATGAAATAAATACACGAAGAGCTCGTTTCAGACTTTATCAGCGATGACGAGAACAGCTTCTCTATTTTCGAGAATGATCCGTTATAAAATCAAGTGATTTTATCCATTGCTTTTTACCGGCCTGGGGCTTAGGCTGATTTTCTGATACATCTTTCCCATTACCTGCAGATGTGGCGCGGTAAGGATGGCAATACCAATGAATATTTGCAAAATGAAGGAGGGCGTATTTTCATTGAATCGGATAAGAAACATAACGACGCCGATGAACATCAGTGCGGCAATGGTAAGCGGAATACTCTTTCTGATAAGCGAAAACCAGCTGAGTTGTTTTTCTTCTCTCTGTGAAAGATGAAAACGAATGTTTTCCAGAGAATGCAGGGAGTGCCACAATCCGAAATAAAAAGCGAAGGATATCATCAAAGGTAGTTTGATCAGCAAGAGCAGAATGAGGATCATTTTTATAAAAAAGGGGAAGCTGATCAGGTTTTGATTATCGTTTCCGGTCTTAAGAAAATAAATGAATACGCCGGAGGCGGCAATGATGGCACTGCTAAAAATAAGTTCTTTGGAATACCGGTTGATGAAATCAAGGTAAAAACTGTTTTGAAGTTCGGGAAACTGGATCAATATCATTTTTACTTCATCAAAATGAGAGAGCAGTAAAATCAGCAGTATAAAAATCCCATAGCAGAATTGCATCCACTTAACAGCCGGACCTGCGCCGTTATTAACTTTTCTTAGGTCGGTTTCTCCGAAATGCAAGGCGGAGAGTCCAATAAAAATGATCAGCGCGATCAATGGATAAGCAAGCCAGATGATGCCGAAAAGGATCATCTGAAAAAAGTAGCCCGTTAAAAAAGAGGTCCAACTGAAAATCTGGTTTTCCATCAGCTTATTCTTTTGCTCTACCAGATGATCGAGCGCTCCGTGAGGAATACCCGCCAGCAAGATGGTGGAAAGAAAAACCATCACCTGTGTTTTGAAATCTATGGGATAGAAAGTATGAATAGCCAGGAATAGCAGCCCCGCTGCAAAAAGGCATTTATCAATAGTGGTGTGCAAACTTCTGTAACTCAGATTCTGCATAGGCTACCTTTTATAAAAAAGCAGCGGAATGAAATAACATGATTCCATTCCGCCGCCAGTTCTATTTTATTTTGATCAATGATTATCGCTTCTGCTCAAACCATAGATCACAAGACCGAATCCGATTTTATTAACGGCGTCACCTATGTTATAGATAACATCCATATTCAATCCGCCAATTCCGAGAGAATCAGCAGACACTCCAAACAATCCTCCGGGAGTACCTACAATATAACCGAGCGGATAGATCGCCCAGCCTACCAATACGAACCAACCCAGGGTTTTGTTTGCGGCCGCAACTGCAGGTGATGAAGCAACAGCAAGCTTTGCCACATCGCCAAACCAGATTAGATAAACGATATAGAAATAAGCAAGACTACTAATAACACCCCAGAACACGCTTTGGGTGTTGTAAATGGTCTCGCCGAAATAACCTGTTACAAGCATCACAACTGATGCGAAAATGAGTTTCCACAGCAGAGATTTTTGTGCACCGGCTTTTCTGGTGATTAGATAAAATTCAACACACATCAGAGGTACAGTAAGAAGCCAGTCAACATACCTAAAGAAGGTAGGAGATTCGCCTCCGGATTGGAGGTTGTAGTCCCTCATGTAATAGTAATGCACCGCTGCGATAAAGGTGATCAATCCTGATACCAGCACCGACGTGCGCCAGGACTTTTCCGTGTTTCCGATCTCAAAAAAGAAGAACACAGAGGCGGCCATCATTGCCATTGTTCCGATGAAAAATGTAAATGCTACATAATTGTCACCGGCAATAGGCATGAAATTCAACAAAATCGCTTTCATTGCTTTTTAGTTTTGGTTAAGAATGTTGAAACTTCTATTAAACTAAGCAATGAATGCTGCATTTTCTAATATAATTATAGACAGTTTCAATTAATTGTGAATTAAACCGCTAATTGATTAATTATTAGGCGTTTGTGAATTGTTAATGAAGTCACAAAACCCCGAAAATCGTCTATTCTGCAGAGTTATGGTTCAGCCAAAGGGTACTCTTTGAGGTATCAGATACTTAAATGAGGAATTGGGTTTTGATGGTAAGGATAATGAAAGCGTATTTACTTTTTATCATCCATCATTTTTACATACCGTGCAAACTGTGAGGAACCCAAGACATCTATCTCATCATGAAAGCCCAGCACAAACCTGCCCGGTGCTTTAAAACTTTGTACCCTGGCCTTCAAGCGGTACTTTTTCTTTCCATCCACGGGCTTTGTAAAAGCGGTAGCCATGGGGAACTCATCTTTTAAAACGAGGTAGGCCCTCATGGACATTTCAATTTCTATTTCTTTGTTCATGCTTTTTCCTTGAAATCCAAAGCAATCGGGTGCATGAAAACGGTGCTCTGTTTCATAGCGCATCTTTTTTTCCAATACTTCCACAGCACTCATCCGCTCAATGTTGAAATACTTGTTTTCCCCGGCCTTTATCTCAAAGGCGGAAACCGAATCATAGTTTGTGGTGAAACCCACGGGTTCAACAATTCGATCCCTGATACTTTCGCTGTTAGCAGAGTGATATCCCTTGATCAGCAACTGCTTCCTTTCCATGATGGCTATGGATATTTGTTCGATTATTTTTGATAAGTGCGCCTTGAATAAATGCTCTGCTCCTGACTCGAGTTCGTTGGTGCGCTTCAACTTTAACAACACACTATGCGCTAGTTTGCTCTCCTTTCCGGTTGAAATCACGAGCTTTTTTAAATATTGGGCCTCCTGAGGAGTAAAGGGCACAACCTCGTCATCAGCTGTTCCTGCAATAGACAACCTGCCGGCCGCATCTTTTTCAATGGTGAAGCCCAGTTCTTCCAAAAGATCAAGATAACGGTAAACCGTTCTACCCGAAGTTTTCAAAAACGATTCGATGGAAGCAATTGTTTTAGCGGGACGCGCCTTTAGAAAATTTATCAATTGAAAAATTCGAAAAATCCTGTTCTGGTTGAACATACTGCTGCAGTTTTTTTGTCAAATTAGGTCAGAAAAAGCAGAATGGAACCTGTTTGACCCTATTTGTCAATACATTTTGTTTCTTTTGTCCTGCGTCCGTTTTTAATCCACCCCCTTCTTTGGAAGGGCTGTAATACTGAAACCGCAACCGGCCTCAATGCATTTCAGTGTATATAACAATGTCCTTTCGCCTCCGGATGGAGCGGAATTGGGATCGCCCTGCCTGTATACAGGAAACTTCCGTAACAGTTGATTGTTGCTAATGAATATACTGTCGTGACCCATATACCCATTGAATAAACTATTGTCGGGCTCAGGAGAAGGAAATTTTATTTCAGAAAAGCTATCCTTGCTATATAGATATACGATCGCATCCCCATAACCACCGCTTCCTGCCGAATTGACCATAATATAAAGCTCAGGACTTCCGTTTTGGTCGAGATCATTAAAATATGCATCCGCAACAATTCCTTCTACTTCTCTCTCCATGCGACTGGAATCTGACCACTCCAGCCTGAGCGTACGAATGCTGCCCTCACCGAAAACACTGACTAAAACCGTTTTATCATTGAAGCGGATTGATTTACTGAAAGTCTGTTTTATCTGTCCTTCTTTTTCATCGGCCTGCGCGATCTGATTCGATGAGGTTTCTCTGTCCGAAGTAGTTGAATGGCAGGAGAGTAGAAGTAGCATAGTCATCACTGATAAACACCGATACATATTTTGAATTTTTATACAGCTGAAAATAATCTGTTTTATCTGAATTACAGAGTGCTATTTTTCCTACCTTCAGAAATTATAAGTTGCAGTCTCCTTGCTGTAACTCCAATTCCTTTAGATTACCATTCCCCCTAGTTCATTATGCAGCATGGCTGTATCATTTATTGTTAACAGAACCGACTTCTATTCATGAAAAAAAACCTGACCATCCTTCTTGCCCTAATCGTCTTGGGTCTCTCGTCTCCTCTTAATTTGTTATCACAGATTACCGCAAGGTCATTTACACTTGCCTATTCCGAAAATCTGAAAGGTGGAATCAATACATTTGGAAATACCATGATGCATGCGGTGAGCAATGGTGTGGTTGATTCTCTGGCAATGAATGAGAGCGGAAACCCCAATAATACTTCAGGGGGGTTGGGATTCAGCGCATTCAGCAATGATAATCAAGAGATGGTTCAGATCGATATTGACAACCTCTCCTCTACCTTCAACTCTTCTTCCGCTGATTTGATTCTTCCGGCTGGAGGTAACACTATCAAATTTGCACGATTATACTGGAGTGCGAGAATAGACGCAAGCACCGTCAGAGTATCTGCAGATACCATCAGGAAAGTTCTACTTCGAAAAGCCGGCAATAACTCCTACCTGAATATTACTGCCCAGGATACCATTATCATTCGCAGTCAGCTGGATACCTCCACTTATGTTTACAGGTCATACGCAGATATCACTGATTACATTAAAACAAACGGACAAGGGACTTATTTCGTGGCCAACCTTCCGCTATCCGAAAGAGATGTGCAGGGTGGGCAATACGGTGGATGGGCTATCTCCGTAGTATATGAGAACCCTACAGAGTTTTATAACAGCTTGAGGATTTATGATGGTTTCGCTCAGGTTTACAATGCAGGAAATGCCGGCTCCATCAATATCACCCTGACGGATTTGAATGTACCCAATACAGTACTGCAATCCAACGAGGCTATCATGGGGTCTGTTGTTTGGGAAGGCGATGCAGGTTTGACGGGTGATTATTTAAGACTCAACAACATATCTGTATCGAACAATATCAATGCATCCAATAATTTTTTCAACGGAAGCATCAGTAAAAGGGGAACCTTTGTGAGTTCCAAAAGTCCTGATTATTTTAATCAGATGGGGGTAGATATTGATGAGTTAGAGGTGGGCACCGGTTACAATATTCTTCCAAATGCGACCACAGCAAAAATTACTTTCGGAACTACCGCAGACCAATACTTTCCTTCTGTGCTGACATTTGTTATCAGGGTAAAAGATCCTTTGATTGAATTGACCAAAACTGTGACAGATGCGAATAATTCCGGTTTTGTAGATGCTGATGAAACACTTACTTATGTGATGACCGGCACCAACCAGGGGCTGGATACACTGTTTAACACAGTGCTGATAGACACCTTACCGCTTAATGCAACCTATGTTCCGGGAAGTATGGTGATCATCCTTGCGCCGGGAATGACTCCGGGATCAAGGACCGATTTAGCGGCGGATGATGAGGCTTCGGTAGTTGTTTCAGGAGGAAGAACCATATTAAAGTCTAACCTGGGGATAGAATCCGGAGTGAATCAGGGTGGTAAGATTCCTCCCGGCGAAACCTATGCATTCAGATTTAAGATGAAATCGCAAAGCCCGCCGCTTGCCGTTATCAATAAAGCAGATATATCCGGAGAATCGGGTACAGGAGTTCCAAATGCTGATTGGGACACTGCAGCGATTTTTGTAAATGTCGGAACAGGCACTTCTATTAATATAGCAGCCTGTGATTCTTTCAGCTGGAATAATAGTAGCTACGCACAATCCGGCACCTATTTCTACTCTTACATTAATGCGAACGGAATTCCTTCCACTGATACTCTTTTCCTTACTATTAATTATTCAAATTCAAGCAATAGTAACATTACTGTTTGCGAAAACCAGCTGCCGTATAGCTGGAATGGATTAACCTTCACACAAGCAGGCACTCAATCAGTAACACTCAGCAATGTTGCAGGCTGCGACAGTATTGCAACACTGAACCTATCCGTGAGATATAATTCCGCAAGCACTACCGATATCTCTATATGTGAGAATCAACTGCCATATGCATGGAACGGACTAAACTTCACACAAGCAGGCACTCAATCAGCAACACTCAGCAGCGCAGCAGGCTGCGACAGTATTGCAACACTGAACCTATCCGTGAGATATAATTCTGCAAGCACCACCGATATCTCCATATGTGAGAATGAACTGCCATATGCATGGAATGGGCTGACCTTCACACAAGCTGGCACTCAATCAGTAACACTCAGCAATGTTGCAGGCTGCGACAGTATTGCAACCTTGAATCTGTTTGTCAAATCGAATTCATCAAGCACTACTGATGTCTCTGTATGTGAAAATGAACTGCCTTATGCATGGAACGGACTGACCTTCACACAAGCAGGTACTCAATCAGCAACCCTCAGCAACGCCGCAGGCTGCGACAGTATTGCAACCTTGAATCTGTTTGTCAAATCGAATTCATCAAGCACTACTGATGTCTCTGTATGTGAAAATGAACTGCCTTATGTATGGAACGGACTGTCCTTCACACAAGCTGGCACTCAATCAGCAACCCTTAGCAACACAGCAGGCTGCGACAGTATTGCAACACTGAACCTATCCGTGAGATATAATTCTGCAAGCACTACTGATGTCTCTGTATGTGAAAATGAACTGCCTTATGCATGGAACGGACTGAGCTTCACACAAGCAGGCACTCAATCAGTAACCCTCAGCAATGCTGCAGGTTGCGACAGTATTGCAACGCTGAACCTATCCGTGAGATATAATTCTGCAAGCACTACCGATATCTCCATATGTGAGAATGAACTGCCATATTCCTGGAACGGACTGACCTTCACACAAGCGGGCACTCAATCAGCAACACTCAGCAACGCCGCAGGCTGCGACAGTGTCGTTACTTTGAATTTGTTCGTCAATCTTACCGATCGGCAACACATCGATACTTCAGTTTGCGAAAAATATCTTCCTTTTGAATGGAATGGAAAACAATATTTCAACACAACAGTGGACACATTTGTTTACAAAAATCGTTTGGGTTGCGACAGCATTATAAGTCTGAGGTTGGTTGTCATTAACTGTGATCCGCCATGTCGGGTAGCATCTTTTTCAGCAAATGCGGATGGCTGGAGACTCTCGCAGGGCGCGAGGATATTCAATTATTCCAACCCGGTCAATAACTGTAACAATGACAGGGGAATACTTACCCCGGGTGTGGGCGGGAACGATCCTGCAAACATCAGGACCGCGGATTATATATCAAGCGGGGCAAAAAGGATCAATATCAATTTCGATATCTTCTGCTTTAATGCCAATATGAAATGTAATACCTGGAAGGATTATGATTGTGCCACCTCTATTGATGTCTTTTATTATGTAAACGGAACAAGATATGCAGGAGTAATAGACTTTGTACTGCCACCCAACGGTCCCGGAAATTCTCCAATGGTTGATGTCATTTTCCCGGTAGGTAACAATCTGCCGGAGGGTGCCGTTTATTCCATCGAATTAAGATTTAAATTCAAAAGTGGTGTAGGGAATTGTGTTCAGCAAAACACAAAATACGTCATTGACAATTTTGGTATTTGTGAAAAACAGGGTCCGGTGGATGCCGGCGCGCCTGTACCAAACGGTGCCCGTTCGTTGCAGGAATTATTCAGTCTGAACTGACAATTATGTAATTTTACCCCGATCAGGCTCATCGGTATTGTTGATGAGTAATTTTTTCTTTTACCCGTTTGAAACATGAAATATTCAAAAGATTATCACGAATTACTTGGATCTATAGCAAAGGATATTTATAGGCTTTATCTTTCCATGCTCAGTGACCCGGTGATACTTACAAAGATCCCGGTATCCTCTCTTGATACAAATTTTAATCAGTTCATCGCTTATGCTGTGTATTATGATATGAGCAGGATAACCCAACTCATATCAGACAACAATAAAACCTATGAAAATCCTGAGGCGGTAGGATTGGTGGTATCGATGGAGCGCATGCTCAGTGATTCGGACAATTATATTTCCGAACAACAATATGAGCATGTTCTGCTAGGTCTTGAAAAGGGGATCTATTATAATATAATATCCCAGGTTGTTGAAACGGCTGAAAAACCCAATCCGATCACACTTAAATACGATGCTTCCCCTCTGACGGAAAGTCAGAAAGCTCTTATGGAAGGACGGCTTGCCTTTCCGGTATTACTCAAATCTTACTCATCTGATATATACGAGGATTATTCGGCTACTCTTTTCAGATTTGCCAATGTAATTGCCAAGGCTGATGGAAAAGTGAGTAAACGGGAAGAAGAGGTGTTGAAAAAAGTGTATGAGTTATTACACACTAGCATAGAGATCATGGATTCGAATAAGGAGGACGTTAAAGATTCAGTAGAGGCCCCGGATACCCAACCCTTGCAAACTTTGGAAGAGATCGTTTCGGAATTAAACTCACTGATCGGATTATCAGAAGTTAAGAAAGAGGTGAACACCTTGATCAATTTCATCCGCGTGCAGAAATTGAGAGAAGAAAGCGGATTAAAATCTTCCGACGTTTCTTATCACATCGTTTTTACAGGAAATCCGGGTACAGGAAAAACTACTGTTGCCAGGATAGTGGCCAAGCTATACAAGGCACTGGGCGTTTTATCGGGTGGGCAATTGATAGAGGCGGATCGTGCAGATCTGGTGGCGGAATATGTGGGACAAACCGCCGTAAAAGTGAATAAAGTGGTTGATGCTGCGTTGCATGGAATATTGTTCATCGATGAAGCTTATGCCTTAGTGGGTGGGGGTGAATCTGATTTCGGAAAAGAAGCGATTGCCTCGTTATTGAAAAGAATGGAAGATGACAGAGATAAACTTGTTGTGATAGCTGCAGGATATACAGGTGAAATGGGTGATTTCATATCAAGCAATCCTGGTTTGAAATCAAGATTTAATCGATATATCGAGTTCCCTGATTATTCTGTGTCCGAAATGCTGGAGATATTTATCAGCATGTGTAAAAAAATGGATTATGCGGTTTCCGATGATGCACGATCCAATTTAAATGCCATCTTTAGCGAAGCATACGATCAAAGGGACCGCAGTTTCGGAAATGCGCGCTTTGTAAGAAACCTGTTTGAAAAATCAATGGAGATGCATGCAAACAGGATTGTGAGCATCTCTGAATTAGACAGAACCATTCTGACCACGCTGGAAGAATCAGACATACCGAATAATCAGTAAATACTCAATACGTGACCGCGCGCTATTTAATTATTTTTCTTCTTTTCGGCTCTTTGTTTAGTTCGGGTCAGACAATTACTCCTCCTATTAATCATCAACTCAACAGGATCAGTTATGGTGAGCTCAATCATTTCTTTTCCAAACTTGAGCTCATCGAAAAATCCAAGGCCGGAAAAGCTGTTGTAGTACAAATTGGTGACTCACATACACAACCTGACTTTATTTCTTCGGTTGTAAGAACCGAACTTCAAAATAAATTTGGTAATGGAGGGCGCGGACTTTTATTTCCTTATACACTCGCTCTTTCAAATAGCCCTGCCGACATTAAGAGCAGCTCGTCGATCAAATGGCAATATAACAGGGTTGCGCATCCTGAACTCGGAACGAACAGCGGCATTTCGGGTTTTATCATATATACCGGCGATTCCTCCGGAGATCTCACGCTGTTACTTGACAATGAGGATGATTTTGATAGCTCGCTCATTAGTATGTTTTTTGATAAATCAGCAGGCACGAGTTTTAACGTTAGCATCAATGATGACTCCATTTATCAAACCCCGCAAAACAATAGCATAACTTATGCCGGAGCCCTGCAAAAAATAAAGATTGGCTTTATTGATAACGATTCCACCTTCGCTTTTTATGGTGTTAC
>Ga0315906_10005696_pt1 | contig 15589 bp, 15 predicted proteins | sample LakEriMetagenome_4_FD_203526 | JGI IMG/M metagenome (GOLD analysis project Ga0315906, IMG submission 203526) | Freshwater fungal communities from buoy surface, Lake Erie, Ohio, United States - Buoy 2 MA122 | ecosystem: Environmental > Aquatic > Freshwater > Lake > Lake biofilm | place: USA...
GAGACCACGGAGTCTGCATGACCAATCCGCGTTACAGTTCCATGAGCTGGATGCGCAAACTCGGCCGCGCCTTGTCGGGCGAGGCGGAGGACCGCGAAGATCTCGTGCAGCAGATGCGTCAGGCGCTCGAACGCGGCCTAATCGATGCGGATGCATTGCAGATGATGGAAGGCGTACTTGGGGTCGCCGATCTGCAGGTGCGCGACATCATGATTCCGCGATCGCAGATGGTGACGGTACGCCGCGACGATCCGCCGGAGAAGTTGTTGCCGGTGATCGTTGAATCAGGGCATTCGCGGTTTCCCGTGGTCGACGATGATCGCGACGATATCGTCGGCATCTTGCTCGCCAAAGACGTGCTGCGCTACGTGGCTACGGGGCGCCTCGCGGATTTCGACATCCGCGAATGCATGCGGCCGGCTGTGGTGGTGCCCGAGTCGAAGCGCGTCAACGTGCTCCTCAAGGAGTTTCGGCGTAATCGCAACCACATGGCGATCGTGGTCGACGAGTACGGCGGCGTGTCGGGCGTCGTGACCATCGAAGATGCGATCGAGCAGATCGTCGGCGACATCGACGATGAGTTCGACGTCGAGGACGATCAAAATATCCGCAAGGAGGCCGAGCGGCAGTTTCTGGTCCGCGGTGCCACGCCGATCGCCGAGTTCAACGAGTACTTCGGTGTCGAGTTGGCTGATGACGAGTTCGACACGGTGGCAGGGCTCGTCATGAAGCAACTCGGTCATTTGCCGCGCCGTGGCGAGACCTTGATGATCGGCGATATCGAGGTCCGCGTCCTGCGGGCCGACCGTCGGCGAGTGGAGGCACTGAAAGTGCTGCCTCCGCGGGACGTGCTGCCCCTGGAAGAGCGCGCTGCGGACTGACCCGCGCACCGCATGTCACCCGAGTCGTTGCTGCGCGGTGAAAGTGCTGCAGGCCCGCTGATCGCCGGGCTCGCCGGTGCCTCGCTTGCGCTCGCTTTCGCGCCCTTCGGGCTCTGGCCGCTGGCACTGCTCGCGCCGGCAGTGCTTTTTGCTTTATGGCAAGACTGCACGCCACGCCGTGCGGCATGGGTCGGGTTCTGTTTCGGAATTGGCACCTTCGCTGCCGGCACGTACTGGCTTTACGTCAGCATCCACGGCTTTGGCAAAGCGCCCGTCTGGCTTGCGCTCGGTTTGATGGCAGCACTCGTCGCGTTGATGGCTCTCTACTGCGCGGTGCTCGGCTACGTGGTCACGCGCTGGCTGCCGGCGCGCGGCGCATTGCGTTGGTGGGTCGGCTTGCCGGCGATGTGGGTGCTGCTTGAATGGGTGCGCGGTTGGATGCTCTCAGGCTTCGGCTGGCTGTCGCTCGGTTACTCGCAGACTGATACCTGGCTCGCAGGGTTCGCGCCGCTCGGCGGGATCCATCTCGTTTCGGCGATCCTGCTGCTAATGGCGGGTGCACTCGTCGCCGTATGGCACGGGACCCCACGAGAACGTCGGGTTGCGGTCCTGCTGCTGGTGCTGCCTTGGCCCATGGGGGCCGCGCTCGATCGCCTCGCGTGGACGGAGTCGGCCGGATCGCCGGTCGGCGTTGCCATTGTGCAGGGTGCGATTCCGCAAGATCAGAAATGGCTGGACTCCAATCGCGACACGACGCTGCGTCGGTATCGCGATCTGACCTTGCAGGTGCTGGGCACGCCACTCGTGGTGTGGCCGGAAGCGGCGGCGCCCGATCTCGCCAACAATATCGTGCCGTATCTGCGTGAGCTCGCGCGGGCCGCCGAGGCGCAGCGCTCGGCTTTGCTGCTTGGCCTCATTCGTGCGGAGCCCGTGGCTGCAGGCGCAGCGGAAGACGTAGCCGATCTCGATGAGCCTGCCTATTTCAATTCGCTGCTGGCTTTCGGTGACGAGGTGACCTGGTACGACAAGCATCATCTCGTGCCGTTTGGCGAGTTTTTTCCAGTTCCAAAGGCCGTTCGTCGCTGGTTGCGGCTGATGAGTCTGCCGTACTCGGATTTCACGCGCGGCGCTGCGGTACAGCCGCCGCTGCAGCTTGCGGGGCTCAAGCTGTCGGCCAGCATTTGCTACGAGGATGCGTATCCGACGACGCAGCGGGTCACGGTGTTGGCCTCGACGGCGCTCGTCAACGTCACCAACGACGCGTGGTTCGGTCGCTCGACGGCGCGCTACCAGCACCTGCAGATCTCGCGCATGCGCGCGATCGAAGCGAGACGGTTCATGGTGCGCGCCGCCAACGATGGTGTGTCGGCGGTGATCGACCCGCAGGGCCGCATCGTCGCGCAGGCGCCCGAGTACGAGGCTGCGGTGCTGCGTGCGCAGATCACGCCGCGCAGCGGTTCGACGCCCTATCTGCAAACGGGCAACGTGCCAATTTTGTTGCTCGCCGCGGCGGGTCTGTTGTTCTCGCTATGGTCGGCGTACCGCCATCGCGAGCGAATTTTGTGAACTTCCCCACATCGGTTCGGTCTAGGAGAGCGTGTTCATGCACTGGGTAATCACCATGTCACGACGTCCTTTCGTCCGTCGCACTCTGGCGGCGGTGCTGTCCCTGCTCGTTTTTACGGCTTGCCAACCGCGCGCCTCGGATGCGGCCGATGCGCCCATCGCCGCCGCGGGCCTTGCCCAAATCAGCGCAACGCCGGTCGCTGCTGCAGCAGCGCCGCTGGGCGGTGTGGTGTTGCCGGATTTTGCCGCGCTTGTGCAACAGCACGGTCCGGCGGTGGTCAATATTTCCACCAAGGGCAAGCGCGTACGCCTGACGGGCCCGGGCATGTCGCCCAACGATCCGTTCTATGAGTTTTTCCGGCGCTTCGGTGCACCGGGCGGTGGGCGCGGCGTCCCGGGTATGCCGGGCGAGGGCGAGGAAAGTTTCCGTCGCCCGGGTGGCGAGGGTTCCGGATTCATCGTCAGCAGCGATGGCTACGTTCTGACCAATGCGCACGTGGTCGACGAGGCCGAGGAAGTCACCGTCAAGCTGACCGATCGTCGCGAGTTCAAGGCCAAGGTGGTCGGTCTCGACAAGCCCACGGATGTGGCTGTGCTCAAGATCGACGCGCAATCACTGCCTGTGGTTCGTCTCGGTGATCCAAAGAAATTGCGCCCGGGCGAGTGGGTAATCGCCATCGGCTCGCCCTTCGGCTTCGACAACAGCGTGACCGCGGGTATCGTCAGTGCGACGGCGCGTGGCTTGCAGGATGCGGAGTCGAACTACGTGAACTTCATTCAGACGGACGTGGCCGTGAACCCGGGCAATTCAGGCGGCCCGCTGTTCAACCTCGCAGGCGAAGTCGTCGGCATCAACTCGCAGATCTACAGCCGCTCAGGCGGCTACATGGGCATTTCTTTTGCAATCCCGATCGATCTGGCCGTCAACGTCCGTGACCAGATCATCGCCAAGGGTCGCGTTAGCCGCGGCAAGATCGGCGTGCAGATCCAGCCGGTCGATGCGGCGCTCGCCGAGAGTTTCGGTCTTGATCGACCGCGCGGCGCGCTGGTGGGCGGTGTCGAGCCCGGTGGACCGGCAGCCAAGGCCGGCATTCGCCAGGGCGACATCATCCTTTCGGCCAATGGCACGGTGATCGAGCGTTCCGAACAGTTGCCGACCATCATCGGTGTGATCCGACCGGGCACGGAAGCGAATCTCGAGGTGTGGCGTGACGGCGCGGCGCGCAAGCTCAGCGTGCGGGTGGCGGAGCTACAGGCGGAGCCTGTCGTTGCCGCCAACGATGAGCCAACGCCGGAGCGGTCGCCGGATCGACTGGGGCTCGTGGTGCGCGAATTGACCGCTGAAGAGCGCAGTCAGGGCTTCGGTCCGCCGCGCAATCGGCAGCGAGATCCCGAAGTCGCGGTGCCCGAGGGGCTGCTCGTCGAGCGCGCCACGGGTCCCGCAGCCGATGCGGGGCTCGCACGCGGTGATATCGTGGTCAGCATCAATGGCAGCTCGGTGAAGACGGTCAAAGAATTTCGTGAACGGGTGTCCCGATCCGGCAAGACGGTGGCCCTGCTGATCAACCGCGGTGGCAACACGCAATTCGTTGCGGTGCGCACTGACAACTGATCGTCAGCTCGCCGCCGTCAGCGTCAGACGCCGATAGGTGGGTCGGGCACGGTGGATCAGCCATGCGGCGAGGGGCGCGGCGACGGCGGCCACGGCCGTCACGCCATCGCCGATGCGCTGCTCGTCTTTCAGCACCACGTCGGAAACGAATGAGGCAGCGCTCGAGCCCAGACCGATGCCGAGCAGATTGATCACCAGCAGGTAGATGGCGGAGGTTCGGGCGCGAAATCGGTTGGGCGTGACCATCTGCAGCGCTGCCGAGGCGGCGCCGAAGGGGAAGCTGGTGACGAACAGCAAGGGCGCGAGCATGGCGATCGCCAGCGTCGCATCGCGCAGCTGAAACGCAGCGATCACGAGCGGTCCAAGCGCTAACGCGCCGTACAGGACGACCTGTAGTTCGGCATCCGCGCGACCCGCTGACCGCCAGCGATCGGCCAGTACGCCCCCCGCGAGAATGCCGAGTGAGCCGGCAACGAACATGATCGGCCCGTAGCTGAAAGCCACCTGCAAGGGCGACAGTTCGTGCACACGCAGCAGGTGGGCGGGAATCCAAAAGGCGACCGCGTTGAAGGTCAGTGTCAGCATCGACACGCCGAAAATGAGGTTGGCGTAAAACCCGGCATGCTCGCGGATGCGCCGCCACACGTCGGCGTAGCGAACGTCTGTCGTTGCAGCAGCTGCCTCGCGGCGCACGGGTTCCCGCACGGTCAAAAGCCATAGCGAGACCAGCATCCCGGGTGGCCCCAGAATGAGGAACGCGACCTGCCAGCCGCGCACCTCGCCGATCACCGGCCAGTGCATCACGGGCATGCTGCCCACGGCCTGCACCACGAGCCCGGTCACCATGATGGCCACGCCGATGCCGAAATAGATGCCCATCGAAAAGAGACCGAGCGCACGGCCACGACGCGCGGGGGGCACGTAGTCCGCGATCATCGAGTAGGCGGCTGGGGCAAGGGTCGCTTCGCCCACACCCACGCCGATGCGCGCCACGAAGAGCCCTGCATAGCTCGTGACCCGCCCGCACACTGCTGTCATCAGCGACCAAAGAAATACGCCGGCCGCTGCAAGATTACGACGATTGCCGCGATCGGCCCATTGACCGACCGGCCATACACCGAGCACGGTGAAGCAGACTGCGAAGGCGAGTCCATTGAGCAGACTGAGCTCGAGGTCCGTGACGCCGAGGTCCGCTTTGATTGGGCCGACCAGCATGGCGAGGATCTGTCGGTCGATGTACGAGAATATGTACGCGACCATCAGCACGAGTACGGCGCGACGCGCTTCATGCTCGGGCGGCCAGGGCGGCGTCGCAGTACTCATTGGGAGAACTCAGTAGTTCGGCTGCCGCGGCAGCGGCTGACCGTAGGGCGCGAGTTCAGGCGGCAGGACAGGTCGATGCGGCGGATCCCAACTGAAGGGCTTTTTCACCGTGTCAAAAGTGTTGACCAGCGGGCCGTTAATCGTTCGCACGAATAGGTTGTAGCCCGTGTCCGTCCCCGCAGGCCCGTGGTAGACGTTCTCGCGCCACCAGCAGTAGCCGCCCCGTTGCATGCGTCCGAGATCGCCCCAGACGTAGTCGCCCTCGAGTGTGTAGAGCTCCTCAACCATTGGGTGGGTCCATTGGGGTTTGGCCATGCCAGGCGGCACCCGATGAGGCGGCGAGCAATACAGGAACGAGGTCTCGCCCGTGTAAGGGTCGGTGCGCAGCGGCTTGATGGCCACGCCACGGGCCAGCTGCGGATCGACAAGCCCGGGATCCCACTCCATGGTGAGCGGGTTGACGTACTCGACGAGCAAGCGCTCGTCGAAGCTCGCAGGGCTGCGGGTCTGTTGCGTGCTGGACGCGTGCTGCGTGCTGGAAGCGTGCTGCGAGCTTGTGGCGCGCGGTGAGCCTGCCGCGTGCTGCAGATTCGGCGTGCCGTAAAACAAATCGAGCAGCACACAGCCGTGCCGACTGCTCGCCCGTTCACGCAGGTATCCCGCGGGTAAAAACGCGTAGGCGTGCTTTTCGTAGAGCCGGCCGTTGATTTCGATGGCGCCGTCGAGCACGAGAAACTCTTCGTGACAGTCGAGGCGTTCGGGGACGCTGCGCTGCCAGCCTGCCGGATAACGCACGATGCAGGAGGCACTGTCGTCGGTGTCGTCACGGCTCAGGGTCTTGCAGTCGACGTCGGCTCGCGCATTGCCGTGCAGGCTGCGCGACCAGGGGACCATCTGCGCTTGGACGAACATGATGTGTGGGCGGGCCATGCGGACGCGAACCTCCGAAGTAGCAGCGTTCGGGCGCAACGTCGCCCGCAACCGATGCAGCGTAGCCTAGCGTGTTTCGCTAGGCTTGCCGCATGGCCGCATTGCAGCTTGACCACATCGGCTTTCTCACCGCTTCGCTGGAGCACTCCATCGCCGCCTGGCGACGGCTCGGCTTCAGTGTGACCTCCCCGCGGGTGTTGTGGCAGACCGCGGGCGCTGAGACCGTGCCGCGATCCCTCGGCCAATCGAGCGCGCACGTGATGTTCCATCGTACGTATCTCGAGATCACTGCAATCAATGACGCGGATCCTGCGCATCATCTGGCGCCCTGGCGCAGGGCCGTCGAGGCGCCCGCCATCCTCGCCCTGGGAGCGATCGAGCCTGTGACCGTGCAGCAGGGTTTGCGCGCGGCCGGTCATGCCGTGTCGGCTCCGGGTGTGGCCTTGAGGCACATCGAGTACGGGGTGCACCGCGGCGAGGCGCGGTTCGAGTGGTTCATGTGGCAGCACCACGAATCGCCCGAGTGGCTGGTCTGCGTCATGCGCCATTTGACGCCCGAGCTCGTGTTTCAGTCGGCCGTGCAGGAACACGCCAATGGGGCGCTGGAGCTGAGCGAGGTGTATCAGGCCGTTGGGGCTGCGCCCTCGGCGGGGTTGCGCTTCGCGAGCGCAGCGGACGGGGTGCGGTTACTGAGTGAGGGCGAGTTCGACGAATGCCTTGAGCTCGATAGGTCTGCCGCCGCGGTGCATGCGGCAACTACGGCGCGCGTTGCGCTACGCGTGGTCGTACGCGACGTTGCGGCGGCCCGCCTTTGTCTGCAGTCCGCAGGGGTCACCTGGGCGCAGACGGCGCAGGGTCTGCGCATTGCCCCCGACGATGCGGGGGGTGCCTGGCTGCTCCTGTCTGCCGCCTAGGGGTCGTGTACCATCCGCAACTCGCGCCGAAGGTTACCCTGAGTATCAGACATGGATGAACGTTACGATCCGGCCGTCGTAGAGCGGTCGGCCCAGCAGTACTGGAACACCCAACGCAGCTTCGCTGCGCGCGAGAACGCGTCGAGTCGCGGCAAGTTCTACTGCCTGTCGATGTTCCCGTACCCGTCGGGTCGCCTGCACATGGGGCATGTGCGCAATTACACGATCGGTGACGTGCTGTCGCGCTTCGCGCGCATGCAGGGTCTGAACGTCCTGCAGCCGATGGGCTGGGACGCCTTTGGCTTGCCCGCCGAGAACGCGGCGATGGCCAACGGCGTGGCACCAGCCAAGTGGACGCGGGACAACATCGCGTACATGAAAAAGCAGTTGCAGTCGCTCGGTTTCGCGATCGATTGGGATCGCGAGATCGCGACCTGCGACCCGTCCTACTACCGCTGGAACCAATGGCTCTTCTTGCGCATGCGCGAGAAGGGCATCGCCTACAAAAAAACCGGCGTGGTGAACTGGGATCCGATCGATCAGACAGTGCTCGCCAACGAGCAGGTGATCGACGGGCGGGGCTGGCGCACGGGCGCGCTCGTCGAGAAGCGCGAAATCCCGATGTACTACCTCAACATCACCGCCTACGCCGACGAATTGCTCGGGGACCTCGCCACGCTCGAGGGCTGGCCGGAGCGCGTGAAGACCATGCAGGCGAACTGGATCGGTCGCAGCGAGGGCGCCGAAGTCTCGTTCCCTTATGCGGAAAACACCCGTACGCTGCTTGGAACCGATGGCGCACTCAAGGTGTTCACGACGCGCGTCGATACGTTGTTCGGCGTGACTTTCATGGCGATCGCGGCGGAGCATCCGTTGGCTCTCGCTGCGGGAGCGCGTGATCCGGCGCTGCAGGCGTTCATCGACGAGTGTCGTCGTGGCAGCACCATGGAGGCGGACGTCGCCACCATGGAGAAGAAGGGACGTCCCACGGGTCTGCACGTGCGGCATCCCTTCACCGGGGCGCCCATCGAAGTGTGGGTCGCCAACTACGTGCTGATGGGGTATGGCGAGGGCGCCGTGATGGGTGTCCCGGCGCATGACGAGCGCGACTTCGCGTTCGCGTTGCAGCAGGGCATCGACATCGTCACGGTGATCAAGCCGCACGATGCCGCCTACGCCGAGGTCAGCGCGCCGTGGCAGGAGAGCTACGGTGAGCATGGCGTGCTGGTCAATTCGGGCGAATTTTCGGGACTCGATTTCACGGCCGCGGTAGATGCGCTGTGCGCGGGTCTCGAGCAGCGCGGGCTCGGTCGCAAGCGGATCCAGTTCCGTTTGCGCGACTGGGGTATTTCGCGACAGCGTTACTGGGGATGCCCGATTCCGCTCATCCATTGCGAGCACTGCGGCGAAGTCCCGGTGCCGGACTCGCAGTTGCCGGTGGTGCTGCCCGAGGATCTGGTGCCGGATGGCAGCGGCAATCCGCTCGGCAAGACGCCGGCATTCTGGAAGGTGGATTGCCCCACCTGCGGACGTCCCGCACGCCGAGAGACCGACACGATGGACACCTTCGTCGACTCGTCGTGGTACTTCCTGCGCTATGCCTGTGCGGACAACGCCTCGGCCATGGTCGACGAGCGGGTCAAATACTGGCTGCCAGTCGATCAATACATCGGCGGCATCGAGCACGCGATCTTGCATCTGCTGTACTCGCGGTTCTGGACCAAGGTCATGCGTGACCTTGCGCTGGTCGATATCCGCGAGCCTTTCGCCAACCTGCTCACGCAGGGCATGGTGCTCAACCACATCTACTGGCAGCAGCCAGCGGAAGGTCGGCGCAGCTACTACAACCCTCTCGATGTGGACGAGGAACTCGTCGATGGCGTGAAGCGTTTCTTCGTCACCCGCGATGACGGTTCGCGTCTCGAGGTGCAGCACGACGGTTTGGGCACGATGTCCAAATCGAAGAACAACGGCGTCGACCCGCAGGGTCTCGTGGAAAAGTACGGCGCCGACACGGCGCGACTCTTCATGATGTTCACGGCGCCGCCGGAGCAATCGCTCGAGTGGTCCGACGAGGGCGTGCAGGGCGCGTACCGGTTCATTCGTCGCCTCTGGAAGGCCGTACACGAGCACGTCGCGGCCGGCCCCTGCGAGCCTTTGGTGGTGGCGAGCTTGTCGCCGTCGCAGAAAGAGTTGCGTCGCATCGCGCATCAGACGTTGGCAAAGGTCACTGACGATATCGGTCGCCGTCGCACGTTCAACACCGCCGTGGCTGCAGTGATGGAATTGCTCAATGCGGTCGGTCGCAACGAGGATGGCTCGGCAGCCGCCCGTGCGGTGGTGCAGGAGGCGCTCGAGATCGCGACGATCGCGCTCTCGCCGATCATTCCCCATGTCACGCATGCACTGTGGCACGAACTCGGTCACCCGACGGCGCTGATCGATGAGCCCTGGCCGGTGGCCGATACGGCGGCACTCGTTCGCGACACCATCAAACTCGCGGTGCAGGTCAACGGCAAGCTGCGTGGGGAAATCCAAGTGGCTGCGGACGCCGATGAGGCCTCGATCAAGGCGGCGGCCCTGGCCGAGGAGTCGGTGCGACGCTTCGTGGGTGACGCGACGCCCAAGAAAATCATCGTGGTGCCGCGCAAGCTCGTCAACGTGGTGGTGTGATGCATCGTCTGCTGCGCCTGTCGCTGCCGCTCGTGCTGCTGGCCGCGTCCGGCTGCGGTTTCAGGTTGCAGGGCGAGACGTCGTTGCCTCCCGTGCTCGCGGCGCTGCGGGTGCAGACCGCTGATTCGCAGACCGACTTCGCGCAGGCTCTCGAGCGCGCGCTGCAGCGCGCCGGGGTGGGCATCGTGCAGCGCGCCGGGGTGGGCGCCGTGAAGGGCGGCGCGACGGCACCGACGGGCGAAGCTGCGGTGCTACGCATCGAGCGTGACGAGTTGCTTGAGCGGGTCGCCTCGGTCTCGGCGCGCAACGTACCTCGCGAGTACGAACTCACGTACGTCGTTCGTTACTCGCTGTTTCTCAGCGGGCAGACGCGGATCGATGGCGAGGAGGTCTCCGTGTCGCGTGATTTCACCTTCGACGAGACGGCTGCACTCGCCAAGGATCGCGAACGCGACCTGCTACGCGAGGCGCTGGCGCGCGAGCTCTCCGGCGTCGTGCTGGCGCGGCTTGCGAGCGTGCGCTGATTCGCGAACGCAGGGTATGTCAGCGCCGCCGGAGCAGTCTGACTCGGTGATCCGCCTCGGGCAGGACGCGCAGTTGTGTGCCCGCCTCGAATCTTTGCTCGAACGCTACGGCCTGTGCCTGCACTGGGTGGCAGCGGAGCAGGCGATCCCCGGGTCCTATTGGGGCGAGAGCGAGGCCGGTCTGCAGGGTGCAGCGCTGCTCGTTCGCGCCGACACGCCGCTGCATTCGGCCCTGCACGAAGCGGCGCATTTCGTCTGCATGAGCCCCGCACGGCGCAGTGGACTCGATCGTGATGCGGGTGGGGATGACCCCGAAGAAAACGCCGTGTGCTATTTGCAGATTCTCTGGGCCGAGCCGCTTGCAGTGCCGCGCGAACGACTGATGGCGGATATGGATGCCTGGGGCTACAGCTTCCGACTGGGCTCGGCGGCGCGCTGGTTCGAGGACGATGCTGCCGACGCCTGCACGTGGCTGCAACGGCACGGGATCATCGATGCGCAGCAGCGCCCGAGCGGTCGCCGACGCGAGGCTTAACGCGAGGCGTACCGATCGGTGGCGGCGACCAATTCGCTGACGATGCCGGGCTCAAAGGCCGAATGTCCGGCATCGATCACGATGCGTAAGTCCGCCTCAGGCCAGGCGCGGTGCAAATCCCAGGCGCTTTTCATCGGGCAGACCACATCGTAACGACCCTGCACAATCGTGCAGGGCAGGTGGCGGATGCGCGGCACGTCATCGAGCAGTTGCGAGGGCGTGCGCAGAAAACCCCCGTTGATGAAGTAGTGGCACTCGATGCGTGCGAAGGCCTCGGCAAAGGCGCCCTCGTCGAACTTCGCCAGATCCTGCGTGTTGACGCGCAGGTAGCTCGTTGCACCTTCCCAGATCGACCAGGCGCGCGCGGCCTCGGCGCGCACCGCGGGATCGGGGCTCGTCAGTCGCGCGTAATAAGCGCGCATCAGATCGCCGCGCTCGGCGGGCGGAATCGGTTTCAGGTACTCCTCGTAGAGGTCCGGAAAAAGTGCGCCCGCGCCGTCGGCCGTTTCATAGAACCAGCGGAATTCCCAAGGGCGTACGAGGAAGATGCCCCGCAGCACGAGCTCGGTGACCCGCTCGGGATGGGTTTGCGCGTACGCGATTGCGAGTGTCGAACCCCAGGAGCCGCCGAAGACCTGCCAGCGTTTGATGCCGAGGTGCTCGCGCAAGCGCTCGATGTCAGCGACGAGGTGCCAGGTCGTGTTATCGACGAGACTCGCATGCGGTCGGCTGCGGCCACAGCCGCGCTGATCGAACAGCACGATGCGATAGCGTGCGGGATCAAAAAACCGCCGCATGCGTGCATCCGTGCCGCCGCCCGGCCCGCCATGCAGGAACACCACCGGCTTGCCGACAGGGTTGCCGCTCTCCTCCCAGTACATCTCGTGCAGATCGGACACACGCAACCAGCCTGAGCGGTGGGTGTCGATCGGCGGATACAGTCCACGCGCTGCGTCGGTCATGGCGGCGTCCTCAGCGACAGATCATCGGGCCGAGCGGTGCGCCGCCGACCAGATGCACATGCAGGTGGTACACCTCCTGACCGCCGTGCCGGTTGCAGTTGATGATCAGGCGGTATCCGTCTTCGGCAATGCCTTCGCGACGTGCCAGATCACGTGCGACCGTGAACATATGACCGACGAGGGCCTCATCGGTGTCCTCGATGTCGTTAGCGGTCGGGATCGGCTTGTTAGGCACGATCAACACATGCACGGGTGCACGGGGCTGGATGTCGCGAAACGCCGTGACACGATCATCCTGGTGGACGATGTCGCCCGGTATTTCGCGCGCGATGATGCGTTCGAACAGCGTGGGCATGACGAGCCTCAGTACTTGTAGATTTCGACCTTGCTGGCGTCGAGCTGATAGGCCGACGCGCCGAGCCGCGTCGCTTTACGCGAGACCTTCATGCGACCGGTGATCCAGTAGGCCTCGTAGATCGAATCGAGGGCGATGCCCTTGTTCATGCGTACGTAGACGATCTGGTTCGGTGGCGGCGGCGGCACGTGAATGCAGGCGCCGAAGTACGGCACCAGAAAAAACTCGGTGACGAGTCCATCCTTGCCGACATCGAGCGGCACGATGAACCCCGGGATCTTGAGGTTGCTGCCATCGAGCGCCTGGTTGACGGAAAAATCCATGACCTGCTGCGCGGCCATGCCGCCTTCGCCGAGGTAGTCGTGTGCTGCAGGCGGTGGGGCACCCATGAACTTCGAGCGTGCATCGGGTGGGATCAGCTCGTCCCAGTCGATTTCCTTGATGGCACCGGCGGCGGCCGGCTTGGACGCTTGCGCAGGAACGGGCGTGCCGACCTTGGGAGGTGTGATGCCCTGCGCTACGGCGACGCTGATGCCGAGCAGCAGGACGGCGAGATACGCGGGACGAAAGGCGTTGCGAGTCATGTCATACCCTGATGGTGAGTCCGTCGCTCAACGTGTTGCGATAGGCCCGCCAGGCCGGTACGGCGCCCATGAGGAGGGCGGCGAACACGATCGAGACGAGCAGGCCGACATCGTAGCCGGTGAGACCACCGGGATCGAGAAAGATTCCAAACCGGTTCTCGAGCACGGGCTTCGCTGCGTACAGCAGACCGTAGCAGAGGGCGACGCCGGTCAGCACGCCGGCGCTCGCCAGCAGCCCCGCCTCGGCGACCAACATAGAGAACACGTGCCGTGGTTGCGCGCCCACCGAGCGAAGGATCGCCATCTCTCGTCGACGCTCGTTCAGGCTCGTAAGGATGGCGGTCAGCATGCCGAGCAGCCCAGCCAGCACCACGAATGCGGCAACAATCATCAAGGCGGTGTCTGCGATGCCGACCAGATTCCACAGCTGCGTCAGTGCTACGCCCGGGATGATGGCGAGCAGGGGCTCGAGTCGGTATTCGTTGATGGCGCGTTGCATGGTGAAGGTCATCACCTTGGTGCGCATGCCGACCATGAAGGCGGTGATCGATTCGGGAGTCAGATCCTGCGCGCGGGCCTCCTCGGCGCTGATGCGCCCTGCGCCCTGCGCCTGCATGCCGCTGTCCCAGTCGAGATGGATGGCGGTGATGGCCTCAAGACTCACGTGCACCGTGCGATCGATCGGTGTGCCGGTGCGCTCGAGAATGCCGGTGATACGGAAAGGCTTGTCCTCGTGATGCGCGAAACTCACGTTGCCGAGGCCGTGGGAAATCACCACCTTGTCGCCTTGCTTGTAACCGAGCTGCCGGGCTACGTCAGCGCCGATCACGGCATCGTAGAGATCGACGAAGCGCTGCCCGGAAGCAAAACGAATCGAGCGATCACCGGCGAACCGATAGTGTTCGAAATAATCGTTGTTGGTCCCCATCACACGAAACCCACGGTGCGAGTCACCCAGTGAAATGGGGATCGTCCAGGCGACGTCCGGATGGTTGGCGATCTTCTGGTAACTCGCCCAGCTGACGTTGGCCGTCGCATCGCCGACGCGAAACACGGAGTAGAGCAGCAGGTTGAGTTGTCCGGAGCGAGCCCCGACGATCAGATCGACGCCCGAAACGGTGTTCGCGAAACCGTCGCGCGCTGCCGTACGCATCTTCTGCACGCCGAGCAGCAGCGCCACGCTGATGGCGATGGCGCTGATGGTGAGCAGTGCCGTGGTGCGCCGGTTACGGAGCGAGCGCAGGGCCAGCATCAGGCGGCCTCCGCATCGCTGCGTTGCAGGTCATCGAGCGAGATCACCCGATCGAACAGAGCGCCGAGCGAGGTGTCGTGGCTCACGAACAGTAGCGTGGTGCCGCGCTTGGCGCACTCGGCCATGACGAGCTGCAGGAAGTCCTCGCGCGAATCGTGATCGAGCGCCGAGGTAGGCTCGTCGGCGATGAGGATCTCGGGGCTGCCGAGCAGTGCCCGCGCCGCGGCGACCCGCTGTTGCTGGCCGATGGAGAGCTCGTTGACCGGACTCGCGAGCAGGGCGGGATCGGCGAGGCCGAGCGCGGTCAGTAGACGGCGGGCTTCGGCGCGCACGTCGCCGCCCTCGATGCGTTCGCGACGCGCCCGGGAGAAACGCGTGGGTAGTGCGACATTGTCGAGCACGTCGAGGTAGGGCAGCAGGTTGAACATCTGGAAAATGAAACCCAGGTGATCGCCGCGGAAGCGATCGCGGGCACCCGCGCCGAGCCCGGCGAGGTCTGTGCCGAGCAGGCGGACATGCCCGCGCTGCGCCGTCAGCACTCCACCGATCAAGCCGAGCAGCGTGCTCTTGCCGCTACCGCTCGGTCCGCGCAGGAACACTCGCTCGCCGCGGGCGATGCGGAAATGTTTGATCTGCAGCAGCACCGGCTTGCCGGGCCAGGCGTACTGCAGGTCTTGGACTTCGATGGCTGGAGCGCGAGTGTCGTCCATGGCGCAAGTCTACGCGCGAATCGATCAGCGCAGCGCGACGCGACCCGGGTTGCCGTCGAGATCGAGCTGCTTTTGCACGCTGCCGTTGAGCAGGTTGAACTCCACCTTCTCGACACCCTTCAGGCGGCGCAACGCCCACAGTTCCACCCAGGCGAGCGCGGTCGGCTGGCCGCAGCGATAGAGGTAACTCGCTCGATAGTCGGGGTGCTTGGCCGTGCTTGCAGGTGGCGTATAGGTCACGCTCTGCAGGCGGCAGAGGGCCGTCGTCGGCACGCCGATGATGCCCGCGCCGCTCTTCAGCCACGTGTTCGCCTCACTGACGATGCGCTGCTCTTCCGGCGAGCGCGCGGCGCGTTCGAAGCCAACCACGTGCAGGGCGGGTGAGTTCAGTTCAACGGCGAGCGACTTGCCTTCGAGAGCCACGTTGATCGTTACTTCGCCGTGCACGTGTTTGCCCTGCTCGAGCGAGTCGCCCTCATGCGCGTGATCATGCTCGTGATCGTGGTCATGCTCGCGCGCGGCAGGCTTCGCCGACGCGGTCTGCGCGACGGCGGGGCTCGAGAGCAGACTCGACGATACCGCCGTGAACGACAGCGCGATCAGTGACAGGACGAGCCGGGGCGGGCACCAACGCAGGGTCATGCAGTGTTCTCCTCTCAGAAAGTCCGTTTCAGAAGGTCCATCGCACGCCCGCGCTGACGGCTCGGCCGGCGAGCGGGGCGTAGTCCTTGAGGGCCGAAGTATGACGGCGGGCCTCTTCATCCAAAA
>Ga0315906_10005702_pt1 | contig 15577 bp, 12 predicted proteins | sample LakEriMetagenome_4_FD_203526 | JGI IMG/M metagenome (GOLD analysis project Ga0315906, IMG submission 203526) | Freshwater fungal communities from buoy surface, Lake Erie, Ohio, United States - Buoy 2 MA122 | ecosystem: Environmental > Aquatic > Freshwater > Lake > Lake biofilm | place: USA...
AATCCCTTCACCAAAAAAGTTCATGCTTATTACATCTGGAAGCATCCAATTTACAAGGAAAAAGCCTGCTGCGGCAGAAAGAATAATTGATGCAATATTACCTATATTTAAAGCTCTTTGAACTTCATTTTCTTTTGCGTCATTATTAGAAATTCGAACGAGAAAAGTTCCGATAATAGAGGCAATTATTCCAACACCTGCAATCATAATTGGCAACAAGATTGGTCCCATTCCTCCAAATTGATCTTTAAATACTTCACCTGAAGCATCAGACATATCTTTAATAATATAGTTTCCTAAAACCATTGAAGCCAATACAGTTGCAACATAAGACCCAAATAAATCAGCCCCCATACCTGCAACGTCTCCTACGTTATCTCCTACGTTATCAGCAATTGTAGCTGGGTTACGCGGATCGTCTTCTGGAATTCCTGCCTCAACTTTACCAACTAAGTCAGCACCTACGTCAGCAGCTTTTGTATAAATACCTCCTCCAACTCGCGCAAACAAAGCAATTGACTCGGCTCCCAAAGAGAATCCCGCCAAGGCTTCTAGCACCATTGTCATTTCATTGTAAAAACTGTCATCTCCTTTGATGAACATATTTACAAATAGCATAAAAAACAATGAAAGACCTAGAACTGCCAAACCTGCCACACCTAGACCCATTACGATTCCTCCGCCGAAAGATACTTTCAAGGCATTCGGAAGGGATGTTTTAGCTGCTTCAGTTGTTCGAACGTTTGCGTCAGTAGCAATCCGCATTCCGATGTTTCCAGCTACTGCCGAAAAAACAGCACCAACAATAAATGCTGGAACAATCAACCAACTTGTAGTTTCAACAATTCTTGAAATGCCGAAAAGTGCAGCCGAAGCAATTACAACAAAAATCGCTAATAAACGGTACTCAGCGCTTAAAAACGCCATTGCTCCTTCTTTTATGCTTTTGGAAATACCTTGCATTTTGTCATCTCCTGCGTTTTGTTTTTTAACCCATGCCATTTTAATAAGCATGAATAATAAGCCTACTAATGATAAGGCAATAGGAATAATAATCAATGATTTCATAATTTTATAATATTATTTAATAATAGCGGGCAAAAGTAGTTTTTTCTGCCAACCTATGCAAATACGATAGATAAAAAAAAGGGTTACGTTTTTAGTTGATATATGGTTGAATCATTGAGATCAATTGATTCAGAGGGTATGCTCCAGATTCTCTCCACAGTTTTTCACCAGACTTAAAAAGAATAAGTGTAGGTACACCTCGTATTTTCAGTTGTTCCGCGAGTTGTTGGTTTTTGTCTACGTCAATCTTTAAGACTCTTATTTTTTCTCCGAAATGTTTTTTAAGGTCATCTAAAACGGGATGCATCATTTTACAGGGTCCACACCAAGTAGCATAAAAATGAACCAGTGTAGGTGTTTCATGTTTAATTATATCGCTGAATTCGCTCATAATCAAATTTCCGAATTTGAAATACTATTTTTTTCAATTTGGAATACAAAAAAATGCATATAAAATCTTTTCGTCTTCAGCCTTTGTGAATTTTAAACAGTCATAATATCTTTTTCCTTTAACTCTAATAGGTCGTCAATTTTTTTGATAAACAAATTTGTTACTTTTTGAACTTCTTCCTCTGCATCTTTTTCCATGTCTTCAGATAAACCATCTTTTTTTAGATCCTTTATCATATCAAGTGCATCTTTTCGATGATTTCTAATACCTACTTTTGCGTTTTCAGCTTCCGCTTTGGCTCGTTTAACTAAGTCCCGTCTGCGTTCTTCGGTCAAAGGAGGAACCGCAATTAATAATTGTTCCCCATTATTTTGAGGGTTTAATCCCAAGTTTGCATTGAGAATCCCTTTTGCGATATCGTTTAATAATTGTTTTTCCCAGGGTTGAACAACAATTGTTCGGGCATCCATTGTATTGACATTCGCTACTTGCTGAATAGGTGTCATTGAACCATAATATTCAACCATTACGCCTTGTAACATAGCTGGAGATGCTTTACCAGCGCGAATCTTAATAAGTTCACTTTCTAGGTGATTCAAGGATTTATTGTTGGATTCCTTGAATTCATCGTAAATTAATTCCAATTCTTCAACCATCGTTCTCTAATTTAATTACTAACAGTTGTCCCAACATTTTCACCAGCAATTATTTTAATTAGATTACCTGGTGTATTCATATCAAATACAATAATTGGCAGATTATTCTCTTTGCACAGAGTAAAAGCTGTTAAATCCATTACATTTAAACCTTTCGAATAAACTTCATCAAAAGTTATTGAATTGAATTTAACCGCATTTGCATCCTTTTCCGGATCAGCAGAATAAATTCCATCAACACGCGTCCCCTTCAAAATAACGTCTGCATTAATTTCGATTGCGCGAAGAGACGCTGCTGAGTCTGTTGTAAAAAAAGGATTTCCAGTTCCCGCACCAAAAATAACTACTCTTCCTTTTTCAAGATGACGAACGGCTCGTCTGCGAACAAACGGTTCTGCAATTTCTTTCATTTCTATTGCCGACTGAAGTCGAGTGTGAACACCAGCAGATTCTAAAGCGGATTGTAATGCCATCGAATTAATCATCGTTGCTAACATACCCATATAATCTCCGTGCGTTCTATCCATGCCACCTTCCTCTGCTTGAACACCTCGGAAAATATTACCACCTCCAATTACAATGGCAACCTCTATTCCCATCTCATGAATCTCTTTGATTTGATGCGCGTATGAGTTAATCCGTTTGTTATCAATACCAAAGTTTTTTTCCCCCATTAAGGATTCGCCGCTTAACTTGAGTAAAATTCTTTTAAATTTCATTTTAATTAACAAATATAGGAATCGTTTATAATTTATAATTAAAGAGGCAAAAAAAAAGCTATCTGTTAAGATAGCTTCAAAATATTAACTCAATGAGAATCGCTTGAAGTCGAGAACAGTTAAACCCGACTCTGTTGAACTTAAAAATTGTTCTACAGTCAATTTGTTGTCTCGCACAAATTGCTGACTCAAAAGCGTATTTTCTTGAAAAAATTTATTCAACCTACCCATTGCTATTTTCTCAGCCATTTCAGCAGGCTTACCTTCTTGAATTGCTAATTCTTTACCAATTTCAATTTCTCTTTCGATTGTGCGAGCATCAACTCCATCCTTATTTATGGCAATTGGATTCATTGCTGCAATTTGCATAGCTACCTGACGACCTGCATCTTCCACTACATCAGAACCACTATTCAACCCAACTAAGGTTGCTAGTTGATTTCCTGGGTGATTGTAAGCAACAACTCGATCTGCTTTAACGAGCGAATAATTTGAGAGATCCAATTTTTCGCCGATCACTCCAACTTGCTCAATGATTTTCTCATCTACACTCAATTTAGAATCGTAAGGAAGTCCTCTTAATTCTTCAACCGTAGATGGCAATTTTTCTAAAGCGATATCCACGATTGACTGAACAAGATTTTTGTACCCATCATTTTTGGCAACGAAATCCGTTTCACAATTTAAAGTGACTATCACTCCAGCCTTACCGTCGTTTGTGGATTGAGCAATAATTAATCCTTCTCTTGCCTCATTATCACCCCTTTTAGCAGCGATTTTTTGACCTTTTTTTCGAAGAATATCCACTGCTGCTTCGAAGTCACCGTTTGCTTCTACTAGAGCATTTTTACAATCCATCATTCCAGCACCAGTTTGTTGGCGCAATTTGTTTACATCTGAAGCCGTAATAGCCATGATAATAAATGTTTATTGTGATTAAATTTATTCTGCTGAGTTCTCTTCTGATTCAGTTGAAGCTGAAACTTCTGAAGCCTCAGTAACCTCTTCTTTATCTCCACCTTTTAAATTCTTGCGATCTTCTAATCCTTCACGAATAGCGTTACAAATTTCGTCAAGAACTAAAGCAATTGACTTTGTAGCATCATCATTTGCAGGAATAGGAAAGTCAACCAGCTTTGGATTTGAATTCGTATCCACCATTGCAAAAGTTGGAATATTCAATCTTCGTGCTTCTGCTAATGCAATATGCTCTTTTAAAATATCAACAATGAAAATTGCAGCAGGTTGACGTGTCATATCGGCAATTGAACCAAATGTTTTTTCTAACTTCTCGCGTTGGCGAGTTTTAAACAATTTCTCACGTTTGTTCAATGTATCCCAAGAACCGTCAGATTTCATTTTGTCAATTAAAGTCATTTTGCGAATTGATTTCCGAGTTGTTTGGAAGTTAGTTAACATACCACCCGACCATCTTTCAGTCACAAAAGGCATATTTACCTTCGACACACGTTCAGAAACGATTTCTTTTGCTTGTTTTTTTGTAGCAACAAAAAGAACTTTTTTACCTGATTTAGCAATTTGTTTCATTGCAGCACAAGCTTGATCTAAACGTACCATTGTTTTGTTGAGATCAATTATATGTATTCCTTTTTTCTCCTCAAAGATATATGGAGCCATTGCAGGATTCCATTTTCGTTTCAAATGTCCGAAGTGAACACCTGCATCTAATAATGTTTCGAAATTTAATTTTGACATTTTATGTTTTTGTTTACGTTCCTATATAATTTAAAGTAACAAAGGAGAGGATCAAAATGATCAAAGTTCTCCAATGTTTGGATGCTAAACCTCCAGATCGATTAACGTTTCGAGAACTGGAATTTCTTACGAGCTTTCGGTTGTCCTGGTTTTTTACGCTCGACCATTCTTGGGTCGCGTGTCATCAACCCATCCGCTCTTAATACGGATTTGTAATCAGTAGAAACTTCTACCAATGCTCTTGAAATACCCAAGCGGATTGCTTCTGCCTGACCATTGATTCCACCGCCTGCTACATTCACCTTCACATCATATTGACCTAAAGTTTCCGTTAAAACAAATGGTTGGTTAACTTTTGCTTGCAATACATCAATTGGAAACATTTCGTTCAGTGATTTCTTGTTGATTGAAATATTACCTTTCCCTTTGGTTAAGTAAACGCGAGCAACAGCTGTTTTTCTTCTTCCTAAAGCATTAATTACTTCCATATTTTTTATTTCAGTGTGTCAAGATTTAATAATGTAGGTTGTTGAGCTTCATGTTTATGCTCAGAACCTTTGTAAACTTTCAAATTTCTGTATAGTTGACGACCTAAGGTATTTTTAGGAAGCATCCCTTTAACTGCTTTTTCGATTAGTCTTTCCGGATGATTCTTTAACATATCTTTAGCCGCAGTAAAACGCTGTCCTCCAGGATATCCAGAGAAACGAACGTATTCTTTGTCTTCTAACTTCGTTCCAGAGAAAGCAACTTTTTCAGCGTTAACAACAATAACGTTGTCTCCACAATCAGCATGAGGAGTGTAGCATGTCTTATATTTGCCACGAATTATTTTTGCGACTTTACTCGCCAATCTACCTACTGTTTGACCTTCAGCATCAATTATAAACCACTTTTTATCAGCAGTTTCAACGTTTCCAGATATCGTTTTGTAACTAAGTGTATCCACGGTTTCTATCTATTAAAAAACTTATTTACCTAAAATTAGGGGTGCAAAGATACAACTATTGTTTTTAATAACAAGAAAAACCAAAAAAAAAGAGAGAAAATTATTTCTTCTTGAAGGAATTAATCGCATTAACAGTAAAATCACTCAAAACAAGTTTACCACTCATACCTGCCCTGTCATAAAGCAAAGTGTCCCAATGTTCCGTTCCCTGCCAAAATATCGATTTTAACATAGACATTGCATCTGGATTTGATTTAGAAAGTTGATTGGCTAATCGGTTGATTTCTTTATCCATTGCATGTGTATCATCAAATAATTCTACATAAAGTCCTTTTCTTTTTGCCCAATCTGCTGATCGCCATTCTGTTGCGTTAATTGCTAATTCGCTCATTGCAGACAACCCGATTTTACGCTCAACAGCAGGTCCAACCACAAAAGGTCCAATTCCGACCGCCAACTCTGAAAGTTTAACATCAGCGTTTTTGGTTGCCAAACAATAATCTACTGCCGAAGCGATCCCAACACCGCCACCAACTGCCCTACCGTGTATGCGACCGATAATGAATTTTGGGCATTTACGACACGCATTAATTACTTTGGCAAAACCTGAAAAGAACTTATTTCCTGTTTCTAAATCCTTTATCGAAATCAATTCGTCAAAACTCGCTCCAGCACAAAAAGCCTTATCTCCGGTAGATTGGAGAATTACAACTTTGACTGACGAATCATGCCCCATTTTTTCAATCGTATCGGCAAGTTTTTGAAGTATTTTTCCAGGAAGTGAATTACTCAATGGATGACCAAAAGTAATTGTCGCAATTCCATTTTCAGCAATTGAATAATCTACAAATCCTTGTTCGATAGCGTCTGACATTTTTCGATTTTATTTAAGAGAAAAGTTATCTGTTCCAATTAAGGCTCCATCGCAAAACACCTTAACCTTATAATTTCCTTTTGTTGCAGTTTCGCTTTTCAAATCGTAATAAATCGTTACATCCACAGCTTGGTTGGTATAATCAATATCCTTTTTGTCGGAATAAACTGCGCTTCCATTATCCGAATTAAATTTGTTGTTTGGACTTGACTGAAAAACCTCACCATCTGGACCAATAATTTGCAAATAAACAGACTTTCTTCCGGCATTAGTGAGTGAATTCTCCGAGATCGTAAAGCTACTTCTAAATTGAATGACGTTTTTGGCTTTTTCGGTCGGCTCTGTCGTTTTATTCAATTTCATACGAAGTGCTTCAGACTTAAATCCGTATGCCTGCAGGCGACTACCCGTTTTTATTTTTTCACCTTTTTCCTCAGCCTCTTTTTTGAATTGATCTCGTTCAGTTGTCGTTTCAGTAAGTTTTGTAGTTGTTTGATCTAAATCAGAAGTGAGTTTTATATTTAAAGTATTCAATGAGTCAATTTGACGAACGTAACTTCGCATAATTCCACGTAATGTTTCATTTTCTTTTCTCAATTTATATAGTTCAGAAGCAGATAGGCGTTTATTCGAATTCAATTTATCCAAAAGGGTTTGAATTTGTGCTTTCTGAATATTTAAACTATCTGCTTTTGATTGATCCTTTTCAATAAGTTTATCGTAAGTGGCTAACATGTTTTTGAAGTCTTTTTTCAAGTCATTTGACATGTTTCCCACATAACCTTGCATCATGTCATTCATTCCTTGCATGTCGGACTTTAATATGATGTTTTCGTTGTTGCAATTATTAAATTCCTTTCTTTTAACGGAATATAAATAGGCAAAAACTGCTAAACACGCTAATAATAGAAGAATGATAATTAAATAAATACCATTCGAACTTCTTTCATTTTGTTGCTCACTCATCGTAATTTTTTTTCAAAGTTATCAATTGTTGAGGCTAATTATTCATAATAAATCAAAAAAGTTATGATATGTTACAGATTCAAAAGATGCTATAAAAATTTAAAATTAATTTAAGCTAATTAACAACTGGTTAATTTCCGATGCTAAATTTTCTCGATTGTATTTTTGAACGTCTTCATTTACAATACCAATTTGTATGCATTGTTGAATTTTTAAATCGTCAATTTCTTCATCGAAATCAAAGATGCAAGAATTTTTTAATTCAGAAATAGACTTAGCAACATCTCCATTTTTCGGCCCTACAGCAAGGATAGGCTTGCCGGTTGCGAGATATTCAAATAGTTTATTAGGCATAATTCCCGTAGCATTAGGCGTATTATTAAGGGGTAGAATACAAATCGTTGCATAAGACAATGCTTCAATTACTTTGTCATGAGGCAGAAAAGGTTTGAGGATTAAATTAGAATTTAAGTTATTTAACTCTATTGACTCTAGCACAGAAAAATCTACTGATCCGATCAGTTGAATTTCTAATTGTTTTTTCCATGATTCATTTTCATTAACCTTTTTTCCTAAATATTCCCATAATTTGAATGGATTTCGATCTGCATTCATTGAACCGTGATGGAAAAAAATTATTTTGTTAGTTTTAATTGATTTAAAATCTTTGAAATCATTCGGTGCATATCCATTTGTAACAACATTAATTTCCCTTTTCGAAAATTCACTGAATTCTCTCGCCATTTCCGAGGTCACGGCAACAACAATATCTGCTTGATCTAGCACACTTTTTTGAAGTTCAAAGTGTTTTTTAATTGTATTATTAGTCATTGGTAGTTTTGAAAACCAATCTATATTTGTCCAAGGGTCTCTAAAATCAGCCAACCATTTTATTCCCGTTTTATTTTTTACACTTTGAGCAATTAAATGAACTGTATGGGGAGGGCCAGATGATATAACATGAGTAAAACGCTCTTTTTGGTGTAATTTTAAAATTTCTACAACTGCAGGTTTAATCCAATTAGATTTGGCGTCAGGTATGAAAAGATTGGCACGAATCCATAATGCGAAGCGTTCTAAAATAGATTTTTTTTTATTTTGCCTTATAAATCCGGGTTGAATCTGATTTTTTTTATCTTTTCTTGTTAGCAGTTTATAAAGCCCAAAAGGTTCCCAAATTTTTGAGTATTCTACCCTTATATCTTTGACTAGTTCTTTCAACTTTTCATCAATTATGGGAGCCTCTGGATTTATTGGTGTAAAAATAACGATATCCCAACCTAACTTTTTTAGGTATAATGAAAAATGCATCCATCGTTGAACACCGGTTCCTCCGCTCGGTGGCCAGTAATAAGTGATGACTAAAACTTTTTTCATTTGTGTTTAATTATTTTTTAATGGCCATATTTAATCGCCAATTAAATTCCTTCTTGTTTGTGACGTATCTCATTTTGACTCATTTAATATTAAATAATTTGTATTTAAAAGGTCATACGGATTTAGATTCGCTGCGACGTCCATTGGTCACCATGTTATTTTTATCGGTGATTTAAAGGTTAGTTAGCTTATCTATTTCATGAGTTACTTGCTAAGTAAACAATAAACCGTTGTTGTGTAAAAATCCCTCAAAACAGGAATATTTAAGACAGGAAAAATCTTTCTTGGCTTTAGTTTAAATTTCACTTCGTAATTTGGGTTAATAAAGTAAAAAGTTGATGCAACTATATGAAGATCATTTTTTCTGCAAATCCTTAATAATCGCTGAACAGAAATTCCTGTATCATATGCATCAGTCAAAAGTCCATTAATCGTCGCTTCATTTTCTCCAAAAACCTTTAAAAGAATTTTATACAAAGATCTCGGCAGCAAATGAATCCATGGAGTTTTACTCAAAAATTTACTTCTACACATTTGTTGATGTCCGCCAAAAGGATTACACCAAGGAGGGAAACCCTGAAAAATTACACCATCCTCTTTTAGAAACTTTTTTAATAGAGGGATAAATTTTTCTTGATTTGGAATGTGTTCAATTGTATCTTTCATGAAAATCACATCGAACGAATTTTCTAGTCCTTGTGCTTCATAGATATCAGAGCAAATTAGCTCTAGATTAGGCCTGTTTTGAATTTCAAGGTATTCTTTTGCTCGTTCAATGCTGTGAGGTCTAATATCAACTCCTGTGACGTGGCAACCAATTTCTAAAAAAGGTAGTAAATTACCGCCATAACCACAACCAACTTCTAAAACGCGAGTGGAGGAGTTAAATTTCATTTTTTGTTCGATGAAAGGAATTATATAATTCTTACAAGTTGTGTATTGTTCCTTGAAATATAAATCAAGATTGGAGTGTCTTTCGTGCATAGCACTTCAAAATTAATTATTTCTCACAATATTTTCTTGAAACCTCGATTCTTGACAAAAAACTATCTTTGTTCTTAGATACTATGGGAATCATTCAAAAAGATGCACTTCGAACAACGATACTATCTTATTTCGGTATTGGAATAGGAACTTTAAATCGTGCTGTTTTATTTTTAATTTGTCTGTCAACGGAGCAAATCGGCTTAGTTAATTTAATTGTTGCTGTTGGGCTATTGTTCGCGCAAATGGCAAATTTCGGATCGGTAGCCAGTATTTTAAAATTCTTCCCTTATTTCAAAAATGAAGAAAAACGTCACCATGGTTTTATTTCATTAATGCTCATTTATGTTGGAATTGGAATCCTAACTTGTTCATTTGCATTTTATTTATTCAAGCCCTTCATTGAATCATTTTATTTGGAAAGGTCACCTCTCTTTATTTCCTTTTATAACTGGATTTTGCCAATTGGAATCTCGTATGTCTTTTTTCAGTTTTTTGATGCTCATTTAAGATCGCTGCATCGCAATATTTTATCGGTCTTTATTTTTGAGGTTTTCTTGCGATTACTCGTCACAGGTCTTTTATTATTAGTTTATTTCAAAATAATCTCATTTGAAACCTTTGTTATAATGAATAGTTTGATTTACGCTGTTCCAACGCTTATTTTATTTGTTTACATGTTAAAAATTGGAGAGTTGAACATGCGCTCGGAAAAAGTATTAATTTCCAACAAATACCGAAAAATAGTGCTTCAGTATGCCTCCTATAACTATCTCAATAATCTAGGCACAATTTTGGTGACCACGTTAGATATTATGATGATTGCAAAAATGATTGGTCTATCAGAAACGGGTGTGTATTCGACTGTATATTTTTTAGTTAGCGCAACTTTGATTCCTTTTAAATCGATTATTAAGATCTCTTCACCAATTGTTGCTGAGCAGTGGAAATATAGAAAGATGAATGAAATGGAAGAACTCTATAAAAAGGTTAGTTCAGTGAGTTTATTGATTGGAATATTTTTCTTTTTGACCATATGGCTCAATATTGATTTTCTTTTCGCAATTCCCGGAAAGGCATTTACAAACGGAATCTGGGTTTTCTTTTTTCTAATGATAGGAAGATTAACTGACATGTATTGTGGAATTAATGGTTTGATTTTCCTGACTTCCAAAAAATATAAGTTTGAACTATTTTTTACGGTTTTCATGATTTTGGCTGTCTACTTTTTAAATCTTTGGTTAATTCCAAAGTTTGGAATGACCGGAGCTGCGATTTCAACGGCTTTTGCTATTATACTTTACAATTTAGGAAGGGTGTTTTTTATTTATCAGGTCTATCGAATCCATCCATTCAAATTGAGTCAACTAAAATTAATTCTTCTTGGATTTTTAACATTGATTTTAGGCAAATCATTTTGCTATTTATTTCCAATTGGAATATACGGAGTTGTTTTAATTTCTTTGACAGTATTTTTATTCTACTTACTGCCAATTTATTTGTTCAAAATAGAAGAAGAAATTGTTAACTATTTCAACAAAGTAATAAGTCAGTTGAAAATGCGGGTAATTAAATATTGATTCAGAAGTTATCTGAGTAATATAATATGTCCAGAGTAATTGAAAATTTCGTTATTCGCGGAACTTTTGAAATTAATTATCCATGTATACGTGCCATCTTGAACTGGTTTACCTTGAAATGTTCCATCCCAGCCAACTCCAGCTTCGAAAGTTGAAAATATATTTTCACCCCAGCGATTATATATTTTGAATTCGTAACCTTTATTTCTATCATATCCCGATAGTAGCATTGGAATAAATACTTCATTTAAACCATCACCATCAGGCGTGAACGTATTTGGAACATAAATTAGAACATCGTCTTTAACTCGAATTACATTAACTGCAGTATCAGAACAACCATCTTGTGCGGATGCAATTAATATAACAGTATATTCTCCAACATTTTCATAAGAATGACTAGGGTGAGTTTGATAAGAATTAGATGTGCTATCGCCAAAATCCCACTCAAATGAGGTTGCATTAATGGATTGATTTTGAAATTCGAAAACTGGATTTGTTATTTGCTGTTCAGAAGGAAAAGAGGTAAAATTCGCTATAATCTCGTTTACACAAGCATAATTTTGAAGCATTATAGTTGTTGAACATCCAACAGCAGAAATTGAAGTGAATGTAATGTCATAACATCCGAATGATTGGTAATTTCCAGCGACTGTGCCTAGTTGATTCGAAGTTATTCCATTTCCAAAATCCCATAAAACCGAGGCGCTTTCCGGGCCATTTCCATTTGTTCCTGTCAAATCTGTAAATGTTGGGCTAAATGGCAAACATCCTCCGTAATTCATGTCTGAATCTATAATTGGAACTGGATATGGATTGACAGATACATTTATTTTAGCCGTGTCTGAGCATCCGAATTCATTGAATCCCACAACTGCATATACATCGGTTAAATTGGGAATAAATGAATAATCTGGTGTTGAAGGTCCACTCAACCATTGATAATTCAACGCGCCATTGGCTAATAGGTTGGCAGTTTCACCTATGCACAGAACAGAATCAGCGGTAAAAATTGTTACATTCGGTAATGGATTGACAACAAGAATCATGGAATCAATGGAACTACATCCAGTTATACTCGATGTGCCAATTACAGTGTATGTGTCTGTTTCATTTGGCGAAAAAGGTTGATTATTAATAACCCCATTATTCCATAAATAATCGACATTGAGGTCACCACTTCCCGATAACGTGTAGTCATCTCTGAGGCAAATAGCATCATTAGGACCCGCATCGACAACAGGGGGGAGAATGTTATTAAATATGATTTGAATTGAATCAACATTTTTACAATTGTATAAATCAGTCACTGTCACATGCATATTTACGGAATCATTCGGACAATAATTTTGATTTTGAACTCCACCATTATCCCAACTATAATCTAATGGGGGATTAATTCCGTTTCCTGTTGCTTCCAAAAAAACACATTGTCCAAGACAAAGAATTGTGTCATTTCCTGCTTCAACTGTCGGCAGGGGATGAACTACTATATTAAAGGTGTCATTTAATGCTTGACATCCATTTGCAACAGCGAAAACAACTATTTCAGCTGAAATATCATTGGCGTTAACATTGAGACCGATAAAAGAATCTAAATTTCCATCGCCATGAGATAATAGTCCGATATTTGAATTATTATTTCCCCAACTGATATCTGAAAAATCAACATCAGAATCGAAAATTATTGAATCTAAAAATACGTTATGACAAATGCTTGTATCTGCCGTGCTGCTCAGTGTCGGTATTGGTTTAACATAAATTCTCATTGTATCCTTAACCCCTGGGCAACCATTATAAATTGGAGAAATCACAACATTTGCTAATTGAATATTTGGCGCAGATGCAGCAGATGTAAAATTTGGAATACAATCAACTCCATCATCTTCAATCCCAATAGAAATGTTGTCTGAATTCCAATTAAAGGTTATCTCTGGTATAGATCCGTTAAAACAAATGTTCGATAATTGAGTGCCAGAACAAATTGAGGTGTCAATTGGAAAAACGAGAGTAACCGGTTGTATTTTTATCAAAAAAGTATCACGTTCACCTACACAACCGTTTAATATAGGTCTAACAATGACACTATCAATAACTGTATTTAATTCTGAATTAATCGTCAAAAATGAAGGAAAATTTCCATTTCCACTCTCAGGCAAGTCTATATTTCCATTTGCAGAAATTGCGACATTGCTATTCGTCCACTGAAAAATTGTTGAATTACCATAAGTTCCTTGAAAAGTAATTGGTGTCGAATAAACATCATTACAATATGAAATGTCACCTGTTTGCTGAACATTTGGAATTGGTTTTACTAAAATAGTAAAGGTATAATCTTGGCCAGGACAACCGTTAAAGTAAGGTGTAAGGACAATATTGGAATTTTGATTTACTAGCGTTGAATTATTTGAAATTACGATTAGTGAATCTCCTGAATCGCTGGCATCAATCCCTGTATTCAAATTCTCATTTACCCATGAGAATGTTGAATTGGATATCGTTGATAAAAATTCAATTGCGATTGATTCACCCGAACAATATTGATAATTCAGACTATCAGTAGATGCAGTAGCCATAGGATTTAAAACATACGTTATTGTATCTATTTGCCCAATACAACCGTTGTTAAATGATGTAACAATTATAGAATCAGTTAATGGTGTTAATCCATTATTTGTCCCCAGAAAAGGAGGAATAGAATCACCATTATCATTGAATGGGCTTATTCCTAGATTAGAGGTATCAATGCCTGACCACGAAAAAGTTGTTCCAGCAATACTACTTGAAAAATTGATTTGTTGAGATAAATCTCCTAGGCAAATTGAATCGAAAGATTGAGATAATATTAAGTCTGGAAGGGGTTTAATGCTAACATTGTAGGTGCTCATTGGTCCTGAACATAATGTGGTCCTGTTTGTTGGGATTATTTCGTAAATAATTTGCTGAATTGAAAGCGCATCGCTGGTAATTATATCACTTATTACATTACTTGATTGCAAAATCAAACTTTCTCCTGATGTATTTGGATTCTCGATTGCAATCCATGTATAACTGACATTTATCGTATCATTTAATGGAATATTTAAAGTGTCTTTTGAACAAATCTCAATGTTCGGCAAATTCCCAACAGTAGCATCTGGTCTAATTTCAATGGTTATCAAATCACTCGTCTCAAAACAAGGCCCTGATGGATCGTTTGTTGTCATTGTGAGGGTGACAGAACCTGCAATGATTTCAGCAGCACTTGGTGTATAAACAGCGTTAAGAGTTATGTTATCAGGATTAAAAGTGCCACTACCACCAATCCATGTGATGGAAGTTGCAACACCCCCGATTATACCTGCAAGAGTGGCATCAGTTCCTGCACAAATTGATTGATCTAATCCTGCATTTGCTGTCGGAATGGAATCTATTGTAATGACAACTTGATCTGAAACAGCAGCACAAGGCCCGACAGGATCATTGGTTGTAAGAGTTAAAGTAACTGTTCCCGCGTTAATTTCAGCAGCACTAGGCGTGTAGGTAGCATTTAACGAAGTGATATCAGGACTTAAGGTTCCTGTACCGCCAGACCAAGTTGCATCTGTTGCAATACCGCCAAAAGCACCATTAAGAGAAACACTTGAATTTGAACAAATCGTTTGGTCAACTCCCGCATTCACCGTAGCAGCTTGATTGATTGTTATTATCATCGCATCACTAGCAAAATTACATGGACCTGAGGGATCGTTTGTTGTCATGGTTAGTGTGACAGAACCTGCAATGATTTCAGCAGCACTTGGTGTATAAACAGCGTTAAGAGTTGTATTATTAGGATTAAAAGTACCACTACCACCAGTCCATGTGATGGAAGTTGCAACACCACCAATCATACCTGCAAGTGTGGCATCAGTTCCTGCACAAATTGTTTGGTCTGCACCTGCATCTGCAGTTGGAATTGCATTAATTGTAATAATAACTTCATCTGTTGATGCGGTGCAAGGTCCAGCAGGATCATTCGTTGTTAATATTAATATAACTGATCCGGAAGACACTTCATCTGGACTCGGTGTATAGGTAGCATTCAACGTTATTTCGTTCGGGCTGAAGGCTCCCGTGCCACCTGACCAAGTTGCCTCAACCGAAACACCACCAAAGGAACCATCTAGAGTAACGTTTGAATTCGAACAGATCGTTTGGTCAACTCCCGCATTCACCGTAGCAGCTTGATTGATTGTTATTATCATCGCATCACTAGCAAAATTACATGGGCCCGCTGGATCATTCGTTGTCATCGTTAGTGTAACTGTTCCTGAAG
>Ga0315906_10005704_pt1 | contig 15574 bp, 13 predicted proteins | sample LakEriMetagenome_4_FD_203526 | JGI IMG/M metagenome (GOLD analysis project Ga0315906, IMG submission 203526) | Freshwater fungal communities from buoy surface, Lake Erie, Ohio, United States - Buoy 2 MA122 | ecosystem: Environmental > Aquatic > Freshwater > Lake > Lake biofilm | place: USA...
GGCGACTGTTTAACAAAAACACATGGCTTTGCTAAATCGAAAGATGATGTATAAGGCCTGACACCTGCCCGGTGCTGGAAGGTTAAGAGGAGATGTCATTCGCAAGAAGAAGCATTGAATTGAAGCCCCAGTAAACGGCGGCCGTAACTATAACGGTCCTAAGGTAGCGAAATTCCTTGTCGGGTAAGTTCCGACCTGCACGAATGGTGTAACGATCTGGGCACTGTCTCAGCCATGAGCTCAGTGAAATTGTAGTAGCGGTGAAGATGCCGCTTACCCGCAACGGGACGGAAAGACCCCGTGCACCTTCACTATAGCTTCGCATTGATTCTGGATAAATGATGTGTAGGATAGGTGGGAGACTACGAAGCGGTGGCGCTAGCCATCGTGGAGTCGTCCTTGAAATACCACCCTTTATTTCTTTGGAATCTAACCCCGTTAGACGGGGGACATTGCGTGGTGGGTAGTTTGACTGGGGTGGTCGCCTCCAAAAGAGTAACGGAGGCTTTCAAAGGTACCCTCAGCACGCTTGGTAACCGTGCGTAGAGTGCAATAGCATAAGGGTGCTTGACTGTGAGACCGACAAGTCGAGCAGGTACGAAAGTAGGATATAGTGATCCGGTGGTTCCGCATGGAAGGGCCATCGCTCATAGGATAAAAGGTACGCCGGGGATAACAGGCTGATCTCCCCCAAGAGCTCACATCGACGGGGAGGTTTGGCACCTCGATGTCGGCTCGTCACATCCTGGGGCTGGAGAAGGTCCCAAGGGTTCGGCTGTTCGCCGATTAAAGTGGCACGCGAGCTGGGTTCAGAACGTCGTGAGACAGTTCGGTCCCTATCTGTTGTGGGCGTTGGAAATTTGAGAGGGCCTGACTCTAGTACGAGAGGACCGAGTCGGACGTACCTCTAGTGTACCTGTTGTGGCGCCAGCTGCATCGCAGGGTAGCTATGTACGGTTAAGATAAGCGCTGAAAGCATCTAAGCACGAAACTTGCCTCAAGATGAGATTTCCTTTAAGGGTCGTGGAAGACTACCACGTTGATAGGTTGTACGTATAAAGTCAGTAATGACAAAGCGGAGCAATACTAATTACCCGTAGCTTTCGGTCTGACAAGACATTCCTTGTATTCATTGTGTTTTCTTTCTTCATATGTCAAAAGTTATTTACCGCATTTATGGTGACTTTAGCGCAAGTGTCCACCTCTTCCCATTCCGAACAGAGAAGTTAAGCCTTGCAGCGCAGATGGTACTGGAGTAATATCCGGGAGAGTATGTCGTCGCCGTAATTATAAAAAGCCTGTTTCGAAAGAAACGGGCTTTTTTTTTATCCTACATTAATAAATAAAACTAGTTTTAGTTGGCGCGGTACTCACGGACCTTTTGACAAACAGTATTGCAGTCCGCATTAGAAATTTCTAAGTGAGTCACCATTCGGATGCTTTGCTTTCCAAATTGCATAGCCAGTATTCCTGCTTCCCGCAGGTAGTTTAAAAAGTGGCCAACTTGATCCTGACGCGCTACATTAAAAACAATAATATTCGTTTCGACCGGAACTACGTCCGTCACCGCACCGCAGACCTTCAAGGCTTCCCCGATATGCTGCGCATGCCGGTGATCTTCGCCAAGCCGAGTGATGTTATTCTCTAAGGCATAAATTCCTGCTGCGGCTAAATAACCTGCCTGCCGCATTCCACCACCCAATGCTTTACGTACGCGACGAGCGCGACGAATGCTTTCTTGATTGCTGATTAACATCGAGCCAACTGGTGCACCAAGTCCTTTGGATAAACAGACAGAAAGCGTATCGACTGCCGCTCCGATGGTCAGCGGACTTTCCCCGGTCACCGTCAATGCATTGAAAATTCGTGCTCCGTCCAAATGAACGCCAAGTCCTTTTGATCGCGCCGCTGCCGACAATTTCGTAATTGAATCTTTCGGATAAACACTCCCGCCTCCTTTATTGTGCGTGTTTTCTAAGCTCACCAGCCGCGTTGGTGGTTGGTGAATATTGTCCGGATTGATGTTTTCCAGAATTTGTTCTTCCGAGATTCTTCCGCGGTCTCCATCTACCATACGCAAGGATAGCCCGGATAGAAATGCAGGTCCGGCTGCTTCGTAATAGTAAATGTGCGATAGTTTGTCGCAGATAACCTCGTCTTGTGGTGATGTGCTGATTTTTAATGCGAGCTGGTTAGCCAGTGTGCCCGAAGTGCAAAACAAAGCGGCTTCTTTGCCAAACATTTCCGCAGCCATTTTCTCTAGTCGCCGAACGGTTGGATCCTCTTCGAAAATATCATCGCCAACTTCTGCCTTAAACATAGCCTCCAGCATGGCAGGGGTAGGTTTTGTTACTGTATCGCTTCGTAGATCGATGATTTTCTCGGCTGTCATTATAAAGAAACTGTGAATGAATACTGAATTTATGGGAATAAAAAACCCCGGATGACCGGGGCTTTTATCAGTTGCCGGATTTGACCGGTTTGCTTGTTTTTTTCTTGGTGGAAGAAGGTTGGACCGGTGTGTTTTGTACCGGCGCCGGACGAAGAGCTGTTCTTATTCGGTCCATATTCCGCTCGTAGTAGTCCTGCTGCTGGGCAGTGAGGATTTCCATGACTTCGCGTTCAGCGGCCTCTGTGATTGCATAAGGCGTGGTGCCATTCATAGTATTGATGTCATCGTATTTGGCAATGATTTCAATAACCTGATTCTGTTGATCCATGGTAAGTTGAAGCTCGCTATTCAGCACTGCTGTTTTTTGAAGCGCCATTTGTTGCGCATCCATAGTAACCGCTGCTGCTTTTTCCTGAGCAGTTGCCGAAAATAGAGTGCCGATTATCGCAGATAACGTAAGTAAATAGGTGATTCGTTTCATCGGGACAATTTTTATTAGGGTAAATATAATGATTTTATACCTTTTTCTGAACAAACATCAGGCCATCTCTTACCGGCAATAATACAGCCGTAACTCGACTGTCCCGGCACACGAATTCATTAAATTGATGCAATGCCGCTGTGTCTACATCCATTTTTAATGCAGAATCGAGGATTTTACCGCTCCAGAGTACATTGTCGGCAATAATCCAACCGCCGGGCCGCACCTTCGGCAACACCATTTCATAGTAATTTCTATAGTTAATCTTGTCGGCATCAATAAAAACCAGATCAAACGTAAAGTCGAAAACAGGAATGATGTCGAGTGCATTTCCCCAATAACAATGAATTTTTGAGCTAAATTCCGACGCGTCAATATGACGTTTTACCATCGGTGCCAATTCATCGTTGATGTCTACGGTGTGAAGATTTCCTTGTTCGGTAAGTCCTTCCGCCAAACAAAGTGCGGAATAACCGGTGTACGTACCGATTTCCAAAATCCGGTCCGGACGAATCATTTTGCTGACCATGGAAAGGATTCGGCCCTGGATGTGACCAGATAACATACGCGGCATGAGTACCTTGGCGTAGGTTTCACGATTCAATGCCTTCAAATGCTCCGGCTCTTCCGCCGTATGCGCTTCTACGTACTTGTTAAGGTTTTCCGGGAGAAACTCCATGTGAACTAGCAATCAATTCCAAACCGCTACGGTACCTACTTTTGCTGAACGTGCATTCTCTACGCGGTGTGTAAACGGATCGGTGCTGTACTTGTCAACAAATACGACAACACTATAGTTGTCAGTGTTCAGGTTTCGAACATCTACGATATAATTCTTGACATGCACTTTACCACGTAGTGCGGAAGCTGCCGGAATGGTTTCGCCATCTGTACCTCCCGTGTTAATGACTTTGCGCAATACTTGCGGATACGCATATCCGTTGATCATTGGAGGAAGTGAATAAAACGGACTTCCTGGAAGTGGGTTCGTGCCGTTCTGGCTGAATTCGTTAGCCTGATCATAAAGACTGTCGCCGGAAATAAATTCATTTTCTACCAGATAGGCATGCAGGCGATACGCGCCGGCCAGATCGCTGCTGAAACCCACATGAACCGACAGGTTGAGGAAGCCATTACGCACCTCGTTGGCATCAATAGCAATGCCACAGCGTGGAGCATTGCCCAATACTACAGCTGCTTTACTGCTGTAATTGACCGGACTTAAATCAGCAGAACTTGAAATAGTGCGGTTGACCATTCCCGAAGGATAAATGCCGGTGACATTGAAAAATTCATCCAGAAGATTTGAACTACTTGCAGTATCTGTTAGATCGTCGGCCTGCAGTAAATCGCCACTGTGGATGTTCACGCCCACGAAACGGTCACCGTATTGAAGCTGCAATGAGTCGAGCAGTAAATCAGCAGCTGGACCTTGGCCTGCTATAGAGGAGGTGAATTGCTCGATGAGAATATTTTGTCCGAAGTTGCTCGGGACAGGAGGAATATCGCCCACATATGGGTCCTTGATTTCCGTATCCTTTTTACAAGCGGTAAATACCGATAAGGCAATGAAGAAGTAGAGTAGTTTTTTCATGGATGCCAGAACATAATGGTGGGTGAAATTTACAAACTTTTGGGCAAGAACAGCAGGACTGATCAAAGGCTTCCGACATCTTTTTCACCTATCTTTGGGCAAAACAACTGCTCAAATGAAACAATTTTCGCTGATTCTCAATGGCGTCCTGCTTGTAGCCGTCGGCTATCTCTATTATTTGCAATTCTCCGCCGGAAGTGACGATGCATCGGATCTGCCGGTGATCTCCAAAAGCGTTGATGTATCGCCGGGAGGCATTTATTTTCTTAACTCGGATTCCCTCCTGGATAACTATGAATATTATAAGGCCAAAAAAGTTGCCTTGGAGAAAAAGCAGGAACGTATTCGTATGGAATTGAAAGCGGCCGGTCAAAAATTAGAGGCAGACGTGGAAAATTATCAGCGTAATGCTCCCGGCATGACGGATGCTCAGCGTCAGCAAACCGAGGAGTCTTTGATGCAGCGTCAACAACAACTGGTAGATCAGAAGGATCGCTTACTCACGCAGCTTGATGAAGAGCAGGCGCAATATTCCGATAGTCTGTTTTATCGACTTACTGCATTCCTGAAAGCCTATAACAAGGATAAATCAATCCACTATGTACTCGGCTATCAGCGAGGCGGTGGCATTCTTTATGCCAATGACAGTCTGGACATTACTGAGGGTGTGTTGAAGGGGCTGAATAAAGCCTGGGAAAAGGAGCAAGGGAAGTAATTTTCCGACTAGGTCGAAACGCAGTATAGGGTGAATTTCGTTTATCGGAACAGCAACTGAAAATAGAAGCCCGGTCGCTTAAGTCTCGAACGTAGTTCCAGATTTTCGAACATGCCCGTAATAGTTTCTTGTAGCAATGGATTACGTGCTGCCTTATTGACTACGAAATTAAAGAGCCAGTCGTATCGAGTAAGTTTTTGCATCGTGTGACTGAGTTTCAGTTCGTCCCAGATTTTATCGTAAACAGCTAGGTCGTACTGCGATAAAAAATCAGCATCAAATCGATTTGTTTGCAGTGCAGCTGATATAACGTTGGCGGCTATTCGGCCACTTTCCATAGCGTTCCCAATACCTTCGCCTGTGAATGGGTCGATAAGCGCTGCCGCATCACCGGTAAGCAGGTAGTTGTCGCCACTGATCTTCCTTTTTTTTGATCCCAACGGTAATCCCCAGCCGCGGACACGGTCAGTAGGTTGTGCCGATTTAAAGCGCTCCTTTAATACAGGATGTGTGTGCAGTACTTCGTGCAGTATTTTCTTTAGATCTATTTTTTTCTTGGAAATTACACTGCTCAACATACCTACGCCAACATTAGCGCCTCCATTTGGTAGTGGGAAAATCCATACATAACCAGGAAGTACATTTTTAATAAAATGCAATTCAATGAAGTTCTTTTCGTGGAATCCGGTAACACCTTCGTAATAGGCTCTCAATCCTGCGCAATAGTGTTCGTTTTGTTTACGAATCGTGCTCAATGATTTTCCGACAAGCGACCGATCACCTTCTGCGCCTACCACCAAGTTTGCGGCAACGGTTACTTCTGTTCCATTTCTGTTATAACTGATTTGAATAATATCCCCTTTACGATCAACGGTAGTTACGTTTGCTTCGGTGATTAATGTACACGTTGAACTATCCAGTTTTCCCGCTAGCCAGGCATCAAAATCGATCCGCTTGGCCAGAAATCCAGGCGCGTTTCTTAAGCTGTTCAGGTCTGTTTTAAAGGGGATATCGATGGACTTTCCGTTCGGAGCAACGAATCGTACTCCATAGCTACCCAGAAAATGGTCGGGATCTGCCGTCCATTCGTCCAGCCAATCGGGATTGGCTTTATTGATGATGTCAACGACTTTCCCGCTCAGTGCATCGCCGCAAATTTTGTCACGGGGGAAACGGGAGCGTTCCAGGAGCAGGTGTGGGATTTTTTGCTGGGACAAGAAAATGGAAGTAGTAAGGCCTGCCGGACCGGCGCCAATGATTACGACCTGAACTTTTTCTTCCATGGATGGTTTATTACTTGTTCATTCCAGCTGTAGCTAAATTAGGTCAAATTGACCAACATTGTTTAGTTTGTAGCACTTATCTGCCAACATATCGAGCCCGAATTATGAGTAAAACCCCTTTTGTAGTCAGAGTTTACGGAGTTTATATTCATTCTGTTTCCGGTGTGCTGGTTAGTGATGAATTTGTTTTCGGCCAGCGAGTAACAAAATTTCCCGGCGGTGGCTTGGAGTTTGGAGAAGGTACGAGAGAATGTCTGAAGCGGGAAATGATCGAGGAGACCGGACAGGAATTCAATGTGCTGGAACATTTGTATACCACTGACTTTTTTGTTCCTTCGGCATTTGACCAAAGCATCCAGGTAGTGAGTATCTATTATCGGATGGAGCCGGTCGGTCCGCTGGAATTTACAATCTCTTCGTTGCCGTTTGATTTTCAACTCAACCAGTCGCAGTCGTTTCGCTTTATCCCTTCTGCTTCACTTGGACCTGAGAGCTTCTCGCTGGTCATTGATCGTCATGTCGGGGAGTTGTTAAACATCAGGGCAAAAGTACTGCATCAATAAATCCGTTCTCTTTAAGATTTTTTAGACGTCGTACCGCGACTTCTTTATTTTCGACATTGGTTTCCAGCAATTGATACCTGCGCTGGTTGTTGTTTCCGCTAACACGGATTACAAACTTATGGTCCTGATGGTCTAATTCGAGATCGCTGGCCATATAAAAGGCATGTTGCCAGTTTTCAGTCTCCCACAGGAGTAGCGACACGTTGCTAAGTGTTGTCAATGAAGCATTGCAGTTCCAGACTTCTCCGTCGTGTAAAGAACTGTCGGTAAGCGGAAGTTCATTAAGCAGCTGTAGCGGCGTAATTTTTACAGGAACTACGCCAAAAGGAATCATGCCGGCCTTCATGGCTGCGGATCGGGAAAGGTCGATCATCCGGCTTTTGTGAAATGGTCCTCTATCGTTGATCCGGACAACTACAGAACGCTGATTCAATTTATTGGTGACCAGCACGAGAGTGTTGAACGGATACGTGCGGTGAGCCGCAGTGAAGTCGTGTTTTTCGTACGGTTCTCCGCTACTGGTCTTTCTGCCTTGAAACTTGTCGTGGTAATACGAGGCGCGACCATTTTGCTCTTTGGCCGGCTTTTGCTGCGCAGCAAGAGCAGTGGAAATCAGTAAAAATGCAGGGAGAATGAATTTCAAATTATTCGGTATACGATATAATATTCGAAATATACAAAGACGTTGCCCGTCAGCAACCATCAATTCAATCTCCTGGACATTACGCTATCCACCCGACTGAAAAATTCTGCCGGGGTGTGCGTGCGCCAGGCCATGTCATCCAATTCGCCGCCGGCAGCGAGGTAATAGTCCAGGTTATATTTTTTCATTTCGGTCATTACATGGGATCGGAAGTTAACGGCTACGATGTAGCCATCTTCGACTTCCTGGAACCATTCTTCGTAATAGCAATCGTCGGAGCCGTGAAAGTTGAGTACATTCTCTCCAATCAATATGAACTTCGAGATGCCTTCGTTCATTATCGGTTCAATGACCTCGCGTTTCAGGAACATGATATCGTTGTACAATGCGTCGTTCCATTCTCCGATCATTTCAATAATCGCATAGTTACGATCGTAGTCGGCAAAAAGTACTTTAATGTATAAAGTGGTAGATCCGAATTCATCCCATTGCGGATGGATGTAGTAATTATACACTGTATTGCTGTATTCGAATTCACTGTACACTGTTCCGAAGAACGGAGATCGTACATCTTCCGCAGCAATATAAAATCCTCTCCAGTTGTAATATGGTTCAAGGTCCTGCATGACAAGTCGCCGCTATTATTTATTTTCTTTCGCTGCTTCAACCGCCTTACGAACATTGCCGTGCAGTTGGAGGAGCGCAGCGGCTTCCGTTTCTGAAATTTTCAATTCGTCCATCACCATTTTTGTGCCGCGATCGACCAGTTTATTGTTGGTCAGCTGCATGTCCACCATTCTATTACCTTTTACGCGGCCAAGTCGGATCATAACGGCCGTCGATATCATGTTGAGTACTAACTTTTGTGCCGTTCCGGCTTTCATGCGTGTGCTGCCGGTCACAAATTCCGGACCAACGACGATTTCAAGGGCTATATCTGCCTGCCGGGATAAAGAAGTCTGCGTGTTGCAAGTCAAGGCAATAGTCGTTATTCCATTTTTTCTACCTTCTTCAAGCGCTCCAATTACATACGGTGTGGTGCCGGAGGCGGCAATACCAAAAATCACGTCTTTGTTAGAAACCGCGAATGCCTGAAGATCTTTCCATCCTTGCGTACGGTCATCTTCCGCAAATTCAACAGCTTTTCGAATAGCACTGTCGCCACCGGCAATCAGTCCGATAACTCGTCCCTGCTCAAGGCCATACGTTGGAGGCAATTCGGATGCGTCTACGATGCCAAGTCGGCCGCTGGTACCTGCGCCAAGATAAAAAAGACGACCGCCAGCCGCCATTTTTTCGGTGATGACGATAACCGCTTCTTCGATCTTGTTGATCGATTGTGAAATGGTGATCGGTACCGACTGGTCTTCACGGTTGATAGCGGTCAACAATTCGTTCACCGACATCTTTTCCAGATGATCGTAATTCGATTTCTTCTCCGTGATTTTCTCTGTCATTTTATTTGTAGCGTGGATATTGGTCTGGCGCGTAATCGTGCATCATGGAATATACCATATCGGTAATATCTTCTGCATTAGGTTTGGAGAAGTAGTCGCCATCGGAGCCGTAGGCCGGGCGATGTGCTTTAGCTGTAAGCGTGCACGGCGGCGCATCCAGGTATTGAAAGGCTTGTTGATTTTCAAGAATCTGCTGAAGAATATATGCACTTGCTCCGCCAGGGACATCTTCATCGACAACCAACAGTTTGTTGGTCTTCTTCACGGATTCTACAATTGTGTGGTGGTGATCGAAGGGGAGTAGGGTTTGCACATCGATAAGCTCTACGGAAATGTCGAGCTGTTGCAGTTGACGAATAGCCTCCTGAATTACGCGCAAGGTAGAGCCGTAGGAAACTACAGTAATATCAGTGCCATCCTGTATGATTTCAGGTACGCCGATCGGCACACGGAATTCTCCGAGGTTGGAAGGTAATTTTTCCTTTAGTCGATATCCGTTCAGACATTCTACGATAATAGCCGGTTCATCGCTTGCAACCATCGTGTTGTAAAAACCGGCAGCTTGCGTCATGTTGCGTGGCACCAGAACGTGGATGCCGCGAACGGCATTAATGATCATTCCCATCGGAGAGCCGCTGTGCCAGATGCCTTCAAGTCGATGTCCGCGGGTGCGAATGATTACCGGCGCCTTCTGACCGCCTTTTGTTCTATATTGCAAAGTGGCGAGGTCGTCACTAAGAATCTGAATCGCGTAGAGTAAATAATCTAGATATTGGATTTCGGCAATCGGACGTAACCCGCGCATTGCAAGACCGATTCCTTGCCCGGCGATAGTAGCTTCGCGTATTCCTGTATCCGAAATTCTTATTTCACCGAACTTCTCCTGTAGGCCTGCAAATCCCTGGTTTACATCGCCTATACGGCCGACATCTTCGCCAAAGGCAACGATTCGCGCGTCTTGCTGGAAAAGTGCTTCGAAATTCGCCTGGATGACTTCACGGCCGTCCATCATAGGAGCATCCGCCGAGTATTGCGCCGGTATTGCTGCAACTGTATAAGCAGCGCTGTTGGAATGACTCTGTAAGTGAGAGTTGTAACGGTCCGAATTCTGGGCGACGAGTTCGTTGTACCAAACCATCAGGGACTGACGGGCAGCAGTGTTTTCTTGACGCGTAAGACGAAGTGTCGCATGAATGGAGGTCATGACATCACGGCGCGAAGGTGCTGCTATGTCGGCAAGTTCTTGCGAAATTTTGTCAATGAATGCGCGTTGACCGCTCACGGCGGCGATGTTTCCGAAGTGTGCCATTGCCTGCGTTACTTCCGATTTAATCGGTTGCATATAGTGCGCCCACGCAGCATTACGTGCTTCTTGTACACGTTGCTTGGCCGTTGTTTCGATTTCTTCACATTCAGTTTCAGTAGCAATTGCACTGGAAACCATCCATTCGCGCATTTTCTTGATACAGTCGAAATCGTCTTCCCATTGTAAACGCTCTTTGGATTTGTAACGTTCGTGAGATCCGGAGGTAGAGTGACCTTGCGGTTGTGTTACTTCACGGACATGGAAGAGGACAGGAATGTGTTGCGAACGGCAGATTTCAATTCCTTTACGGTACATTTCACAAAGGCCAGGATAATCCCATCCTTTAGCGGTGAGGATAACATAGCCTTCTCCTTTTTCATTGCGCGCAAAACCCTTGAGAATTTCAGAAATATTCTGCTTGGTAGTTTGGTATTTGGCCGGAACAGAAATTCCATATCCATCATCCCAAACCGAAATGGCCATAGGTACTTGAAGTACACCGGCAGCATTGATAGATTCAAAAAATAATCCTTCGGATGTGCTTGCATCACCAATCGTACCGAACGCGACTTCGTCGCCGTTTATTGAAAAATCAGTCAACGAATGTAGTCCAGGATTATTCCGGTAAAGTTTGGAAGCCCACGCTAATCCAACTAATCGTGGCATTTGTCCGGCTGTCGGTGAAATGTCAGCGGATGAATTTTTCATGCCGGTTAGTTTTTTCCAGCTACCGTCTGGATTCAAACTGCGTGTAGCATAATGTCCGTTCATAGAACGACCCGCTGAAGAGGGTTCTGCATTCACGTCTGGATCGGCATAGAGCTGTGCAAAGAATTTTTCAATATCGGAAGCGCCGGTGGCAAACATGAACGTTTGATCGCGGTAATATCCGGAGCGGAAATCTCCGTCCCTGAATTGTTTCGCCATGGCAAGTTGTGCGATTTCCTTTCCGTCGCCGAAAATGCCAAATTTGGCTTTACCGGTGAGTACCTCTTTTCTGCCAAGTAAACTGGTCTGACGGCTTTCTACGGCGATTCGAAAATCGTCCAATACGCTCTTTTTAAACTCCTCAAAGCTAAGTTCCTGGCTTAGTTCCACGGATTTCGGCTGCATAAATCAATCAAGTTGTAGGTAGGACAATACCTTCCAAAGATAGCGAAAAAAAAGTGGCATCCGAGGGTTTGAAACTATCGGAAAAGGAGCAATTCAGCGATAACAAAAATTGCAAAAACAATGCTGGCAACACCGTTGGTGGTAAAGAATGCCAGATTCACGCGCGAAAGGTCGGTGGGCCGTACCAATCGATGCTGGAAAATTAATAATCCAATGAAAAGTAGTGCGCCGATCCAGTATGTCAAGCCGAAACGAGCGTATATGCCGGCAGAAATTACAAATACTGCGGAGCTTATATGGAGTACTCTGGCAATACGCAGTGCCGTTGATTTTCCGAAATTAGACGGCATGCTGTAAAGTTTCGCCGAACGATCAAACGATTCGTCTTGTAGCGCATAAATTATATCAAAGCCACTTACCCAGGTGATTACCGTCAATGAAAATAATAGCGGCGTCCAGTTGAACTGTCCGGTTACTGCCAGATAAGCCCCGATAGGTGCAAGGGATAAACCTATTCCCAAAACAACATGGCACAGCCAGGTGAAGCGCTTCGTATACGAATAGCCAAGTACGACGAGTAGTGCAACAGGAGAAAGATAAAAGCAAATCGAATTTATCGTATAGGTAACACCAATGAAAAGGCCGGCGCTGATGATGACTAATAGCAATACCGAAGATGCTGAAAGTATGCCTCCGGGAATTTCACGCTGACGCGTGCGTTCATTCTGTTCGTCGATGTGTCGATCGGCATAACGGTTGAATGCCATCGCAGCTGTTCGTGCAAAAATCATGCATAACACTACTTTGACTAACAATGTCCAGGTGAAGGTTTCGGATTCTTTTGTTAAGCCAAGAAAAAAACCTATCAGTGCGAAGGGCATCGCAAAGATGGTATGTGAAAACTTTACCAGCGATAAATAATTGTTCAGCCTCGGCATCAGGGGCGCAAATATACTACATTAAATCACCTGTAATCTGATCAATGCGCTACGACGAGTTTAATGGTACGGATATTTCTGCCGTTGGCGTGTAGTGAAAGCTGATACAGTCCATTATTCATTTCGTCGGTGGAAATGGATTCGCTTCCAGTTTGCTGTTCCAACGTGATTGATCTCACGATACGTCCTGCAATATCCGTGACTACAATTTCAGGTGCCGCCAGCGGTCCGGCAGCGGAGAAGTCATACTGGACACTGGTGTTTTCGCCGGCAGGATTGGGGGAAACACTGAAATGCAAGTTGTCGTAGCTTTCCAATTCGTCAATCCCGACGGTACAACCTTTCAATACTTTGTATCCGTTCACTTTTCCATAACCCCAACGTGTATCCGGTAAATTGGTTCCGGTAAATTGATCGCGGTCCGTGCAATTCAGTAGTGCCTGCTTAAGGTCGCTCCAAGAAGCCTGCGGATAGCGTTCGAAGTAAAGTGCTGCAATACCGGCCACTACCGGCGCCGACATGGAGGTTCCGCTGCTGCGTTTGTGTTTTCGGCCGGCTGCAACTGCTTCTGGAGAAAGTGCTGCGAGGATATTTAGTTCAGCTTGCGTTCCGCAGGATAGAATCCATTCTCCAGTAGCGACGATGTCCGGTTTAATACGGCCGTCTCGTGTAGGTCCATGACTGGAAAATTCGGAGAGCGCTCCAGGTGTCAGGGAGTTATTACGGGTGATGGCGAAGTTGGCATTGGTATAAAAGTTACGGTTGACATGGCTACCTACCGTGATTACTTTGTCGCTGCACGTAAAGCTGGAAACGATGTTTTGTTCCAGATCCGGCCGACGGTAACGTACAATATTTGGATAGCTCAGTGAATCAGGCAGATTGTCGAACACGAAATTGAAGCTCCAGCTGTCCAGCTGGCCACTCCCTGTCGTTTCCAGTCTCCAGAAATATTGCGATGTATCATTACCTGCAATATTGGTGGTAGAGTCGGGTTGAATGAAGTATTCCATGCTCCAGCTTCCGTTCCAGTACTGAGCTCCGCTTTGTACGATACCGATTCGTTCATTTCCTCGATAAAGTGTGTCGAAACGTACGCTTCCCGGCTGAAAATTGACCGTGCGAAAAGGCAAGCGCGCCAAGGTAGCGTAGTCGGGTCGTACACGCTCAGCAGCCAGTGAAAAATGAATGTTTTCAAAGGTGCCTGAATCGCCCCATAGTTGGATGTAAATGCCGTTGGATGCATTTTGCAGCCAGGTAATAGCAGTGTCGGAGGTAACTGTATACTTAAGGTGAATAGGAACACTGCCGGCATTACCCGCTGCGGCTACAAGTGCCCGTCCGTTTCGTTCGGTGATCAGATAATCGATTGCCTGGGCCTGGATATCTTTTCCGTCGTGTGATCCAAAGTAGGTTCCAAGACTGGCGTTCACCACGGCAGGTTTTCCAAGTTCTGCCGCACGGTCGTAAACATATTTTACGGCATCTACAAAGTTGGAAAGAAATTCATTGTCCGGCTGATTCAGATTCATCTTCACGACAATGATATCGGCTTTTGGAGCGACTCCTTTGTAGTTGTTCAGGGCCAATCCGCTTCCGCAAGCAATTCCTGCGACATGTGAGCCGTGACTGAATCGGCTGTCGTAATGTTCCGTAGCGGTGTCGATTTGGTTTCCAACATATTCTTTGCCGTATCCGTACGGCTGAGGTTGTGAGGAGGTGTCGTTGTTCAGCAACGACTGGTCCCACAAAAACTTGATTCTTGTCTGACCATTCACGTCGCGGAAATCAGGATGGGTGTAATCAATTCCTTCGTCGATAATCCCCATGACTACATTTTCGCCCTGATAATCTTTTGGCAGGTTGAATCCAAGATGTACTTCCTGTATATGATTGTTAATGATAAGCTGATCGTTCAGCGCTTGTAATGGTTGATCGTTTCCTTCAATGCGCTGTACGCCCGGATCGGTAGCTACCCGCGGAATTGCAGACGATGGAAGTGTGACCGCTGCGATATCACCGGCAAAATATTTCACCTTTCCGCCCGCTGCAGTGACGGCGGCGCGAACAGCGTTGGGATCACCTTTAATCAGTAACGAAACAGGTTGATCTGCAAGACGAGCTGTAGCTAGTTTGCGCTGAAGGGGCAAACTGATCTTCTGGAGGTGTTGTGCTTGCCCTGAAAATACCGCGATTAGCAGTACTAAAACAGTGAAGAAGAATTTAGTCATACCGGAAAGCATTGTATCGGTGATTTTTTGAGCCGTTAAGGCTGTAATGTTCACTTTTTAACCGTATTTAATTCAACAATTTTGCCGAAATTGCACCATCGAATCTACGTACAAATTAGGCGTTTTTTTGATAGCCAGAGGCGGTTTACGTTTCCGTTTTTTCACAAGTTGTTAACTCAATAATTACTGCATATGTCAGACGACAAAAAAATCATTTTTTCCATGGTGGGGGTCAGCAAGATCTACCCGCCGCAAAAACAGGTGTTGAAGAACATCTATCTTTCTTTCTATTATGGTGCCAAGATCGGCATCCTGGGATTGAACGGGGCTGGTAAATCCACCTTGCTGAAGATCATTGCCGGTTTGGAAAAATCCTTTCAGGGTGAAGTTGTTTTTTCTCCAGGCTATTCTGTAGGCTATCTTTCCCAGGAGCCTGAACTTGATCCGAGCAAGACTGCCCGCGAAATTGTCATGGAAGGTGCTCAGAAAACGGTTGATCTGTTGAAAGAGTTCGAGGAGATCAATAATAAGTTCGCTGAGCCGATGAGTGATGATGAAATGAATAAACTCATCGAGCGTCAGGGTCAGGTACAAGATGCGATCGATGCGGCGAACGGTTGGGAGCTGGATAATCAGATTGAAGTGGCGATGGATGCGTTGCGCTGTCCGGATCCGGATTCTGCTGTAACCAATCTTTCCGGCGGTGAGCGTCGTCGACTGGCGTTGTGCAGGCTGTTGCTCCAGGCGCCGGATATCTTGTTGTTGGATGAACCGACCAACCACCTGGATGCTGAGTCGGTACTTTGGCTTGAACAGCATTTGCAAAAATATGCCGGAACCGTTATTGCGGTGACGCAC
>Ga0315906_10005706_pt1 | contig 15569 bp, 10 predicted proteins | sample LakEriMetagenome_4_FD_203526 | JGI IMG/M metagenome (GOLD analysis project Ga0315906, IMG submission 203526) | Freshwater fungal communities from buoy surface, Lake Erie, Ohio, United States - Buoy 2 MA122 | ecosystem: Environmental > Aquatic > Freshwater > Lake > Lake biofilm | place: USA...
GCCGGAACCAATCATAATCACCAGCATAAAGATCCCCCAGAACACGCCAAAGCAAGTCAGCAGCGTGCGGAGTTTATTCTTCTTTATAGTGGCAAATATTTCCTGCCAGTTATCGCGGTCGAACATTTTTTAGTTCAAAGTTCTAGGTTCAATGTTCAAAGCTTGCCCTGATGCGAATGCATAGGGTTCAATGTGTTCAAGTTGTTCCAGGTAATTAAATTTCATATTTTAAAAGTACAACTGATGTCGTACTTCTCTCTCCTCTCTGTCTCTCTGCCCCCTCTGTCTCTCCGGCACTCTGTCTCTACGTCACTTATTCATCCTTCAAAGCCTCCACCGGTTCAATCATAGCTGCTCGAAGCGCAGGAATAAGCCCGGCCGCTGCACCTGAAATGATTAATAATAACAAGGCCGATAATACGATGCTAAGATCCACTTCCGGATTACTGAAAAAGTCGGAAGAAGGCATCATCTTCCTAGCCAGCTCCAGCAAACCAATTCCGGCCAAAAGACCTACATATCCGGCCACAGCTGTTATCAAGATACTTTCCTGCATAACCAGTAATACAACCGACAATGGTGTTGCACCCAGGGCTTTCCGAATTCCAATTTCCTTGGTCCTTTCCTTCACCGCAATCATCATGATATTGCTTACACCTACCACACCTGCAATCAATGTTCCGATTCCTATGATCCAGATAAATGCCTTGATGCCCGCGAGCAGACTCATAATACGCTGAAATTCCTCCGCATAATTCTCGACGTAAATACCACCCGGATCGTCAGGGTGAACATTGTATTTGGTTGCAAGCGACTTGCGAACAAACGCAGCTTCGCGGTTACTTTCTTCCAGCGACATATTCGGAAGACTGAACCAGATTGTATTGATTTTATTTTGTCCGTTAAAAACCTTTTGTGCAGTAGTCAGCGGAATGTAGAGACGATCATTATCCGGTCTTCCCGGATCAGTAAATACACCAATTACTTTAAATGGAATATTATCGACATTGATATACTTTCCTATAGGATCCTCATCATTAATGAATAATGCTTCTTTCACCGGAACACCAATCACACAAACTTTTCTATTTAAGGAAATGTCCCTATCGTTAATAAACCGCCCATTAATTACAGTGCAGTTCTCAAGATAATTATGATCCGGCATGCAAGACCGAGTCAAAAAACCACTGCTCTCATTTTTATAACTGACCTTACGGTTTGAATTGCGACCATCGAACTGCGCTGAAAACTTTTGACCATCAGAAACCATTCTTACATGGTCAAAATCATCGTTGGTTAATTGTATTCTGCGATCGGGTTGAAATCCTGCATATGCTTTGGTAGTGAACCCTCCGAAGACCCAGATGGAATTTACTGCATCACCTTTAAACTGCTCTTCTGCTCCATTACGCAATCCCTCACCGGTTCCCAGGAGGATAATCAGGATAAAAATTCCCCAGGCCACACTAAAAGCCGTGAGAAAAGTGCGCAAACGGTTAGCCCGAACCGTTGCGAGAATTTCTGTGATGGTATCGTGATTAAAAATGAGCATCGGTTGTTTCAGAAATGATTCCGTCACGAATACGAATGACACGTTGTGTACGTGCCGCAACATCAGGTTCGTGGGTCACAATAACCATGGTTACTCCTTCGCGGTGAATCTCACTCAGCAAATCCATCACCTCCGAAGTAGTATGTGAATCGAGCGCACCGGTAGGCTCATCCGCAAGTATTACTTTGGGCTTTGTAATCAGCGCCCGCGCAATGGCTACACGCTGCTTTTGCCCTCCCGACATTTCCGCCGGCAAATGATTCGCCCAATCAAGCAACCCCACCCGATCAAGATATTCCATCGCGATTTTATTTCTTTCCTTACGACCTACTTTCTGATAATAAAGCGGCAGCGCAACATTCTCCATCGCATTTTTAAAAGAAATCAGATTGAACGATTGAAAAACAAATCCAAGAAACTTATTGCGTAACTGCGCTGAACCGGTTTGTGACAAATTCTTGATCAGAGTATTATCGAGAATGTATTCACCACGATCGTAATTATCGAGGATCCCCAAGACGTTTAGCAGAGTGGATTTACCTGAACCGGAGCTACCCATGATAGACACCATTTCACCGGCCTCAATTTCCATATCGATCCCCTTGAGCACATGCATGGAATTGGCTCCCATCTGGTAAGATTTGTGTACGTCGCGAAGCAGGATCATATTGGCTGAAATGGGAGACCTAACAAAGATAAGAGCATCCCGCACCTTTTTCAGATGAATTCGATCAAACGGAAGAATGTGCTGACCAAACGGAAGAGATGACGGACTAAGCAGTATTCAGAGGGACAGAGGGACAGAGGGACAGAGGGACAGAGGGACAGAGGGACAGAGGGACAGAGGGACAGAGGGACAGAGGGACAGAGGGACAGAGGGACAGAGGGACAGAGGGACACCCTCCTTTGCTAATGCTTCGGAGGATGAAAGAAGAACGGAGATTGAAGGATTAAAAGATACGAGAACTGAAATCTCAAATCCGAGACTGCAACACTGCAACACTGCAGTACTGCGACCCTGCGACCCTGCGACCCTGCGACCCTGCGGTACTGCAACCCTGCAACCCTTTTCAATCACCGAAGCGTGCGAAGGTGATGCAACCCTGCGGTACTGCAACCCTGTCAATACCCCAGAGCGGGGCCGAGCCATTTTTCTATAACTTCAAAAGGCATATTCTTTCGAAAGGCATAATCCTCCACCTGATCTTTACGAATCTTACCGATGCCGAAATAATGCGATTGCGGATGCGCGATATAGAGACCACTCACCGAAGAAGCAGGCCACATAGCTTTACTTTCAGTCAGCGTAATTCCGGTATTGGTCGTAACATCGAGCAAACTGAACAAGGTATCCTTCTCCGTGTGATCCGGTTGTGCGGGATAACCCGGTGCAGGCCGGATGCCATGGTACTCTTCCCGTATCAATTGCTCAGCGGCAAGATTTTCTTCGGGCGAATAACCCCAGAATTCTTTCCGAATTCTTTCATGCAAATGTTCGGCAAATGCCTCTGCCAGACGATCGGCCAGCGATTTGAGGAGAATGGAATGATAATCGTCGTGATCTTTTTCAAACTCCGCTACCTTCTCATCAAGACCCTCACCGGCAGTAACGGCGAAAGCTCCTAAATAATCCGGTACTCCTGCGGATACAGGAGCAATGAAATCCGACAAAGCAATGTTTGCCTGACCGGGAGGCTTGCGTGTTTGCTGACGCAGCGTATGAAAAACACATTTTACATTTTTACGCGACTCATCTTCATACACCACAATATCATCGCCTTCGGCATTGGCCGGAAATAAACCGAACACTGCGGCCGGCTGCAACCACTTCTCCGCAATCATGCGTTGCAACATCGCCTGTGCATCCTGAAATAATTTGGTTGCCTCAACTCCTTTTTCCGGATCAGTCAGAATACGCGGATAACTACCTTTCAATTCCCAGCTGTGAAAAAATGGTGTCCAGTCGATATAAGGAACCAGCGACTGCACATCGTATTCACGAAAAACTTTTATTCCGGTCATCAATGGCTTTTTCGTACTATCCTTTTTAAAATCAGCCACAAATTTATTGGCACGCGCCTCTTCAATCGGAATGAACTTATCTGCGGAAGTAGCACCTTCATATTGCTTGCGGATGCGTTCATAATCTTTATCGAGCTCCGCAACAAATTCCTTATGCTGTCCATCGGACAATAACGCACTGACTGCCGGAACACTTCGGGAAGCATCGTTTACATGCACCACCGGATAATTATAATGGCGTGCTATCTTAACAGCTGTATGTACCCGCGAAGTTGTTGCGCCACCGATTAACAAAGGGATGGTAAAACCTTCACGCTGCATTTCTTTGGCAACGTGCACCATTTCATCGAGCGATGGAGTGATCAATCCACTCAGTCCGATCACATCCACTTTCTCTTCTCTTGCACGTTTTAAAATTTGTTCAGCGGGCACCATTACGCCCATATCAATCACATCATAACTGTTACAGGCCAGTACTACTCCGACAATATTTTTACCAATATCATGCACATCCCCTTTCACGGTAGCCATCAGAATTTTTCCGGCAGCTTTCGCATCGCCCTTCTTTTCTGCCTCGAGATAAGGCGTCAGGTAAGCCACTGCTTTTTTCATCACCCGGGCGCTCTTCACCACCTGCGGAAGGAACATTTTACCGGCACCGAATAAATCACCGACAACGTTCATACCTTCCATCAGCGGACCTTCGATCACTTCCAGCGAAGAAGCGTATTCCCTTCTTGCCTCTTCCACATCCAGATCGATATACTCCACAATCCCTTTAACCAAGGCATGAGTGAGACGCTCCTGAACGGAAGCGGTGCGCCAGACTTCATCTTTTTCAAGCTTCTTATTAACGCCTTTTACCTGTTCTGCATAGGTCACTAGTCGCTCGGTGGCATCCTCTCTGCGATCAAATAAAACATCCTCCACCCGCTCAAGCAAATCCGGCGGGACTTCATCATATACCTGCAGCTGACCGGGATTAACGATACCCATATCCATTCCCGCTTTAATGCCGTGATACAGGAAAGAGGCATGAATCGCCTCGCGCACCACATCGTTCCCACGAAAGGAGAAGGATACATTACTTACGCCACCACTAATTTTCGCCAGCGGAAGATTGGCTTTGATCCATCGCGTAGCATCAAAATAATCAATGGCATTGCGGCGGTGCTCATCCATACCGGTGGCCACCGGAAAAATATTCGGATCAAAAATGATATCCTGAGGAGGAATTCCCACTTCTTCTGTAAGAATTTTATAGGCGCGGGAACAAATTTCAATTCTGCGCGGCAAGGTATCGGCCTGGCCCTTTTCATCGAAGGCCATTACAATAACAGCAGCACCGTATTCATGCAACAGACCCGCCTGACGTTTAAATTCTGCTTCGCCTTCCTTGAGGGAAATAGAATTAACAATGCTCTTTCCCTGGGTACATTTCAACCCTGACTCGATCACGTGAAACTTTGACGAATCAATCATCACCGGTAAGCGGGCGATATCGGGTTCGGCAGCCATCAGGTTTAAAAATTTGACCATGGCCTTTTCGGAATCAAGCATTCCTTCGTCCATGTTCACATCGATAGCCTGGGCGCCGCCTTCCACCTGATCACGGGCGATGCTCAGTGCTTCATCATACTGATCTTCGGTGATAAGTCGTGCAAATTTTCGGCTACCCGTAACGTTAGTGCGTTCGCCCACATTCATAAAATTGCTATCGGGTCGAAGCACAACGGCTTCCAGTCCGCTAAGACGCAGCAAAGGCTCCTGTTGTGGGATTTTTCTGGGAGTAGCCTTTTTTGCCAGCGCTGCGATTTCGCGGATATGCGCCGGAGTAGTACCGCAGCAACCGCCTACAATATTTAAAAAGCCGGCATCCAGAAAATCATGAATATGATGTCCCATATCATGCGGAGTTTCATCATACTCACCAAACTGATTGGGCAAGCCGGCATTCGGATAGGCACTGATGTAGAAAGGTGATTTTTCAGCAAGCTCCTCGAGGTGCGGACGCATTTCCTTTGCTCCGAGGGCACAATTCAATCCAATACTCAAAAGTGGAAAATGGCTCAGCGAAATCAGAAAGGCTTCCACCGTCTGACCACTCAGCGTTCTGCCGGAAGCATCGGTGATTGTTCCTGAAATCATTACCGGCAATTCCCGTTTCAGTTCTTTAAATGTGCGACGAATCGCAACCAGAGCGGCCTTGGCATTGAGCGTATCAAAAATGGTTTCTGCCAGCAGAATATCGGCTCCCCCTTCCATCAATGCTTTTACCTGCTCACCATAGGCTGCTACCAGCTCATCAAAAGTAACAGCGCGGTAGCCCGGATCATTTACATCGGGAGAAAGTGAAGCAGTACGATTGGTGGGACCAACAGCACCGGCAACAAACTTCTGTTCACCGGTACTTGCTTTATATTCATCTGCGGCTGCCCGCGCAAGTTTTGCCGACTCAAAATTCAATTCGTAGGCAAGCTGTTCCATGCCGTAATCGGCGAGAGAAATACGCTGTGCATTAAAGGTGTTGGTTTCAATAATGTCGGCTCCGGCCTTCAGATATTCAAGGTGAATAGCACGGATGATATCGGGCCGGGTGATACTGAGCAGATCGTTATTGCCTTTCAGATCTTTGTGCCAGTCGGCGAAACGGGCACCGCGGTAATCCTTTTCCTCCAGCTGATACTGCTGAATCATAGTGCCCATTGCACCATCAATCACGAGCACCCGCTTTTCCAGCTCCGCGTAAACAGGATGTGTTTTCATAATTAAGTGGCAGGCCGAAAAGAAAAAAATCCCTCCCGGCTTGCCAGAAGAGATTTTCTATTGTTATTGATTCAAGGGTCTGCTTCCGGCACTTATCTCTTCCACCACCGGCGGACAGGAATTGGCACCTTCTGAATCCGCATCACTTTTGCAGTATTCCAGGGTTGCCAAGGTATCACAGGGCTCAGTCCCTCCACCTTTCGCGATAAGCGCATACTAATAAGAACGCGGTGCGAAATTAAGATAACTTTATTAATTCTGCCAAATCTGCAATTAATCGCTTACAGGAAAGGTGCAATTGCTATGAAGATTACATTTGCAGTATCATCCTATGAAAAAAATTCTACTCGTTCTGGTCCTGGCCCTCTCTGTCAGCATCGCGCAATCGCAAACAAAAGATATGCCTCTAAGCCTCGGATTGTGGGGTGGCATCAACCAATACAATGGTGATCTGGGTAACGGCTGGTATTCTTCCGGCCAGGCAACCTATGCTCATTTTGGAGTCGCAGCAGGATATTATGTAATGCCGCACTGGGATATTGCAGCCAATCTTACCCTGGGCTCACTGGGTTATGTGGAAAGTGCAACCAGCAAATTTCGCGGCAACCAGACGCAGTTCAATACGCACTTCCGCTTCAATTTCCTGAATAGCGACGAGCATAAAATCATTCCTTATGCGCTGGTCGGTATCGGTTTTGCTTACTATGAAAAACACAGTATTCGTCCGGGTACCGACATCACCACACCGGTGGGTGCAGGTGTAAAGGTGCGACTGAATGAGCACCTGAACCTTCATGTACAGGAAACGTTTTTCTACAGCGACCATGACACCCGCGATGGTGAAGTGCGCAACAACAACGATGCATTTCTGCAGCACAGCTTAGGCCTTACCTACAACTTTGGTAAACTCAAGGATGAAGACAAGGATGGTGTTTACGATAAAGACGACAAGTGCCCGGGAACAGCAGCAGGTGTTGCGGTTGATCCTTATGGTTGTGCGCTGGATCGTGACGGCGACGGCATTAATGATATCGTGGATGCTTGTCCGGATATCAAAGGTGTTGCCTCTGCGAAAGGTTGTCCGGATAAAGATGGCGACAGTGTAACTGACTCCACCGATAAATGCCCCACACTGGCAGGACTTGTAAATTTCAACGGCTGTCCGGATGCGGATGGTGACAGTATCATTGACCCGGATGATGCCTGCCCGACTATTGCCGGATTAAAAGCATTAAATGGTTGCCCGGATAAGGATGCCGATGGTATTACCGATGCGGAAGATAAATGTCCGGATGTAGCCGGTATTGCCGCCAACAAGGGTTGTCCTGAAATCAAGGAAGAAGTAAAGCAGCTTTTCACTCAGGCTTTGCAAGGTATCCAGTTTGAATCCGGAAAAGATGTGATTCGCCCTGCTTCCTTTGGAATTCTGGATAATGTAGTGAAGGTCATGAATGAGAATCCTGCCTACTTGGTTACCATTGAAGGGCATACCGACAATGTAGGTAAATCCGATTTCAATAAAACGCTGTCGGAGAAACGCGCCAATGCGGTGAAGAAATATCTGGAAACAAAAGGCATTGCAGCAAATCGTATTGAGTCGAATGGCTATGGTGATACACAGCCGGTTGAAGACAACAAAACTGCTGCTGGCCGTGCTAAAAACCGCAGGGTGGAATTCAAAATCAGATTCTGATTAATTAGGTATCCATAAACAGAAAGGCGCGAATCTCTTCGCGCCTTTCTGTTTTACAGTCACCTTGCGCCCATGATAAAATAAACCCGCGATCCATTAAATTTACCGCCAATGCGCTATTTTCTGATCTATAAACCCTTTGGAGTCCAATCACAGTTCCGTCCGGGTGAAGGTCAGATCGGATTAGGTTCCCTCTATGATTTTCCGGAAGATGTATATCCGGTTGGGCGACTGGATGCCGACAGTGAAGGATTGCTACTCTTAACCAACGACACTTACATCAACAAGCAACTACTCGATCCGGCGAATAAACACTGGCGTACTTACTTCGTGCAGGTCGAAGGAACCATCACTACGGAGGCAATTGAGCAACTCAAAAAGGGAGTGAGTATTAGTATCGATGGTAAAAAACATTTTAGCGGACCGGCAAGAGCAGGAATCATTGACACACCGGAACTTCCGTCGCGGGTTCCTCCTATCCGGTTTCGTAAATCCGTTCCCGACTCATGGCTGGAACTTTCTTTAACCGAAGGAAAGAACAGGCAGGTAAGAAAGATGACGGCCGCTGTAGGATTTCCTACGTTACGACTGGTGCGTGTGAAAATTGAGGACCTAAGCATGGAAGAGCCGGTATCGGGAAAGGTGACAGAACTTGAAAAGTTGGCGGTTTACAAAAAACTTAGACTCTGAAAAGCTGTTTTTCCCGATTAGCTTTTCCACATTTTACGGATATTTGAAGATCAAAGACGAACTATGAAGATCAATCTTTCCCTGCTGGCAGTGGCCATTAGTAGTTTAACGCTGCAGGCACAAACACTAACCCCTGAATTACTCTGGCAGCTTGGCCGTGTTTCCGAGCCACGCATTTCTGCAGATGGCAAAAATGTAGTGTACAATGTGCGCACCTTCAATGTCCAGGATAACAAAGGACAATCCGACATCTATATTGTACCCTCCGAAGGCGGGACAGCCAAACCCATTGCGAATTCAGCCACGGATGAAACTTCAGCCCGCTGGCGCCCTGATGGCCAACGCATCGGCTATATTACTGCGGATAAAAACGGAGAAAACCAGCTATGGGAAATGAATCCGGATGGCAGCGACCGAAAACAAATCACGGAAGTTAAAGGTGGCATCAATCTTTTCGGCTATTCACCCACGTTAGACAACATCTGGTATACTGCCGATATAAAACTCGATCAGAAAGTAACCGATATTTACCCTGATCTTCCCAAAGCAGAAGGAGCCCGCATCATTGATGGATTAATGTATCGTCACTGGAATGCCTGGCATGATTATAAATACAGCCACCTATTCATTGCTGCGTACAAAGAGGGTAAAGCAGGAGAAGGAAAAGATCTGATGCCGGGAGAAAAATGGGATACTCCGTTGCAGCCATTTGGCGGAGATGACCAGATAGCTTTTAGTCCCGATGGCAAACAAATTGCTTACACGAGCAAAAAATTAAACGGCACTGAAGCCGCTAAAAGTACCGACAGTGACCTCTACCTATATGATATAGCTTCCGGGAACACGGTCAATATTACGGAGGGGATGGATGGCTATGACAACAATCCTGTTTTTGCTCCGGACGGAAAAACACTGCTCTTCTTAAGCATGGAAACTGCAGGGTATGAATCTGACCGCAATCGTTTGTTTTCCTACGATTTTACAACAAAGCAGAAAAAAGAACTGCTGCTGGACTTTGACTATCCGGTTGACAAAGCCGCCTGGACCAGCGATGGAAGGCAGATTTGGTTTCTGGCAGGAATTAACGGTACGCACCAGGTATTTGTTTATGATACTTTTTTGCGAAGTATGAAACCCTACAGAATGGTAACCAACGATCAGGCGGATTATCAGGATATCGTGGTAGCAGGAAAAGCCAATGCGCCGATCGTCATTTGCAGTCGCATGGACATGACCATGCCGACGGAGCTTTATAATATTGAACCTTCCAGAAGCGGCGCTAAAATGATTACCAATACGAATGCGGCTATCTGGGACAAAGTAAAAAAGAGTCGTGTTGAAAAGCGGATGATTACCACTACCGATGGCAAGAAAATGCTGACCTGGGTAATTTATCCTCCCGACTTTGATCCGAATAAAAAATATCCGGCACTTCTTTTTTGCCAGGGAGGCCCACAGAGTATTGTTAGTCAGAACTTCTCTTACCGCTGGAATTTCAGTCTGATAGCGGCCAACGGCTACATCGTTGTAGCTCCCAACCGGCGGGGATTGCCTTCGTTCGGGGAAGAATGGAATGATCAGATTGCCGGCGATTGGGGCGGACAAGCCATGACCGACCTGTTAACGGCTATTGATACCGTTAGTAATGAAAAGTATGTCGACAAAAACAAACTCGGTGCGGTTGGAGCAAGCTTTGGCGGATTCTCTGTTTACTGGCTGGCAGGGCATCACAACAAACGCTTCAAAGCGTTCATCTCGCATTGCGGCGTATTTAATCTGGAGTCGGAATATGGCGCTACGGAGGAGATTTTCTTTGCGCATCATGATATGGGTGGTAATTACTGGGACACCCCGGAACCAAAAAGTTTCCAGGCATTCTCTCCGCATAAATTCGTAAAGAACTGGGACACCCCACTTTTGGTGATTCATAATGAAAAGGATTTTCGTGTGCCGCTGAATCAGGGCACGGAAGCATTTACGGCAGCTCAGTTAAGAGGAGTGCCTAGTCGTTTCCTCTACTTTCCGGATGAAGGTCACCACGTAGTAAAACCGCAGAATAGCATTCTGTGGAACCGGGTGTTTTTCGACTGGCTTGGGAAATATGTGAAATAATAAAATCTATCGGGGAACCGAATGCAGGTTTTGTGCTGACAGCCGTGTTATGACACTATCATACATGGCTGTTAGTATTTCCGGCTGTTTCACATAGAAACGAAAGCTCCTGTCAAATTGCTCCGAAGTAATATTATGTTTATCGTAAACGGCCTTGTAATAACCTACGGCTATTTCCCGGGTGCTGTCATTACGGCCAAGATTCTGCAACTGCAACAATGCTTCCGCAAGATGAACATCTGCAAGCACAACAATCATTGTGTCCCTTGATAAAATATCAGCGGGAATGGTCACCGGCTTTTTTTCGCAGGACTGCAAAATGAAAACTGATACCAGCAGAAGCAGAATTCTTCTCATGCCCGGCTGCGATTAAATTCCAGGCGCTTACCGCGGAACTCTTCTTCAAATTTACCGCGGTGGTAAACTCTTGTTCCATTCACGAAGGTGCTGTCGACAGCAGCACGGAAGGTAGTTCCTTCAAAAGGAGACCAGCCGCACTTGTAGTATAAGCTATTGCGGGAGACCGTCCAGGGCGAATTCATGTGCACCAGTACAAGGTCGGCAAAATATCCTTCACGAATAAAACCACGGTCCTTCACTTCAAACAAGGTGGCCGGAGCATGCGCCATTTTCTCGGCAACAAGTGCCGGAGTCATTAAACCTTGCTGCACGAATTCGAGCATAGCTACAATACTGTGCTGCACAAGCGGGCCACCGGAAGGACATTTAAAATAAGTACCTGCTTTCTCCTCCAGCGTATGCGGCGCATGATCGGTTGCGACCACATCAATACGACCATCCAGTAAGGCAGCACGAATTGCTTCACGATCGGCATTGGTCTTGATAGCGGGATTCCATTTAATAAAACTTCCCTTTGCAGCATAATCTTCATCGCTGAACCAGAGATGATGAATACAGGCCTCTGCGGTGATGCGCTTATCCTTTAACGGAATATCATTCCGGAACAACTCTAACTCTTTTGCAGTACTGATGTGCAAAATATGCAAACGGGCATTGGTTCGTTTGGCGAGGTCTACTGCAAAGGAAGATGACTTATAACAGGATTCCGCACTACGAATCAGTGGATGAAATTCCAGAGGAATATCCTCGCCGTATTGCTCACGATACTTGGCGGCATTCAATTTGATCATTGGATCATCTTCGCAATGCGTGGTAATGATCGTTGGAGAATGTCTGAATACCGCTTCCAGTGCATCGGGATCATCCACCAGCATATCGCCGGTTGAAGAGCCCATAAAAATTTTAACACCGCACATTGTTTGCGGATTAACCCGCTTGATTTCTTCCAGGTTAGTATTCGTAGTACCCATGAAGAAAGAATAGTTGGCCATCGATACCTGTGCGGCACGGGAATACTTCTCCTCCAACTTTTGAATGGTCACGGCGCTGGGGACTGTGTTGGGCATTTCCATGTAACTGGTAATTCCACCCGCAACGGCTGCCCGCGACTCAGAATGAAGATCGCCTTTATGAGTTAGTCCCGGCTCCCGAAAATGCACCTGATCATCAATAGCTCCGGGGAACAATAACATTCCCTGCGCATCAATTTCCAGGCGACGGGCGGGTGAATCCGGAATCCTGCCGATGCGTTCAATATGTTCGTTGCGGATTAAAAGATCAGCATGTTCAACTTTTCCTTCATTAACAATACCGGCGTTGCGGATTACCGTTTCCATACTCCGTTTATTAAGCTAATTCACCAACCATTGTTGCGGGATCTACCCATGCATCAAACTGCTCACTGGTAAGATAACCCAGTTCAATAGCTGTTTCCTTCAGCGTCTTTCCATTCTTATGCGCTGTTTGTGCAATCTCCGCAGCCTTGTAATATCCGATATGCGGATTCAATGCAGTTACGAGCATCAGCGAATTATTCAGATTCTGTACAATATTCGCAGTGATTGGAGCTATACCTTCAGCACATTTATCATTAAAAGAAACGCATACATCGCCAATCAGTCGTGCCGAATGCAGAAAATTATAAATCATAACCGGCTTAAACACATTCAGTTCAAAATGTCCGTTGGAACCGCCGATGCTGATAGCAACATCATTTCCCATCACCTGTGCGGCCACCATGGTCATTGCTTCGCACTGCGTCGGGTTTACTTTTCCGGGCATAATGGAAGAACCGGGTTCATTATCGGGAATATATAATTCACCAATTCCGCAACGGGGACCAGAGGCAAGCAAACGAATGTCATTAGCAATCTTCATCATGCTTACAGCAACTGTTTTGAGTGCGCCATGAGATTCAACAATGGCATCGTGCGCAGCCAGGGCTTCAAATTTATTCTCCGCGGTAACAAAAGGAAGTCCGGTAAGCTTTGCAATATGCTTTGCAACATTCACAGAGTAACCTTTGGGTGTATTGATACCGGTTCCGACCGCTGTGCCGCCGAGGGCGAGTTCAGACAGATGCGGCAATGTATTTTCAATGGCACGGATGCCGTGATCCAGCTGCGAAACATAGCCGCTGATTTCCTGTCCAAGCGTAAGTGGTGTGGCATCCATCAGGTGCGTACGACCGATTTTCACCACATTCATGAATTCGCGCGACTTGGCAGCCAGGGTGTCGCGTAATTTGCGGATACCCGGCAACGTTACATCCATCAGAATTTTATAGGCCGCAATATGCATCGCGGTAGGAAAAGTATCATTGGAAGACTGTGATTTGTTTACATCATCGTTGGGATGCACCGATTTTTTTTCATCCGTCAGCAGTCCACCATTCAGCACATGCGCGCGGTAGGCTACTACTTCGTTCACGTTCATGTTGCTTTGGGTACCCGAGCCGGTTTGCCATACTACGAGCGGAAACTGATCATAGAGTTTTCCATCCAGTATTTCCTGACAAACTTTGCCGATAAGGTCGGCTTTTTCGGCCGGAAGAATTCCTGCATCGAGATTTGTTAATGCGGCGGCGTGCTTCAGATAAGCGAAGGCACGGATAATTTCACGCGGCATGCGGTTTATATCCTGTGCGATGCGGAAATTTTCAATACTGCGTTGTGTTTGTGCGCCCCAGTATACGTGAGCAGGAACCTGTACGGTGCCCATGGTATCTTTTTCGATGCGGAATTCTGACATGATCTTGATTTTATTATTACAAATGTAAGAATGATTGTGAGGGACAGAGGGACAGAGGGTCAGAGGGTCAGCGAGTTTTTAAAAGATGAATCTCTTACTTATCTTTCAGATCTTGGCAAAGAAAGACGGTTCTTTATTGTTGTCTACTCTTATTCTATTTTGTGATATGCAACTAAACTTTTTCAGTTGGGATTGAAGTAAAAATTTCCTCTAATCCTCTGACCCTCCAATCCTCTGTCGCTCTGACCCTCTGTCGCTATGTCCCTCCAGCTAACCTACCCCACCATACTCCATGAGGAAGGCTTTGATAAATCCATCGATTTCGCCATCCAGAACAGCGGCTGTATCACTGGTTTCAAAATCGGTACGGTTATCTTTTACGAGTTTGTAAGGATGTAAAACATAACTGCGAATCTGGCTTCCCCATTCGATTTTTTTCTTGGTGCTTTCAGTGGCGGCTTTTGCTTCGTCGCGTTTACGGACTTCCAGTTCATGCAATTGTGCTTTCAGCATTTTCATGGCACGCTCCTTGTTTCCGCCCTGCGTACGCTCAACCTGACAAACCACCACGATACCGGTTGGATGGTGTGTAAGCTGCACTTTGGTTTCCACTTTGTTTACATTCTGCCCTCCTGCTCCACCGGAACGGGAAGTCTGCCAGCTGATATCAGCATCCTTTACTTCAATATTGATATCATCATCAATCATCGGATACGCATATACCGACGCGAAAGAAGTATGACGACGTGCATTACTGTCGAACGGTGAAATGCGCACGAGGCGGTGAACACCGTTTTCGCTCTTGAGATAACCGTAAGCGTAATTGCCTTCGATCTCATAGGTAGCGGATTTAATTCCGGCACCATCACCATCCTGAAAATCGATCTCGGTAACCTTATACTTGTGGCGCTCGGCCCAACGCAAATACATGCGCAACAGAATCGATGCCCAGTCCTGACTCTCCGTACCACCGGCACCCGAGTTAATGGTAAGAATAGCGCTCAGGCGATCATCATCACCGGAAAGCATATTTTTAAACTCAAGATCCTCGATGAGTTTCACCGCATCGGCGTAGGCTTTGTCTACCTCCGCTTCGGTAGCTTCACCGGCTTTCTGAAATTCAAAAAGTACGGTCAGATCCTCAACAGCCGACACTACCTGCTGATAGGCTTCTGTCCACTCCTTCTTGAGATTAATATTTTTAAGAATCTGTTCTGCCCTCTTTGGATCATCCCAAAAATCGGGGGCATGGGTTAACTGCTCTTCCTGGGCAATCTGCTGAAGTCGGTTATCGACGTCAAAGATGCCTCCTCAGAGCTTCGGATCGATCGGAAAGTTCCTTTAGCTGCTCTATAATCATAAGGCCGCAAAAGTAGGCAATCGGGGGATATGCAGAGTTGCAGGGTTGCAGGGTTGCAGGGCCGCAGGGTTGCAGGATATGCAGGGTTGCAGGGCCGCAGGGTTGCAGGGTTGCAGGGCCGCAGGGTTGCAGGGTTGGCAGGGTTGCATCACCTTCGCACGCTTCGGTGATTGAAAAGGGTTGCAGGGTTGCAGGGTTGCATCACCTTCGCACGCTTCGGTGATTGAAAAGGGTTGCAGGGTTGGCAGGATCGCAGGGTTGCA
>Ga0315906_10005707_pt1 | contig 15567 bp, 8 predicted proteins | sample LakEriMetagenome_4_FD_203526 | JGI IMG/M metagenome (GOLD analysis project Ga0315906, IMG submission 203526) | Freshwater fungal communities from buoy surface, Lake Erie, Ohio, United States - Buoy 2 MA122 | ecosystem: Environmental > Aquatic > Freshwater > Lake > Lake biofilm | place: USA: Lake...
AGTCCGTCCGAGGAGTTTCCGTGTCAAATCTGCCAAGTAGCGCCAAGGTGGTCATCGTCGGCGGCGGGATTGTTGGTTGCAGCATTGCCTATCACCTTACCAAGCGCGGTGAAACCGATGTGCTGCTCCTCGAGCGCAAGCAGCTCACTTCAGGAACCACCTGGCACGCAGCAGGTCTTGTTGGACAGTTGCGCGCAACACAAAACCTCACACGTCTTGCGCAGTACACCACAAACTTGTTTGCAACCCTGGAAGAAGAAACGGGTCAAGCAACTGGTTTTCAACAGCGCGGTTCGGTTGCCATTGCAACAAACGAAGAACGATTTGAAGAATTGAAGCGCGGCGCGTCGATGGCGCGAGTGTTTGGTTTGCCAGTGAACATCATCACTCCTGCAGATGTGAAAGAACTTGTTCCACTTGCTCGCGTAGACGACGTGGTTGGTGCAGTGCACTTGCCTGGTGACGGAGTGGTGAACCCAATTGACGTAACGCAAGCTCTTGCGAAAGGTGCGCGTGCACACGGAGTGCGCATTGTTGAAAATGTAAAAGTAGATCGCATTGTTGTTGAAAACGGTCGCGCGGTTGGTGTTGAAGTTGAAGGACAAATCATTCGCGCTGAAGCAGTAGTGAATGCTGCTGGTATGTGGGCTCGCGAACTTGGCGGCCAAGTTGGAGCAACAGTTCCATTGCATGCAGCCGAGCACTTCTACATCGTGACCGAAGCTGTTGAGGGAATTTCTCCAACCATGCCAGTGCTTCGCGACCAAGATGGTTCGGGCTACTTCAAAGAAGATGCAGGCAAGTTGTTGGTGGGTTGGTTCGAACCTGTTGCCAAGCCGTGGGGTATGAAGGGAATTTCGGAAGAGTTCTCGTTCACTTCGTTGCCTGAAGACTTTGAACACATTGCGCCACTCATCGAGAACGCAACTCACCGTATGAACCTCTTGGAGCAAACCGGAATTCGTTTGTTCTTCAACGGACCAGAATCATTCACGCCAGACGATCGTTACTTGCTCGGTGAACAACCAGAAGTGAAAGGTTTGTATGTTGCTGCTGGATTTAACTCCATCGGTATTCAGTCATCGGGTGGCGCAGGCAAGGTGCTTGCCGACTGGATCGTTGATGGTCGTCCGCCGATGGACTTGTGGGATGTCGATGTTCGTCGTGTTATGCCGTTCCAAAGCAACAAGAACTACTTGCATGACCGCACTGTTGAGTCGCTTGGTTTGTTGTACGCAATGCACTGGCCATTCCGTCAGCCAGAAACTGCACGTGGAGTGCGTCGTTCGCCATTGCATGACCGTTTGGTCGCAAAAGGCGCTTGTTTTGGTGAAGTTGCTGGCTGGGAGCGCACCAACTGGTTCGCTCCTGCTGGCGTAAAGGCCGAATACGAGTACACCTACGGTCGCCCAAACTGGTTTGAGTATTCGGCAGAAGAGTGCCGCGCAACCCGCGAAGCCGTAGCCATGTTCGATCAATCGTCGTTCGGCAAGTTTGTGCTCAAAGGTCCAGATGCCGAAAAGATCATCAACCGCGTGTCGGCTAACGATATGTCGGTGCCTGTTGGCAAGTTGGTGTACACACAATGGCTGAATGAGCGCGGCGGTATTGAAGCCGACCTCACCGTTACTCGCGAATCTCAAGACCGTTACCTAATTGTCACTGCTGCTGCAACACAAACACGCGACTACACCTATTTGAAGGATCAAATCGGCAAAGACGAGCGTGCTGCAGTTATCGACGTCACGTCGGGATCTGCAGTGCTCAGCATCATGGGTCCAAACTCGCGTGCGTTGTTGCAGTCACTCACGTCAACCGACATGTCGAACGAAGCGTTCCCATTTGGAACTTCGCAAATCATCGACATCGGTTATGCGCGAGTGCGCGCAAGCCGCGTCACCTTCGTGGGTGAGCTTGGGTGGGAGTTGTACATTCCTACCGAATTCGCAACGGGTGTGTTTGACGTAATCGTTGCAGCAGGACCGCAGTTTGGTCTGAAGCATGCCGGCTACCACGCGCTCAACTCGTTGCGCATGGAAAAGGGATATCGCCACTGGAGCCACGACGTGTCGCCAGACGACACTCCGCTCGAGTCGGGTCTTGGGTTCACTGTTGCGTGGAACAAGCCAGGCGGGTTCATTGGCCGCGAAGCGTTGTTGAAGCAAAAGGAATCAGGCGTGAAAAAGCGCCTGGTGCAGTTTGCAATGAAAGACCCAATGAAGAACCTGTATCACAACGAACCAATTTGGCGTAACGGCGAAATCGTCGGACACATCACGTCGGGAATGTTTGGGCACGCCATCGGCAAGTCCATTGGAATGGGTTATGTTGAAAATCATCATGGCTTGGTCGACAAGGCCTTTGTCATGGATGGAACGTATGAAATTGAAGTGGCGGGCGAGCGGTTTGCGGCAGAGGCGCAACTCGATCCGTTCTATGATCCAAAGAGTGAACGCGTAAAGGCATAAAGGAGAAAGAACATGACTGCATCAACTAATGCTCGACGTGGAGGTCGCGCCGCTCGTAACGCATTGCGCGCAGCACCGCTTACGGAAGACATCAAGCCGGTACGTCCGGGTATGCCGGCAGGCCGTTACAAGCCTCTTACCGACGCCGAAGTACTGAAGATTCACGAGGCTGCAATCAACGTTCTGGAAAACATCGGTATTGCTGATGCCATTCCGTCAACGCTTGAGTACCTGTTGCCAAAGGGTTGCAAGCTCGACGAGAACGGTCGCTTGTTGTTCCCACGTTCACTCATCGAGCACACGCTTGAAATTGCTGGACGTAACTTCCCTCTGTATGCCCAAGACCCGCAGTACGACATGGAGCCATGGGGCACCAACACGTATTTCGGTACAGCAGGCGCTGCTGTGTACATTGCCGATTACGAAACAGGCGAGTACCGCGAATCGGTGTCACAAGATGCGTACGACATTGCTCGCATCGTGGACAAGATGGAGCACTTGCACTTCTACCAACGAGCAGTAGTGCCACGCGATATTCCAGAAGCATCAGCAATGGATATCAATACCTGTTACCTCAGCGTGAGTGGAACCACTAAGCACGTTGGTACTTCCTGGGTGCACCCAGATCACCTTGAAGCATCGCTCAAGATGTTGCATGAAATTGCAGGTGGCGAAGACAAGTGGCGCGCACGTCCATTCGTCAGCCAGTCCAACTGTTTCGTTGTTCCACCACTCAAGTTTGCAAGCGATGCATGTAAGTGCCTCGAAGTTGCAGTGCACGGTGGAATGCCAGTGTTGTTGTTGTCAGCTGGTCAGGCTGGTGCAACAGCACCTGCAGCAATTGCGGGCGCTTTGGTGCAGCAAGTTGCTGAGTGCCTCGCAGGCCTCGCATACGTCAACGCAATCAAGCCAGGCGCTCCAGCAATCTTCGGATTGTGGTGCTTCGTTTCCGACTTGCGTTCAGGCGCAATGTCGGGTGGCAGCCCGGAGCAAGTGTTGCTCTCGGCAGCAAGTGCGCAGATGGCTCAGTTCTACAACCTCACAGGTGGAACCTCGTCGGGAATTTCCGATGCGAAGTATCCAGACGCGCAGTCAGGCTCAGAAAAGGGCATTAACCACGCACTTGTGGGCAACGCTGGCATGAACCTCATTTACGAAGCTGCAGGTATGCACGGAAGTTTGTTGGGTTACTCATATGAGGGAATCATTCTTGACAACGACACCATTGGTTCGGTGCAGCGCACCATCAAGGGAATCGAAGTCACCGATGAATCGTTGTCTATCGAAACCATGCGTGCACAGTGCATTGGTGGCCCTGGTCACTATTTGGGTGCCGAGCAAACCTTGCGAATCATGCAGAGCGAATACCTCTATCCAGCAATTGGAGACCGTCTCAGTTCAAAAGAGTGGAAAGAAGTGGGCAAACCAGCAATTTACGATGTTGCTCACAAGAAGGTTCGCGAAATTTTGGACAACCATTACCCAGACCACATTTCTGAGTCAATGGATGCAAACATTCGCTCCTACTTGGACATCCGCTTGCCACGCGAGAAGATGGTCAATCCAAACTTGATTATCGCCTAGTAAGGCGGTTTCGCTGAGGTTCACCTCGGCATCGTCAAATAGGATGCCTGCATGGCAAATGCATGGTTCGAAACAGTCGCCGAGGCTCAGCGCCGCGCGCAAAAGCGCTTGCCGAAGTCGGTGTATGGCGCACTCGTCGCAGGTTCTGAAAAGGGCCTGTCGTCGCGCGACAACTTAGATTCGTTTGACCAACTGGGCTTCGCTCCGCATATCGCAGGCCTCTCCGGTCAACGCGACATGGCAGTAAGCGTGATGGGTCAGCAGTTGTCGATGCCGGTCATTATTTCGCCAACTGGCGTTCAGGCAGTGCACCCTCAGGGTGAAGTCGCCATTGCACGTGCTGCTCAAAATCGTGGAATTCCGATGGGCCTGAGTTCGTTTGCCAGCAAGTCGGTTGAAGAAGTTGCTGCCGTCAATACACAAACGTTGTTTCAGATGTATTGGTGTGGCGACAAAGACACATTGGTGCAACGCATGGAGCGTGCTCGTGCAGCTGGTGCAACAGGACTCATTGTCACTCTTGACTGGTCGTTCTCGAATGGTCGCGACTGGGGAAGCCCGTGGATTCCAGAAAAGATCAACTTAAAGGCAATGCTCAAGCTTGCACCTGAAGTGTTGGTGAAGCCCGAATGGTTGTGGTCGTTTGCAAAGACTGGCCGCATTCCCGACCTCACCGCACCGAACATGCAAAAGCCTGGCGAAGATGCACCAACTTTCTTTGGCGCCTATTACGAATGGATGCAAACAACACTTCCAACATGGGAAGACATTGCGTGGTTGCGTCAACAGTGGGGCGGGCCATTCATGGTGAAGGGTGTAAGTCGCATTGACGATGCAAAGCGCGTTGTTGATTTAGGTGCAACGGCTCTCTCGGTTTCTAACCATGGTGGAAACAATTTGGACGGAACTCCTGCGCCAATTCGTGCACTTCCTGCAATTGCTGATGCGGTTGGTTCACAGATTGATGTATTGCTCGACGGCGGTGTGCGCCGCGGAAGCGATGTGGTGAAGGCCATGGCGCTTGGTGCTCGTGCGGTCATGATCGGTCGCGCATATTTGTGGGGACTCGCTGCGAATGGTCAAGCAGGAGTAGAAAACGTGCTCGACGTTATTCGTGGTGGCATTGACTCAGCACTGTTGGGCTTAGGCAAGTCACATGTCAATGAACTCACGCGCGACGATGTTGTTGCACCACCAGATTTCTTTCGCAAACTAGGCGCGTAAGCGCAGAATACGAGTTACATATGACGCGTCGGACACGAAGTTTCGAACCAAATGCGTCAAAAACGGTAACTCTTCCGAGTGGGCAAGTTGCCCATGAATTGCATGTTGAGCAGTCTCGTCGTTTGGCCCGAACGTTCAGCGAAGTTCGACCTGGTGTGTGGTGCTTCGTCGGGAACGGTCTGTCCAATCAATCGTTTATTGACGCGCCAGAGGGCATCATCGCAATCGATACGGGTGAATCCATTGAAGAAATGAATGATGCGATTGCCGAATTGCGCAAAGTTTCGAAACGTCCAATTGTTGCGGTGATGTACACCCACTTTCATTACGTGGACGGCACCAAGGCAGTGGTCGCCGAAAATGGCGGTAAATCGGTGCCGATTTGGGGGCACGAGAAGATTGCGGAAAACCGTCGCCGCACCGCGAGCGAAATTGCACCGGCGTATGGCCGAGGTTTGGTGGAGCAATTTGCCATGCAGCTTCCAGAAGACGGTGAAGACGGCCGTGTCAATGTTGGCCTTGGCCACTTTTATCGCAACCCAAAGCATGCGCCGTTTACTTCAGGGTTCATTGAGCCAACGCACACGTTTGGCGCAGCGGCAAAGATCAGTGTTGCGGGTTTAGATATTGAAGTAACCCACGCACCGTCTGACGCCGATGATTCGGTGACCTACTGGATTCCATCGCTTAGTGTTGCCGTGAACAACTTGGTGTGGCCTGTGTTGTTCAATGTGTTCGCTATTCGCGGCGAGGAATATCGCGACCCACGAATTTTGTTGAAGGGCATTGATCACCTGTTGTCGCTAAATGCCGAACATCTCGTTGGTGCTCATGGTCCACACATTTCGGGTGCGCAGGAAATTGCAACCCGCGTCACGAAGTATCGCGACTCAATTCAGTTCATGTGGGATCAAACGGTGCGTGCAACCAACGCTGGAATGACCAGCACAGAAATTGCAGAGTCAGTTGACTTGCCGGAAACATTTGATAGTGATTACTTGACTTCCGAGTTGTACGGAGTGGTTGAACACCACGTTCGCCAAATTCGCACGGGGCTTTTTGGTTTTTTTGATGGTGATGAAGCCAACTTGTTTCCTACGCCACCACGTGAACGCACAGCAAAACTGATTGCCGGGTTTGGTGGCAGGGAAGTAGTGCGTAAACAAGTCTCCGATGCACTTGCACAGGATGACGCGCGATGGGCTTTGGAGCTTGGTTCGTGGTTGGTGCGCAGCGATGGCGCAGAAGATGCAGACCGAGCGTTGCTTGCAAAGGCGTTGCGCATGGTTGCCCAGCGCACCAGCGCAGCAAATATTCGCAACTGGTGCATTACGCGCGCGCGAGTGTTAGACGGGACGGCAAACGTTGCGCGCCTGAAGAATGTGCATTTGCGGAAGCCAACATTGCTCAGTGCCGGTTATGAAAAAGCAGTGCACATTCTGCGTGTGCTCCTTGTTCCTGAACGCGTTGGCGAAACCAATATTCGCTTGAAGTTTGAGTTGGATGGCAACATCACGGGCTTGCATATTCGCAATTATGTGGCGGTTCCGTACTCGGGCAACGATGCCGACGCAACAATTACGGCATCGCTCGATGCATGGACCAATGTTCTTTCTGGCGCAACAACGTTGAGTACTGCACTCGCTGAAGGTTCAGTATCAATTACAGGTAACGCAGATGGCGCAGTCAACGCGCTTCGTGGTTTTGATGTGAAGGGCCTTATTTCCTAATGGCAAAGAAGCTTCCCCAAGAAACACCAGCGTTTACGGGCAAAGCAGAACGTCTCATCGCGCAATCAACGCCGCGCAAACTTGCACGCCAAAGTGCCCCTGAAGGCGCTCCGAACATTGTTCTCATTTTGCTTGACGATGTTGGCTTCGGATCCTTTGGAACATTTGGTGGCCCAGTGCCAACACCAACCCTTGATCGCATTGCCAACATTGGCTTGCGTTACAACCAATTCCACACCACGGCGTTGTGCTCACCAACGCGAGCAGCAATGCTTACTGGCCGTAATCATCACGCTGTACACATGGGCGGCATTACAGAAATCGCAAACTCATTTCCTGGTTACGACAGTGCGATTCCACCAGAAGCAGCAACCATGGCGCAGGTGTTGCGCATGTCGGGTTACGCAACGTCGGTGTTTGGCAAATGGCACCTTGCACCATCATGGGAACAAAGCCCTGCGGGCCCATTCGATCGCTGGCCAACAGGTCTTGGCTTTGACAAGTTCTACGGAATTATTGGTGCGGAGTCCTCGCAATGGGAACCGCCCGTATACGACCAAACCACGCCAATCTCTCCACACGTCGGCAACCCGGATTATCACCTGACCGAAGATTTGGCAGATCAAACCATCGCATGGATCGAGCGTCAGCAAGCATCGCGTCCAAATCAACCGTTCTTTACATATTTCTCTACTCCTGCATTGCACGCGCCTCATCATGTTGCGCGCGAATGGATCGACAAGTTCACAGGTCAATTCGATGGCGGTTGGGACGTATTGCGCGAGGAAATTTACGAGCGTCAACTGAGGCTTGGAGTCATTCCACCAAATACGGCACTGACGAAACGCCCAGAACAAGTTCCTGCATGGAGCGATTATCCAGAGCGTTACCGACCAGTTGCTTCGCGACTCATGGAAACCTTCGCGGGATTCCTTGCGCATACCGATGCACAGGTTGGGCGAGTGATTGATGCGTTAGAGCGACTCAACATTATGGACAACACCCTGGTGGTGTACATCACGGGTGACAACGGCGCATCGGCTGAGGGGACGATTCACGGAGCATGGAGTGCGCCGTCGTTCCAAAACGGAGTTCCAGAAGACCCTGAGTGGTTGCTTGAACATATTGATGACTTCGGCACAGCAAAGTGCGAAAACCATTTCAACGTTGGTTGGGCATGGGCGCTTGATTCGCCATTTCAATGGATGAAGCAAGTTGCTTCGCACTTTGGTGGAACGCGAAATGCAATGGCACTCAGCTGGCCAAAGAAGATTCGTGATGCAGGTGGTCTGCGCGAACAGTTCCATCATGTGATTGACCTTGTGCCAACGATTTATGAACTCGTAGGAATTGAAGCACCAACACATGTAAACGGCATTGAACAGATGCCAATTCATGGAACGTCAATGGTGTATTCGTTCAACAATGCAAGTGCGCCAAGCACGCACACCACTCAATATTTTGAGATTCTGGGTAATCGCGCCATTTATCACGAGGGATGGATGGCCTCGTGCTTCCATGGTCGTTTGCCGTGGATCCGCTTGCAGGGATTGGACTTTGATGGCCCTCAAGAAGTGTGGGAGCTGTACAACATCAGCGAAGACTTCTCGCAGGCTGTCAATCTTGCGGAACAGTTCCCTGAAAAACTCGCAGAGTTGCAAGAGCTGTTCCACCAGAATGCAATTCAGTACGACATTTATCCATTGCGTGATGCAGGCTCGCCTCGCAATGGCGAATTTGCCGTGCCGCATTCATTAGACGGAATAAACAAGGTGACGTACACGCGAGCACATGTGCGCATGCCCGAGAGTTCTGTGCTGAATGTGAAGAACTGCTCATGGAAAATGACCGCGCAAATTGTGGTTCCAGAAGGCGGCGCGCATGGAGTGATTGCCTGCCAGGGCGGAAACATGGCGGGATGGTCGCTGTATATAGATGAGTCGGGAAAACCTACGTATCACTACAACTGGTTTGGTCATGTGCATTCAGTAGTGGAGGACACTCAAGCGCTGAAGCCGGGAAGTCACGAGATTGTTGTTGACTTCGCTTATGACGGCGGCTTTGGAGCAGGTGGAGTTGCAACGTTGTTTGTCGACAATCGTGAAGCAGGAAGTGTGCGAATTGAAAAGACTGTGCCACTCGTGTATTCGATGAGTGGAGAAACGTTTGACATTGGTGTTGACACAGGATCGCCAGTAGGTAATTATCCGCACTTGTTCACATGCACTGCCGACATCGTTGGTGTCACCATTGAGCGACTGAATGAACCAAGTGCAGCAACGAAACAGAAAATGCGCGAAGGCGAATTCAAAGCGAGCATCAGCACGCAATAATTTCTTGAAGTTGTTTATTTGTGATTGTGAAGTTGTGATTTGACAACGTGTGATTGTGCAAAGTCATGTCATTCGTCACAGACAGCATCTGGACACGCATAACCGCTTAATTGATCACTAAGTTAATTACATGAGAAAAATCATTACCTCCCTGTTCCTATCCGGTTTGGTGCTGTCAGTTGCACCAATTACTTCAGCATCTGCAAAGCAGATTCCACCAAAAACCTATTCAACATGCGCCGCACTTCGTAAGGATTACCCAAATGGTGTTGCAGTGGATTGGTACTCACGTGGAACTTCAAAAGCTGCAGTGAAGAACGAGGTGTACAACCTCAACTACCGAAAGCTGGACAAGAAGGCCACCGGTTTGATGTGTGCCCCAAAAACTAAGTAGTTACTCAACGATACGTTCGTAAGTAACTTTTCCTCGGAAAGTCGAGAATCCCACTGCTGTGTACAAACCGTATGCACCAGTGGGATTTTCTGTATCTACGTCGAGGGCTGCATGAGTTAAACCATCTCGTTGGTAGGCAGCAAGTGCGTGGGTAATCAGCGACTTTCCCACCGATTTCTTGCGGTGTTCAGAAAGTGTTGCCAATTTGTCGATCCAACCGATGCGTTTTCCTAATACCTCATCATCAGATTCGTATCGATGGGAGAGCAGCACCCCGATGATCTTTTCGTTTTGGTCGAGCGCAAAGAACGACTGCTCAAGCCTTGCTGTTGAACCATGTACAAGTTGCTCCCAGCCTTCCTCGCTTGTTGGGGTGGAGCCCCAATGGTCCATGAATGCTTGATTCTTTGTAATTCTCGCTTCTTCGTCACGTGAAGAATCCCAAGGCACAATTGAATATTCAGTAGCGGTAAACACTTCAGGCGAATTGGCAAGATCGATAATCAAATCATCATTCCAGCGGACTGGGCTCATATTGAAACTTTGGAATAGCGATCCTGCGGTTGAGTTTGTTGCACTGATATCTGACCGCAAATACTTTGGAAGAGTTCGTTTGGTGGAGCGCAGCAATGATTCGCCGTGCTCAGTTGCCCATTTCATAACCGCAGTTCCAACACCATTGTTCCGATACTCAGGTTTGGTTGTGCCAAAGATGTAGCAGCGTTCTTCTTTGGTTTCGGAAGGCAAGAAAATGGTGTAGCCCACGCCGATGATGCTTGATTTATAAATGGCAACAATTACATCTTGATCAAGATCGCAGTATGTTCCATCGAACTCTTCTGCGAGTTCTTCGGCAGTCTGGACAAAAACGAGGCCGTCGAAAGACAAGCCTTCAGAAAGCAATGCTGCAATCTCTGGAAGATCTGAATGAGTTGCCGGACGAAGTTGAAACTGAATCGCTGTCATTACTGAGAAGAGGTTATTCCTTGTGATTCTGCTTCTGCAGCAATAGTCAGCCAGTGTTCTTCGGCTGCATCAACAGATTGTTGGGCAAGTGCAAGTTCTGCGCTCACTCGTGCCAGTTCAACGTGGTCGCTGCCAACCGCAGATAATTCACGTTCAAGTTTCTGCAATTTTTCGGTTGCTTGCGCAAGAGTCTTCTCGGTTTGTCCCAACAAACGACGCAACGTGCTTGGGCTTTTTGCCGGCTTCACCTTTGTTGGTTGAACCGAATCAATCGCAGGAGCAGACTTCAATTTCGGTGCAGTTTGATTGGTGGTTTGCTTGCCTCGCTGTTGCAACCAACCAGCAATACCGCCAACTACTTGTCGCGTTCCGCCTTCGCCATCAAGCGCCAAGACTTCAATAACCGTGCGGTCTAGGAACACGCGGTCGTGGCTGACCACCACCACGATTCCTGGCCAATCGTCAAGGTATTCCTCGAGCGCTCGCAAGGTGTCAAGGTCGAGATCGTTCGTTGGTTCGTCCAACATCAATACGTTTGGTTGTTCAATAAGCGTGAGCAGTAATTGCAAGCGTCGTCGCTCGCCACCAGAAAGTGTTGACAACGGTGCGAACTGCGAATCGCCATCGAACCAAAAACGCTTCATCAAGTTGATGTCTTCAACCGATGGGTTTCCTTTGTCGCCCATAACGGCTTCGCGCACGGTTTGCGACAAATTGAGTTCGCGACCAAGTTGGTCGTAGTAGCCAATCTTTACGGTGCTCCCTACTTCAACATGGCCACCAGTTGGCTTTAGGCGACCAGCAATGAGATCGAGCAGTGTGCTCTTTCCAGCGCCGTTCGGTCCAACAATGCCCAAGCGATCGCCAGGTTCAAGCGTGTAATCAAATGCGTGGAGTACTTCGTGTTCTGCTGATTTATCAGATGCTGGCCATGAAAATGCAATGCCTTGCAGCTCAATTCCTTTTGAACCAAGGCGTTGGCTGCCAAGCGACAATCCAAGCTCACCTTGACGAGCTGGAGCATCTGCTTTGCGCGAGACCAACTCTTTTGCTGCGTCCATACGCGCTTTTGGTTTTGTTGTACGCGCTGGTGCTCCACGGCGCAACCATGCAAGCTCGGTGCGTGCCAAGTTCTTGCGCACTTGTTCTGCAGTTGCTGCGCGCTCTTCGCGTTCAATTCGGCCAGCAAGATATGCGGCGTAACCAGAACCTGCTGTCTTGCTTGTTGGAACGTGCATGTATGCAGAACCGCGATCAATTTCCAACACCTTGTTGGTTACGCGGTCGAGTACGTGACGGTCGTGTGTAACAAGCAACAAACCACCGCGGTATTGCGCCAGCCATTCCTCTAAATAGGAAATGGCATCGAGGTCGAGGTGGTTGGTCGGCTCATCCAAAATGAGCGCATCCCATTCATTCACGAGCAACTGGGCAAGCGCAACACGTTTTTGTTGACCGCCAGAAAGTTCGTCTGTTTGCGCATCAAGCAAACCAGACATACCCAGCTTGTCGAGCATGGCTTCACCACGCCAGTCCTCGCCAACTGCATCACGCACGGTTCCAGCTGGAAGTACAGGTTGCTGAGCAAGAATGCCGATTCGCGCGCCGCGCCCACGGTGCACCACACCATTATCTGGGGAGTACTCACCGCTCAGAATACGAAGCAGCGTGCTTTTGCCGCAGCCGTTGAGGCCCACAATGCCAACACGGTCGCCTTCGGAGAGCGTGAGGGAGATATCGGTGAATAACGGACGGTTAGGTCGGGATGCCGAAAGTTTTTGGGCATCAATCACGATCACGAGATGAAATTCTACGGCTATTTATTGGTGAATTGGCGAAGGACTACCATTTAGCCATGCCTACAACCCAACTTCGTGAGTCTTTGAAACAGCGTGCATGTGAGTCAATTGACAAACTGAAAAATGATCTTGTCGGAATTAGTCACGACATTCATGCTCACCCAGAGGAAAACTATGAAGAGCATTTCGCGCACAAGCGTTTGACCGACGCCATTGGCGACAACAAGTTGGACGTCACGCGTAAGGCATACGACATTGACACAGCATTTGATGTTGCAGTTGGTTCAAAGGGAACCACTGTTGCCGTGTTGTGCGAATACGACGCACTGCCAGGAATTGGCCATGCGTGCGGACACAACATCATTGCTGCGGCAGGTCTAGGTGCAGGACTTGCACTTGCTGGTTTGGCTGAAGAAGCGGGTGGCAAGTTGCGTCTAATGGGCACCCCAGCCGAAGAAGGTGGCGGCGGAAAAATTGAAATGGCTCGCAAGGGCGCCTTCGTTGGTGTTGATGCGGCCATGATGATTCACCCTGCAGACCGCGAACTTGCGCGAATGAATGCCATTGCTATTCAGCATTGCTTGGCGAAGTACACCGGTGAAGCAGCGCACGCAGCCGTGTCTCCTCACTTGGGTAGGAATGCACTTGACGCAGCGGTGCTTGGATACATGAATATTGCAGCACTACGTCAACACATCATGCCGACCGAGCGCATTCACGGAATCTTTTTGAAGGGTGGAGAGAAGCCAAACATTGTTCCGCGTGAAGCAGAAATGGATTGGTACGTTCGGTCAAACACCATTGAAACCTTGAAGCCATTGAAAGAACGCGTTGCAGGTTGTTTGCACGGTGGCGCACATGCTGCCGGTTGCCACGTGGAATTGGAATGGCAGCCAAACCCATTTGCCGACATTGTTGACAACATTCCGTTGCTTGCTGCATATGTTGAAAACTCAGCAAAGTTTGGTCGCATGTTGACTACTGAATACATGGCAGGAACTGGTGGCGGTTCAACGGATATGGGCAACATCAGTTACCTCACGCCATCGATTCATCCGATGATTGCAGTTGCTCCACATGGTGTGTCACTGCACACGCCAGAATTTGCTGACTTTGCCACAAACGATGATGCAACGCGCGCAATTCTCGATGGCGCAAAGATCATGGCAATGACCGCTATTGACCTGTGGACAAACGATGCACTAGTTGCCGAAATGCGTGAAGCATTTGGCGATGGCTTTGTGCCAGAAGGCGTGCTCTAGTCGCGAGTAAGCGGTTTAGCTAAGCGCAAGCTGGCAAGTTTGTCGGGTTCGCTGAGCCCAGCCATAGCAATGTCAAAGTCGGGAAGTGCATACACTTCGCCGTCATCGGTGATCATGATGTAGCGATCAAACTGGGCAAGGAATGTTCGGTCGTGGCTTACTGCCACCACGGTTCCTTCAAAGCCATCAAGAGCTTTTTCCAGTGCTTCAGAGGACTCAATGTCTAAGTTGTCGGTAGGTTCGTCCAGCAACAACACATTGTGGCCTTCAATTTCAAGGCGCAAGATTTCGAGTCGGGCTTTTTGTCCACCCGAAAGCGTTTCAAACTTCTGGCGAGCATTATTGCGAAGTCCATAACGGGCCAATGTTTTCATGGCTTTTTCTTCCTCGGAAATGCGGTCGAGCACAATCTCTACGCATTCACGACCAAGGAAGTCTGGGCGATTGTTTACCTGAGTAAATACACCAACAGAAGTGCGCGGACCAAAAGTGACTTGTCCTTCGGTCGGCTGATTCTCTCCGCTCAACACCTTCAAGAGGTGGGTCTTTCCCGTGCCGTTTGGTCCAATGAGGCCAACGCGTTCTCCGTGGTGAATCTCTTCGCTAAATGGCAAGAACAGATTGTCGATCGTTACCTTTTCAAGTTTTGCAACGCGTCGTGCGGCATCTGCGCCACGAAGACGCACATAAATTTGCTGATCGGCGACAGGCGGTGGAGGAGGGCCAGCAGCAACAAACTTTTCCCAGCGTGTTTCAGCACCGTTTGCTTTGGTTGCATTCTTAAAGTTTTGCGCGGCGCGCTGTTTCATGATTTTCATGTGATGAAACAATCGGCGTTCTTCTTCGTTCCAGCGTTTCAAATCGTCGCCAAGTAGTTCTTGGCGTTTTGCGCGTGCTTCCGGGAAGGTTTTGTACGACCCTCCGTGCACCCAGCAACCTGAACCTTCAATGACCACCACTTTGGTGGAGCATTGTTCAAGCAAGGTGCGGTCGTGACTGACCATCAAGATGGTGGACTTGCACGCCTTGATCTGCTCTTCGAGCCACTTACGGGTAGGAATGTCGAGATAGTTGTCTGGTTCGTCAAGAAGCAGTACATCGGCGCCGCTGGTGAGCAGCAAGTCGAGGACTAATCGCTTTCGCTCGCCACCCGAAAGTTCGGAAACGAGGCGAACCGAGAAATCGTCAACTGGTGTTTTCACACTGCGTTGTGCAGATGCTTGCCATTTTGCCTCGAGGTCGTAACCGCCAAGATCGCCCCAGTCGGCAAGTGCGTTGGCATAACCCATTCCGTCGTCGTCGCCACTACCAAGCGCTTTTTCTGCGGCGACAAGCGCGCGTCCAGCATCACGCAAATTTTTTGGTGCAACTTCAATCAGCATTTCGCGCAACGTGTCGTTTGGTCGCGACATGCCAACGTCTTGGGTCATGTTCAGCATGGTTCCACCAATGGCATACTCGCCACCATCAGCTTCAATCTCTTGCGTAAGAATGCGCAAGATGGTGCTCTTGCCTACGCCGTTGGCACCAACGATTGCTGCGTGTTCGCCGGGTGAAACTTTGAAACTGACATCAAAAAACAATTGATCTGCGCCGGGTGGGCCGTATTCAAGTTCACTCACCACGATGCTGCTCATGCGAAAGAGTCTGTCTGAGAAATGGCTCAGTTACGCTGTGAAATGTGAAGAATAAACACGCTTTTGGTCTTTTGCAGGTGACCAATGCGGTATCGGGAATATCAAATGGCGTGGTCTTGATTACCGTGCCGTGGATTGTGCTCGAACTCACGGGATCGGCTGCAAAGGCT
>Ga0315906_10005708_pt1 | contig 15566 bp, 49 predicted proteins | sample LakEriMetagenome_4_FD_203526 | JGI IMG/M metagenome (GOLD analysis project Ga0315906, IMG submission 203526) | Freshwater fungal communities from buoy surface, Lake Erie, Ohio, United States - Buoy 2 MA122 | ecosystem: Environmental > Aquatic > Freshwater > Lake > Lake biofilm | place: USA...
CCCGTATCGGGTTCTCACGAGATCACCACGTTTCATTTCACAAGTAATCCTCTCCCATCCACCCATCCAACCACACCCTTCGTGGTGAGAACGAGGATACCATGTGGTGTTGGGTTGAGAACACACGCAAGATCACCGGAGAAAAGGTAACCCACAACAACCCCAGGTTTCACTGTGGTATCACCCTCCCACACGTAACACGAGTTCGTTACCACGAGATCACCCCGTTTCATTATATTCCCTCACGAGTTCCAGATCACTCTTCACGAAGGGAATGAACTGGTTCTCCCACAGGAGGGTACAGTTCACGAGGGGAAGGTATCCCCACTCATCAAAATCTATGGAATCCTCCCAGAATATCCCGAAGTGGGATTCCCAGGGTTCAAACTTGGTGTTCTTAATGAGAACGAGATCACCCCTCTTCATCCTCATATCCTATCACGGGAGGGTGAACTTTACACAGGATTAAAGGAGTTCCGTTACAACACCGTTGATCACCCTCAAACCGGTTCCATTCCAATCGATTCTATCCGGATCCACACCGAGTTCTGAGGCAAGTTTTTCCAGAGGAACCTCACCTTTTCTATCCCTCCACATTAGGAATTCATCATGAACATCCTGAGGATCTGGAGAATCTCCGAAACCAAGTGAACCTGGGCGGGATACAGATTCACGAACCTTGGTGAGTTTATCGGTGTTCACATGGGTTGTAGTGGTTCTACCACCTGAAGGTGTAAACATTTTCAATTTCGCAACCGTTTTACCTGTTCTATTATCTGGAATTAATTCTTGGATCTCCCACCAACCGGAATCGGTTCCCTTTTCCTCTACCTTATCACCCACTTCAAAATTGGATTCAGTTAGGTTCCTCTCCACTTCTTCGCGGATGATCTTACGTAATTGTGAAATTGTAATCTTCATAAAAATAAATATACCGATAACAATCCCGAATTTACACGGAATTATTCTTCACCATTTCATCCAGGTAAAACACCAAACCTGGAGGAAGATCCATTTTCTGTACAGGGAATGCGTTTTGAGCAAATTGAACGTAACTTCTAATACCTTTTCTCGCAGAAAATTCACTTAGTGGCTCATTCCACAGAACTTTGGATACGTTCTCAGTGATATATTCCAGAACTATTCCAAGTTGTTGGGTGTAACTGTGAAGAACGAGTTCACCTACTGATGGTTTTAAACTGTTTATGAAAGATTTACCAACCAGATTTGTGAGGTTGGAATTTGGTGTATTACTCAGGTTACTCAATTCCCTTCCTCCCATTCCTTCAAACAATCCGATGTGCAAAAAACATTATCTTCATAGAATATCCCAAGTACCATTTTGAAACGAACCTCACAACGGGGATTGGAACAAGGAAAATCGTTTGAATGTGGAATTTTCGGAGCTTCTTCCAACCACCATGATACTTTTCCACAATATTCCTCACACATGTTTCACCCATACTTCAACCAAAGTGTTTCAAATTCACCATGATCAACACCGATCAACCGGGTGCAAAACTCCATGAATTGTTCCTCTGAACCAAAATGAATTGGTTTGGATGGAGGTGAAGGAAATCCTTCATGGGAATTTCCAAGGTGTAACCATAAACCACCATCACCATCACGATTCACCTCACACCAAACATTATCTCCGGCCATGAACTTTCTATAGAAAGGCCCAGAGGAATACGAATATTTGTAATCGGAATCACTCACGGTTCACCCCTAAGATCTCCATAACCTTTAATAGATCATCTGGAATGTTATCCTTGAAGTTATCACCCGCACACTCATTGAGAAGTTCCACGATCAGATCACGGTACACACTGGGGTGGTACTTGGAATCCACGAAACTCACCATGGTTCTATCCTCCACATCAGGAAGTTTTAGAAACCATTCTCCAATGTGTTCCGGTGCGCGAAAGAACAACTCGAGAGATTCGTGATTCTCCATCGTGATCTGATCACACAGTGGAGGATCGAGATGGAGTTCGTAACGAACTGTTTTATGTGTTTTCTTCACGGATCTCTCCTTCAATACGTACCCAGTTCAACACCGTTTCCTTCAATCCCTTCCACGGATAGTAGAAATGGTGCCCGTTCCCGGTGGTGAAGTGAACCACATACACCGGTTCAACCCGCCCATCATCATGAACCACACTTCCACCCGAAATCATCTCCATTGAAATGTTGGTACTGTTTGGTGTTGGGCCGGATACCGGAACAATATTGTTGTTTTCTAGGTTGATCTCATCCATTTTGTTCACTTCTCCTCCACCAATTTCTCATAATCTTCAAGGATCCTTTTCAGATGATCCTCCAGGAGTAATGTGAGAAACTCTCCCACGTAACCGAGGTGCGCACCCTTCAGTTCCTCGAGAGTGGGGGCGTGGTAGTTTCCCATGGGCGATCCGTGGTAGTGGATGTGTTCATCCGATGAGATCCCACGGTGGATCAGTTCACCAAACAACTCGCTCAACCACTTCTCGGTATCAATCTCTCTCATTTCTCTTCTCCCCATTTCATTGAATTCCAATCCACATGAAGTGATTCAGGATCAATTCCCATCTCTACACACTTCTTCTTTAGGATCTCTTCATACAGGTTTCTCATATATTCTCGTTCACCATTGAACTGTTTTTCAATCATCTCACGGGAGAGATTGGAATCAGGATCACCAATATGATTTGTGCCCAGAACTTCTCGGATCTTCCTGCTCAGATATTCGATTTCATCATGAACACCAAGATCAATTTCTTTGCAAGGATTAACCGTACTCATCTATCCAATCCCTTGGTAAAACCTTGTGCCCAAATTTTTTGTTCTTCCAATTCCTTGGTGTGATTCACCCATTCCTGAAGTGCCACGATTAGGTTCTCTGCCTCCTTCCACCCTTCTGGGGTAGGAGGAAGAGAGAAAGAAGTACTTTCGTGATAATCAACAGTAACAATTCTCAGTGTTCCATCTACAATCATCTCCAAGAATAGATCACCGTGTTTTTCAGAATCAATCTCACTGGTGTATAAATCTGAACTCATATTACAACTCTATCACTTTCATGTGAACTTTACACAAATCAATCTCCTGGAAGTTCCTGCGGGTAAAACAAACTTCTATGAATCCAACCCAGGATTCCCCGTGAGGTTAGAAATTGAACATGATTTGGTTTGATTTGTAGAACCAAACACAACTCACCTTGGTGGGCATAACCAATATTTTCACCATTGATTGTGGAGAGAACTTGGGTGTGTGTTTCGCAGAGATCCATCATGTAAAGATCACCGGTGATTAAATAATTCACTGGATCTTCTTCCCAAAGTTGGATATGAAAAACTCCTCGATTTTCCCGCCCCATAAAACCTGATAGTAATCACCGAAAGAATCATGGTTTCTATGAATTCCAACCACCAAACCGGGCCCGGAGATGAGATAGGTTGCTCGTTTGTTTCCAACCGAAACTTGAACCTCATCACTAATGTTCCAAAGTTCTCCAATGTTTGGTTTCATGGAACCTCAGAAAGGTTATGTTCTTGGTAGTGGTACTTGTGCCCGGTACTGGGATCTAGAACCTCAAAATAGATGGAATAACCATCATGGTACTTATCCAACAGGATCAACGGTGTTGATCTGGGCAACATGTTGGAAAACTTCACAAAAACCAGATCATGCCTTTTCACTGATCACCTCATAAACACTTCGGAATCCCTCGAATTCCCACCTCACAACTGAGCCATTTCCTAATAGAACCTCAACCATCCCCCAGTTAACCCGAACAACAACACCAAACTCCGGTGTGTAACGGTGAACCACCAGTACTCCAGGTTGAACATCATTTACACTGGGGATCTTGCCCACTTTCATTGAATCACCTTGATCCAATTCTCAAAAACCCAACCGATTCCCCTTGGTGTTAGAATTTTTACGTAGGATTGTGTGTATTTCCCAGGAACCATTTTCTTCTTCTTCAAAACCAAACCACAATCACTAAATCCAAATGGAATATCAGTTGGAATGAGGGAATTCCTATCATCCCAGCACTGCTCATCACCACCATATAACCAATGTGTGGTTCCTATATTTCCACCTTGAACCACCACAAGATCCCCTCGTTTCATGGAACCTCCATTAGATCCGATTCTCTACATTGAAGAAACTCCAACCATCGGGTTGGAAACATTCGAACCTTATCCCCGAACCCCTTCACGTATTCTCCTGGAATACTGGGTGGTTTGTGTTTCTCTCCCAGGATAACCACAATCATTCCATTGAGATAATCATCCCGAGGATGGGCATCATGCGGAACACGAACTCGATATAATCCTCCAATTCTCATACTCTAACCAAATAATGATCAGATACTAATTTAATCTCACCAGTTTGAAGAACGATTTTAAAGAATGTGTGATCAACCGCATGTTTCTCCTCGCACAGGATGATCCCAATCGCGGGGGATACCTCTCCAAAACGATTCATTACCTTGTATTTAACTAGATCTCCTCGAATCACTTCAATCTCCCGTGTTTCTTAAGGAGTTCCTCTGCATGGGCAAGATTCGCCTCCAACCGGGAGTTCTTCTCCTGCTCTACCCATGCCTTCCATTCCTTCACCTCCACACGGTGGGATTTCATCTTCTCCTCCCAGTTCGTGAGGTTCTTCTCGTACTTCTTCAGTTGCTTCTCATAGTGAGGATTTGGAATCAACTTCTCAACACGTTGGATGATCCTTGTGTGGTGTGAACTACAACCACCTTCATCATCATGATCGAAATCAGTAACCACAATGAGATCCTCAATCGAACAACCTTCTGGGAGTTTCAAATCACCGATTCGAACTGAATCACTCGAACCGAGAAACGAGATCTCGGTTTCCTCAAAGGTTGAGTATTCCTTCTCGGGAGGTGTGGGCTTGTACGGTTTGCGCGGAGGAGAGTATTCATACCAACCTTTTCGCGGTTTGATCTTATCCATATCACCATCCTATCACTCCTGTGGGAACTTTACACAGGATTCACCGGTAAGTGATCTCACGAGCGCATGAGGAACAATACTCCCACTCCAACATATCATCACTGTACGGGGATTTCTCTCCACGTTTCACCCATCCCGAGGAGGAGATCTCTGGATTGGGAGCGATCTCATCACCACACGAATCGCACTTGATCCTGTGGAGAAATTTCTTACAGTTATCCTCACGGATCGCGTAGATCCTACTCATCCTACTTCCCTTCTTCCTTGATGATATCCATGATTTTTTGAAGTGATTCACCGCTTACCTTCAATGGTTCACCAGCCAAAATCATCTCGATTTTTTCTCTCACCTCGGAAAACCTCACAAGGATGTGTTGTGCCTTTCCCGCATCCAATCCTGGAATATCCGGAATTTCACCCTCATCAATCATTCCCCTCCAGGCGGTTTGGCATTCGAGCAGTGCCATGAGAATAACCCTAAAATCATCCTTGAAAAGTTGAACCTCTTTGATGTTATCATTCATCTCTCACCACCTTCCTTCCACATTTTCCAACTTGATATCATTGAAATCATACCAGGTTTTATCTCCGCTCAAATCACTCCAAATCACCTGGTACATTTCTTTACCGATTTTCCTATCGGTTTTCTTCTTCACCACCACACCAAACAACCAACTCAATGGATCATCAATAGGGGATTCACCATTCCAAATTGTACAAGGATCACCGATCTTCATTTTTCACCCAAAGGTACAGGTTAACCACCCCATCCAGTTCATATTTTCCGGTACGAAAACCAAGTTTTTCCATGGAATTCAACCATGAACCATGTGCATTTTTTTCACACCAAAGAGAATCGGTGGTATAACCTCCGGTACACAACCAATAACCATCAACCTCAGGTTTTCTGGTTCCGCGGTTCTTCCCGGAATGGATGGTTGGAAGGGAGGAAATACCTCCATTGGTATCCCTCCCAAGCTCCTCAAGTTTCACTTTGGATCCTTTCCAATTACCTCAAATACCCTGGTAAAACCACCGGAAGTTCTTTTCCAGGCGGAATGTGGATGATAACCTGATTCACGATCCAGTTTATCGATACACTGGAAAACCTGATCGAGGTTTACATTTCCACTGAAAACCTCCTGAGGATCACCATCACAATCCACCACGAGAATGAAATCCTCACTTGGAGGTGAAACAGGTTTTACCTTTGGAACTTCCTCCTCCGGAATCAAACGAGTAACCCATTCGTGTTCCACAAGTAACCTACCAACCTCGGTGATTCCTTCAGGATTATTGAAGAGGGTTGCTAGGTTTGGATCAGTAACCCAATCCTCTTTCTTCTTATCCTTGAACCAATACATCTTTTTGCTTGCATCATGAAACCTTGGATCAATTCCAAGGTATTTGATCATGTATTTTTGTTCAGTTTTCATGGTTTATCCACCTCTTCTCCATCTTCCCACCTATCCATCATAACCAATCTATCCTTCACCAGATCATAGAAAAAATCATATTGAAATCTTGAGGTGAATTCAACCTGAAAATCCAAGTAATCAGTTGGATCTGGATTCTCAATCCCATTATGGATTTTTGGTGGATCCAAAACAACACGGATGTGTTTCATCATGGTTTCTCCTCACAAAGTGCCCTGAGATACCTTAAACTTGTTGCCAGAAATTGTTCTTCAATTCTTTGAGGAATCTCACCTTTTGTGATTTGGTGAAGTTCACGTGGATGAAATTCTTTCTCAACCGAATCACACCACTTGATGATTCCTTCCTTGTTAATCTTCATTTCTCCTCCACCAGGTAAACCTTCAACACCTTCACCAACTCTTGGATCTCATCCCATTCCTTCTCCGGAAGGTGAACCCGAAACTCACCCTCGTAGGATTCGGAACAGGAGGAACGGAGTACACGAATATCACGAAGTTTCTGGAGGAGGAGGTTAGTATTACTCATGGTTTCACCTTATCGGTAACGGAGTTATCCTTAAACACAAGAGTTCCATCACGATAGAAATCCTTCAATTCACACTCCTCAATCACCTGGATTGGAAACATTTCATCTGGTGGAAGATTAGGAAACTTCAAATCACTCATCTGGTTTCGAAACAGATTTAGGATACGAATAACCTCACGATAAGAAGAACCACGTGCAACTACGAGATGTTGGATGTTCGGATTATTCCTGTAAGATTCCAGAACTTTGAGAACTAAACTTATGGTTCTTCCAGTATTTCGTAACCCACCACACTCCATCAAACCATCCCGTACATTCTCGTTATACCTACGTGTGGAGTACACATCAGGATCCTCGAGGGGAACGAGGGTATTGTTATTGTAGATTTTTAGATTTTGTTCTTTCATACTATCATCCTATCACTCCCATGGGAACTTTACACACCTCTCGCGAACTGATCACATAACCACCCGATCTCACCCCGAGGGGAGAGAACCCGGTACCACAATGTACTGTTCAATCCCTCCACACACGTATCCAACACGAGGAGGAGATCCGAGTTCCAAACGTATTCACCCGTTCCCCACAGGGTGTGATCGTTCCTCACGGTGGGATCCCGAAAATCATGGGGAAACAATCTCACCCCATCAATCGTGGAAGTACACAGATCACCGATCCTCATTCCACACCTCCGGGTTCAACGTGTTCCGTATACTCATCACTCACCCACACGATCCCGAGGGAGGGAGAAAGAACTTTCAAATTCCACTCACCCCTCTTCCAGTTGGTTCCCTCGTAGGAGAACCCGTACGCATGGAGGAATACGAGGAGATCTCCCACCTCCACCCGTTGTGAGGATCCACCACCCTCGAGGGAATCATTCCACACAAGATGGGATCGAGTTACACGTATCAGTTCACCAGAGGAATACCTCCAATCGTTCCGGATGGGATACTCGTGTTCGTACCTCACGAGATCACCACGAAGTTGAACCCCAACCAGGTTTCCACCCTCCCGAGGGAGGTGAGGATCCGGTATCTTCCGGGAAACTCCTCCACAACCACCTCGAGAATGATACCTGTGAGGTGGTTGTGTTTCACGGTGGTGAACCGAACCATATCACCGGGTTTCACGAGAGAATCTCCCAATCTCGTTCCCATCCCGCGTATTCCCAGGTTACCTCATCCACCTTACCATCCTCCCACAGGATCCGGATCCAAGAAACATTGGGAGAGGATGAGGGGTGGTGTTCGAGGAGAGTTCCAATCCAGGTTCTGTTCTCTGGATTCCATTTGTGTGGATGGTACGCGAGGAGGGTTCCGAGTTTCACGAGATCACCTGGAAGTGGTGCACCATCTCCGATTCCGTGAGGAGTAACCGGATCACCCTCCCGCCCTCTGTGGGAACGGAGAGGTAGATCTCGTTGTACCACCGCGTGAGTGCGTGATCCTCCCGTGTGAACCCGATCACCATCCCAATGAAACTCTCCGGGAACGCGAGGCACGATAAGTACGAGGTGGCGGGAACACCGGGTGCGAGGGTGATGAGATCGCCGAGTTTCATGAGATCACCTCGAGGAACTCACCCGTGAAAATGAGATCCTCACCTGTATCGGAACGAAACCCGAAGTAATCGTAACCCCACACGCACTTCTTGCGGGAGAGCACCTGAACCAACCACCTCTTCTTCGGTGATACCCGGCCCCAAGCGAGGAAACAATCAGGTTCCCAACCTTCCATGGTGCCATCCTACTATGGTGGGAGTGAACTTTTCACGCGAGTTCGTACCATTTCTCGATGTAATCCGCGCGATTCCAGTTGAAATCAGGTGCGCGAGCACCACGGGTTCCTCCATCACACCACATGATGTGGAAACACCGGATCCCGAGTGATTCATCCCGCCCCGTTCGGAGAATATCAGGAGGTAAACGAGGATCACCGTGTAGCATTACCGCCTCATCGAGTATGAACCCAGTGTAGTTGTGTTCATCCGGATCGAGATCGCCCTCCCAGGTTTCTCGCAGGTACACGATGAGATCACCTGGAGAGAAACTCATGCGTGAACCAACCATTCGTGGTGGCACTCGTAGATCTCCCCGTGGCAGGTGAGTAAACGTGCCTGCCTCCCGAACACGGGATCCGCGAACTCCCCCAGGTAGATCGAGAGGATGTTCTCCCGTCCAAACCCACGTGATAACACAAGATCACCAGGTTTCATACACAATCTCGTAGAACTGATGGATCATACTGATGGGAACGAGATCGATCGTGAGGTGATCGCTCCAGAAGATCTTCGCATCAGGTTCCTCACCCCTCGGATCTGGAACGATCTCGAGGATGATGCCCACGAAGTTGTAGGTTTGTGGATCCTCCCCGGGTTTCCTCCGAGCTCGAGCGTAGGTGATCACATCACCCGGTTTCACCCTTATCCTCCTCATCCGCTCCGAACATGTTAAGGAGAGGATCGCTCAGGTGTTCCTTCGTGATGGGAAATCCCTTGAAATCTCGGGATGCCCAATCCATCCACACGATGAACCACCGGGTGATCTCCTCATCAGGCCCGATGATCAACCAGCCTGCGAACCACTCATCGCTTCTCCATCGCCAGAAATCGATCGCCTGTGCCGTGGTGAAGGCGATTCCAAAAGTATCATGGATCACACGTTTGATGCGTGCAACATCTTCCACCGAGTGGTATTCGCTCTCTCGATATGCCTCGAATGAGCGGTTCACTTCTTCTTGAGTGTACTTCATAGTGATTCCATCATAATACGTGGTGAGAGATTTTTACATCCGGTTGATGTAGGAACGCATCCTCAATCCACCCAATGTTTCCGGTGGGTGTGAGGATCCTGCTCCAGCCCACGGATTCATCGAGAACGAGAGAAAGTTCACCCACGTGAATCACACCGGATACGTCGAGGGAGTAGAGACGGGAGTAGAGAGGCAACTCCCTGCGTTCCTCCTCCGCAATAGTATCATAGATCTCACGGAACACAACGAGGGCACCGGGTTTCATCTTCGCAACCCGATGCGCTTGATCGTTCCAACTCTCGCAGATCTCACTCCCGAGCGGGAGAAGAGAACACGGAACACGCCTTCATTCCACGAACCGCCCAATATGATGCCTACATCATTGATGGTGGTGCCACGATCGGAATCATCATAATCATAGGAGTACCACGCAACGAGATCACCCGGGTTCATCGAGCAGGAACGAAGGCACCACCATCCCAGTACTTAGCGCAGTTCACGAAACCCGGATAGTTACAGTAGAGGAACCCCGCCTCCTCGGGAGATGGGATACGGGTGTTCGATTCACGAGCGGGAGTTGCACCTGCACCTGCCGGAGCGGAACTGTAGTACGGGAAGAACCTGCAGAAGGAATCGAGCCTCCTCGAGATATCCACACAACACACGTGCTTCGTATCATCACAGGTTTCAACGAGTGAACATGCACGTGAGCAATCGTAGGTGTGAACAACACCGCAACCGAGATCTCGGGTGAAGGTACCACAAGATTTGGAGCACACCTCGCGTTCGTTGGCATCCCGTGGAGTGCATCCTGCCTGAGGAGCAGGTGTAACTGTGGCATCCGGGCGATCGTGGGAGGGAAGGGCCTCGCGGGAACGAGCGATGGATGTGCGAGGATCATCGCATGCGGCAAGAAGGATGAAGGATAGGGTGATGAAATTTCTCATGTTTCCTCTGTGGTGTTCAATCTACACTAGCGGTATCGCACTGTACACGATTATTATATCGAGAAACCGCCCTCAATTCGTATCCCCACAATCTCGTGTAGCCTCGAATCATCGGATCCCAACATTCCCACTCCTCATAACCGGGCATAGGAAATCGAACCCGCAATGCGAGGTAAAACCTCCCGCCCTTCTTCGCGGAGAATCCCACATATTGTAGGAGATCCCCGGTGGTGAAAGCACCCACCTCCTCTCTCACGTGCGCACCACATCGAGATCATCTGCATTCACCCAGCCGATGAGATCGCCCACGGAAACCTTCACCCCCGTTCCGTGGTAGAAGCGAGAGCGGGCCACGGGATCCTTCCCATCGATCACCTCCAGCACGAGTCCAACAGCATCATTTGGGAACCGCCCGATCATGTGCGGAAGTTCTCCCTCGTGGGATTCCCAGGATTCGAAGATATCTCCACCAAAGTAGTGCGGGTGTATCACTCGAGCACGGACGAGATCACCTGGTTTCATAGGGTCCACCAATATTCCTTCCTTGCCCATCCCGATTTTCCGTTGGGCATGAGCAGCCGAACGAAGTGATCTTGAACCTCAAGCACTGTTGAGGTGGTTCCTGGTTGAATCCATAGAAGTGCAGCAACGAACCGCATCCGCTTCGCATCCTCGAGAGTATCGAAGAGACATGTGCGATCGATCTGCGTGAGAGTTGCGAGCTCCGGTGGCTCATCGCTCCTGCCCAGCTGCACGAGGCAACCTGGGCTCACGGTATTACCTCTCTTCGGGATCCTCGGGAAGCCTCCCTGCGTAGGTTGCGAGGAATCTTTTGAGTGTTTTCACGATGGAGCTGTAGCCTACAGTGGAGATGGCTCCACTCATAGTACCTGCGAGCATCGATCCCAACAACTCCTCTCCAAAGGCAGAGGGGGTGGGAACTCCAAACTTGTGGAGCGGTATTCCGAAGAGAGCGCCCGTAAGCATTGCGTGGAGGGGAAATGTGATCCAGAAGATCCGTCTCCACCCTGTGGAGGCATCCCCCAGAGGCACGATCAGTTTCTTCGATACCTCTCCGCCCATGCCGATGAGAAAGGGCATCACGAAAATTGATACGATCCATTCGTTCATGATCCATAACTATTCCCCAACCTCGCAGCCGTGCAGGAGAAATTGCGCAATCCAACCCCTCCGCCCATCTCCAACGAGCACCTCCACGTTGCCGCCCGTGGGATCCTCTCCCAACACGATGAGCATCGTGCCCGCAGGCAACTTATCCCACGGAAACATCGGAGAATCCTGGTACAGGTAGGCGGGAGATGCAAGCGCGAGGAGGGAACCTATCCTCAAGGAGTGGCCTCCTCGAAGAGATCGAGAACATCATCGGCATCGTGGGTGGAAACGATGCCATCCGGGAAGAGCAACCGCATCCCGCCCCGCTCGTGATCCCAGCCCAGGTAGATGGGAGTGCGGGAGTGGGAGAGAACCTGGCCCTCGCGCCCGAGTTTCGGCACGAGGAGGGCACCGGTGGGAATTCGGGCGGGGAGCTTCCGCGTTCTCATCCCATCCCCTTCACGGTGAGGCTGGTGGATGGTGCCACGGTGCCGATGCTGATATCACCTCGAGAATCGATGCGAAACCGTTCAAATTTCGGGGTGATCGCCCAGAGAACGGTGAACGCACCCCTACCTGCCAAATTCGCAGAATCGATGATGATCCCCGAGGAGTGGGCGGCAGAGGCGAGGTGGCGAACCTGCGAACCGATGGTGAGGGGGCCACCATCGAGGGATTCGAGCTCGTAATCGAGTGCGCGTGTGGTTCTCATTCTTCAAGTCCCGGAAAATCCTGAAGGGTGAGAGTTGGCATGTCGAGCGCCTTCATCATCCACATGAGATCCTGACGCAGTTCACGTGTACTCTCTCCGAAAGGCCTCGATGCATTCATCGTGTACATCTTCGGCTTGCCGTCTTCATCGTAGTACACCTCGTGGATCTCATAAGATTTCCCACCATCGAGGCTCATCACTCTATAGTTCCAGGACATTTTAGTTTCTCCAGCGTTGATTTGGCCCACAAGAGCTCGTGTTTCTTCCTAAACCTAAAAGAAAATCCGCCTCTCTTGAAGAGGTCGGAGTCTTGAGGAACGGGTATTAATTCGCTAAGTTCAAACTTCTTGCTAAGAGAGTGTTCAACTTTAGTTATGAGAACTGTGGTATCGTGATCAATATAAAAATCCCACCAGTCTTCGAATTTCTTTTCAGACTCTCTCAAGACCCGAAGCGTTCTTACGAATCTATCCAGTCTGTCTCCAACAACGCCATGAGCTCTTTGTATATTCGTATGACTCCCTCTAGCAGCTTCTTCAAGCGCAGAACGAGAAATGTGAGTCGGGCGCCAAGTATCTTCCATTGTAAATCCTCCCACTACTTCCTCGAAAGCTCTTTGGACGCATATGGGAGGAATTATGCCGCCTTCGAGTAGATTTCGACAAGAAAGATAAAAGGTTTGAAGCGCTTCTTTTTCAGACGCAGAAGGTTCTCTAAGAGACATGAGTATATCATATCATCGACTGCAAGAGGATTACATCACGGGAAGTAAATCCCAATAATCAGCCCATCCTACAGCATCGCCTGCGATTATTCTGCAACTCACACCTTCATGCACAGCGAGGATGAGGCCCAGAGTTCCTATTGGAACATATCCTGCAGGATCTTCTGACTTCAAAGCGAGGACAGGATCGGTCCACAGGTACACTCCCATTAATCTGGGAGAACCCTTCAGACATACTAATTGTCCGATTTTGTAAGAATATTCTGTTCTATCATCCAGTCCCACGCTGCACCCATCCACCTATTATATCCCATCCTCGTGGAGTGGATCCCATCTCCCCCTCGTGGCTTCTCGATCGCCTCAGATTCGAAGTAGTGAGTAGCATATTTCTTGATGAGTGCACGTTCATCAGCGATGTGTGGGATTCGTTTGGAGGAGATGTCTGGTGGGCCCAACCAGACGAGCACTGCGCCCGAATCTTCCACGATCTTCACGAACTCTCCGTAGAGAGTCTCGTACTTTTTGGAACGATCGTAGATGATCGCATCGTTGGTGCCGAGGGACACAACAACAAGCTCCGGTCGATTCCTCTCTAGGTCACTCTTGACCCATTTCATCCACTGGAAGATGGAAGTCCCACTCACCACATGGGACACGGGCATGTATCCGCCCTTCCGTGCGAGGGAGATGAACTGAGGTTCCATTCCCACCGCGAGTGAATCTCCAATGAGCATCACGGTGGCACCCGGGCTCACCGTTGGAAAGTACTGAGAACCACAATCGAACTCCCACTGCTCGTGTGGCACCTCTTGAGGTTTCACCTCTTCAGCCGCAGGAAGCGGCCTACTCACGCAAGAAATTAACGCGATTGTTGTTAGGAATATTCCTGCTTTTGTCACGAAAGTAATATTATCACATAATTGATGGTTTTTCAATCAACTCTCCGCAATATAGTTATGATTAACGCATGAGCATTTTCAAGGAACATCGAACAAACGCGGATAGAGTTGCGAGTGATCGCAGGAGGCACAAGGAGAAGATCGATAAGGCGATACGTGAGGGCATCCACCACATCGTTGCGGACGAATCGATCATCGGCCAGAACGGCAAGCAGAAGTTTCGTATCCCCGTTCGTGGTATTAAAGAGCACAAGTTCGTTTATGGAGATAACGGCAAGCAGGTTGGCTCCGCACCTGGGCGAGATGTGAGTAGAGGACAAAAGCTAGGTGGTAAGGATCGTGGTAAGCCTCAGAGACCTGATAAGCCTGGTAGTGAATCCGGTGAGGAGTACTATGATGTTGAGATGGGCCTTGATGAGCTCGCCGAGTACCTCTTCTCGGATCTTGGGCTCCCCGATCTCCAGAGAAAACAGCTCACGAACATCTCCTCACACAAGTTGAAGCGAAATGGATACAGGCCACAAGGCATCATTCCCCGCCTCGATCGAAAGAAATCCGCGATCGCCCGCATCAAGAGGATGAAGGCTGCAGGATTCGATCCTGAGACCGTTGAAGAAGGAGAAACGTTTCCCTTCCATGAAGATGATCTCAAGTACAGGCACTACAAACTAAAGGATGAACCATGCACCAACGCAGTTGTGTTCTTTGTGATGGATGTTTCCGGCTCAATGGACCAGAAGAAGAAGTTTCTCGCGAGGTCGTTCTGTTTCCTGATGTACCAGTTCCTCCGAACGAAGTATGAGAACATCGAGGTGGTGTTCATCACCCACGACGTGGAAGCCCATGAGGTGAACGAAGAGGCCTTCTTCACGAAGGGAACTTATGGCGGCACGATAGCGTCAACGGGTTTGGTGAAGGTGAATGAGATCATCGAGGAGCGTTTCCATCCGTCCGCCTGGAACCTCTATGCAGTGCACCTATCGGATGGTGATAACTTCGACTCAGATAATGGCAAGTACCTCGAAGCTCACGCGAAGCTGGAATCGATGGTGCAACTCTTTGGATATGTGGAGCTGGAACCCGAGAAGAGCTATATGGAGGAGAACAAACTCTCCAAGGTGTTGATGCCTCGGATACGAGAGAACTCCCGATGTGTTACAATCCAGAGTAAAGATGATGTTTGGCCTGCGTTCAGGGAGATCCTCAACGCATCGAAGGGAGAGCAGTGATGGATTACAACCTTTCTGACCTACAGGAATGGGATGAGAAGATCTGTGCAATCGCACGGAAGCATGGACTTGATTGGTTTGACATAGAATACGAATTTATAGATTATTATTCAATGATTGGTGCCATGGCCTTTCACGGGTTGCCATCCCACTTCAACCACTGGAGTTTTGGCAAGTCCTTCGAGCGTACCCACCACATGTACAATGCGGGCCAGGAAGGTCTTCCATATGAACTTATAATTAACTCAAATCCTT
>Ga0315906_10005710_pt1 | contig 15563 bp, 14 predicted proteins | sample LakEriMetagenome_4_FD_203526 | JGI IMG/M metagenome (GOLD analysis project Ga0315906, IMG submission 203526) | Freshwater fungal communities from buoy surface, Lake Erie, Ohio, United States - Buoy 2 MA122 | ecosystem: Environmental > Aquatic > Freshwater > Lake > Lake biofilm | place: USA...
ATTAGATGCTCGCTCATAAGAAATTGCTCTGAAACGATCTTTATTCCCAATATAACGATACATCAAAGACATTTGCTTGAAAATCTCAGCAAGTTTTGAATTAATATTTTGCATTTTTAAAATCCATAAGGATAGGTTTCAGGAATTTGATGAATATCTGTTTTTACATCTAATGCATGAAGTGCTTTAGTTTTATTCAGATAAATAAAAGCATCATATCTCATTGGCAAAATACTTGGAACGTAATTGCCGTATATTTCATTCTCAGGATGATAAACAACACCAATTGCTCTGTGACCAATAGGTTTTTGCAAAACAGATTTATTTTTTAATTTATTTAAAAGTATATATCCATTTTTACTAGATAGTGATTCATTTAATATATTTTCCCAGCTCCCTTTTTTTGCAATAGGAGTTTGTATTTCTCTTGCCTTTTCGCCCCATTGTGATGCTGCAATTACAGTTCCTTCATTTGAACCAAAGCCTAGTGCAATAACACCTTTTTCTTTGTGTTTTTCGTTCAATAACTGCCCTAAATTAATTGTGTTTTCTTCTGCCATATCTGTTGCTCGCGCATCACCAATATGAGTGTTATGTGCCCAGATTATTATTTTTGAATTTTTATCATGAAATTCCATTAAGCGTTCTATTGTCTCAAACATATGTCTGTCTCTTATGTTCCAAGCATCAGGTCCACCTTTATACATATTTCGGTAATACAATTCTGCATTTACAGTAATCCATGCGTTTTGTTCTGTGCTCAATACATTTTCAGAATCAGAATTATATTTAAATTTATTTTCACGGATCTCATGCAATAAATCATTCACTTCCATTTCACATAAATTTGCGAAATATGTGGCAGTTTTAGAATATGATTGACCCTCTTCCTGATCAATAGAATTAAAACATGTTAATGCCCTATCTGCAATTTCAAAAGTGTTTTTATCATATTTTTTTAAATAGTTCATAATATCAAATAATGATTCACGAAAACTATATAAATCCAATCCATAAAAACCAACTTTTCTGTTTTGATCTTTATTTTGATTATGTTTCTTTAACCAATCTATAAATGCTACAGTTTCCCAATTTGCCCACATCCATGTAGGCCATCGATTAAATGTTTGAAGTACTTCTATAGCATTTTTCTTCGCATCATCATATTGTTTTACGTATCTATTTATTCGATAACAATCCGGCCAGTCTCCTTCAATAGCAATAATATTAAATCCTTTTTCAAGTATTAATCGCTGTGTTATTTTCATTCTCCACAAGTAATATTCATGAGTTCCATGACTTGCCTCACCTAGTAATACATATCTTGAATTTCCTACTAATTCAATAAAATCATCAAGATCATTATCGTTTTCAAGTTTTTTAGCATTCAATTGAATACATCCTTTCAATTCCTCTTTATCTGTTGATGTAATACGATGTGTAATTGTTTTCATTAAAATTTTTAATCAAATTACTTTTCAATAGTATTCAATTCCATGCTTAACATCATTAAGGTTTATCATTATTAACATTGAAACAAGGTATTACCAGTTATAATTTTGAGTTCAATTAGTTAATATGATAGCAAGCGAAAAACAGATTCAATTGTCATCTTCTTTTCCCGTTTATGTTGATGGGAAAAAACTTGAAGGTGATTTAGTAATTCCTGAAGGAGCAACACAATTGGTTTTATTTTCTCACGGAAGTGGAAGTAGCAGGAAAAGTATAAGAAACAAGTATGTCGCGGAACAACTTCAAAACAAAAATATTGCAACTTATTTAGTTGATTTACTTTCTGTACAAGAAGATGTTTTTATAGCAAATAGATTCAATATAAATCTTTTAACCGAAAGATTAAGTGATATAGTATTAGCATTAAAAATTAATGATGAAACAAAAAATCTAAGCTTTGGGCTTTTTGGCGCAAGCACAGGAGCAGCTTCTGCATTTCGTGTTGCAGAAAAATATCCTCAATACATTAAAGCAGTTGTTTCAAGGGGCGGTAGAACAGATTTATCAATTGAAGCTGCACGAAAAGTAAAAGCACCTACATTAATGATAGTTGGTGAGTTAGATCATGATGTTTTATTTTTAAATAAAAGAGTTTTTGAGCAAATGAATTGTGTTAGGCGGCTTGAAATAATACCCGATGCAGGACACTTGTTCGAAGAACAAGGAACACTTGAGGAAGTTACCTTTTTAGCAAGTAGTTGGTTTGAAAAATACCTGAAATAAAATATTAAATCATTTTAAAAATTAAAACCATGCAATTTAAAAATAGAGAGGAAGCAGGTAATTTACTTGCTAAAAAATTAATTCAATATAAAGATACTAATGCAATTGTTCTAGCAATACCTAGAGGCGGAGTGCCGGTTGGATCTATCATTGCTGATAAATTAAATCTAACATTAGAAATTGAATTATCAAAAAAAATCGGACATCCTATAAATCCAGAATTTGCAATTGGATCTGTTACTTTGCATGGTGTAAATATTGATAAAAATATAAAAGATGTTTCTGAGGAATACATACTGGAAAAATCAAAAAAAATAAAAGATGAATTATATAAAAAATTCACTCTCTTTATGGGAAACAGAGAACAAATTGATGTAAAAGGAAAAATTGTTATACTAGTTGATGATGGAATTGCAACCGGAAATACATTAATTGCAAGTATACATGCCATAAAAAAACGTAAACCAAAAAAAATTGTTGTTGCAATACCTGTTTCTCCAAAAAATACTGCTTTAATTATTGATGATCTTGTTGATGAATTTATATGTTTACAAATTCCAAAAGATTTTCACAGTGTTGGGCAGTTTTATGAAGAATTTAATCAAGTAAACAACGATCATGTAATTAAACTTTTGGCAGAAAAACAACTTGAAAAAATAAATTGATGAATTTAGTAACCGATAAAATTTTTCAACCTTACAACTTGGCTAACCCTCATTTTTCAGTTACAGAAATTATTACTGATCAAAACAAAACGATGCAAGGGCAATTTGTTCAATTTAAAGTGAATAAAGGTGATTTACAATATTTATACCCAGCGGAAAAATATTGTTTTTTACCATTAGCTTTTAAAAAACAATTTTGGAGAGAATATGAATTGAATAATGGATTATTTAATGAATTTCCAGAATACGTTATTCAATTTAATTTACTTCAATTAAAAAAAATATGTATCGAGCCATCGATGATTATTTAATTTACATTTCGAGGTAATGAAATTATAAAACTAGTTCCTGAATTTGGTTTACTCTGAAAATTAATATTTCCATTTATTAATTCAACATATTTTTTAACAATATTAAGACCCAATCCAGTTCCTTGTATTGCAGACGCATTTTCGGCTCTGAAAAATTTATTAAAAATTTGATCTTGTTCGTTATATGGTATCCCAATTCCATTGTCTTTAAATTCAATAAAAACATTCTTTTTATCAGTTTCTATTTTTAAATAAATTAAAGAATCTTCAAATGAATATTTAATAGCGTTGGAGATTAAATTCATGTATATATTTTTTAAAATCTTTTTATCTTGATTAATCTCAGATAAGCCATTAAATGAATAAATAATTTGTTGATTTTTCTTTAAAATATTTTTTACATCATCAATCAATTCAATAGAAAAAATATTTAAATCAAATAATTCAAACTTAAGTGAAATTTTATTTTGTTCAAGTTGATCAATAGATAAAAAATCTGTAAGGGTTTCAGTTAAATGATTTATAGATTTTTTAATTCTATCAAGATGTTTTTGACGCTGACTTAAAATTTTAGAATCTATTTCAATTTCATTATTATTAATTTTTTCATCAAGAATTGATGAATATTTTTCAATCAAATAAACACTAGATAATATAGAACTTAATGGAGTTCTGAATTCATGTGAAGCTAGTGAAACAAATCTTGATTTTGCATCATTAAGGTTTTTTTCTTTTTCAAGAGCTGTATTTAATTCAAGGGTTCTTTCCTGAACTAATTTTTCAAGATTAATGTTCTCATTCTTTTTATCATCTATATTAGCACACGATCCAATGAACCCTTTAAATGTACCATCAGGTAAAAATATTGGGTTTGAAAATTCATACATCCATTTAAAAATTCCATATTTATTTTTAAGTCTAAATTCTCTTTTAAATGATTTTCTTAACTGATAAGCCTTTTCATTTGTTTGTAAAAAATCTTTTAAGTCATTTTCATGTATTATTTCCTGCCAATTAAATTTTATGTTTTTAATTCCTGTAAAATCAGACCATGTTTTATTAATGTAATTACAATCCATTAGTTCATTTGTGCCCCAAATTAAAACAGGTGAATTATCTGCAATACTTCTAAACCAAACTTCACTCTCTGCAATTAGTTTTTGAAACTTAAATTTTTCTGTAATGTCGATAAAAGTCAACAATAATTTTTTTTCACCATTATTAGCAATTACTTCAGATGATAAAATAATATTAAGTAATTTATTTTTTTTTGTTAAAGCACTTACATCATACTTATAAATTGAATTATTTTCTAATTCATTACATATAGAAAATTCACTTTTACCTTTTTGTTTTGGAATTATATTTAACGAAGAAAAAGTATGTTCAATAACTTCATTTTTAGAAAATTCGAAAAGATTGAGAAAACTTTTATTTACATCTACAATAATTTCATTTTCATAATTTACAATAAGCAAAGCTATTGCACTTGATTCAAATGCATTTGCGAATTTTTTTTCATTTTTATCTTTTTCAGACTGTTGAATTTTAGAATTTGTTATATCTTTTAGAAAGATATCAATTCCGTTTAGATGTGGAATTAATGATACTTGTAACCATATTTTATTTTCTAATAAAAATAATTCTATTGTTAAAGATTGTTGCTTGCTTCTATGGTTAAGTAATTTTTCTTTAGTTGTAGAATCTAATGTCTCAGGAATTAAATTAAAAAAATTAATTCCTAAACATTCATTTTGTTTTTTCTGTAAGATATTTTTTGCCCATTCATTTATATAAATACATTTCCAGTTGTTATCCAAACTTAAAAATGCCTCACCATTTTTTATTATTAAAGGTTTATTTTTAAAAAACTCACTTTCTTGTTTGTTCATTTATTTGAAACTATATCTTATTCATTTTTTAACAAATTTACATTTACATAAATTTTAATTTGTGCTTAATATCATTTTTATAAATAATAAAAATCATTTTTTTTTTGATTAATAATTTATTTATTTTTTTTCCCATTTGGATTTGTATGGTCACTTTTTTCATTATTGTTTGTATGATCATTCAAATCATCTTGTTGTACATTATAGGTTTTACCTTCATCAAAATCAGTAAAATATCCTTTACTTATTTTTTTAATTATCCGTTTGAAAGTACGTTGTTGCTTATTTGTTTTTTTCATTTGTGTTTTTTTAATTTTTTATAAAATTGTTTTACTTCAACATCATTAGTTATAAATCTCTTTTCATATTCATCGTAATAAATTTCTATTATAGGAAAATTGTTTTCTTTAATTTTTAATTGCATTTTTTCCCTATATAGTTCTGCATCTATAAATAAATGAAACTGTTTGATATTACTTTCATTTATATGTGTATTCAGTTTTAATATTTTACTTAACCATCCGTACTTTTTAAACTTAATTTGATAAGAACTATTAACAGGAAATTTTATAAAAAATGCACCAGATTTATTTGTATAATAAATCGTTTTAAAATTTGAATTATTTATTTCATTTACTTCAATAATAGCACTATCTAGAAAAATTACTTTATCTTTTTTCATAAACCTTGCATCATATAATAATCCATGCATACAAACTTCATTAATTTTAGTTTCTTTACTTTTAATTTCATATTTGTTAGTTAATAATTTTAACTCTCCAGTTACTATATAAAATATAATTATTGGAACAACGAAAATTGATAAATACAATTTATTAGGTAACCCCAACTTCTTCAATCTAACCCACATGACCTTCTTTTTTTCAAAAATATTATTCTCATTCGATTTTATAAATGATCTTCTTGTAAATCAATTATGAGAGTTCACATTAATTAATATGAAAAAAAATGCAGGTGAAATTCACCTGCATTTACAAATCGCGAATTGTGATAATTTTGTAATTAATAATTAATTTAAAACACACATTTCAACTTCACAATAACATTTTTTAATTAAATCACAAAACAGCACTAAAACTATGTTCTTTTTAATTTTTTTAAAATGAATACTTGCATTATTTTTTATGATAATTAATTTATTTACGGTGAAAAGCAACGCCAATACCTATAACATCTTGTAAATTTGATGGACTATTTAAAATATTGCCATTAGATAAATGAATAATATTAAAACTTAATTCTACTTGTTTATTTATAAAATAACTAATACTAATTTGGTGATGAAATGCTGGACCCATTCCAACAAATCCATCAGCTGTATTCCTTTTTACTACCTCACACCAAGCTAAGCCTAGTTGGTAATTAAAATATAGTTTAGGTATAATAAGAAACGAATTTCTTAAGCCGACGCCAAATGCATAATTTCCATTATTTGAATGATGAAGAAATATCAATAAATTACTTTTAAGTAATTTATCATGAGCAATATTATTTATATAATTTAATGCCCATTCAAAAGGTAAATAAATATTATAAGTTAAATTAAATGGGTTAAATTTATTATTTGGAGATCTGTTTCGGTAAAAACCACCAACTGTTTCACCTCGAAATGATTTAATGTATAAATTAAATGCTCCTTGGTTATTCCTGTTTAAATAGTTAATACTATCTAGAGTATTGACTTGAGCATTAAATAACTTATTTATTAAAAAGAAAAGTATAAAAAATTTAAATTTTAACATAATCAATTTAAAAATGTCATTTCAATTTATACTTTTTAATTTTTAAGTGTTACAGATTTTATATAAAAATATGTATTTAAAATGCTTGAATGTTTAATTTAATTCAAATGTTTTTAAAAATATTTTTTCGTTTTCAAAAACTGCATAAGTTGAATAATTTAACCATTCGCCAAGATTTATATAAGTTGAATGATCATTAACTTTAAGTTCTAAAGGCAAATGCCTGTGTCCGAAAATAAAATAATCTATCTTTTCTTTTAAAACATATTCTTTACAATAAATAAGAAGCCACTCATTTTCTTCTCCATTAAATACTTCATCTTTTTTTCCTGATGAAGCTCTGCTACTTTTACTAAAATAATTAGCCATAGCAAATGCAAAATTAGGATGTATTCTTGCAAAAAGCCATTGGCATAATTTACTTGCAAAAAATTTTTTTAGGAATTTATATTTATGATCTCCTGGTCCCAATCCATCTCCATGTCCTATTAAAAATTGTTTACCGGAAAAAAATCTTGTAATAGGTTTTCTGTGAATCAAAACACCAATTTCTTTTTCAAGATAATCATACATCCACATATCATGATTACCCGTGAAAACATGAACAGGAATACCTTTATCCGAAATAGAGGCTAGTTTGCCTAAAAATCGAGTGAAACCTTTAGGAATAGTATATTTATACTCGAACCAAAAATCAAATAAATCTCCAACCAAAAAAATTTCAGAAGCGTCTTTTTCTGCCATTTCTAACCAGCTTACAATTTTGTTCTCGCGCTCCCTACTTTTTTCATAGTTAGGAACTCCAAGATGAAAATCAGAAGCGAAATATATTTTTTTTTCTATCATTAGAACGGAAGATTATTTTTAATCAAATCAAATGGATTTGCTTTGTTTAAGTAAAATGTAAATCGAATTTTATCAGCATATCTATTAATATTATTTAATGCCTGAACATCATCAATGTTTTTTGAATTTAAAATCGGAAAATAAATTTCAACTACATCTTTAATTAAAGGTAATGAAACACCCATTGAGTATAGTAATTCCGGAGTTTTTAAACCAGTTGCGTTATAGATTCCAGCATCAGCAAAAATATAAAAAGGTAATTTAAAAATTTTTGGTGTTTTAACATTACAAGCAATTAACCAATCATCACTTTGACCAAGTGGCGAATATATTTTAAATGCTCCATCTGTTTCTGTAAATTGTTGTGCAGAAATATTTGGAAGAATTGCATTCCTTCCAAAATAAAAATTATCAAACAAATAATCTTGATATCCAGTTTGCCCACTCATTCTAAATCTGTAGTCTCCACTTATTGAGTTGCCAATAATTTTTCCTGCAAATAATCTAAACGATATTTTTTTTCGTTCGTTTATAGAAATTGAATAATTAAAAGTTGCACTTAATTTTTGCAATTCATCTATGAATTCTGAAGTTAGATTAAGATTAAAGGGATCAATTGCTCTGTTAGAAATAATTTGATAGTTGAATACGGGAATAATTTTTTCTGTATTAACTTTTTTAGGTAAGTAGTCTGCATTGTTATATTCTTTCACATATTTTATTTCTTCGTTTAAAAGTATAACAGTTCTGAGTTTAATAAATTGTTTAATTGTACTTCTTAAATTTTTATTTTTTAACTCTAAAATTAAATATGGTGCAATTTTATTATAATTTAATTGTTCTGGCTCTGAATTATAAGCAAAACGTGCAGATTTTACACCAAGTGTTGCTTTCCTGAATAACTTATTGAAGTAAAAATTGAAATTAATATTAGCATAACCTGCGATGGTTTTGTTTTTAAAATCATATAATGGTGATAATTCAATTTCAGTTTTTTTATTTAAAAGTAAATGGTTGTAAAAAGATAAACCGGCCATGAAACCGTTATAATTATTATAACCAATAATTGGTGCCCAAAATATTTGATTCTGATAGGGATCATCAATTGCACCAGCAAATTGAAATTTTATCTTTTCTGTTTTTTTGAATATGCCATTTGCACGTGATGAATTATTATTTCTGTTAATATCAGGCATAAAATGCAAAGCATCAATTCTAAATTCATCTGCATTTTTTACCGGATAAGTAATTGTTTGTTTTTTACTAAAACCATCGAGCCATATCATTGCTTTTAATTGATCGTTTTCAATTGCGCATAGTGCAATAGGACCATTAATCTTTCCTTTGTTTTTTAAAGTGATTTTGTATTCATCTTCTTTTGTTTTTTTTACGTTAGTGATTTTATAATCTAATTTTTTTGAGGAACTAATTAAATCATCAAAAAACCAATCAATATTTTTACTGCAATATTTTTGTAGAATTAGTTTTAAATCATCAGGTTGTGGATGTTTAAATTTAAAATTATTAAAATATTCATGCATTGCAGCATCAAAATTTTCCTGCCCCATATAGTTCATTAGGTAATTAAATATAAATGCTGTTTTACTATAAACAATTGCGCCATAATTTGTACCTGTATAATCTTCAGAGTATATATTACAAGGCTGATCAAGATTTTGTTTTGCTATTTCTGAGTAAAATATTTCATATTGCTTTGATTGTTTATATTTATTAAATCCTCCAATTGAAAATGAACTGTCTCTACCTATAATTGAAGCCAAAGTTTCGTATGGATATTTTGTTTGAATATATCTTAATTCATTAAAAGAATTAATACCTTCATCCATCCAGGCATTTTTTCTTTCGTTACTACCAAGCATGCCATAGAACCAATTGTGTCCTACTTCATGCATAATTACAGTTTCAAGAGAAAAATTATTATTTACATTACCAATAACAGTAATGTTAGGGTATTCCATTCCACCACCAGCACTAATAGTGCCATCAACTGCACTTACATGTTTATATTGGTAATCTCCATTCCATAGAGAGTAGTAATAAGTTGCATCATGTAAATAAGTTAATGATTTTTTCCAGTAAGGAAGATTTTTATTTGTAAAAAACGCCCAGGTTTCAACTTTTTTTGATGATTCAGGTAGTTCAACTTCCCCTTTTAACACGTTAAAACGTTTATCTGCAAACCAGGCAAAATCATGAACATTTTTTTGTTGAAACCTAATTGTTTTATATGTTTTGCTACTTTCAGGAAATGTCATGTCGGAAATAAAACTGATATCACCTCCTTTTTTATACTTTGCAATTTTCTCTTCTGTTTCTATAATTTTTTGGTTTAAAAAATTTATCTCATCATCAGTATTTCCAATTCTATCTCCTGTAGCAGCAAGTAAATAATTTTGAGGTAAAGTAATACTTACATCAAAACTACCATATTCAGAGTAAAACTCTCCCTGATCTAAATATGGCATTTGGTTCCATACATTATTATCGTATACTGCAGGTTTAGGATACCATTGTGTAATCATATATGCTTGACCTATATGTCCTAAACGTGAAATTTTTGCACTTGGTAATTTAACATGAAATGGAGTAGTTATTTTTATTGAGGAATGTGGCAATAACGGTTCATTTAAGTAAAGTAAACACACATCTATATATTTTGAATCATATGACCAAATAACTTTTTTGTCATTTACATTAAATTCAATACTATCAATAAAACCCAGATCAGATTTATCTGCATAAAACATTTTTGTTTCACCATTTTCTACTAATTGTTTTGCAAGAGCGGTTTTATTGTTTTTATAGGCATTTGGCCATAAATGAAAATACAAACTTTTTAATGTATCATTTGAATTATTTGTATAAATAATTTCTTCATAAGCACTTAATTCATGTAAAGAATCATTAAGTGTGACATTTATTTTATAATTTACTTCTTGCTGAAAATATTTTTTTTGGGAATAAAATGATTTCGTAATCAAAAAAATAAAAATAAATAAAAATGAAAATTTCACATGTAGATAATATTTGTTTTTAAATTGCCTTTTATCTTCATTTTTATATTTCATGTTTTATGTATATTTTTTCATGTCTTTAATTAATGAAATAACTTTATTTAATATTATAATTAAAAGGTTAAAAGAATTATTATAGAATACAATAATCAATTGAAAATGTGTAGCACATTCCCATCATACGTTACATTATATTGTCTTAAAGGATTTGCAGCCGGACCATTTATAATTCCACCATTTGTTAAATAAAACTTTGAACCACAAATTGTATCTTCAGCTGAAATATTATCTGTATTTACATTTACTACCGCGTTTAAATTTGCAACTCCTTCAAACGGGCAATTTCTTTCGTAAGCTACAAAATCATCGTTATTTTCATTTTGATCAATTCTGTAAATAATTACTCCACAATTTCCACCTTGTTTGTACATCCATCCTCCAGGAATTTGTAAATTAAAAAATTCAGGTGTGTTTTTATAAATATAGATATTTACAACAGCATTGGCTTGATTGTTATTAGTAGTTGTATTGTTTTTGTCTTTATCACATGAGGCAAAAATAATATTAGATAAAATAAATAAAAAAAGTAACTTTTTCATATTAATATAATAATACTCTAAATTAATAAATAACTTTGTAATTATAGTATAATGGAAAACAAATCAGAAAAAAAAAGTCAGAATTACTATCTACCAATTTTTTTATCAATTACTTTATTAATAGGAGTTTTGATCGGGTCTAAATTTAATTTTAGTAGCAATCAAGATGGTATTGTAAATTCAGGGCAAACAAATGGTAAAATAGATAAAGTGCTCAATTACATTGAGAATCATTATGTAGATAAAATCAATTCAGATTCACTATCAGATATTGCATTAGCTACTTTGCTTCACAATCTTGATCCTCATAGTGATTATATTCCTGCAAGTGAATTACAAAACGTTAATGAACCCTTAGAAGGTAATTTTGATGGAATTGGAGTAGAATTTAATATACTTAATGATACCATAATAGTTGTAAATCCTATAGCCGGAGGACCATCTGAAAAAATTGGTATAAAAGCAGGCGATAAAATTATTTATGTTGATAAAGAAAATGTAGCAGGTATTAATATTACCAACAAACAGGTTTTTAAAAAATTACGTGGTGAAAAAGGAACAAAGGTTAAAGTAAAAATTAAGCGCTTAAATTCCCCACAACTCATTGAGTTTAATATTACAAGAGGTGAAATCCCAATTTATAGTGTTGATGCTTCTTACATGTTAAATAATAAAATTGGATACATCAAAATAAATCGTTTTGCAGCTAATACCTATGCTGAATATATTGAAGCTTTTAATAAGTTGACAAAATCAGGAATGAAAAAATTAGTAATTGATTTAAGAGGTAATGGTGGTGGATATTTAAATGCAGCAGTTGATATTACTGATGAGTTTTTGCCAAAAGGAACTCGTATAGTTTATACAGAAGGTAATTCAAGTCCTATAAAACATTACAAAGCAACTGAAAAAGGTGGTTTTGAAACTAATCCAATTGTTGTACTAATTGATGAGGGTTCAGCATCTGCAAGTGAAATTTTTGCTGGCGCTATTCAGGATAACGACAGAGGAGTTATTATCGGAAGAAGAAGTTTTGGAAAAGGTTTGGTACAGGAACAGATGGAAATGCCCGATGGTTCTGCCCTTAGATTAACAACTGCAAGATATTACACACCAACAGGTAGATGCATTCAAAAATCATATAAAAATGGTAATGATAATTATTTTGAAGAGGAGTATAAACGTTATGAAAATGGAGAATTGTTATCAGCTGATAGCATTAAATTCTATGATAGTTTGAAGTTTAAAACACCTTCCGGAAAAATTGTTTATGGTGGTGGAGGCATAATGCCAGATTATTTTATTCCATTAGATACATCTTACAGAAGTTCTTGGTTAAATAAAATATCATTTGCCGGATTAATAAGCGATTTTACGCTTCAGTATGTAGAAAACAATAGAAGTATTTTGAACAATTTTAAAAATACTGAACAATTTATTAATAATTATAATGTCGATATTAATTTAATTAATCAATTGGTAAATTATTGTGAGAAAAACAAAATTAATTCAGACGAAAAAGCAATAAAAAAATCAGCAGAATACTTAAAATTGCAAATGAAAGCACTTATTGGTAGATTACTTTTTGGTAATGAATGTTATTATATCATCAGTCAAAAAAATGATAAAGTAATTTTAAAGGCTATTTCAACTTTAAAATGAAATTAACTCATAAAAAAATAACTTTATTTTATTGATATCAAAGTTTCAATTTTTCATCTCTAAATTCTTAAATTAAAATTTTAAATAATTTTTGTTCGTGATTTGTTGAAAATCTGAATTTTCACTCCGGATAATTTCTTGTAATTTCCCTTAATTAAATTCCCTTTTTTCATGGGCGTACAAGTAAATGTAAAAGAACTCCTTACTCAACTTTATTATAACCGTAATGTTATCGAGTATTTGTTTGGGAACCGCGACACTATAACGGTTTCCGAACTCATGAATCGTGAAGACATTACCACTGAGCAATATCAGAGGTTAATTGATTACGAAATACTTTACGAATACCAGAGTATTGTAAGCGTTAATGATGCTGTAATTGCCATGTTTGAGGATTTCATGGAAATTGGTGAAGTTACACCAAGTTTCATCAACGATTACATCAATGAATTAAAGCGTTACATTAAGTATTTCAGTGAAGGCAGGGAAAATCGTTTCCTTCGCTCCATCAAAAAATACCTGAAACGCATCAATACTGCAATTACTCGCGAAATTATTAAGTTGCAGAAAAATGTGGATGATACTTACAAAAATGAAAGTAATTACCGCATCAAATTGCAAAAGTTGGAAGATTACCGTTCCAAGCGCGATACGATAATTGAGTTCATCAAAAAAACAGAGGAAATCATTGAGGAAACTCGCGCGCTTTTTAACCTTACTAATGATTTGGAATTATTCTCCATTGTTACTTCTTTAAAAACAGGCTTGATTGAAAATCTGGATTTCTTAATTGAAATTCAAACCGATATTACTGATTACATCAATAAAATTCAGTTCCAACTGGATGTTTACAAAAAAGCGCAACAAATTAAGGAAGTTAAGGACAGAGGCGAATTGCATTACAAAACCAACTTCCGTGAAATTGTAAAATCCATCAATCCAATTGGGTTTAACAATGTAAAAGCTCCTAGAACTAAAATTCCGATTGAATTTTTATACACCGATGACGGTTACATGCTCTGCGCTCGCGTTGCGGAAAAGTATAAAATTACCCGATTGATGTCGCGCCGATTGGCAGATAAAATGAGTGGTAATTTTAAAGATGTAACCATTGAAAACACATTGAAATTAGACACTACAACATTAGTGGATAAATTTCTGACTCAAAATAAATTAAACCTGTTTGAATTTTTAGTTAACTATAAATTTCCAAAGGCAGTTGGAAATGTAAGCTTTGAAGAGCGCATCACCCTCTTTGTTGAAATCGTTTTGGAATACGATAAAGCACTAGAATTTAAATATCGCTTAAACTATTTTGAATACGAAGACAGTGAACAAAAGAAAAGACGATTGGGCTACACTGTTATTTACCCAAAGGCAAACGCAAAAAAGAAACAAACCAAGTAATTTGTAATTAAACCCGGCATATTATGGAACCTACAAACGTAAAACTTCCTAAACAAACCCACGAAATCTTTTCCATTATGGCAAGAGGCCATTTCATTTCTAGCAATGGAACAAAAGATGGAATGAACCGTTTATACGACGTGATAAATAATCCCGAAAATTTTGATAACCTGCAAGCCTATTTCAATGTAATTAAATATAATATTGAGCGGGGCAATAACTTTTTTTATTTCGCTAAGATTGATGAGCCCAACAGCATCATCGAAAAGAAACTCGAAACCTTTGAAAAATACATTGATATCATTGATTTGTTTGCTTCAATGGATAATAAAATTACCATTGGTTCACGTTTTCGTCCGAGCGAAATTGCCGAAGAGTGTAATGCTAATGTGCGTTTGAAACAGAAATTACAAAAAATTCCGCTGTACCGTTCCGAGACCTTGAGCAACAAGGTGCGCGAGATTTGCGATTTAATGACGCGTGATTCTTTTTTGGAAAGAGAAGATGAAGAAAGCGAAACCTATAAAGTGTTGGATTCCTATTCTTACTTAATGGATATCATTAATGCCATTGCCGTTTACGAAGAAAGCGGAAACGCTGAAGGAACAAGCGGAGGCATTATTTACAATTAATTTTTTTACTGAAAACAAACTATGGAAAACTGCAGAATACTTAACCGAATTGTGATGATTAATATCGCATCCAATCGTTATGCGGATATTGAATTAAGTGGAAACACCTGCTTTGTGGGAACGAATAATTTCGGGAAAACTTCCCTTCAACGCGCGATATTGTTTTTTTACAGCGCAAACAGTCGCGGATTGGGAATTTCAGCTTCACAAAAACCATTTGAAGAGCATTACTTCCGTTATGAAAATTCATTTTTGGTATATGAAGTGGCAACCGAAGAAAAAAACTTCTTTGTTATTATTTACCGTCACCACAAATTGAATTTCCGTTTTGTTGATGCAGCTTATAATCCCGATTTCTTTTTCAATGAAAATGATGAAGCATTGAAAATTGGAGAGGTGCTGAAAAAATTAGATAAGTTCGGCATCTTTTACAGCAATCAGATTGATACCTTTGAGCGTTACCGTAATATTTTATACGGAACGGAAACAGATAAAAACCTAAGTAAATTCCACATT
>Ga0315906_10005713_pt1 | contig 15556 bp, 11 predicted proteins | sample LakEriMetagenome_4_FD_203526 | JGI IMG/M metagenome (GOLD analysis project Ga0315906, IMG submission 203526) | Freshwater fungal communities from buoy surface, Lake Erie, Ohio, United States - Buoy 2 MA122 | ecosystem: Environmental > Aquatic > Freshwater > Lake > Lake biofilm | place: USA...
CGTTGGCGAGTGTGAGAGCGCCCGATTCCAGACGAGAGAAATCGAGAATGTCGCCCACCAGCGCGAGCAGATGGCGCCCGGAGGATTTCAGCACCGCCAGATATTGCGCCTGCTCTTCATTGAGCGACGTGCTGGAAAGAAGATTGGCGTAGCCGATGACCGCTGTGAGCGGCGTGCGGATTTCATGGCTCATCGCCGCGAGGAAAGCGGATTTCGCCCGGCTCGCCTTCTCCGCCGTCTTGGCGTATTCGCCCAGCATGCAGGACTGCATCTCCAGCGCTTCCTGTGAGCTGCGCAGGTCGTTCTCGCGGCGTTTGAGTTCGGTGATGTCGGTGCGCACGATGATGAGCGAGCCGTCGCTGCCGCGCGCATGGCGCAGCAGAACCCAGCGGCCGTCAGCGAGCTTCTGCTCGAAATAGGGCGAGGCGCTGAACGCCTCGATCTGGACACGCGCCCATTGCGTACGGTCAACATCCTCACCAAAATTGAGGCGCAGGATATGGGCGGAGCGCTCAAGATATTCCTGCCGGTCCATGCCCACGCGCAAGATCGGCGCGAGATCGGGATAGAAATCGAGCATCCGCAAATTCCACAGGACGAGGCGGTCGTCCGGCCCGAACACGATCAGCGCCTCGTTCATATTGTCTATGACGCTGCGTAACTGGGCGCGCGCAGCCGTCAGCTGCTCCTCGCGCTTGCGCAGCAGGCTGAGGTCGCTCAGCTCGTCGACGAGCTTCTCGCGCTCCTCAAGCGCAAGGCGCAGGTCGGTCTGCGAGCGCTCCACCCGCCGAGCCGCGGCAAGGCCAGCCATCGCCACCACGCCCGCCAGCAGCGTGAAACCGAGAGAACGCGTCACCGCCCGGTTCGCTTCCGCCCACCAGGGCTCCAGCACCTCGTCGAGCGCGCGGCTCGCGCTCACCACCACAGGCCAGCCCTCCATCGCGCGGAAGGCGAGAACGCGCTGCGCGCCGCCAAGGCCGGGACGCGTGAAAACCCCGACGCGCTCCCGAGACGCTAACACCTGAAGCTGAGGATCGCTCAGCCCGCGCGTCGCATCCTCCTTCGACAGGCCCGTGCGCGTGATGAGGTCGCCTTCGATCGTCCACAGCGCGAAGGCGATGGAGCCACCCACGTCGGCACCGCGCGAGAGGGATTCAAGGAAGTCCGTTTTGTAAGCGATCTGAAACACGCCGACGAAGCGCTCCTGCGCATCCACAAGGCGGCGCGTATAGGTGAACAGCACGTCGCTGCTCAGTCGCCCGACCAGGCTGGGGCCGACATGACGCTCAAAACCAAGCTCTGAATAGGCGCGGAACCACGCCCGATCCGCAAAGACGATTCCAGACGGCGCAACGTCAAGCGTGGTCATCCGCAGGCGTCCGGCCTCGTCGACGATCATGAAATCATCCGCCGGCGTGCCGTGGGTGATGCGGGACAGGCGCTCGCGCAAAACACTATCGGCCGCCACGGCGTCAAGGCTCGTCGCTTTCACGCGCTCGATCACGTCGTCAGCGACCACATCGGCGCTTTCGAAAGCGCGCTGCACGTATTGTTCGAGGATGAGCGTCAGATCCTGCTGCGCCTTGCCCGCATCCGAGAGCGTGCGGTGATAGTCTTTCCACAGCGAAAACGACTGCACGACGATTTGCGAAAGGGCGAGCGCAGCGCAAACGACGACGATGTAAAGACGCATGAGCCGCAGGTTCCGGACGCGCCCCTCCTCACCGTCGAAACGGCGCGTGCGCGTAGCGTCTTGCACCAGTAGAGACATTGGTGAACCACAACAATAACAACAACACCGAAGTGTTTACAGAACTAACGAAAACACAAGCTAATTGAAGAAAAAAGTTAGCCCTTAGGCGAGCTTCAAGCATAGTCCAAGCTTGGGCTGAATATGGACGGGCGCAATTCAGGACGCCCGCGCGCGTCCCCGCGACAGCCTCACGCGCATCAGGCTCGCGGGACGCGCGGCGGCGGGGGAAAGCGCAGAAGAAACAGCAGACGCAGGCGCGGGCGCGGCCGTTTGCGCACGCAGGTCGACCACCTTGAGCCGCCGCCCCGCCTGACCGGCGATCAAAGCGTCAAGCGCGGCGAACAGGCCAGAGCGCAGGAAAGGCCCGGCGAGCGCGAGATCGGCTCCGCAGCGCGCAGCCGCCTGTCCTTCGCGCCCGCGCAGGCTGGAGGGCCCCATGGCGACCACGAGCGCGCCGTGCGCGCGGAAATCAGCAGGCAGCGCGCCCGCGCCGTCCCAAGCGGCCATCACGAGGTCGCAGGGCTCGCTGGCGGCGCGACGGGCGGCGGCTTCGGCGTCGGCGAAGGGCTCCACCTGCGCGGCGCCCAGAAGCTTCAACGTCTCGGCGACGTAGAGCTGGCGGATCGGATCGGCGTCGGCGACGATGACGCGACGCAGCGGCAGAAGAAGCATGGCGGCCTTCCCAAAGGCGTTTCGTATGGGAGCCTCTTACGCGCCGCCCCGTATCGCCCCCCTTTCCCGATTCATTCAAATTGTTCGCATCGGCCTTTTTTGTTCACCTCAATAGTTCAGCTGACACAAGCGTTTGCATCAAAGCTCAAGCTGCGCTTGTAAAGCATGGTGAAGATCAAGATTGGTAAGAAGACGCGCGAAAGCTCCGGGCGCGCGCGCACGTCGCGCGAGCCGTTGGCGCAGCAATCAGAGGATCTGAGGAGGAAATGGTGCCCAGGGGCGGAATCGAACCACCGACACTGCGATTTTCAGTCGCATGCTCTACCAACTGAGCTACCTGGGCCCGGAGCGACGCAGCGCGTCGTTCACGGCGTCCGCCTTATAGAAAGCGTTCCGCGGATTGTCCAGCGGCAAGGCGGTCTTCTGGGAAAGCAGCCTGTTCGCCTTCGTCAGGCTTGCGCCCCCTCCTCCGTCCGCGCCCATTCCGCGACGAGGCGGGCGCCGAGCGGGCTGATGGGTTCGCGGAACGCCAGCGTGCGGCCTGTCTCCTGCGCGACGCGAGCGAGCAGCCATGACGCGACGCCCTTGCGGCGAAAGGCTGCGCCGACGAACACATATTCCACCTCGCCCGTCGCATCGTATCGGCAATAGCCGAGCGTCGTGTTGACGCTCGCAAGCGTCATCACACCATCGGCGGCGATCACGCGCAGGCTCTCGCCGGGAAAGCGCGCCGCAAGATCGGCGAGCGAACCCGCATCCGTCTGCTTCGGCGTCTGCGCGAGGCTCGTCACATGTCTCTCCGGCGGCTGCGGCCGCGCTTGCCAGTCGGCAGGCGCGCGTCTTGGCGGGATATAGTCTGCGTCCCGCGCAGGTCCAGCCTTCGCATGCGCCCTACCTGCGCGCGCCCCGCCCGGCTAGGTTGACGCAGGAGTCGCGACATGAACGCACCGACGCAAGCGGGACCGAAAACGGCGGGGCTCACGCAGGCCGAGGCCGCCGAACGTCTCCAGCTCGAAGGCCCCAACGAATTGCCGCACGCAGGGCGGCGCACCCTGCTGCGCATCGCGCTCGAAGTCGCGCGCGAGCCGATGATGCTTCTGCTCATCGGCGGCGGCGCGCTCTATCTCGCGCTGGGCGATCTCGCGGAAGCGGTGATCCTGCTCATCTTCGCCTCGCTCTCGGTCGTCATCACCATCGTGCAGGAAAGCCGCACCGAACGCGTGCTGGAGGCGCTGCGCGAACTCTCAAGTCCGCGCGCGCTGGTGGTGCGCGGAGGCGAGCGCATCCGCATTCCCGGCCGCGAGGTGGTGCGCGGCGACGTGCTCATCCTTTCGGAAGGCGACCGCGCGCCTGCGGACGCGACCATCCTGCAAGCGCAAGACCTGCTCGCCGACGAATCCCTGCTCACCGGCGAATCCGCGCCCGTGCGCAAGCGCGCGCAGGACGATCCGCAGGCCGCGCCCGCCGGCAGGCCGGGCGGCGACGACCAGCCCACGCTCTATTCCGGCTCGCTCATCGTGCGCGGCTCCGCGCTCGCGCAGGCGCAGGCCACCGGGCCGCGCAGCGAGATCGGCAAGATCGGGCGAAGCCTGAGCGCGCTCGAAAGCGAACCGCCTCGCCTTGCCGCCCAGACGCGCCGCCTCGTGCGCATTTTCGCCGTGCTCGGCGGCGCCGTCAGCCTGCTCGTCGTCGCGCTCTACGGACTGACGCGCGGCGACTGGCTGCAGGCCGCGCTCGCCGGCGTGGCGCTGGGCATGGCGATGCTGCCCGAAGAATTTCCCGTCGTGCTCACCGTCTTCATGGCGATGGGCGCATGGCGCATATCGCAGGCGCGCGTGCTCACGCGGCGCGCGGCCGCGATCGAGACGCTGGGCGCAGCGACAGTGCTGTGCACCGACAAGACCGGCACGCTCACCGAGAACCGCATGCGCGTGGCGCAGATGCGCAGCGCCGCCGGCGCGACCTTCGATCCCGCCGACGCGCAGGGCGGCGCGGATTTCGACGCGCTTGTGCGCGCCGCGCGGCTGGCGAGCGCAGCCAATCCGGTCGATCCGATGGAGCGCGCGTTTCATGCGCTGGCGGAGCGCGACGGCGCGCTGAGCGCGCAGATCGCAGAGATGCGGCTTGCGGCGAGCTACGGCCTGCGGCCTGACCTGCTCGCGATGTCGAACGCCTATGCGCAGCCCCACGAGGATGGCCTCCTCGTCTGCTGCAAAGGCGCGCCGGAGCCGATTGCGAAACTCTGTCGTCTCGACGACGCGGCCTGCGCCGCGCTGCAGGCGCAGGTGGACGAGATGGCGCGCGAGGGCCTGCGGGTGCTGGGCGTCGCGCAGGCGCGCTTCAACGGCGCGCAGGCGCCTGAAGATCAGCAGGCGTTCGATTTCGCCTTCCTCGGTCTCGCCGGCCTCGCCGATCCCCTGCGCGCGAACGCGGCGCAGGCGGTCGCGGAATGTCGCGCCGCCGGCGTCGCCGTCGTGATGATCACCGGCGACCATCCCACGACCGCGCTCGCCATCGCCCGGCAGGCGGGCATTCCCGCGCGTGAGGCCGTCACGGGCGACGCGCTCGACGCGCTCGATTCCCAAACGCTGGCGCGGCGCGCGCGCGAAGGCCTCGTCTTCGCCCGCATCCTGCCGGAGCAGAAGCTGCGCATCGTCGAAGCGCTGAAGGCGCAGGGCGAAGTGGTGGCGATGACGGGCGACGGCGTCAACGACGCGCCATCGCTCAAAGCCGCGCATATCGGCGTCGCCATGGGCGGACGCGGCGCCGATGTGGCGCGCGAAGCCGCGGCGATCGTGCTGCTGGACGACGACTTCTCCTCCATCGTGAAGGCGATCCGTCTCGGCCGGCGCATCTACGACAATCTGCGCAAGGCCATGGGTTACATCCTCGCGGTCCATGTCCCGATCGCCGGCCTCGCCATCCTGCCGCTGGCGCTCGGCCAGCCCATCGTGCTGGGGCCGGTGCACATCGCCTTTCTCGAAATGGTGATCGACCCCGTCTGCTCGCTTGTGTTCGAAGCCGAACGCGAGGAAGACGACGTAATGGCGCGCCCCCCGCGCGATCCGCAGGAGCCGCTGTTCTCCTGGTCGCTCATCGTCTGGGGGCTGGCGCAGGGCCTGCTCGCCTACGCCGTCGTCGGCGCGGTCTATCTGGGCGCGCTCGCGCGCGACATGCCCGCGGACGAAGCGCGCGCCGTCACGTTCTTCACCCTCGTCACCTGCATCGTGGCGCTGATGTTCGCCAACCGCTCGTTCTCGTCGTCGCTGTGGCGCGCGGTGCGTCGCCCAAGCCGCGCGCTCGTTGCGGTCCTCATCGCCGTGCCTTCGGCGCTGGCCATCATTCTCGCATGGCCGCAGGCGCGCGCCTTGTTCGCGCTCGGCGCCATCCACGCCCATGACGTCGCCATCGCGCTGGGCGGCGGCGCGCTCCTGCTCGCGGTGCTCGAGATCTTGAAGGCGACGCTGGGGCGCGCGTTGCAGCCGCACGCGCGCACGCAAAAGCCCGCCTAGCGGTCGCCGCCCTCGCGGCCCTCGTCCCATTCGTCCTGCTCGCCGTCCTCGTCGAGTTCAGGCGCGGCGGGCACGGCATAGGCGCCGCTCAGCCAGCGGCCGAGGTCCACGTCCGCGCATCGGCGCGAGCAGAACGGATGATAGGCCTCGATCGCGGGCTTGGCGCAGATCGCGCATGGGCGCCCCGTCGGGGCGTCGCGCTTCGCATCGTCCGCGGAATCGCTCATCGCCGCGCTCAGCCCTTGTTGAGCCACAGGAGGTGGACGGGATAGCCCTCGCCCGCCAGCAGCGACATCGTCTCATAGACCGGCAGGCCGACGACGCCCGAATAGGAACCGACGAGTTTCACCGCGAAAGAGCCGGCCAGTCCCTGAATCGCATAGCCGCCCGCCTTGCCGCGCCATTCGCCGCTGGCGAGATAGGCGGAGCGCTCCGCGCCCGACAGCCGCTTGAAGCGCACGCGCGTCTCAACGAGACGGCTGCGCTCCGCGCCTTTGGGCGTGATCATCGTGACCGCGGTATGCACGCGATGGCTGCGGCCGGAGAGAAGCTCGAGACAGGCGGCAGCCTCTTCCGCAAGCTCGCATTTGGGAAGGATGCGGCGGCCCACGCTCACCACGGTGTCGGCGGCCACCACAAAGGCGGGGCCGCCCTCCCCGCGCGCAGCGACGCTGGCGGCCACGCGCGCCTTTTCCTGCGCAAGCCGCAGCGCATGGCTGCGGGGCGCTTCCCCACGCAGCGGCGTTTCATCGAGATCGGCGGGAAGAAGTTCGTCAGGCTCGACGCCGACCTGCTGCAACAGCGCGAGCCGACGCGGCGAGGCGGAGGCGAGCACGAGCCGGGGACGCCATGTCGAGGATGCGTCTTCGGGTCCATTCACGCGGAAAGTCCCCCCGTCGCGGCCGCGAAGCCGCTCACTTGAAGCGGTAAGTGATGCGACCCTTCGTGAGGTCGTAAGGCGTCATCTCAACGAGCACGCGGTCGCCGGTGAGCACGCGGATGCGGTTCTTGCGCATCTTGCCGGCCGTGTGGGCGATGATCTCGTGATCGTTCTCCAGCTTCACGCGGAAGGTGGCGTTCGGCAAAAGCTCCGACACGACGCCGGGAAACTCCAGCAATTCTTCCTTGGCCATGTAGTCCCGTAAGGTTGGTGGTCCGGTGAGGACGAGCGGCGAACAGCCGCCGCTATGAAATCGCGCGGACCCTAAAGGATGCGGCGGCTTTTGTGAACCGTCCGCCAGGCGGCGACCGTCTCATGGTCAAGCCCGGCTGCGCGCCGCGGTTCCCGGCTCCTATACGCAAAGGCCGCGCCCGACGCCACCGCCGCGTGCGCCCCTGCGCCCGCGTCACGTCCCTTCCGGGGATTTCTGCGCCGGCTCCGGCGTTTGGCTGGCCCCAGCGGAGCCTTCCTGCTCGGCCGCGAGGCGCGCGTCGGCGGCTTCAAGCCGCTTGAATCGACGCCAGGCGAAGGGAATCAGCGCGAGATAAGCCAGCGTCAGCGCCACCAGCACCTCCGCCGGATAGGTCGCCAGCAAGAGGAGAAGCGCGATCACGCCCAGCATGACCGGCAGGAACCATTCGCGCGGGATGCGTCCCATCTGCTTGCCGGAGAAATGCGGGATCCGGCTGACCATGAGGAAGGCGACGAGCAGCACATAGGCGATCAGCGCCGGCGCCAGCATCACGCTCTCGGGCATCGAGACCACGGAGAGATGGAGATAGATCGGCAGCAGGACGACGATGGCGCCCGCGGGTGACGGCATGCCGACGAAGAACTGCCCTTTCCATGCGGGCTGTTTGGGATCGTCGATCATCACGTTGAAACGTGCGAGCCGCAGCGCGCAGGCCACCACATAGACCATGACGGCGAACCAGCCCGCGCTCTTGAACTCGTTCAGCGTCCAGAAATAGAGCAGCATCGCGGGCGCGACGCCGAAGTCGATGAAGTCGGCGAGCGAGTCGAGCTCGGCGCCGAAACGCGACGTGCCGTTGAGCGCGCGCGCAAGCCGCCCGTCGAGCCCGTCGAGCACGGCCGCGCCGGCGATGAAGATCACCGCCAGTTCATAACGTCCCTCGACCGCGAAGCGGATCGCGGTGAGGCCGAGGCACAGGCCGATCAGCGTGACGAGATTGGGCAGCACATAGCGCATCGGCACGCGCACGAACGGCCTGCGCCGCCGCCGCCAGCGTCTCGTCGGCTCCCCTCCCTGCATGCGCTCGATCATGCCGCGCCCTCCGCCTCAGGCGGATTTGAACGCGCGCCGGCGCTCGCCGGTCGCGTATTCCGCAATGATGGTTTCACCCGCGACGCATTTGGAGCCCAGCGCCACGCTCGGCGTTGCGCCCTCGGGCATATAGACGTCAACGCGCGAGCCGAAACGGATCAGGCCCACGCGGTCGCCGGTGGCGAGCGTGTCGCCTTCCTTCACGAAACAGACGATGCGCCGCGCGATGAGGCCGGCGATCTGCACGACGCCGTACTGGCCGCGCGGCGTCTCGATCACGAGGCCGTTGCGCTCATTGTCCTCGCTCGCCTTGTCGAGGTCGGCGTTGACGAACAGGCCGGGCTTGTAGGCGACCCGCGTCACGCGTCCGTTCACCGGCGTGCGGTTCACGTGGCAGTCGAAGACGGACATGAAGATCGACACGCGCGCCATCGGCTCGGCGCCAAGCCCCAGCTCCGGCGGGGGAACGAAGGCGCCGACGGAACAGACGATCCCGTCAGCGGGCGAGACGACGAGCGCCTCGTCCATGGGCGTCACGCGCACGGGATCGCGGAAGAAATAGGCGCACCAGAGCGTGAGCACGAGGCCGATCCAGCCCAGCGGCTCCCAGATCCAGTGCAGGACCAGCGATCCCACCGCGAAGGCGACGATGAAGACGTAGCCTTCCGGGTGGATGGGGGTGAGCTGGCGGCGGATGCTGTCGAAGACGTTCATGGTCGGTCCTGGATCGGAGGCGCCGAAGCGCCGCTTCACGGCCCGCCCTCTCCGGAGGCGCGCGCCGCGCTCCTTGTGCCACTTCGCCGGCCTCAAGTCACGTAGCAGGACTACCCCCCGACGCCGGAACAAAGCATGAAAGAGACGCCCTGCCCGGCCCGAAAAGCAAAAACCCCGGCCGAAGCCGGGGTTTCGCGTCTCGTTCGCAGGCCAACGCAACTGGCGGCCCGGACTGGCGGCGCCGACTGAAGGCGTAGATTTGCCTCACCCGCCGCGCGCGCGCTGGCGGATCATGAAGTTGTCGTAATTGTACTCGGCCACCTGCCACCAGAGATACTGGTCGTTGCGGTAGGCCATGTAGGCGTCGTGCATCTTCTTGAACTTCGGGTTCTTGGCCGACTGTTCGGCGTAGACCTCGTTGGCGGCCTTGAAACAGGCTTCCATCACCTCGCCGGAGAACGGACGCAATTGCGTGCCGGCGGCGACCAGACGCTTGAGCGCCTGCGGGTTCTGGAAGTCGTACTTGGCCTGCGCGTCGACATTGGCGAGCGCGGCCGCCGAACGCACGATCGACTGATAGTGCTTGGGCAGTTCGTTGAACTTCTGCCGGCTGATGAGCAGGTGAAGCGCGGCGCCGCCTTCCCACCATCCGGGGAAGTGATAGATCGGCGCAACCTTGTTGAAGCCGAGCTTCTCGTCGTCGTAGGGGCCGACCCACTCGGCCGCGTCGATCGTGCCCTTCTCAAGCGAGGGATAGATGTCGCCGCCGGCGATCAGCTGCGGCACGACGCCGAGCTTCGTGAGCACCGAGCCCGCGAAACCGCCGATGCGCATCTTGAGGCCCTTGAGGTCGGCGACGGTCTTGATCTCGCGCCGGAACCAGCCGCCCATCTGCGTGCCGGTGTTGCCGGCCGGGAAACCCACCGTGCCGTAATCGGCGAGGAACTCGTCGATCATCTGGTTGCCGCCGCCGTGATAGAACCAGGAGTTCATCTGACGGCCGTTGAGGCCGAAAGGCACAGCCGTGCCGAAGGCGAAGGTCGGATCCTTGCCCCAATAATAATACATGCAAGTGTGGCACGCCTCGACCGTGTTGTTCTGCACCGCGTCGAGCGCCTGCAGCGCAGGAACGATCTCGCCGCCCGCGAAACACTGAATCTGGAACTTGCCGTCGGTGGCTTCCGCGACCGCCTTGGCGAAGACCTCAGCCGCGCCGTAAATCGTGTCGAGCGACTTGGGGAAGCTCGACGTCAGGCGCCAGCGGATTTCCGGGCTCGACTGGGCGATGGCCGGCGCGGCGATGGCGGCCGCGCCTGCGACGCCGGCGGCGCCGGCGGCGGCGGTCTTGATGAAGTCACGACGCTTGATCGTCATAGTGGGTCTTTCCTGAGCGACGACGCCCCTCCGGCGCCTTGATAAGACTGGAGCATCGCCGGCTCCGCTTTGCAACCGCGCGCGGCCTCCCGACCAGCCTTAGGGTCATAAGCCTTTCGTATAGTCCGGGGGAAGTCAAGGCAGAGCCGCCGAAGGCCGCGCCATTGATTTGCGCGACCCTGCGCCCGACAATCCGCCTGCGTTTTCTTCACTAAGGAACAGAGAGGCGAAACATGGCGCAGGCGGCGTTCATCGGACTTGGAGTGATGGGCGGCCCCATGGCGCGCCATCTTGCGCGCCACGGCCATCAGGTGACGGTTTACAACCGCAGCGCCGCGAAGGCGCTGGCCTGGGTCAGCGACCATGGCGGCAAAGCGGCGCCGACGCCGCGCGAAGCGGCCGCGGGCAAGGACGTGGTGTTCGCCTGCGTGGGCGCCGACGACGATCTGCGCGCGGTCACGCTGGGGCCTGACGGCGCCTTCGCCGGCATGAAGCCGGGCGCGGTTTTCGTAGACCACACCACCGCGTCCGCCGACGTCGCGCGCGAACTTCACGCGCAGGCGAAGTCGCTCGGACTCGGCTTAGTGGACGCCCCCGTCTCGGGCGGACAGGCCGGCGCGGAGAACGGCCAGCTCACCGTCATGTGCGGCGGCGACGCCGACGATTACGCGCAGGTGGAAGGCGTCATCGCCGCCTATGCGAAATCATGCCGGCTGATGGGGCCATCGGGCGCGGGACAGCTCACCAAAATGGTCAACCAGATTTGCATTGGCGGCCTTGTGCAGGCGCTGTCGGAGGCCATCGCCTTCGGCAAGGCCGCCGGCCTCGACACGCAGGCCGTGATCGAAGTGATCTCGAAAGGCGCCGCCCAGTCCTGGCAGATGGAGAACCGCCACAAGACCATGGCGGCGGGCGAATTCGAATTCGGTTTCGCGGTCGACTGGATGCGCAAGGATTTCGCGATCTGCTTCGCAGAGGCCCGCCGCAACGGCGCGAAACTGCCCGTCACCGCGCTCGTCGACCAGTTTTATGCGCAGGTGCAGGCGATGGGCGGCGGACGCTGGGACACGTCGAGCCTGATCGCGCTGCTCGACGAACCCCGCAAGCGCTGAACGCGCGGGCAGCGCGCCCACATCCCCGTGACCATGCGCCCGGCTCCAGCGCCGGGCGCCTCGCCGTTCAACGGCAGGGCGGCTGACCCGGCCCGCCGCAAGCGCGCTGCTGCTGGCGTTGCTGCTGCATCATCTGCTGCTGACGCTGCATCTCCATCTGCTGCTGGCGCTGCTGCATCATCTGCTGCTGGCGCTGCTGCTCCATCTGCTGCTGACGCTGTTGCTGCATCTGCTGCTGGCGCTGCTGCTCCATCTGCTGCTGGCGCTGGGCGTCAGGTTGCGCGGGACGCGGCGGCTCGACCTGCGGACGCAGGGGCTGAACCGCTTGCGGCGGCTGCGCAGGCTGCGGAGCCGCGCGCGGCGCCTCAGGCGCGATCGCGGGCCTCGCGCCGGCGCCGGGCGCCACGCCGGGAGCCGGCGCAGCCGCAGGCGCGGACGGCCTTTGCGCGCCGGGCGCGGGCGTGGGTTGCGGCTGCGCTTGAGGAGCGCCCTGCGGCGCAGGCAAGGGCCGCGCGCCCTGTGGGCCTGCGGGAGTCAGGCCGGGCTGCGTCTGCGGTTGCGGCTGACCCGGCCCCGCCTGCGGACGCTGGGGCGCCTGCGCGCCCGGAACGGGAGCGGGAGCCGGAGCCGGAGCCGGCGCAGCGCCCGGGGCTCCAGAAGCGCCGGTAGCGCCAGGCCGCGCGCCCGGAGTCGGGGCCGTTGGCGGCGGGGGCGGCAAGGCGCCCGGCCCTCTTGGCTGAGCGGGGGCGACCCCCGGCGCAGGCGCAGGGGCGATCCCGGACGCGGGAGCGGGCGGCGGAGCCGGCAAGGCGCCGGGCGCTCTTTGCCCCGGAGCGACGGCTCCCGGCGCGGGAGCGGGCGCAGGCGCGATCCCCGGAGCGGGCGCAGGCGCAATCGCCGGCGCAGGCGCAGGCGCAATCCCCGGCGCGGGAACGGGCGTCTGGCGCGGCGCGACGCCGGGCTGCGGCGCGATGGCCTGCGCGGGCGCAGGCGCCACGCCCGCCGCAGGCGCGACAGGCTGGCGCGGCTGGATCGGCAGGTTCGCGACCGGGCGCACCGGCTGGGCGACCGGCGCGAGCAGCGCGGGCGGGCCCGGCGGGCGCGGCGCGAGACCGTTCTGCACGCCGTTCTGAACGCGCTCGCGGTCGCGGCGGCGGTCGCTCACGATCTTGCCGGCGACGATGCCAGCCGCAAGCGCGGCGGGAATCGCGACGTAAGGATTCACGCCGCGCGCCTCGCCCACGTAAACGGGCGGCGGGGGCGGCGCCACATAGACCGGGGGCGCGATCCAGTGCGGACGATCGACCACCTGCACGGGGGCCGGCAGGAAGAAGTAATTCTCCTCCACGTAGATCGGCGGCGGCGGCGGACGCCACCATGCGGGCGGCGGCGCATAGACGACCACGGGCGCATCCACCACGACGAACACGCGCGGGCCCGCGCGCTCGATGATCACGATCTCGTCGGGCGGCGGCGGCGCATAGGGATGCTCCACCACGATGAAGCGCGGCGGCGGCTCAAGCGCTGCGGCCAGACGCGAGAGGCGACGGCGCGCCTCCGCCGCATGCGGCCCGCGCGGATAGCGGTCGAGATAGGTCCAGTAGGCCTCGGGCGTGTTGACCTGCAAGGTGCGCCGCCACACGCTCGCCTCGCGCCGGGTCGCGAGCATGTCGCGCACGTTCGCCGCATAGGGCGAGTTCGGCCAGCGCGCGAGGAACTCCTCATAGGCGGCGATCGTGTCGCGTTCGAGCGCGGCGGAATAGGCGTCCTCCATCGCCATGGCGTTGATCGCCTGCGCGCGGCGGGCGGCGACGCGCTCGGGCGGAACGGCCGGCGCCGGCGCATCGGCGCCACGCTCCAACATCACCAGAGGCTCGCCAAGACGCGACGCGCTCCATGGCGCCTGCGCGCCGCGGGTCAGCTCCGCCACGCGCACGCGGGCGCGGGCGAACGCCTCCTCAATGGGAAGCCCCGGCTCGCGCAAGGCTTCGGCGAGCGCCTGCGCGTAAGGCCCATACGGGGCGGCGGGCGTCGGGGCCACCGCGCCCGGCGCCGCGTTGAAGCCGATCAGCGCGCCCGCATCGGGCTCAACGAGCGCAAGCCCCGGCGCAAGGCCCGGCCAGTCGCGCGCGAAGGGCGGCGCATAGGCGACGTCGAAAGCGAAGACGCGACCGCGGGCGGGGAGGCCTGCGAGCGCGCGCGTGAGGTCCGACAGACGGATGGCGTTGAGCGCAAGGTCGCTCTCGCGCTGGACGGGCGCGCCCGGCGGCACGAAATAATTCTCGCCGTCCGACTGCACGCCGTAGCCCGACACATAGACGCTGGCGACCGCGTCAGGGCCTGCGGCGGCGACCTTCTCCACAAACTCGCGATAGGCGGCGCGGAACGTCTCCTGATCGAGGTTGCGCGCGCCGGCCACCTCAAAACCCGCCGTCTTGAAGGCGTCGGCGACAAGGGCCGCGTCGTTGGCGGCGGTGGGAAGCTCGGCGCCGTCATAGCCGTCCGCGCCGATCACGAAAGCGAAACGCGCCTGCGCGCCCACGGGGGCGGCCTGCTGGGCCTGAAGCTGGGGAAGGCCAGAGGCAAGCGCGGCTGCGACGCCGCCAAGTAGGCCGAAAGCCCGCACGATCCCGTTCATTCCGCGCTCCACGTCGGCATAAGCCCGTCTCTGTCTCAGACCTGGCATTATGGCGCCTGAACGGCGCCTGAACAAACCGCGCGGTCGAGCTCCAGCCATCTTTAACCAATCCACGCCATTGTGGCCTTTTCGCGCGCCGGCGCGGACGAGGCGTGTCGAGGCTTGGACGTGTCATGAACGAGGTCACAGCGGCGATGATCGAGCGGGGCCGGGGTCCAGACCCCCGCGCCGTCGCCCAGCGCCGAAGGCTGACCGCGCGTCTGCGCGCCGCGCGCGAGAAGCTCGCCTCATCGGGCGTCGGCACCCGCGCCTTCGCCGCCCATCTGCTGCGCCAGTTCGCGCAGGCGCGCAAACTGACGTCATGCCTGTCGCTCGCGCTCGCTGCGCTGTGCGGCGCAGGCGCGCTCACATGGTGCGGGCCGCGCACGGCGGCCATCTGGTATGGCGCGACGACCGTTTCCATTCTCGCCGGCGCATGGCTCGCGCGACGGCTCGCGCGCGGGCTTGAACACGCCCACCACGACCGCGTGCCGCTCGAAAGATGGCGCCGCCGGCTCGCCATAGCGGAGACCGCGCAGGCGAGCGCCTGGAGCGCGCTCGCCGTGCTCGCCATGCTTCAGGCGCCCTTCCCCGCCATGGCCGCGGCCTTCCTCTGCGTGCTCACGATCGCAGCCGCCCATGCGCTCAGCGGCGCGAGCGTGCCGCGCGTCGCCCTCATCGGGCTCGCGCCTTCCGGCGCCGCAGTCGCCGCGCTCATCCACGCCGCGCCTTCCGACGCGGCGCCGCTTGCGCTCGCAACCTGCGCGGCGCCCGCGTTCTTGATGCTCGTGGTGCGCGCGCTTTACGCAGCGAAAATCGCCTCCCTCGCATCACAATTGGAGAAGGACGCGCTGATCGGCGAACTCGCCGAAGCCAAGTCCAATTCCGACGAGGCGCGCCGTCGCGCAGAGGAAGCCAGCGTCGCCAAATCGCGCTTCCTTGCGACCATGAGCCATGAGCTGCGCACGCCGCTGAACGCCATTCTCGGCTTTTCGGAAGTGATGAAGGAGGAGATGTTCGGCGCCCACGCCGCGCCCGCCTACAAGGAATATTCCGCCGACATCCACGCAAGCGGCCAGCACCTGCTCGGCCTGATCAACGAAATCCTTGACCTCTCGCGCGTCGAGGCGGGTCGCTATGAGCTGAAAGAGGATGCGATCTCGCTCGCCGCAGTCGTCGAGGATTGCCTGCATCTGGTGGACCTGCGCGCGCAGAAACGCGGCGTCACCCTGCGCGAGGCGATGGAGAAGGACCAGCCGCGCCTGTGGGCCGACGAACGCGCGGTGCGCCAGGTCGCCCTGAACCTGCTCACCAATGCGATCAAGTTCACGCCCTCGGGCGGGCTGGTGACGGTCAAAGTGGGGTGGACCGCCGCCGGCGGCCAATATCTCGCGGTGCGCGACACGGGCCCGGGCATTCCGCCGGAAGAAATCCCCGTGGTGCTCGCCTCGTTCGGGCGCGGCAGCATGGCGCTCAAGAACGCCGACGAGGGCACGGGCCTGGGCCTGCCCATGGTC
>Ga0315906_10005714_pt1 | contig 15555 bp, 14 predicted proteins | sample LakEriMetagenome_4_FD_203526 | JGI IMG/M metagenome (GOLD analysis project Ga0315906, IMG submission 203526) | Freshwater fungal communities from buoy surface, Lake Erie, Ohio, United States - Buoy 2 MA122 | ecosystem: Environmental > Aquatic > Freshwater > Lake > Lake biofilm | place: USA...
ATGGAAAAATCAGCCGGTGGCCTTTTGGCCACTGGTTTTTTTCGAAGGCGGTCTGCTTCAAGGCGCCTTACTTCGGCAGCATCTCACCGGTAATCACGCGTCTTGAACACAGTCGCTGCGAAGCCGTCATCAAAGACCGGCGCGCCGTGCACAATCACATCGGCACCGTGCATGCCATTGCCCTGTGCAATCTCGCCGAACTGTGCGCCGGGGTGATGACCGATGCCAGCCTGCCGAAGGACATGCGTTGGATACCGAAAGGCATGATCGTGTCTTACCTGAAGCGCGCCAAAGGCCGTATGCACGCCACCGCCACGCCGATGATTCCGATCATCTCATCCGACACCGGCTACGACCTGCCGGTGAACGTGGATATTCTGGATTCCACCGGCGACAAGGTGTTCCATGCCGAAATCCGGATGTGGATGAGTCCGCGCAAATGATGCTTCGGCCGATGCCCGGCTAAACTTAAGATTGTTCGCGGCCCATGCGTTTTTCGATCTGGATTACGCGCCAGGCATTCAGACACATCAATGCCGCCACCAGGAAGCCGCCAGCGAACACCACAGTAGAACCGGCCGCCGCCAATCCTTTATGGACCCAGGAAAAGGTCAGATCGCCGCCACGGTAAACCGCGGTATCAATGAATGCCTTGGCTTTGTATCGGGATTCCCGGTCGACGCGGGTATACAGGGTTTCGCGTGCCGGTTTCGACAGCGAGAACTCGCCGGCGCGTGTGGCGATCTGCACCGCTGCAACCAGCAAAGGCACCGGCGCCGCGCACAACGCGGCATAACCGAGCAGGATAGCGAAAGCCGGAATCAGCAACATCGGCGCCACGCCGAAGCGCCGTAATAAAGTGCGAGTCAGAAATACCTGGATGAATAGAGTGACGGCATTGATGATCAGGTCGATGCGCGAGAAGAACTGAGTCCGCTCCTGTTCGTCGGTGAAGAAGGCCTTGGCGATGGCGGCCTGCTCGTTGTAAAGCAGTGTGCCGACACCGACACCGAAAATCATGAATCCGGCCAAGGCCCGCAACAACGGGGTCTGCCAGACCAGTTTCATGCCAGCCCACATGCTGCCGCCAATGACCGCGCTTTTCAGGGAATCGGCACGCTGGCGATCGGCCCAGCGTCCGAGCATATGGATGCACAGACAGCACAGCCCGAGCAGGAATGCCGAAACCAGCATCAACGGTGCAATGGAGCCCAATACATTAATCAGGATCTGGGCCAGGATGGGGCCGAGGAAGCCGCCGATGGTTCCGCCCGCCGCGATATATCCATAGAGCATACGCGCCTCGGTATCACTGTAGATGTCGGCCATGAAACTCCAGAACACCGAAACCGCGAACAAATTGAATACGGCCAGCCAGATGAAGAACAAAGCGCCGCGGCCGTCGGTTTTCTGCTCGAACAGACTGTAGAAGCCCAGCAGACAAAGGATGAACACGCCATAGATGACCGGTAGGAAACGCCGACGCGGCAGATTGCCGACCAGAGCACCATAGAGCGGCTGCAACAGGATCATCACCACAAAAGTGCCGGTGAACAGCGCCTGCAGGGTATATTCACCCAAAGCGATGCCATGGCCGGCGAACCAATCCACCATCGCCAGCGGGAACACATCCATAGCATTGGCCGAGGACCCCATGGCTTCGCGCACCGGGCGCAGCAGGTAGTAGGCGGTCAGCAACAGAAAGAAATACAGGAACGACCATGCCAGTGCCGGCGTCTGCCGGCCGTGTTCCCTGATTTGTGCAAGCTTGTCGAACATTTACGGCAATCCGGTTGCGGTGCACTATTAAAACACAGTCCCGCGCCGGCCGGCAGGGCACGGTTAGAGTATCTGCTCTATAGCGCGGGCATAGTCTGCTTATAGTCATCATTAAAAGATCAAATATGTACGATTACATCATCGTGGGTGCCGGATCCGCCGGTTGCGTGCTGGCCAACCGTCTGAGCGAGAACCCGGAAGTCCGCGTGCTGCTGCTGGAAGCCGGCGCCGAAGACTGGAATCCGCTGGTACACATGCCGGCCGGCATCGCCCAGCTGGTCGGCCAAAAAGGCGTCAACTGGGATTACAACACCGCCCCCGATCCCAACCTGAAACAGCGCAGCCTGTGGTGGCCGCGCGGAAAGGTGGTCGGCGGCTCCAGTTCGATCAATGCCATGTGCTACATCCGTGGCCATGCCCGTGATTACGACGAGTGGGAAGCACTCGGCTGCGAGGGTTGGAACTGGAACAACGTCCTGCCGTATTTCCGCAAGTCCGAAGGCAATGTCCGTGGCAGCGATGCTTTCCACGGCGCTGACGGGCCGTTGACCGTCTCCGACCCGCGCCATCTGAATGCGCTGACACCGGTATTTCTGGAAGCCGCCAACCAGGCCGGCTTCGAAGCCACCGAAGACTTCAACGGTGCCAGACAGAAAGGCTTCGGCCTTTATCAGACCACCACCCGCGAGGGCAGCCGTTGCTCCAGCGCCGTGGCCTATCTACGGCCGGCCCGCAAGCGGCCGAATCTGAAAATCATCACCAAAGCCACGGCATCGCGCATCGTGTTCGAGGACGGACGGGCCAGCGCCGTGGTCTATGCCGTTGCCGGCAAGGGCGGTTTCTGCGAAGCCGCCAGCCGTGAGGTCATTCTGTGCGGCGGCAGCATCAACTCGCCGCAGCTGCTGATGCTGTCCGGCATTGGACCGGCGGCGCATCTGCACCAGCATGGCATCCCGGTCGTCGCCGATTCCCCCGGTGTCGGCGGGAATTTGCAGGACCATCTCGATGTCTGCGTGCTGCACAAATGCACGCAAGATATCACCTACGACAGCAGTAGTCAGATACTGGCCGGCCTGCAATTTCTGCTGTTCAAGCAAGGTCCGGGAACCAGCAATGTCGCCGAATCCGGCGGATTCTGGGCCTCTCCGCTGGCCGAAGACGAACGCCCGGACATTCAATTCCACTTCGTTCCGGCACAGCTTGATGATCACGGCCGCAACAAGATGCCGGGCTCGGGCTATACGCTGCACGCTTGCTTCCTGCGCCCGAAAAGCCGTGGCCATCTCACCCTGACCGGCAACAGTATTGCGCAGAAACCGCGCATCGACGCCGGCTATCTGTCCGATGCCGGCGGCTTCGACATGAAGGTCATGCTGGCGGCGGTCAAGCTGTCCCGCCAGCTGCTGGCACAGCCGGTATTCGATGCCTACCGTGGCCCTGAAGTATTTCCCGGTGAAGCCGTGCAGAGCGATGCCGAACTGGAAAATTTCATCCGCGAGAAGGCCGAGTCGATCTACCATCCGGTCGGCACCTGCAAGATGGGCGCTGTCGACGACGCCGATGCCGTGGTCGACAGCCAGTGCCGCGTCAAAGGCGTGCGCGGTCTGCGCGTGGTGGATGCCTCGGTGATGCCGAAGCTGATCGGCGGCAACACCAACGCGCCCACCATCATGCTGGCCGAGCGCGTGGCGGACATAATCAGAGCCGGTTAACGGTTTTCCGAAATCTCGATGCCGTCCATGCCCTGCGACAGGCTGGCGGCGTCGCCACCCTGGGCTAATTTGATTTTCAGGCGCACTTCGTTGCTGGAGTCGGCGTAACGCAGGGCCGATTCGTAGGTGATCTCCCCGGCCTGATAGAGCTCGAACAGACTCTGATCGAAAGTTTTCATGCCGAGCAGGGTCGACTCCTTCATCACTTCCTTGAGCTTGTGCACTTCACCGGTGCGGATGTAGTCCTGCACCAGCGGCGTACCGATCAGGATTTCCATGGCAACACGGCGTTCCTTGCCATCGGCGGTCGGCACCAGTTGCTGGGCAATGATCGCTTTCAGATTCAGCGACAGATCCATCAGCAATTGGGACCGGCGCTCTTCCGGGAAGAAGTTGATCATCCGGTCGATGGCCTGGTTGGCGTTGTTGGCATGCAGGGTACAGAACACCAGATGGCCGGTTTCGGCGAACACCACGGCATGATTCATACCCTCGCGGGTCCGCACCTCGCCGATCATGATCACGTCCGGCGCTTGGCGCAGGGTGTTCTTCAACGCGCTTTCCCAGGAATCGGTATCGATGCCGACTTCACGCTGGGTGATGATGCAGCCCTCATGCTTATGCAAGAATTCGATCGGATCTTCGATGGTGATGATGTGCCCGGTCGAATTCAGGTTGCGGTAACCAATCATCGCAGCCAGCGTGGTCGATTTACCGGTACCGGTGGCGCCAACGCACAGGATGATCCCGCGCTTGGTCATCGCCAGCGATTTCAGGATGATCGGCAGGCTGAGTTCTTCGATGGTCGGAATCTTGGTTTCAATCCGGCGCAGCACCATGCCGACCTGGTTGCGCTGGTAGAAACAGCTCACGCGGAAACGGCCGATGCCGGCGGCGCCGATGGCGAAGTTGCACTCATGGGTCTTTTCGAACTCCTCGCGCTGCGAAGGGCTCATCACCTCGAGCACCATGTCACGGCTCTGCTGCGGCGTCAGCGGATTCTGGGTGATCGGCGAAACCTTGCCCTGTACCTTGATTGATGGCGGAACGCCGGCGGTGATGAAAAGATCCGAGGCCTTTTTGTGGGCCATCAGTTTCAGGAATGAAGTGAAATCGATGCTGCTCATGGCGCTTCTCCGTGGCCTTATTCGAACAGGCGTTTATCTTTGGCGTAGCCCCAGGCCTGGGCCTTGCTGACCTGACCCTTCTTGACCAGGTCGAGCATGCACTGGTCAAGCGTCTGCATGCCGGTCGCCTGGCCGGTCTGGATCGAGGAATACATCTGGGCGACCTTGTCCTCGCGGATCAGGTTACGGATGGCCGGCGTGGCCACCATGATTTCATGCGCGGCGATACGGCCGCCGCCGGTTTTCTTCATCAGACTCTGCGAAATCACCGCACGCAGAGACTCCGACAGCATCGAGCGAACCATCGATTTTTCAGCGGCGGGGAATACGTCGATGATGCGATCAATGGTTTTTGCCGCCGAGCTGGTGTGCAGGGTACCAAACACCAGATGCCCGGTTTCGGCCGCGGTCAGCGCCAGCCGGATGGTTTCCAGATCGCGCAGTTCGCCGACCAGGATGTAATCCGGATCTTCTCGCAGCGCCGAGCGCAGCGCGGCTTCGAAACCGTGGGTATCGCGGTGTACTTCGCGCTGGTTGATCAGACACTTCTGCGAGGCATGTACGAATTCGATTGGGTCTTCGATGGTCAGGATGTGGCCGAATTCATTCTTGTTGACGTGATCGACCATCGCCGCGAGCGTAGTCGATTTACCGGAGCCGGTCGGGCCGGTGACCAGGATCAGACCCTGTGGCTGTTCGATCAGCTCCCGGAAAATTTTCGGGCAGCCCAGCTCGTCGAGGGTCAGTATCTGGCTGGGAATGGTGCGGAATACCGCGGCAGAACCGCGGTTCTGTTTGAAGGCGTTGACGCGGAAACGGGCCAGCCCGGGAATCTCGAAGGAGAAGTCGACCTCGAGGAATTCCTCGAAATCGCGGCGCTGCTTGTCTGACATGATGTCATAAACCAGCGCTTGGACCTGCTTGTGGTCGAGCGCGGGAATGTTGATCCGGCGTACATCGCCATCGACACGGATCATCGGCGGCAAACCCGACGAAAGGTGCAGGTCGGAAGCCTTGTTCTTGACCGAAAACGCAAGCAACTCGGCGATATCCATATATTTTCCCCTAATCCGTGGCTATCATGGCACAGTAACTCACCCAGTATACCCCCCTAGAATATTTCGACAAGTTATGCCGGATTTGGCCCAGACCCTGCTGTCACTGCAAAACGCCCTGGCGGCCTGTGCTGTCGCCGGTAGTCCGGCGCCCGCGTTGCTTGCCGTTTCGAAAACGCAGTCTGCCGAACGGGTCGCCGAATGCGCCGGGCTCGGGCAGCGGGCCTTCGGGGAAAACTACGTGCAGGAAGCCGTGGCCAAAATCACCGCGTTGACGACGCAGGACCTCGAGTGGCACCTGATTGGGCCGTTGCAATCCAACAAATGCAAAACCGTGGCCGAACTCTTCGACTGGGTGCAGACCGTGGACCGGGAAAAAATCGTACCCTTGTTGGCCCAATACCGCCCAGCGAGCAAGGCACCACTGAATGTGCTGATCCAAGTCAATATCGATGAGGAGCCGGGCAAGTCGGGCTGTTCACCGGATGACGCCGCCAGACTGGCCGATCTGATCGACAGTTTTCCGCGCCTGCGCCTGCGTGGATTGATGGCCATTCCCGATCCGGCGCATAGCACCAACGGCGTGGCTTTCGAGCGCATGCAGGCGCTTTACCGGACATTACAACAGCGTCATCCGCAGATGGATACCCTGTCCATGGGCATGAGCGACGACTATCCGGTCGCCATCCGGCATGGTGCCACACTGGTCCGCGTCGGCAGCGCCCTGTTCGGCCCGAGACCGTCACACAGCGAGGACACATGAAACCCACCATTGCATTCATCGGCGGCGGCAACATGGCGCGCAGCCTGATCGGCGGCCTGCTCAAGCAGGGCTACGATCAGTCCAGCATCCGTGTATCGGAACCCTACGCGCCGACCCGTGAGGCACTGGCCGCCGAAACCGGCATCCCCGTGCACGACGACAATCCGCGCGCCGCGGCCGGCAGTGCGGTTTGGCTATTCGCGGTGAAACCGCAGGTGATGAAAAGCGTCTGTGCCGAGCTCAAGGATCTGGCACAGCGCGAGCGCCCCCTGATTCTGTCAATCGCGGCCGGCATCACCGCCACCCAGCTGGAAACCTGGCTGGGTGGCAATCTGCCGGTGGTGCGCATCATGCCGAACACGCCGGCCCTGCTCGGCGCCGGTGCCAGCGGCCTGTTCGCCAATGCGCGGGTCAGTGCGGAACAGAAAAACATCGCCGGCACGCTTTTCGAAGCCACTGGCATCTGTGCCTGGATTTCCGATGAGGCGCAGATGGACACCGTCACCGCGCTCTCGGGCAGCGGCCCGGCCTATGTTTTCCTGCTGTGTGAAGCCATGCAGGCCGCTGCGGAAAAACAGGGCTTGCCGGTCGATGCCGCGCGCGCCCTGGCGGTACAGACCTTCGTCGGTGCCGCGCGCATGCTGTCGGAATCAGGCGAACCGGCGGATGTGCTGCGGCAACGGGTGACCTCCCCCAATGGCACTACGCATGCGGCGGTCACCGCCTTCGAGAATGGCGGCTTGTGGGACTTGGTGCAGACTGCGCTGGATGCCGCACGCGCGCGTGGCGAGTGCCTGAGCCGCGAAAACGATTAAGCCGGATGCCAGTCGCGGATATGCTGCGCCATAGCATGGACGCCATCGGTCAGCGCCGCTGGACCCGGTTGCAGAATGATCGGGGATTTTATTTCGAACAGCTGCTGATTCCGGACTGCCGCGATGTTTTGCCAACCCGGCCGTATCGCCACTTTATCCGGGCGGAATTTCTTGCCGCACCAGGAACCGAAAATGATATCCGGATCCCGCGCGATGACCGTACTGCCATCCGCCATGATGCGGTTTTTGGCCAAGGGCTCGACGGCAAGCTCGGGCAGGATGTCGTCGCCGCCGGCGATGCGGATCAATTCGGCAACCCACTGGATGCCGGAAATCAAAGGCTCGTCCCACTCCTCGAAATAGACTTTCGGACGGGCCGCATGGCGTGACGCCTGCAAGGCCAGCGCCTCCAGATCGGCGCGCAGACCATCGCTGTAACTCCGGGCTTTACCAGCTGCACCGACCAGCGCACCGAGCCGGAGTATGTAATCCAGAATGCCCTCCACACTGCGGTGATTGCTGATCCAGACCTCCACACCCTGACGGATCAGTGCCGCAGCGATATCGGCCTGGATATCGGAAAAGCCGACGACGAAGTCCGGCTTGAGCGCCAGTATGGCTTCGATTTTGGCACTGGTGAAGGCACTCACCTTCGGCTTGTCACGGCGCGCCTGCATCGGCCGGACGGTGAATCCGGAAATGCCGACGATGCGGTCCTGCTCGCCGAGCGCATACAGCACTTCAGTCGGCTCTTCGGTCAGGCACACGATCCGCCGCGGTCCGGTCATGGATACAGCATCACCTGCGACCAGACACCATTGCTGCGCTCGTAACATTGCCGCTCGTGCAGACGGAACTGCGCGCCATACCAGAACTCGATGCGCTCGGGCACGACACGGAAGCCCGACCAATGCGGCGGACGCGGCACCGATGCGCCTTCGTATTGTTTTTCGAAGTCGGCATAGCGCTTCTCGAACTGTTCGCGTGACGCCAACGGCTGGGATTGCAGTGACGCCCATGCGCCGATCTGACTGCCGCGCGGCCGGCTGGCGAAATAGATATCGGCTTCTTCTGCGCTGACCGGCTCGACGGTACCCTCGATTTTGACCTGCACGCCTTCACCCAGGTGCCGCCAATGGAACAGCAGCGCGGCCTGCGGATTGGCCGCGAGCTGCCGGCCTTTGCGGGAACTGAAATTGGTGTAGAACACGAAGCCGCGTTCATCGAAACCTTTCAGCAATACGGTACGTGCAGCCGGCCTCCCGTCGCGACCGACGGTGGCCACCGTCATCGCGGTCGGTTCCGGGTCGATACTTTGCTTGGCCTGCGCCAACAGATCGGCGAAAGTGCTCAGTGCGCTGCTATACAGTGGGTCCATGGTCATTCTCCTTACCGCTTATTGTTACCGGATTTGCGGCAAGCCGATGTGATTTCAGTCAAACTCCGGGCAAGGCATAGCTGTCCCGGTAGGTCGGAAATGCCGGTTGCCAGCCACTGGCCTTCAGGCGGGCATTGGCAACGCGCCGGCCGGTGGGTGTCTGGGTAAAGGGCGGCAAGGCCGGAAGACCATGCCCGGCGCGGATCCAATTGGCCACATCTATTTGCAGCGCAGGCAGATCATCACTGGCAATCCAGAGCGGTTCGGGGTCGGGCAGGTCCAGCAGATGGGAAAGCGCACCGGCGGCATCATCGATATGGATGCGGTTACTCCAGGCATTGGCGATGCCCTCGCCCAACAAGGCTTTATTGATCAGCATGTGCCGACCCGGACCGGTAATGCCGCTCAGGCGCAGGACGCGGTTGCCGGAGTGAATCTGGTTTTGTCTTTCGGCTTCACGCAGTACCCGGCCGTTGAAACTCACCGCCATGGCCGGATTGGTTTCATCCACCCACTCGCCGGCATCCTGGCCATAAACCGCCGTGGAGCTTACCAACAGACAGCGCTTGGGTTGCAGCACCTCGCAGGCCCTGGCCAAGCCTTCCACATACAGTCGACGGTAGGCGGTTTCATTGCGTGCATCCGGTGTGGCACAGAACACCAGCCAATCCGGAGCGGGCGGCAGACGCTTCAAATCCTCGACCTGCGAGAGATCGCCGGCCACTGCCTGCACACCCTCGGGCATGGCCAACGGCCGTCGACGCAAGGTCGCCACGGCATCGCCGGCAGCGATGCGCTGCTGCGCCACACGCCGGCCGAGGTCGCCGGCACCGAGGATTGCGATCTGGAATGCCATCTGTACCCGTTACGGAGAATCAATGGCAATGGTAGCATTGAGCCATGAATACGCGGTCAAATCTGATCCTGATCGGCCCCATGGGCGTGGGTAAAACCACCCATGGCAAATGGCTGGCACGGCAATTGGGAAAGACCTTCGTCGATCTGGATGCCGACATCGAAAACCGCACCGGCGCAAGCATCGCCGACATTTTCGAACTGGAGGGCGAGGCTGGATTCCGACGGCGGGAATCGGAGGCCTTGGCCCGGGTTTTGTCGGAGGACGGTCAGGTCATCGCTACCGGCGGCGGTGCTGTGTTGAATGAAGACAACCGCACACTGATGCGGCGGCGCGGACTGGTGGTGCACCTGCACATTCCTCCCGAGCAACAACTGCAACGTCTGGCCAATGACCGCAAGCGCCCGCTGCTGCAGAGCGAAGACCGCGCCACGCGCCTGCAACAGCTGTATGAGGTGCGGACACCGCTCTATCGGGACTGCGCCGACCTCAGTCTGGATCTGAGCCGCATGCCGATGTCACGGATCCGTCCGCATCTGCTGCAGGCCATCACCGAATACCGTACCGAAAGGACTATCCCGCATGCCTGAATTGACCGTCAGCCTCGGCGAACGCAGCTACCCCATCCGCATTGCCGATGGCTTGCTCGAATCTGCAGCCGCGTTGCCGGTCACCGGTCCCTGCCTCATCGTCACCGACGACAATGTCGGCCCCTTGTATGCCGAACGTCTGAAGCAGGCCATCGGCCGCAGTGAGTGTCCGCTCTGGCAGATGCCGGCCGGCGAGCCGGAAAAAAATCTGGGGCGTTTTGCCGAACTCCTGCAGGCCATGGCGGCACAGGGCATGAGCCGCAACGCCACGGTGCTGGCCTTGGGCGGTGGGGTCATCGGCGATCTAGCCGGTTTCGCGGCCGCCTGTTACATGCGTGGCATCGCTTTCATCCAGATTCCCACTAGCCTGCTGGCCATGGTCGATTCCTCGGTCGGCGGCAAGACCGCGGTGGATCTGGATGCCGGAAAAAATCTGGTCGGTGCTTTCCATCAGCCGCAGGCGGTCTATATCGACACCGCGGTTCTGGCCACCCTGCCCGATCGTGAATTCCGCGCTGGCCTGGCCGAGGTGGTGAAATACGGCGCGATTGCGGACCCGGATTTCTTCGCCTGGCTGGAACAGCAGGCCGATGCCCTCATCGCCAAAGATCCGGCGGCCTTGGCGTATGCCATCGCGCATTGCTGCCGGCAGAAAGCCGGCGTGGTGGCCCGTGATGAAACCGAACAGGGCGAGCGCGCGCTGCTGAATTTCGGACACACCTTCGGACATGCGCTGGAAGTCCTCGGGGATTACGGCGCGTTGGTGCATGGGGAAGCCGTCGCCATCGGCATGCATCTGGCGGCCGCGTATTCGGTACAGCTAGGCTTGGCACCGGAATCGGACCGGATTCGCCTAGAGCAGCTCTTGTCCCGCTTCGGATTACCCACTGCTATGCCCACCGGCGTGGACAGCGAAGCGATGCTGGCCAAAATGCGTCTGGATAAGAAAGCCGTCAGCGGCAATTTGCGCCTGATTCTGTGGCATGGTATCGGCAAAGCCTTCATGGCCGACAATGTCGATGCCGCCCTGCTTCACAACTTTCTAAAAAGTCGTGCCAGCCTGGCTTGATCTGAATCAAGCCGATGCTCTCTATTGAACGGCTGAGCGGCTCGGAACGCCTGAAACCGCGATACAATAGCGGCCATGCGCGTTCTCATGCAACAACCCACGCAAGGCCTTGAATCGCCCCGTTATGTCAGCATCAGCCTGCAGCAGGATCTGCTGGGCGGCTGGTTGCTGGTCCGCGAGTCCGGGCTGATCGGCGGCAAAAGCCAGTTGAAACGCGAACAGTTCCTCGACGACGAGCCCGCCCTCGCGGCATTCGAGAAAGCACGCGCCGCCCACTCGAAAAAAGGCTATCAGGTCATGTTCATCCAAGGCGTGGCGGAACCAAAATCATGAATACCCGTTTTCTCGACACCATCGCCGGCAAGCCGGTTGACGCCACCCCCGTCTGGCTGATGCGTCAGGCCGGCCGTTACCTGCCGGAATACCGCGCCACCCGCGCCAAGGCCGGCAGCTTCATGGGTTTGGCCACCAACCCGGAGCTGGCCTGCGAGGTCACCCTGCAGCCGCTGGAACGCTACGATCTGGATGCCGCCATCCTGTTTTCCGACATCCTGACCGTACCCGATGCCATGGGTCTGGGCTTGAGTTTTGCCGAAGGCGAAGGTCCGCGCTTTGCGCGTCCGGTACGCACGGCCACCGATATCGCCAAGCTGACGGTTCCCGACATCGGTACCGAGCTGCGCTATGTCACCGATGCGGTCAGTCTGATCCGCCGCGAATTGAACGGCCGCGTGCCGCTGATCGGATTTTCCGGAAGCCCCTGGACCCTGGCCTGCTACATGGTTGAAGGTGGCGGCTCCGACAACTTCGCCCGCATCAAGTCGCTGGCCTTGAACGAACCCAAGCTCATGCACCAACTGCTAGAAGTGGTTACCGACTCGGTCATCGCCTATCTGCACGCCCAATATCAGGCCGGCGCGCAGGCGCTGATGGTGTTCGATACTTGGGGCGGCGTGCTGCCACCGCATGTGTATCGCGAATTCTCGCTGCGTTATTTAACCCGCATTGCACAAGCCCTGCCGCGCGGTGAAGGTGCGGAAAGATGCCCGCTGATTTTATTCGGCAAAGGCAATGCGCCTTATCTTGAAGAGCTCGCCGCCAGCGGCGCCGAAGGCGTCGGTGTGGATTGGCTGGTGTCACTGGAAGAGGCGCGTCGCCGCACCGGCGGCAAAGTCGCCTTGCAGGGCAATCTCGACCCGGTCACCCTGTATGCCGAGCCCGACACCATCCGCGCCGAAGTGGCGCGCACCCTGGCCAGCTATGGGCAGGGCTCCGGCCATGTGTTCAATCTCGGTCACGGCATGTCACCCGACATGAATCCGGAACATGTCAAAGTGCTGGTGGATGCGGTACATGAGCTCAGCCGGCCGTATCACGCCTGATTCAAACGGGATGAGCCAACAAAAAAGCCGGATTCAATCCGGCTTTTTTGCATTCAGGCATCGGGCCCAATCGCCAATTTTCGTTTGGCGGCGTCTTCTTCGCTGAGCAGCTCGCCCTCCCACTTGCCGATGACCGCCGAGGCAATGGAATTGCCGACGGCGTTGGTGGCCGAGCGGCCCATGTCCAGAAAACGGTCGATGCCCAGAATCAGCACCATGCCTTCCACCGGCAAACCAAATTGCGCCAAGGTGCCGGCGATGACTACCAGCGAGGCCGCAGGAATGCCGGCCATGCCCTTGGAGGTCACCATCAAGGTCAGCAGCATGGCAATCTGCGTCCCGAGCGGCATGTCGATACCGTAGACCTGGGCGATGAAGATGGAGGCAAACGCACAATACATCATTGAACCATCGAGGTTGAATGAATAACCCAGTGGCATTACGAAGCTGGAAATCTTGCGGCTGACGCCGAAGCGGTCGAGCGCATCCAGGATTTTCGGGTAGGCCGCTTCCGAGGAAGCTGTCGCAAACGACAGGAAGAAGGCTTCCTTGATTTCGCGCAACAGCGAATACACCCGGCGGCCAAGGAAGAAATGTCCCACCGCCACCAAGATCAGCCAGAGCACCACCAAGGCCAAATAAAAACAGAGAATGAACTTCAAGTAGGTGGCCAGAATGCCGAGACCATCCTTGGCAACCGCACCGGCCATGGCCGCGAATACCGCAAACGGTGCGAACATCATCACGTAGCCGGTGATCTTGATCATCACATGCGAGAGCTGTTCAATCATGTCTTGCAGGGTTTGTCCGGCTTTTCCAAGGGAGCCCAATGCCACACCGAAGAACAGCGAGAACACCACGATCTGCAGCAATTTGTTCTCACCAAGTGCGTTGCCGCCGGCGGCGTTGATGATCGAGGTTGGCACCAGCTGATTGGTGACAAAGGCCACAAAACCCGAATCCTGGACGCCAATTTGATAATTCGCCAATTTTTCCTGGCTGGCGGCAATCTGCTCGGCGGTCGGCGGCATCAAGCCGGCTCCAGCACCGGGCTCCAATACATTGGCGAATATCAGGCCCAGCGCCAGTGAAATGAGCGATGCGATCACAAACCAACCCAAGGCCTTCATGCCAACCCGGCCAACACCGCCGCTATTGCCCATATGCGCGATGCCGATGACCAGGGTTGAGAATACCAAGGGCGCGATGATCATTTTGATGGCGCGCAAAAACAGCGTCGTCAGCAAGGTGATGTAGGACATGTCCACGGCAATCACTTTGGCGTGCACGAGCCAGCCGAACAGGATTCCGATCACCATTGCCACGACAATCCAAATCGCCAATTTACCGGCGCTGCTCTTACTGGTCATGTCCACTGCGCCCACTGCCTTACTCCCGCGCACAATGGCGCCTGCAAACAAACAGTCTGCATTGTGGCGTTAGCGCCGTTGCCGGTCAAGCCATCGGAGGGGCCGGCCCGGCCGTCGGCCCTCCAGACGCCGCTTACTTGCGGAAGATCAGACCGGCGCCTTCGGCATCCACACTGACGGTATCGCCGGACACGAACTCACCACCGAGGATCTTGTTGGCCAGCGTGTTCTCCAGCAGCTGTTGGATGGCACGCTTGAGCGGCCGGGCACCGTATACCGGATCGAAGCCCTGCGAGCCCAGCAGATCCAGCGCCGCCGTGCTCAGTTGCAGGATAATGCCACGCTCGGCCAGACGTTTGGCCAGAGAGCGCGTCTGGATTTCGGCAATGGCGCGGATATGTTCGGCGGCCAGCGGGTGAAATACCACGATATCATCGAGGCGATTGATGAATTCCGGGCGGAAATGCGACTGCACCGAACCCATCACCGCCGCCTTCATCTGGGTGTAGGCTTCCGGACTCAGCCCTTGGCGCTCGGCGATTTCCTGGATGTGCTGCGAGCCGAGGTTGGAGGTCATCACGATTACCGCATTGCGGAAATCGACGGTGCGGCCCTGACCGTCGGTCAAGCGGCCGTCGTCGAGCACCTGCAACAGGATATTGAACACATCCGGATGCGCCTTCTCGACTTCATCAAGCAGGATCACCGAATATGGACGCCGGCGCACGGCTTCCGTGAGGTAACCGCCTTCTTCATAACCGACGTAGCCCGGAGGCGCACCGATCAGGCGCGACACCGAATGCTTTTCCATGAACTCACTCATGTCGATGCGGACCATGGCATCGGAACTGTCGAACAGGAACTCGGCCAAGGCCTTGCACAGTTCGGTCTTGCCGACACCGGTCGGGCCCAGAAACAGGAACGAGCCATTCGGCCGGTTCGGATCGGACAGGCCGGCACGCGAACGCCGGATGGCGGCGGACACCGAGGTCACTGCTTCGTCCTGGCCGATGACCTTGCGGTGCAGCTCGCCTTCCATACGCAGCAGTTTTTCGCGTTCGCCTTCCAGCATCTTGCTGACCGGGATGCCGGTCCAGCGCGAGACCACCTCCGCGATTTCATCGGCGGTCACTTTGTCCTGCAATAGCTTGAAACCCTGGGTCTCAACCGCCATGGCTGCACCCAATTGCTTTTCCAGATCCGGAATGCGTCCGTACTGGATCTCACTCATCAGGCCGATGTCCTGCTTGCGCTGCGCCGCATCCAACTCAAGGCGTGCCTGCTCGAGCTGCTCTTTGATGCGGGTGGTGCCGGTCAGTGTGGCCTTCTCGGCTTTCCAGATTTCCTCCAGATCACTGAACTCGCGCTCGAGTTTGTCGATTTCCTGCTCGAGATCGTCCAGACGCTGCTTGGATTCGCGGTCCTTTTCTTTCTTCAGGGCTTCCCGCTGCATTTTGAGTTGAATCAGACGGCGCTCCATGCGGTCCATTTCTTCGGGCTTGGAGTCGATTTCCATGCGGATGCGCGATGCCGCCTCGTCCATCAGGTCGATGGCTTTATCCGGCAACTGACGATCGGCAATGTAACGGTGCGACAGCGTCGCCGCCGCGACGATGGCCGGATCGGTAATTTCCACGCCGTGATGCACGGCGTAGCGTT
>Ga0315906_10005719_pt1 | contig 15553 bp, 22 predicted proteins | sample LakEriMetagenome_4_FD_203526 | JGI IMG/M metagenome (GOLD analysis project Ga0315906, IMG submission 203526) | Freshwater fungal communities from buoy surface, Lake Erie, Ohio, United States - Buoy 2 MA122 | ecosystem: Environmental > Aquatic > Freshwater > Lake > Lake biofilm | place: USA...
CGCAAAGATCAAAGCCTTAGGTGAATCACCGGACCCGGACGCAGTTGATCGGATAATCGGAAACGACAGTTGGACATCCGTTGAGCGGTGCAGTGAGTGCGACAAGCAGTCCGATTTGATCGTCCGGCTAGGCGAAGCGCCCGATTACGAATCGTCTACGGCTTGGATATGTCCGACTTGCCTGCGGCAGGCGCTGGCACTGGTTGAAGGATTGGCAACATAACTGCTAGGCGAACGCCAGCGATCTGCGGCTCGTCCGCAGCATCGCGTGGTTCTCACAGGCATGGAGACAGACATGAAGCCGACACCAATCGGACGGTTTGCTGACACGCCCTCATACGAGGAGTTGCGGCGAGAGGTTGCCCGCCTGCGGCTCACCGACGAGGAGCGGGAGGCGATTAGCGCGGCCGCCTGTATTTGCGAGGACGCTGGCCGGACGGAAATCGCGATTGCCGTCAACACGGCACTCTCGCGGCTGGACTGAGAACACGCTAGATGAGCGGCATCGCCACGGAGGACGATGATATGACGAAAGACGCTGCGGCGATGTCCGCTCCATCGGCTGGTTATGCCGAGTACCGCTGCATATTGATTGACCCTCCTTGGCAGCAGGAAATGACAGGGCGATACAAAAAGGCGCGGCGCAGAAGAGCGACGGAGCTTCCGTATCAGACGATGAGCCTTGAGCAAATGCTGCGGCTGCCGGTGAAGGCGATAGGATCGGCCGAAGCTCACCTTTGGCTCTGGACGACAAACCAGTTTTTGGAGGACGGCTTCATTCTGATGCGAGCGTGGGGATTCAAGTATCTGGCGGCAGTCCACGCGATCAAGCCAAGCGGGCTTGGGAACTACTTCATCTGTCGGACTCAGACACTGCTGTTCGGATACAAGGAAAAGTGCCGGTTTCCGCTGGAACGATACAAGCCAAACGTGATTGAAGTTCCAAACCCAGCACGGCATAGCGAAAAGTGGGACGAGACTTACCGATACATCGAGGCGATCTCGCCGGGGCCGCGGCTTGAGCTGTTTGCAAGGCGTAAGCGGCCTGGGTGGGACGTTTGGGGCAACGAGGTTTCTTCGGACATTGACCTAGTGGCATAACGGCTGCCTTCAGCAGATCGCAGCCAACAACCTATGAACAAGACGCAAGACGACGCCGCGATTCTGCTGCAAGGCTTTGTTAGCTTTTCTTTTTTCGCTGGAGACGCTGAGAATGAGTGAGATTGTTCTGGACGGCACGCCGGTCGGCTTTGTGAAGTCCTACGACTACCCGCAGAACGGCCACATGGCGAACACCTTGAGCCCAAGCGACATCGGGACGCACGCCGATGGCTGGACGATTGAGGGCAAGGTGTGGTCGGACTACTACGAGTGGGTCAATGAGTTCACGGCCTCGCACCCGACGCACGGGAAGGTTTGGGGCGACTTTGAGAAGAAGGTCTTCGCTGAGTCGCAGGCCGGGTTTGATGACTTCGTGAAGCACCACCCGCCTTCGGAGTGGGACTACTGGGACATCTGATTCCGTAAGCTAACAACAAGGATCAGGAGCGGCGAGCAATGAACACTGACAACACGCGAGACACCAGCGAGCCGTCTCTTGCATCCGCTGGTTCTATTGCGTCGCCTCGCAACAGGTTACGCCGGTGCCATGACGACCCGCCGTTGCACGGCGTTTACGTTCTGGCGTTCTGGCGAGCGAGGGGTGACGAGAAGGAGACGATGTCGGCACGGGTGGCGAGGCGCGGGCTTCCCCTGTGGTACGCCAGAAACGGTGTGGAGTTGGTGACGCCCGATTTTTGGATGCCTATTCCAGAGGACTGTGGGCAATAGAACGTGTACGATCAACAGCCGCGAACGAAGGAGGCGGCGACTATGAGCGACGATACTGAGCGATCTGTTGCATCGGCTGGTTCTCAGCCTGTGGCGATCATGTCATGGGAGCAGGCGGATCAGATCATCCAAGACCAGCGAGCCGAGATCGAACGGCTGCGAGTCAACCTGCGGCTCGCAGACGCAGGGTTCACGTTCGGCTCTCCCACGCTCACCGACGAGGAGCGGGAGGCGTTGGTGCGCCTATGCGAGGCCGCGATCGATTACGCCGCCGACAACCGCAAGACGAACGGCGAAACGTTTGCCGCTGACGACGAGCGAGCGGTCGCCATCGTTCGCGGGTGGATCGCTAGGTTGGCCTGAGAACTTGTCATTATGCGGACCCGGATAGCGCAGCCGCCGCCGGATAACGCCGCGCGAAACCCACGCCACGCGGCCGCGAGACGGCAGAGGCCGGCGCTATCCGGACCCGGATAAACACAAAACCACATCACAAACGATACGAAACGGTACGAGAAATGCAGGCCATCCTTGGAATCGACCCCGGCATCAGCGGTGCTGCGATGCTGCTGCGAGGCGATTGCGTCACGCTCGTCGGCGACATGCCGGTGGCGGACGTGCGAGGCCGGAAGACGATCGACCCTGCGGCAGTTGTCGCCATGATCCGCGCGGCCGGCACGATCCACATGGCGGTCCTTGAGCACGTTCAAGGCGTCCAGCAAGCCGGAGCAACCTCGGCGTTCTCTTTCGGCCGCGGCTTCGGGTTGCTAGAGGGTGTGCTTGCCGGCCTCGGCGTCCCGACAACGCTCGTCCGGCCACAGGTCTGGACGAAGGCTCTTGGCGTAAGCCGAGACAAGGGCAGCCACCGGCTCGCCGCCGGGAGGCTGTGGCCGTCGTCGGCCCACCTGTTTTCCCGCGTCAAAGACGACGGCCGTGCGGACGCCGCGCTTCTGTGTCACTGGTGGGTACGAAATGGAATCGGCGGCTGAACGCAAGCGGATACAAGACCTTGAGCGGAGCCGCGAGCGAACTCGCCGCGGGTCCGACATTGGCGAAATACCATCGGTTGTTGATCCTGCCAGGCGGGAGCGATGCCGGAACAGCCTGCGGTCGTTCCTCGTGGAGTATTTCCCATACTCCACCGGCTTGTCGCCATTCTCCGAAGACCATGAGCGTGTGATCGGACGTATCCAGGACTGCGTGCTGGCGGGCGGACGCTTCACCAACGCGGTGTATCGAGGGTTTGCGAAATCCACCATTTCGGAAAACGCTCTCTTGTGGGCCGTGCTCTACGGGCACAGGAAGTTTGGGGCGATCTTCGCGGCGGAAGCCGGGCTCGCCACCAAGGCGATCATGTCGGCGAAGACAGAGCTCTCCGACAACGATCTGCTCTACGCCGACTTTCCCGAAGTGTGCCACGCGATCCGTGCGCTTGAGGGCAAGCCGCAGCGGTGCGCGAGCCAGACGCACCAGGGCAATCGCACGCATATCCAGTGGACGCAGGATACGGTCGTGTTTCCGACCATTGCCGGCTCGCTCTCAAGCGGGGCGATCATCACCAGCCGCGGCCTGACGGGCTCGATCCTCGGCCTGCGGCACAAGGCCGCCGACGGCCGGCAACTCCGGCCGGACTTCGTGATCGTGGACGACCCGCAGACGCGGGAAAGCGCACGCTCGCCGGTCCAGTGCCAGGCTCGGCTCGAAATCCTCCTCAAGAGCGTTCTCAAGCTGTCCGGGCACACGACGAGCATGGCGTGCGTCGTGAACGCCACGGTGATTGCGCCCGACGACATGGTGGATCAGCTCCTCGACGCCGGCCGGCATCCGGGGTGGCAGGGCGAGCGGATACCGATGGTGCGAAAGTTCGCGGACCGCCACGAAGACCTCTGGATGGACCGCTACCGCGAAATCCGCACGTCATTCGCCAGGGACGTTGTCGGCGACCAGAAGCGCGCCCATGCGGAGGCCAACGCGTTCTACGGCGAGAACCGCGAGGCGATGGACGCGGGCTGCCTCGTGTCGTGGGCAAGCTGCTACGACCCGGAGCGAGAAGTGTCGGCCATACAGCATGCGTACAACGCGCTGATTGACGACGGCGCCGACGTGTTCGCCAGTGAGTTCCAGCAACAGCCGCTCAAGGACGCGGCCGAATCGGCCGGGCTCAAGGCCGACGACGTGCGTGCCCGGGCGATTGAAGTGCCGCGATGGATCGTGCCTCGCGGCATCGACTCGTTGACGGCGAGCGTGGACGTGCAAAAGGATTTGCTCTACTGGGCCGTCGTGGGCTGGGGGCACGGCTTCCGCGGCCACCTGGTTGCATACGGTGCCTACCCGGATCAGGGCCGCGCATATTTCAGCCTGCGGGATGCGAAGAAAACGCTCGGCCGAGCCCACGGCGACAACGTCGAGGCGGCGATTCACGCTGGGCTGGAGGCCGTGGCCGCGATGCTTCTGGACCGCGAGTTTGCCCGCGAATCGGACGACGCCGTTCTCCGGTGCGATCAGATGTTCGTGGACGCTAACTGGGCACAGACGCAGGGCGTCGTTCGAGACTTCGCCAGGCGGTCCCGGTGGGGGCCGCGAATCCTGCCGACGCACGGCCGGTTCGTGGGCGCCAGCGGCCAGACGCTTTCCGACAAGGCACCGGACAAGGGCGAGCGGGTTGGGCCGAACTGGCGCACTAGCACGATCGGCAAACAACGGCACGTCCTGTTCGACACGAACGCGTGGAAGACGTTCATCTCGTCGCGGATCAAGATGCCGATTGCAGACCCCAACGGGTTCACGATCCACTCCGGCGACCACACGATGCTCGCCGAGCAACTCTCGTCGGAAGTGCCGGTGCGTGTCGCGAGCAAGGCGCGAGAATGCGACGAGTGGCGGCTGACTCCTGGACGCGACAACCATCTGCTCGATTGCGTTGTCGGTGCAGCCGTGGCGGCGTCATACCGGGGGGTTTCGGCAATCGGGGTAGAGGGCCGGCCCATTGCGCCGGCTCGGGTCGTGACGCGAGAGGAGATGGCGAAGGCCAGGGCGGCGGTCATGGCGAAGGCGCAGAGACGGTGGTGAGGCGGTTGACCCATTGCGCCGGCGTGGCAGAACGAAGTGCGGTCCGGCCGCGAGGCCGGAGTTCACCCTTCGGAGGTATTTCAATGCGAAGTCTTCTCGCCTCTCTGATCGTGGCCGTGGCGTCGGTGGCTGCCGCGGCGCCGCCCGTCGTCGTTGTGACCGGCGCGCAGGATCATGCCGTCGTGCTCGCGCGGCGCGGCGCTCTCGTCCACTCCAGCTGCGGCCGGTACGAGGGCATCGGTTTCTCGACCGCCGGCCCATTGCAGGCCAAGAAAAACTGCTGCTACTGGGGCCGGCGCACCCCGGTGGACATTGGCGTGGCCTACTCGCCGCTTCGCCGCGGCTGGTTTGCCGTCGTCCGCTACCAGTGATCTCGGAGCCCCGGGCGGGGCAACCCGCCCGGGGATTCTTCATGCAACCGAAGCCGCTGCATCTCAACCGAAACCTGTGCCGACTGGACGACGTTCCCGCGGCGTCGTTCGCCAGTTGGGAGCTCGTGCTGGACGGACGGCAGGAGTGCGGGACGGCCGTCGAGGTGGCGGCCTTGGCGTTTGACGAGAGCGACGCCAGGCAAATTCGCACGCTGGCGACGTGGCTCCTGTCGGCCGCCGATTGGCTGGATGCCAGGCGGGCCGCCAAGAGGCGCAGGCGATGCGGCTCATAGCGTCGTGGGTACTGGCCGTACTGGCAATCGGCCTGGCGATCCCGGCGCAGGTGCTGATGCACTTGGCCGAAGGTATTGGCGACCTGAGCGACGACATTGCGGAGGGGCATTGGCCGTGAGCAAAACGCTGATTCTGGCCGTTGGAGCCGTGTATTTGCTGATCGCCTGCGACCAATGGCTCAAGGGCGAACGCGGCATGGCTATCGCATGGTTTGGCTACGCCCTAGCCAACGCGGGGCTGTCGATCGCGGCGAAGTAAGGCGCGCACGTCCGGGGGTAAAATCGGGGTAGACAACCCCATTCCCTCGGAGGCCGCCCGGTGGACACGGACTTCGATGCCTTCGAGGACGACGAGGATTGCAACGCGCTGATCGAGTTTGCGTAGCCACGGATAACGTGTACGTTGGTACACTGAACGTAGCGGGGCACCGCTGCGGAGACTCCAGTGGCAACCAACGACGACGTGCTGAACGCAATCGCTGACAACCTTGCCCAGCCGAAGCGCGCGCGCACGGAGGCCGGCGAAGTTGAGCAGCATGAGCTCGACCAGCAGATTGCCGCGGCCGAGTTCGTGATGAAGGCCCGCGTCGCGTCCAGCGGCGGCAGCCCGTTCAACTCGCTGCGGATGGCACGCATTCAGTATCCGGGGGCGACCGGCTGATGGGGCTGATGGACTACATTCCCGGTGCGGGCGGGCGGCGTAAGCTGCAGAAGCAACTCGCTGCGCAGACGGCCACCATCCACTCGCTCATCAAGGCCCGGTACGACGCCGCACAGACGACCCCGCTCAACGAGCGGCACTGGGCGATGGCGGACTACTACTCCGCCGACGCGGCGCTGCAGCCGGAAGTGCGTCGCAAGATGCGGGCTCGGGCCCGGTACGAACTGGGCAACAACTCCTATGCCGCGGGCATGGCGAGCACCTGGGCGCATGATTTGATCGGCACCGGCCCGTCGCTCCGGCTTGACCTTGGCCCGGACGTGGACGCCGAGGCGACGCGGCAGATCGAACTGGCGGTGTCTGATTGGTTCGACGCGATCGACCTGGCCCGCAAGCTGCGGCTCGCCAAGATTGCCAAGTTGGGCGACGGCGAATCGTTCGGCGTGCACATCACCAACAATCGGCTCCGCGGCGTCCAACTCGACGTGCGTCTGGTCGAGGCCGACCACTGCATCAGCCCGTTCGGGATGCCCGCTGAGAACGACGTTGACGGGGTGCGGTTCGACGCGGACGGCAACACGACCGAGTTCTGGATCACGAAGCGGCACCCGGGCGGCCTGTTCCCCGGCTGGTTCCTCGACGGTGCGTGGATCGACGCCGGCAAGTGCCTGCACTGGTTCCACCAGACGCGGCCCGGCCAGCACCGCGGTGTGCCGGAACTGGCGCCGGCTCTGGAACTGTTCGCGATGCTCCGGCGCTACACGCTCGCCACCGTGACGGCCGCCGAGACGGCCGCAGACTTCGCCGCGATTCTCAAGACGACCATGCCGGCCGAAGGGGCCGGGGCCGCGAAGCTGGAGACGCTGGAAACCATGCCGATCGTCCGCGGCATGGCGATCGCGGCTCCGGACGGCTGGGAGCCGTACCAGATGAAGGCCGAGCACCCAACGTCGTCATACGACGCGTTTGTGCGCCGCCTCCTCAATGAAATCGCCCGCTGCATCGACATGCCGTACATCGTGGCCGCGATGGATTCGTCCACCGCGAACTACAGCAGCATGCGGGGCGATTACCTCGTCTACCGCAAGAGGCTCGGGGTCGAGCGATCCGACCTAGAGCGGGTCTGGCTTGATCCGCTGTTCAGGGCATGGCACGAGGAAGCCGCTGTCGTCCCCGGGCTGATCCCAGACGGCCTGCCTCCGTTCGCGGAATGGAACTGGTCGTGGGGCTGGGACGGCTTCGAGCACGTCGATCCGCTGAAAGAGGCTGACGCGGATGCGGCGATGGTGTCCGCGAACATGGCGAGCCTCGCGGAAGTCTGTGCCAAGCGTGGCCGGGATTGGCGGGTCGTGCTCCGGCAGCGGGCCGCCGAGAAGGCACTGGAAAGCGAACTGGGGATTGAATCGGCTCCCCGTCCAAGGGTTCCCGCAACCGACATGGGGCAACCGGCATGAGCAATCGCATCACCCTGTCCACCGACATACGGATCGAGGCGGCCGAGGGGCGGACGCCGACGTTCGAGCTCGTCGCCTACACCGGCGCTTCCATCAGGCAGGGCTGGAGCCGCAACCCGCTGGTCGTTGACCTCGCCGGCATGAACACGGCCAAGGCGTCAATTCCGATCCTGTGGTCGCACGACCGCAGCCTCGACGGCGTCATCGGGCGGTCCACGGAGATCGTCAACGACGGTTCGCAGCTCATTCTCCGCGGAGAACTGCTTGGCAGCGGCCCGGTCGCGGAACGTGTGATCGCTCTCGCCAAGGCCGGCGTGCCTCTCCAGGCGAGCATCGGCGCCGATGCGGCGTCGATCGAGAACGTCAATTCCGGTGCGGTCGTGAGCGTCAACGGTCGCGAGTTTGCCGGTCCTGTGTCTGTCGTCCGGGGGTCGGACCTCCGGGAGACGAGCGTTGTGCTGTTTGGTGCGGACGGAAACACGTCCGCGGCGATCGCCGCCGAGGCGAATGAGGGCAACCCCATGAGCGATGAGCTCAACCAGAAGCCCGTCGAGGCCGCCGTGCCGACGACGGAAGCCCCGGCGAACGTCGCCGCGGAGAACAAGGTCGAGCCCATCGTCGCTGCCAAGGGCGGAGACGGTGCGAGCCTGATCGACGTGGACAGCATCGCCGCGAAGGTGGTGGAGCGGATCAAGGCGGACAATCTCGCCGCGATCCGTGCCAGCCGCCCCGCCGCGCCGGCTGTGCACGTCGTGGAAAGGGCCGAAGGGCCGGAGGTGGTGCAAGCCGCTCTCTGCCTGGCTGGCGGGCTCGGCGGCGTCGAGAAGACCTTCGACTCCCGGACGCTGGAGGCCGCCCACAAGCGGTCCCGGACCATCGGGCTGCAGGAGGTTCTGGTCGAGGCTGCCCGCTCCAACGGCTACCACGGCCCGGCGCGTGTCACGGCCGGCAACATCCGCGAGGTGCTTGCCAGCTCGTTCGCGACCCACTCCATCAGCAACGTGCTGGCGGCGACCTATGGCAAGTTTCTTCTCCAGGGCTACACGGCCGTGGAGATGAACTACGAGCAGATCGCCAGCATCCGGTCGGTGTCGGACTACAAGACCGTCACCGGGGTGCGGCTCAACGGCGGGTTCGAGTTCGAGCAGGTGAGCCCGGCCGGCGAGCTCAAGAGCGCGGACGCGAGCGACGAGACGCGGACGATCAAGGCGGACCTCTACGGCCGCATGTCGTCCATCACGATGGTTGACATCGTGAACGACGATCTCGGAGCGATCACCGCGGTTCCGGCCCGGCTGGGACGGGGTGCCGCCACGAGGCTCAACAAGAGCTTTTGGGCGGCGTTCGAGGCGAGCAACAGCACGTTCTACCAGGCGGCTTCGGCCGCTGCCGGGAACGCGCTGGCGATCGGCTCGCTCCGGACTGCGGCCTCGGCCTACCGGAAGATCACCGACCCGGACGGCAACCCGCTCGGGATCGCCCCGTCGATCCTGCTGGTGCCGCCCGAACTGGAGATCACCGCTGCCGAGCTGATGAGCGGTTCGCTGCTTATCACCGGGGAGAACGCCACCCGCACGAACGTCAACGTGCTGGCGGGCCGCTACCGGGTGGTCAGCTCGTCCTACCTCTCCAGCTCCTCGACGTGGTGGCTCGTCGCCAACCCCGCCGAACTGCCGGCGATGGAGGTGGCGTTCCTGAACGGCGTCCGGGTTCCGACGGTTGAGCAGGCCGAGGCCGACTTCAACATGCTCGGCATCCAGGTCCGCGGGCACTTCTCCTTCGGCGTCGCCAAGGCTGAAAGCCGTGCGGCATACCGGATGGCGACCGCCTGATCGCAGTGACAACGTGCCCGGCCGGCCGGAGTGACTTCCGGCCGGCCGGGGTTCCAAATTCCAGATTCCAGAACAGGAAAGGGTCAGAAACGTGGCTTCCAATCGTGCGGATGGTGACGCTTTCGACCACACGCCGGCTTCGGCGGTGGCGGCGGGCGACGTGGTGGTGCTCGGGTCGCTGGTGACGGTCGCCTCACGGGCGATCGCGGCCAACGAGAAGGGCGCGGTGGCGGTGTCTGGCGTGTTCTCGTTCCCCAAGCCGACCGGCTCGGGCACGAACTACGCCCAGGGCTCGAAGGTCTACTGGTTCAACAGCCAGATGGTGACGGGCGTGACCGGCGTGGCCGCCGGCTACGTCGCTGACCAGCCGGCCGTGGGCGACGCGACCGTGAACGTGCTCCTGGTCCCGGGTGCCTGAGTAATCAAAGGGTGCCCGGGGGTAGGCTGCGGCCGCCCCCGGGCCCCTGGTGGCTCCAATGCAAGACCTGATCGCCAAAGGCGCGGACTACTTCGAGGCCAAGCGGCGGCAGCATATGGCCGTCATGGTCGCGTATCGCCGCAAGGGGACCATGTTCGACAAGAACGTGCCAGCAACGATCGGATCGACGCGGTGGGACTCCCAGGACGCCTCCGGGACCATAGCACGCACCGAGACGCGGGACTTCTTCGTGGCGGCGGCGGATATTTCGGAAGCCCCCGTGCGGGGCGACCGGATTCGCGAAACGATCGACGGCGTGCAGCGGGTGTACGAGGTATTCGTGCCTGGAGCTGCCAACAATCCGTGGAGCTGGGCTGACAGGCAGCAGCGGACGCGGCGGATTCACACGCAACTGGTGGAGAGCGACTGATGCCGTTCTTCCTCATTTCATCGCCGTCGAGCGGCAACGCAACCCAACTGCAGGGCCGCCCGGTCAGCGCCACGGCGCCGGCGACCGGAGCCGTCCTGACCTACTCCGGCTCGACCTGGCTGGCGTCGCAGGGCGTGACCGGACCAACGGGTGCGGCCGGCATGGACGGGGCGACGACGTTTTCAGGCTCCGGCGCGCCGAGCAACGGCATCGGCCGGTCCGGCGACTTCTACGTCGATACCGCGTCGAGCGTGCTCTACGGGCCCAAGGCAAACGGCTCTTGGGGGGCCGGCTCCTCAATCGCTGGCGGACCTACAGGGCCGACGGGCGTCACTGGGGCCACCGGAAGCACCGGATCGGCCTCGGTCGTCACCGGACCAACCGGAGTCACGGGCAGCACCGGCCCGACGGGCAGCACCGGGCCAGTATCGACCGTCGCGGGGCCAACGGGCAGTACCGGCCCAACGGGCAGTACCGGCGCGGCATCCACTGTCACGGGTCCAACTGGCAGCACAGGTCCGACTGGTGCATCCTCGACCGTCACGGGCCCAACAGGCCCAAACGGCGGCCCGACGGGGCCAACGGGCGTCGCAGGCTTGGCAGGCTCGTGGGGCGACGGCCAGGGGATCAGCCTGCAATCCAGCAGCTACAACCTTGTGCTCGGCGACGCCGGCAAGATGGTGGTGTTCACTAGCAACGGTTTTTCGACGCTCCGTGCCACGATCCCGGCTGCGGGGACTGTGGCCTACGCGACCGGCGTGCATATCGACGTGGCACGAATCGGAACGAACGACGTGCTGATTACTGGCGCCAACGGCGTTACGGTTTTGGCAACTCCGGGCCAGAAGTTGCGGGCCGTGAACTCAACGGCAACGGCGGTGCTCATTCGCCCAGACGAATGGCTTCTGATGGGAGACTTGAAGCAATGATCGGTCGATGCGGCAGCGTGAGGCCGGCGTCGCTGATAGATTGGCGGGAAGACAGGTATTTGGAGTCGGCGACCGTCGAGCGGTTCGGGCACGGCACAGCCGCGGCGCCGTTCGATATCACGATCTACGGAAACAACCAAAACACTCAGTCATATCCGGAAGTGATTTTGCGGGCATTGGTTGGCGGGACGCTCAACTACACGCTCGAAACATGGTCGCGACAATACTGGAATTACGGCGTGCTGAACTGGCTGTTGGAGAACGAAACCTTGTGGAGCGCGTTCGCCAGCATGAGCGGAACGGATTCGCAGTCTGGCTCCGCTGGCACGTTCAATGCAGGGGAGCTCATTCAGTTCCGATTCAGCCGCGCCGGAGGAGACACGTCCACGCTGGACAAGGTGCGAGCCACCTTTTGGATGACCTGACATGCCATTCTTTTTGATTTCATCCCCGACATCCGGCAACGCCACCCAGCTTCAGGGCCGCGGCGTCAGCGCGACCGCGCCGGCGACAGGCTCGCTGCTGACGTGGGACGGCTCGGCTTGGCTTCCTGGCATGGGTCAGACCGGAGCCACCGGGCCGCGCGGGTTTGACGGGGCAAAGTTCTGGTCCGGCACGACCGGGCCTGTGTCCGGTTTCGGCAACAGCGGCGACTTCTTCCTCGACACAAACGCCGGCCGGCTCTATGGGCCAAAGGCGAACGGAGCGTGGGGCGGCGGTGTGCTCCTCACGGCCGGCCAGCAGGGGGCCACGGGGCCGACGGGGGCTGCCGGAACCAACGGCAGCAACGGCAGCAACGGGGCCACTGGCCCGACCGGTGTGACTGGCAGCACGGGCCCGTCCGGGGTTCGCGGCGCGACGTTGATCGCCGGGGCCGGCGTCCCGCTGGCGAACGCTGGCGTGGATGGCGATTGGTACATCGACACCCTCGGGGCTGACTTCTATGGGCCGAAGGCCGGCGGCTCTTGGGGGGCGGCGACCATTGACCTGCTGGCGATCACCGGGCCGACCGGCGCGGCATCAACGGTGACCGGGCCGACGGGCGCCGCATCAACGGTGACCGGACCAACCGGGCCAGCCACCACAGACGCAAGTCTGTTGACCAGCGGCACGATCGCGACGGCGCGGCTCGGGAGCGGGACGGCTTCGGCCTCGACGTACCTCCGCGGCGACCAGACCTACGCCCCGATCTCCGCGGTCTTTGACTTCACGCGAACGGCGGCGCCAGCCGACGCGACCGGGGCAACACCCGGCCCGTACACCTGGACGATTCCGGCCGGGGCGAAGGCCGTCTACATGATCGCCATCGCTGGCGGTGCCGGCGGCGGTTCGGGCCGCCGAGGGGCCGCGGCCTCCGCGCGGTTCGGCGGCGGCGCTGGCGTCGGCGGCGCGCTCGGCGAGGCCATGCTGGCCGTCGCGGAAATGCCCTCGACCACGCTCACCATCACGGTCGGCGCCGGGGGCGGAGGCGGGGCGGCGCAGGGGACCGACGACACGAACGGCAACGCCGGGACAAACGGCGGATCGTCCTCTGTGGCCCTCTCCAGTGGCGCGGCGCCGCTGCTGGTGCTTGGAGTGAACAACGGCGGCGGCAGCGGTGGGACGGCTGCGGCTGGCGCAGGAGGATTCAACCAGCCCGCAGGAACAGGGGCTTCGGTCGGCGCCGTGGCTGGCAGCGTCACGGCTAACGGCTCCGGGCAGGGGATGTATCTCCGCGGCGGCGGTCCAGGCGGTCCCGGTGGCGGCATCGACTCCAGCAACAACAGTCGGAACGGCGCGCCTGGGACTTCGCAACAATGGGCCGCTGCCGGGTCGGGCGGCGGGATCGGCTGGGGGCAGGGCGGCACGGCGCCGGGCGGAAACGCAACCAGCGCAACCGCGAACAACGTATTTTCCGCGGGCGGCAGCGGTGGCGGTGGCGGTGGAGCCGGAAACGCCACGACGGCCGGCGGCAACGGCGGCAACGGCGGATTCCCAGGCGGCGGTGGTGGAGGCGGCGGGGCCGCGTTCAACGGCTACGCCAGCGGCGCCGGCGGCAACGGAGCGAACGGAATGGTCCGAATCGTGGTGTATTTCTGATGGACATCGCAATCGTAGACACGCGCGGCTTCGTCCAGACGTTCGTCCGGGCGGATTTACCCGACGGCTGGGCGCCGCCCGACGGATGCACGGCCGTTCCGGCCGACGAACTGCCGCCCGGCTGGCAGCTCGCCGAGGATGCCGACCCTGTCCCGCCGACGATCTCCGCCCGGCAAGCCCGCCTCTGGCTGGTCCGGCACGGCGTCAGCCTGACAAGCGTCGACGCGGCGGTCAACTCAATCCCCGACGCGATCACCCGCGAGAGCGTCCGCGTCGAGTGGGAGTATGGGACCGAAGTCTATCGGGGAAGCCCGTGGCTGGCGGCCCTCGGGCCGTCCCTCGGCCTCGACGCCTCGACCCTCGACACCGCGTTTCGGGAGGCCGCGGGGCTCTAGGGGGCGGTTTCCCGGATTGCCGGCGTGGTGTACCAATGTACCCATGACCGAGCACCTCTTTCGCATCGCCGCCCACGCATACGCCGCTGGCGAAATGGACGCCGGCCGCCGGGCGTGCGAGCGGCTGGCCCGCACGAGGCTCGAGCCCGGCATGGAAGCGATCGTGCGACGCAACCGGACCTGGTACACGCAACTGCTCGGCGACTTGCTCGACGTGCGCATGCAGCAAGTGCAGTGCGAGCCGTTCCGCAGCGGATGGTCGCTGTTCAACCCATCGGTCGTTCGCAAGGGATGCTGGACTGTCAACGTCCGCAGTTCAAACTACCGAATCATCGACGGCCAGTACGTCATGCCGCCGGAGGACAGCGGAATTATCCGCACCGGAAACGTCCTGTGCCGGATCAACGACGATCTCGCCATTGAGCATTCAGCCCCGTGGGCATGCGACTACGAGAAAACGGAATACGCAGTCGATGGCTTTGAGGACGTGCGGCTGAACGTCGTTGATGGCGAGTGTGTGGTTTCGGCTACCGTCCGAAACATGGCACCACACGACGGGACTTGCCGGATTGCAACAGCCCAGCTACGCAGAGGGGCTCTCGTTGGGCTGGCCTGCCCGGCTACGGCCGACGGCCACCACGAAAAGAACTGGATGCCGATTCTCGGCCGCAGGGAATGGCTCTACGCCTGCTCGGTCAACGGGCGGACGGCCACTGTGCGGCTGGAAGACGGGGCGTGGCGCGTCACCCATCACGCCGAAGCCCCGCATGTCGCAGCCCAGTTCCGCGGCGGCTCTCAGCTCGTTCCGATCGACAACGGCCGGTGGCTGGCGATCGTCCATGAGGTCGCCGAGGACGCCGGCCGGCGCATCTACGAACATCGGTTCGTGACCTTCAACGAGGCGGACGGCTGGCGGATGGAGAGTATTTCGCAACCGTTCGCGTTTCGGGAACAGCGGGCCATCGAGTTCTGTGCCGGCCTGGCAAGGAACGGCAAGACGCTCGCCGCCACGTTCGGCGTCCGCGACGCGGAAGCGTGGATCGCCACGTTCGACCTGACGGACGCGGTCAACCTGACGAGGGACGCATGGGCATGACGCTGCCGCTGGAGCTGCACGACCGGGTGGCCGGCAAGCTGCAAACCAACTGGCGAGAGAACGACTGGTTCTACTGCGACTCAGCGGTCATCCGGCACTACGCGTTTAAAGCGGCCGTGGTGGCGGCGGCCGCCCCGCGGACTGGCATCGAGATCGGCACCCGCTGCGGGTACTCCCTGCTCTCGTTCAACGAAGCCATGCCCACGACGAGCTGGCTGTGCATCGACGGGGCGATGGACGACGACTCCTACGATTGCCTCGCTCATTCGAAACGGCTGATCGAGCGGCACACGATATTCGCCCGCCTCATCGTCGTGGACTCCCATGCCATCCGATCGCTGCCGCCCGCCGACTTCGCCCACGTTGACGGCGACCACTCGTTCGACGGTGCGTTGGCGGACCTTCGGCTCGTGTCCGGCTGCAAGGTGATCCTCGCCGACGACTGCGACAACCGTGACGTGCGGCGGGCGGTGGACGAGTTTGTGCGGGAGTCCGGCCGTGCCGTCGAGTTCTATGACGACGGGCTCAGGAAGGCGGCGGTCCTGACATGAGGGTGGCTGTCTACGCTCTGGCCCGGAACGAGGCCGCCAACGTGGCCGCCTGGGAGGCGTCGTGCCGCGACGCCGACGCGCGGGTCGTGACAGACACAGGATCGACCGACGGCACGCAGGAAATGCTCGCGGCGGCTGGCGTGAC
>Ga0315906_10005720_pt1 | contig 15550 bp, 10 predicted proteins | sample LakEriMetagenome_4_FD_203526 | JGI IMG/M metagenome (GOLD analysis project Ga0315906, IMG submission 203526) | Freshwater fungal communities from buoy surface, Lake Erie, Ohio, United States - Buoy 2 MA122 | ecosystem: Environmental > Aquatic > Freshwater > Lake > Lake biofilm | place: USA...
CTCGGTATCCAGCACCCAGGCCTCGATATTGCTGATGGGACGACCTATGGGCAGCGGGTCAGGGGTGCCCGGTGCGCACTGCCAGCTTGTCGCATCGACCGACACTTCGGTCGGCCCATACAGGTTGTGAAGCTCGGCTCCGCATTGGGCATGAAAGGTGTCAGCAGCAGCCGAGGAAAGCGTCTCACCTCCTGCAAAGACAAGACGCAGGCTTGGACAGCTCGCCAGCAGATTCTCGGCCAGTATCGCGTTCAGCAGGGAGGGCACCATCTGCACGATGGTGACCGCATGTTGCCGGATGGCGGCGGCAATGCGCACGGTGTCAGCCTGCACCTCGGCGCCGCCTACCACCAGGGTTCCACCCACCCACAGAGGCCCAAAGAGCTCCCATACGGAAGCATCCGAACTGAGGCTGGTCTTGAGCAACACGCGGTCCTGCGCACAGAAGCCGAAGCGATGGCACATCCACGCCATGTGGTTGGCGATGGCCCCATGGCTGATGAGGACCCCTTTGGGGTGTCCGGTGGAGCCGGAAGTGTAAATCACATACGCCAGATCCCGCGGCCCGCTGCGCGACCACTCCGCAGGACCAGGCATCGCTGCCACCGCCGACACCGATATCGAACGCACTGCCATCGACAGAACGCCGATGGGCATCGACTCCGCCACCAGCACCAGGGCGAGACCCGCGTCCTCAGTCATGTACTGCAGACGCGATGCCGGGTACGTCGGATCAAGCGGCACATACGCACCACCCGCCTTCAATATCCCGAGCACACCCACCACCAACTCGTGTGAGCGCGGCAAACACACTCCCACCCGAGTACCAACTCCCACACCCAGCCCACGCAGGCCACGTGCCACCGCCTCCGCGCGTTCATTCAAGGCGGCATAGTCGAGCCGGCCTTCCTCACCCACCACCGCCAGCGCCTCGGGCGTCGCCCGCACCTGCGCCTCGAACATCCCGTGCAACGTCTCCTGCACAGGCTCACCGGTCGCTGTGTCATTCCATGCCCACAACCGCGCGCGCTCAGCTTCGGTCAACAACGGCAGACGTCCCACCGGGGTCTCGGGCGCAACCGCCACACCCGACAGCAAGGTCAGGTAGTGCCCGACCCAGCGCTGCATCGTCGCAGCCTCAAAGAGCGCAGACGCATACTCCAGTGCCCCGACCAATCCACCCTCGCGCTCCACCAGGGTCATGGCGAGGTCGAACTTCGTCGTCGTCCGCGGCACCCTCGTCTCACGCACAGCAAGCCCCGCAAGACTCAACTCCGCCGGCGGCAGGTTCTGCAGCGCCAGCATCACCTGAAACAGGGGATGGCGACTGGCATCGCGTGCCGGGTTCAATACCCGCACCAGATCCTCGAACGGCACCTCGGCACGGCCATACGCATCCAGCGCCACTTCGCGCACCCGGTCCAGCAGGGCCGCAAAGCTTTCCTCAGGCTCGACCGCCGTGCGCAACACCAACGTGTTCACGAAGAAGCCGACCAGGCCTTCGAGTTCCGCGCGTCCACGCCCCGCCACCGGACTGCCCACCGCGATGTCGCGCTGACCGCTGAGACGCATCAGCAACACCTGCATCACCGCCAGCAGCACCATGTACAGCGTCGCGCCGTGGGCCTGTGCCAGCACCTTGAGGTTGGCTGTCAGTTCGGGCGCCAACGTGAACTGCACCAATCCGCCCGTGTAATCCACCTCCGCCGCCCGCGCACGGTCGGTCGGCAACTCCAAAGGCTCCAGTGCGGACAATCGCGCCTGCCACTGGGCCAACGATTTGCGATATGCCTCGCCCGCCATCACCTCGCGCTGCCACAGGGCATAGTCCGCGTACTGCAGCGGCAGCGGCGGCAGGGCCACCGACTCGCCCCGCAGGGCACGGCCATAAAACTCACTCAGCTCCTTGCGCATGATCCCCCGCGACCAGCCATCCGAGATGATGTGATGCTCCGCCAGCAACAGGGCATGATCATCGGGATCGAGGCGCCACACGATAAGGCGCAGCAAGGGTGGACTCGCCAGATCAAATGGCTCTTCAAAGGCCTGCGTCAGCGCTGCACCAATGTGCGCCTCCCGCTCCTCAGTCGGCATTGTCGTGAGATCGACCACACGCGGCGCGACATCGAGCGTTTCCACGATGCGCTGGAGAGGCTCGCCGCCCTCCTCCACGAAGCCTGTCCTCAGCGATTCATGACGCGCGACGAGCGCCTGCAGGGCCGCCGTCAGCGCCGGCAGCGACAGTGCTCCCTTCAACCTCCACGCCTGCCCGATGTGGTACTGCGAGGTCCCCGGTAGCCATCGCTCCAGAAACCAGGTGCGTGCTTGTGCTGATGAGGCGGGGAAGGATTCCATCAGGATGTCGTCCCTCTTCCCGGTCTGGCGGGGATGTGGGTCACAGTCGGTGCGGTGCCAGCACCTTCGATGCGATCTGCCAGCTCGGCCGGCGTCGGATGCCGGAAGATCTCCGCAGGCAACAGATCCGCACCCGTTTTTTCTTGCAGGCGCGAGGCCACCCGCATGGCGAGCAACGAGTCGCCGCCCAGACGGAAGAAGTTGTCGTGCCGACCCGGACAAGGGATCCCAAGCAATTCTGCCCAGATCTCAGCGATGGTCGTTTCGAAGCCCGGCCGTGGGCTCACCGGGGGGGCGGTCCGCATTGAATCCAGTGCCGATGACAGTGTCAGGCGTTGAACCTTGCCACTGGGACCTTTCGGGATCTCGTCGGTAATCAGGATCTCGCTCGGCACCTTGAAATCCGCCAGGCGACCGAACAGGTATTCGCGCAGTGCCGCACCATTCACCTGCTGCCCCGGACGCAAGGTAACCACTGCGGCAAGGTCCTCGCCCAAGGTGGCGTGGGGTACGGCAAAGGCCGCGGCCTGTGCCACTGCCGGATGCGACAGCAAGGCCTCATCGATTTCCCGCGGCGCGATCTTCTCACCTCCGCGGTTGATCATTTCCTTCAAACGTCCCGTGAGGAAAAGGTATCCGTCATCATCAAAATACCCTTCATCCCCGGTTCGGAACCAGCCGCCAAAAAAAGCCTCGCGATTGGCTTCCGGCCGGTCATGGTAAGCCGTGAAGACATTGGCGCCCCGGATGGCGACTTCACCTCTTGCGTTTGTCGGCAGCGCATTGCCTGCCGCATCGAGAATACAGATCTCGGGGCCCGCGGCTCGTCCCACCGATCCCGGCTTGCGCATTCCCGGGGGCAAGGGATTGCTCGCCATCTGGTGTGCGGCTTCCGTCATTCCATAGGACTCGACGACCGGGCAGCCAAAGACCTGCTCCAGCTGTGCAAGCACGCTGGGAGCCAGCGCGGACGACGATGAGCGGATAAAGCGAAGTCCGGTGAAGCTCTGGAAGGTGGTGGCGGCTGCGCCCTGCAAGATCGCCTGGTGCATGGTTGGCACCGCAGAGTACCAGGAGGGACCGAGCGCTTTCAGCCAGGTGAAACAATCCGGGACGGCGAGCCCGGGCGTACAGATCACACTGCCTCCCGCGCCCAGTGGGGCCAGCAGGCTCGCGACCAGACCATGAATATGGAACAGCGGCATCACGGCGAGCCCACGGTCATGTGTGGTGAGTGCCAGGGTGTCGGCGATGTGCTGCATGCTGGCCAGCAGATTGGCATGGCTCAGCGGGACCTGCTTGGGCCTGGCGGTGGTGCCGGAGGTATGCAGCACCAGCGCGATGTCATCACCTGATCTTTCGGCAAGCGCCAGCATTGAGGATCCGGAGCCCACCACCGGGCAGGTGATCACGGGCAAGTCGAGCTCGCCCGCGAGCGCATGTATCCGCTCCTCCGTCCCGGCCGTCACCACCAGTGCACGGACGGCGAGGTCCCGGCAGTGTTCTGCCAGTTCGGTGTTCGTCAATGCGGGGTTGAGCGGCGCACAGCTGGCCCAGGTCATCGTTCCCAGCACCGCCATTGCGAGCTCTGGACCCTGCGGCGCTATCACCGCGACGCGGGTGTTGGCCTGAATGTCGGCATCGCGCAAAGCCGCCCCGAGATCCGCCATGCGTGTGACCAGAGTGCCGTAATCGGCTGCAGCACCATGGACGTCGAGCAACGCCACGGCAATGGGCTGGCTGGCAGCCAGCCGGGAGAAAACGTCTCCGAGGCAATGAATAGATGGGTCGGGAAGGGACATGAGCGCAGGGTTCCGGGGGGACTCACGCGAGTCAGCGGCCGCTGGCAGCCTGATCTTGAGTCGCGCCGCGGATTTGCTTGCCCCCGTTCACGGAATCCCGGCCCCGTCAGGGCAGGCTCTCCGGCCCTGACGGGGTGGGAAGAGAGACGAATCAGCTGTTCAGAATCAGCTCATTGTCGATGACGCCGTCGTTGTCCTTCACGAAGCCCTTCCACAGCTTCATGTATTCGATGAAGGTGTCGCTGAGGCCCTCTGCCCGCAGGTGCTCGGGTGACACTGGCGTCTCCAGCGGCATGAACTTCTCATTGGCCTGAAGAAGCTTGGGATAGTCGTGATGGACGATCGCGGCGCGACCAAGCATCACCCAGTCCACGCCGGCGTCCATCGCACGCTGGCACTCGGCCGGCGTCTTCAGCTTGCCGGCCACACCCAGCCGGCAACCCTTACGGTCCAGCTCCGTGAAGTGGGACAGCAGGGTCTTGCCCTGGCTCACGCCGTCTTCCGGCATCTTGAAGACATCCCACATGGACATGTCCAGGAACTCGATCAGATCCTCGCGCATGAGTTGATCTGCCACCTGCACCACCTCGGGCAGCTTCATGCCGAAGCGCTCCGGCGACAGACGGACACCCACCATGAAATTGCTCCCGCAGCCTTTGCGGATCCCCTCGAGGATATCGAAGATGAGGCGCTGGCGGTTGGCGAGCGACCCACCAAACTTGTCCGTGCGCTGGTTGATCTCCGGCGACAGGAACTGCGCAAGAATGTAACCGTGGGCACCGTGCAGCTCCACGCCATCGAATCCCGCCTGCTCCGCGCGCTGTGCACCGCGGATGAAGGCTTCGATCATCGCTTCCACTTCGGCGGTGGTCATGGCGCGTGCGCCCCACTTCTCGTTGTCCGAGGCGGAAAGCGGCTGCATGCCGATGAGCTCCTTTGGAGCGCGCATCCCCCCGTGGTAGAGCTGCACGATGGAGACGCTGTCGTTGGCCTTGATGGCCTTGGCGAGACGGGTGAGACCGGGCAGGTGGTCATCGGAAAAGATCCCCATCTGGCCCGGGAAGCCCTTGCCCTCAGCCTGCACATGGGCTGCACAGGTCATCGTGAGTCCGAACCCACCCTCGGCCCGCTTCGTGAGCCATTTGAATTCTTCGTCGGAGCAGACGCCATCTTCATGGCTCTGCTGGTTGGTGAGTGGCGCCAGCATGAAGCGATTCTTCATGGCGGGACCGCGATTGAAGGTCAGAGGCGAAAACAACGAAGTCATGGACACACTCTCATTTTCTTGCAGGAAGTTGTAGGACCGGACTGACCCCTTCGGCCGCCCGAAGCGCGCAATCATACTGCGCATGGGGCTCACCGGGGCAGACCCATGGGTGCTTGCGAGCCAGCTTCCCGCTGACGTGGATCAGGCGCAGCCTGCTATCGGACGCGAGAGGGAAATGGCAGGCGCACGGAATAGGCGAGCATGAGGGCAATTGCAGCGCTAGCGCTGAGACCGATGGTGCAGGCCAGCCAGAGTCCGATGGTGTAGGACTGTCCCGCAAGCCAAGCCACCATGAAGAGCGCGGGCCAGCTGGCTGGGGTCAGTGTGAGCAGCAGCCAACACAGCGACCACGGTGCATCACGGCGAGCCGAGACCTGACCTGCGATGATCAGGCAGAGGCTGATCAGTCCGAATGACGGCCAGAACAAGGTCAGGCCGATCCCGTCGATGTCCGTATCCGGCCAGTACCCACCCAGGACCAATGCTCCCACCGCATTCACCACCGCCAGGGCAGTAGTCGCCGCGCGCGGTTTCCCGCCCGCCTGCACGCGCGGCAGGTCGACCGGCAGTCGCACAAGCAGCAAGAGTGCGGAAAGGCCCCAGAGCAGCCCCTGCAGCGGAAAGCGTTCCCCCGGCGCCCGCCACCCCCTCAGCAGGTCGACGCCCAGTGGTGCGAGCACCCCCTCATGCACCAGCACCGCACCCGCTGCCCCAGAGGCCGCCACGACCCAGCGGGCGCGAATGGCGCTCCGCGGCCGTGCGGGCAGGTCGTGCGTCCCGACGAAATGCATCCACAGCATCATCAGCAGCACTGTCGCCAGCCCCAGGAACGGGGTTACGCCCTGATTGACGGTGCGCATGTCCCACGCCAGCAGCGCGCCGAACGCAGCCCATTCCACGCGCAGGAGCGGTGCGGTAAGCAATGTGGACATCATCAGGGCCATGAACCCCATGTGTGAACGAAAATCCCGCCGGCGCAATGACCACAGCGCCAGGGAGAGATAAGCCAGTGCGGCAAGGCTTAGCGCCCACAGGGCAAGACCGAACGACGGACTCGCATAGATCTCCGCCAGCGGCGTGGTATTGAGATAGGTGAGTGCGCCAATCATGGAGGCCGTCACGGCAAGAATGACCAGCAGTCCCGCCGCCCGATGCAACGCAGGGTGACGGCGACGCAGGGCAGGGATGAACTGCGAAACACCAAGAGTGAGGGCCAGTCCGCCGAGCGCGGTATGGGAGCTCATGGCAGTGAGCGCACGCTGATAGACCGGGTACATCTCGTGCGCAGAGCCAGGACCGACACTGTAGTCCGCCCCCGTCAGCAAGGACTGCAGCGCCGCCCAGAGACCGGCATCACCACTGCGCAGCGCGAAGGGAAAATGCATGGCCATCAAGCCGAAGGCGACGCATATGAGCGCAGCGGTGACCCACGCGAGCATTCGCCAGATGCGCTGGGGAGAGACGTGAGATTCAGGAACTGGATACATAGCCATTTCGCCTCACGCCTGCGACTGAGCTTGCATGCTACTCCGCGCCGCGCCTATGGGACCAGCGGAGCGGGCGGAGTGGTCTGGCAAGCGGGTGTTGTCCGGCATTGGCCTCATGGGGATGCCTGGAGCTTCTCCAGGCTCGATTCGACTGCGCCAAGCAACTCGTCCGCGTGCTCGATGCCGCACACGAGAGGCGGCCGGATTTTCAGCACGTTGTCGTGTTCCCCAATGCGGCCGGTGAGGCAACCGGCATCCTTCAACAGGTTGACCAGACGGAGGGCTTCGTCCGGGGCCGGTGCCCTGGTCTGTCGATCGCGGACCATCTCGACGCCAATCCAGAGCCCGGCGCCGCGTATGTCACCGATGAGCTCAAAGCGTTTTGCCAGCCGCGCGAAGCCTGCCCGGATGTAATCCCCGACCCGACGCGCGTTGTCCATGAGCCCGCGATCTTCAATCTCATCGAGCACGGCACCGGCGGCTGCCACCGCGACCTGTGCGCCGGCAAACGTATTGAAATAGAACACCTTCGCTCTGTACGCGTCCAGGATATCGGCGCGGCTGACGAGCGCCGCGACAGGGTAGCCATTGCCCATCGGCTTGCCCATCGTGACGATGTCGGGAGTGAAGCCCATCAGCTGGTGTCCCCACATCTTGCCGGTACGGCCGAATCCGGCCTGGACTTCGTCCGAGATCACAAAGCCCCCTGCCCTGCGCACGAGCGCACTCGCTGCTGCTAGCAGCCCCGGGGGAATGGCGGGCAGGCCCTCGTTTGCAAATACCGAACAGAAGATGAAGCCTGCAAAGCCGATTCCCGCTTCGTCGAAGCTGTCTATCGCTGCCTGCATTTCATTGAGATAAGCCTGGTTCAAGACTTCCCCGCTCAGTCCACGCAAGGGGCGATACATCTCCGGGTAAGTGATCGTGCGCACTTCGGCGAAGTGCTGGGGCGCATGATGGAAGAGCGGCGATATCTCGTCGACCGCGGCCGTGTTGCCGTGGTACGCAAAGTTCGTGCAGATGATGCCGCGACCGGGCGCCAGCAACCGCGCGATGCGCAAGGCCTGATCGTTCGCTTCCGAACCGCTGCAGGTGAACATCACCTGATCGAACTTCGTGTCAAAGCTGCCGAGAAGCCGCTCGGCATAGTTGACCACGATATCGCTTACATAGCGGCTGTGGACGTTCAGCGTGGAAGCCTGTCGTGCGATCGCGTCAACGACGCGCTGGTTGCAGTGCCCGACGCACGGAATGTTGTTGTAACAGTCGAGGTAGCGGCGGCCGTCGTCACCGTAGAGATAAACCCCGTCCCCACGGACCAGCGTCAAGGGTTCGGCGTAGAAGAGCGGAGAGCTACCGAGCGCACGCAGTCGTCGCGCCAGGATGTTCGGGTCAGGCATATCGCAGTTTCCTTGGTGACGCCGTGCGTATCCGTCCGTCAACGCGTGATGCGCGACAGGTATTTCTCGGCAAGGGTCACGGTGTCGACTGTGTACTGATCTCCCATCCATTTTGCGAGTTCGGTATCCGCATGTGATCCGGCCCAGCCCATGATGATGAGGCGACGCAACATCATGAACGTCGGGATAGCAGCGAGCTCTTCGGCGGACAGGCTGCCGACGGACAGGTAACCGTCGATCCAGGCCGCGACGATATCGTCGACGTCTGGATGGGTCTCGAGAAACGTGACCGATGAGGCAAGGTCGTAGAGGAACCAGCCGAATCCGCTATCGTCGAAGTCGATCACTTTCGTGCGCCCGTTGTCGACGAGCAGGTTGGCGAGCCGCAGGTCCGAGTGGACCAAGCCGAAGCGCGACGGGTCTTTTCCGAAAGCATCGAGCCGCTGCTTCATCGCCGCGTCGGCGCGTTCGAGGATCTCGATGCCCCCCTTGCCTGCCGCGAAGCCGGCGCGCCAATGGCCCCAATTCGGTCGCGCGCCGAGAGAGCCCTCGTAATCCCAAATATGACGCTCAAACCAGGATGGCCGCTGCCATTGTCTTGCATGCTGATGCATGCGCGCCGAGATGGCCCCGAGTTGCGGATAGGCCGCGATCAGGTCCTCCGGTTTCGGCTCGTCACCGGGAATGAATTCGAACAGTACGACCATGCGGACATCGTCAGAGTCAGGCGCGGCCACGAGTTGAATGTACTCGTCGTCCAGCCCAGGGATGGCCTGCGGCGTCTCCAAGCCCATGTCGGCTTGCAGCGCCTGCATCCACGCCAACTCGGAGCGGACACCGTCCATTGTGTGATAGCCGGTGCGGTGCACACGGAGAGCCTTGTTTCCACGATCGGTGCCCACCAGAAATATCCCATTCTCTGACAGGCTGATCATTCTTATTGGGGCTGCCGGCGGAATGCCCCATCGCGGCAACGCCGCGCGCGCGACCTCCAGAAGATGACTTTCTTTTTCCTGATGGAGCATTTGCGCACCTTGACTGGCCGACCACGTAAGGTCGAGCAGAGAGTTGGTGGATTGTTACAGATCCGAGTTGTCCCCACGACCGTCTCCATCGGGAATCGGCTTCACCGCGAAGGCATGGTGCTGGACGACATACTCCCCATGGGATTATAGACAGGGAAAACCCTCTGTTCGTGGGTTTGCAGCAGGGAGTCTCGCCTGGTCGGCACCCACCTCCGCAGCCGGCAGGCCTGATGGCCTTTTCTCAGGCCCAGGGTCAAGGTGGACTCTGTCGATCAATCCTGAGAATGCGTACGATTGACGGACTCTCGTCACTTGATGGCAGCTGGCTGCGGGTGCGGAGAGACCACAATTTGGAGAAGACCATGGCCAGATTCGACAAGCGGGGTAACCCTATTTCATTTGGCGGACAGCAAGCGATCGATGCGCTCGATCATGCGATCGATCTGCTGCATGCCTACCAGGCCGATCCTCTGGCCGAGGTCGACAGAATCATCACGGATTATCCCGATTTCGCCATGGCGCATGCCTTTCGCGCCGGCGCTCTGGCCACCGCAACCGACAAGGCCTTCGAGCCTGAGTTCATCAAGAGCGTGGAGGCGGCCGAAGCGCTGGCGGCACGAGCCAACGACCGCGAGCGAACACACATTGCCGCGGCGCGCGCTTGGCTTGACGGCGACTGGGAACGGGCGACCGAACTGTGGGGTCGCGCGTCGATTGCCCATCCGCGCGATCTTCTGGCGCTCCAGTATGCGCATCTCGGCGACTTTTACCTCGGCCACTCACACCTGTTGCGTGATCGAGTTGCCCGTGTGCTGCCACACTGGAATCGCAACATGTCGGGCTACGGCTTTATCCAAGGGATGTATGCGTTCGGACTCGAGGAAAGCGGCGATTACGCGCGGGCCGAGGCACACGGTCGAGAAGCGGTCGCCATGAACCAGCAGGACGGATGGGCCGTGCATGCCGTCACGCATGTCATGGAGATGCAAGGTCGGGCCGCGGAGGGGGCGGAGTTCCTCGAGGCTGGCGTCGATGGTTGGGCACCGAACAGCATGTTTGCTTACCACTTGTGGTGGCACAAGGCGCTGTTCCACCTGGAATTGGATGACCCGTCCGCTGCGCTGAATCTGTTCGACGAACGCATCTCTGCCGGTGGTTTCGGTCAAGCGCTGGAACTCCTCGACGGCTCGGCGTTGTTGTGGAGGCTTTGGCTGCTCGGCCACGACGTGGGTGACCGATGGAGCCTACTCACCGAGAAATGGGAGACACGCATTGAGGACGGTTACTACGCCTTCAATGACGTGAATGCGATGATGGCGTTTGTGGGTGCCGGTGACAGCGCGGCGCAGAAAAGGCAGATCGCAGTCGTGCGGCGGGCGGGTACGGGGACCGGAACGAATGCGATGATGAGCCGCGAGATCGGCGTACCTGCCTGCGAAGGTTTCGCCGCGTTCGGTCGTGGCGACTATCTGCAAGCGATTGAGCTTCTATCGCCGCTGCGTGCCAAGGCGAACCGCTTTGGTGGGAGTCACGCCCAGCGCGATATGCTTTCGTGGACGCTGACCGAAGCCGCCATGCGCCTTGGCGAGCGAGCGCTTGCAGAAGCATTCGTGTCCGAAAGAGCATCGTGGAAACCCGAAAGTCCGATCAATCGTTCCTGGGCGATGCGCGCAGGCACACTGGAAGCGGCGCAACCGGCCTAGGGCCACGCGCAATCAATTCTCGACTGCACCAGTCAGTGCGGTCTGGAAAGAAGCTTTCAGAGCCCTCCTCGAACCAGTTGTGACGCGCAGAGGGCCCTTGCGCCAGCGGCAGGTTGCCCCGGGATACGGCCCACCCGGGAGTTGGCTTCCGGGAACGGCGTTGCATGAAGGGCTGATGGTGCCGGATGAGGGATTCGAACCCCCGACCTTCGGTTTACAAAACCGCTGCACTACCACTGTGCTAATCCGGCGTCGGCGGGCGGCAAAAGTAGCCGAGCCCCGCCGTTTTTTCAAAGTGTTTCGCCCCGCCCGGGATGCGGCTCCCCATCTGGGGAGATCAGCTTCAGGGACGGCGTGCCCTCGGGCAAGGGTTGGAGGTGCGGCGGTAGCTGCCTCAGGCCGGCCTGACGGCGCTCGGCATGCCAGGCATAGAGCGCGACATTGCCGAGCACGAGCAAGATGGCGAGCCAGCGCAGCCATCGGTGACGTGAACGGCTCATGCGGCGTCCGCGGCAATCACGATGCCTTGATGCACAAGATCCGGCAGCCATTCGAGATCGAAGGCACAAGCTTCCCTGACCAGCGCGGCCTCTCCGCCGGTCACGATCCAGCGCGGCGCGACGCCCAGTTCGCGCATCCAGCGCTCGGCCACCCGCTGTAGCAGTCCGCCAATCGCTTCCCGGCAGCCAAGAGAAATCCCCTGCCGGGTGTTGGTGGCGAAATGCGCGACAGGCTCGAGACGATCGATGTCGAGCTGCGCCGTGCCTTGGGTGAGGCTACGCGCCATGAGTGACAGGCCTGGTGCAATGAGTCCGCCGCGATGGTCTCCCTTGGCGGTGACGACATCGACTGTGAGTGCAGTTCCCGCATCCACCACGCAGACGGGCGCCCGTGTCTCCACCCAGGCGGCCAGCGCGGCGAGCCAGCGATCAACGCCCAGGCGTGAGGGATCGTCGTAGTGGGTAGTCATACCCGCGCACTCACGTTGCACGCGCATGAAGCGCGGCGTGAGGCCCCAGCGTGCCTCGCAAAATAAGGTGAGCGCGTCCGCCGCGGCGTCACCGCCCACGTTGGCCACCAGAATTTCATCCGGCGTGATGGCTTGCTCCAGGGTGCGGGCGAGAATCGGCTCCAACGCCTCATTACGCCAGGCACAGGCTTCCAGCGGGCGCAAATGTCCGGCGTCTTCCAACGCGGCCTTGATTCGCGTGTTGCCGATATCGACGACTATCCTCATGGCGCCAGGACCCGGACGTGTCCTGAAAGAAAGGCCTCGGTGCGATCCTCCTGCTCGATGAGCAGCATGCCGGTCGGGTCCACACCGCGCGCCATGCCAACCACCGCACGGCCCGGCAATTCCAGCTGCACGCGCCGACCCGCCAGGCCATCGTAGTGGGCCCAGGCAGCAGCGAGCGGGGCAAAACCTGCGCGCGAAAAATCAGCCAAGCGTTGAGTCAGCGCCTCGAGCAGCCGCGCGGCGATCCGGTTCCTCGCCGGCGCCCTGCCCAGGGCTTCGTGCAGGTCGACCACCGGCTGCGAAATGCCAGCACGAACCCGGGCGGGGATGTGCACGTTCAAGCCGATACCGATGACCACGGTGCTCGGCCCCCCGTGCTCTGCGCGCATCTCGATGAGAATGCCGGCGAGCTTGCGCCCGTCGTAAAGGACGTCATTTGGCCACTTGAGGCGCACTTCCGCGAGGCCCAGATCATCCACCGCCCTCGCGACCGCAATGCCAACCGCAAGACCCAATGCACTCATCGTGGCGGGGGGGGCATCGAAGCGCCACCCCAAGGAAACGCACAGTCCACTGCCGGGCGGAGCCACCCAGACATCCCCGCGTCTCCCCCTGCCCGCGCTCTGGTATTCCGCAAAGAGGGCGTGTCCGTGCACTGTTCCCGCGGTTGCCTGCTGCAGCAGACGCTCATTGGTCGAATCCGTGACCTGCAGACAAGTGAGCATGGGGATTGCGGCGTTCGCGGCGGGCGAAAGCTCACCGCGTATGGTGGTTTCGTCGAGAAACTCGAAGCCCTGCGCCAGCCTGTAGCCTTTGCCAGGCACGGCGAGTATCTCCAGCCCCAGGGCCTGCAGGCGTTGCACGCGCGCCCAGATGGCTGCGCGGGACACCCCGGCGGCGCGCGCCAGATCCGCACCAGAGTGTGCGCGTCCATCGGCCAACGCCATCAACAGTTCGAAAGTCTTGTCGCTCATGAGACCGGATGCGCGCTTACAGTCCGCCCGCTCGGGGGTGATGGTCGTAGCGCGTTGCCCTCACGCGGAATCGGAGCCCGGGGGCTGCAGGCGTTGTGTTTTCTGCAAATCGGGATCCACCGCAGCCTTGCCTGCGGCAGGCACCGGAACCTCGAAAGTCAGATCCTTGCCCAGTTCCGCCGCCGCACTGCGCTCAGAAAGCAGGGCTGCGGCTCTGCCATCGTCCAGGGTGCGATCATCCCGGCCCGCCACGGCCCGCGGCTCTATGTTCACATCGTCCCCGTCGGGATTGGAGAAGAAAGCTTCACGATCCGCTTCCAACGCCGCCAGATCCTCTGCCGAGAGACCCGCCGCCAGCAGGGCATCGCGTTCCGAGACCAGGGTCTGGTCACCGGAGAATGGCGCCGCCTGCGGAGACTCCTGGCCTTCGGTCGCAAACTCGAATTCGAACTTGTGAAAGCGGATGCGATCCCCGGGACGCAGTTGCCGCTCGCCGAGCACACGCTCATCGTTGACGAAAGTCCCGTTCACGCTGCCGAGATCCACCAGCCACCAAACCCCATCCTTCTGTTTGAGAATGGCGTGGCGCCGGCCAACCGTGGCCTTGTTGATCACGAAGTAATCGACATGTTCGGTGTCGACGCCCATGGTGCGACCGACCACCATCTGACGTCCGCTCAAGGCCCGACTCGGGGTGTCAGTAATGCCATGCACATCCACAAGCACGGCGCCTCCCCGGGGGGTGCTTACCGTGGCGGATTTGTCGGCCGGCGCCGAACCGGAGCGCAGGCGCCACCACACGAAGACCGCCATCAGCAAGAGTAGTACGCCGCCGCCCCAGGCCAGTACCGGTTGCCTTGCAAGCAGTCCCGTCTTCTTGTCCGCAGTCATGACGGGTGCATCTGCCGGAGCGCTTTGCAGTTCGCGGTAGAGATCTTCCACCGGCACGCCACTCTCACGCGACATCTCCTCCAGGGCACCCCGCTCTTCGGGGCTCAAGACCAGCGTCTCTGTTGCGTCCTTCCTGTCGGTCGCGGATTTGGCACCCGCCTCGGCGGCTAGTGATTCGGGCGTGGCGGAAAGAAACTCTTCCAGCATCTCCGCCTCACCGACTGCCTCGGGTGCCGACGATTCGGGAGAGGCTCCATCCTCGGGAGTCTCCTCGAACAAGGCTTCTGCGTCTCCGGTGTCCTCGGCCGGATCGGCGGGGATTTCGTCAGATTCAGGCGCCTCCGACCCGGTCTCGACGCCGGCCATCAGTTCCTCCAGCGCCACGCCGGTCTCCTTGGCGAGAGCTTCCAGTGCCGCCTTCTCCTCGGGGCTCAAGTTCGCGGCCTTTTGCGCCGCGGCAGCTGCGATATCCGCATCCACCAAGGGCGTCTCACGGGTGAGCAAATCGCGCAGCCCCGCATAGGCCGCTTCGAGATCCTCCGGATTCACCGCGCGCACCACCTCGCCCCGGGTGCGCTCGGCCAGCGCATCGAGCATCACGAGATCGGCGCCGGCTGTGAAGGCCAGCGACAGAAGACGGATTTTCCCGGCCCTGGCCTCCAGGGTGAGGGTGTCGCGCAGCCAGTCCGCACGCTCGCGATCCAGCGTTGCACTGCCGGTGTCCACGATGCCGTCGGATGCGAATACGATGCTGCGCGCCACCTGCGGCCTGCCGCGCAGCGACAGTTCGAGGATGGCGCGCTCGATGGCCGCCGGGCTGTCGGTAAACTGTCCGCGGAGATCCATGCTGCGGAGACTGGCGCGAAGCGCCTCCTTGTGGGCTGCAGTGGCGGGCGCCAGCGGGTTGGTCAGTCGTACCGTCTGGTCAAAGAGTATGAGGCCGACATTGAATTCTTCCGGCAATGCGTCGAGAAAGTCCGCCGCCTTCTCCCGGGAAAGGAAGCTCGGATCGAGCTTGCGCATGCTGCCCGAGTTGTCGAGCACCAGAATCAGATCCTGAGGAACGCCCCAGGCGGTCACACCCCACAAGGCTGCGAGGAGCAGGATGGCGGCACGACTGAAAAGATGACCCATGTGGGAAACTCCGGAAGAGGCCCCCTTAGTCTAACCAAAGTCGAGCCCTGATTTGCTTTTGCACCCCAAGCCTGCGCCCAGTCAAAGTAAGGACTTCCACCGGACACAGCGATGGTCCCGCCAGGGTCTTGTGCCGGTGCTGGCAGCCACCTTCCTCACGCTCACAGGTTGTGCCGCGCCCAATTACTACGCACAAGCCGTACATGGGCAACTCTCGCTGATGCTGGCGCGCCGGCCCCTCAATGAGGTGCTGGCCGCACCGGAGACACCGGCGG
>Ga0315906_10005721_pt1 | contig 15547 bp, 13 predicted proteins | sample LakEriMetagenome_4_FD_203526 | JGI IMG/M metagenome (GOLD analysis project Ga0315906, IMG submission 203526) | Freshwater fungal communities from buoy surface, Lake Erie, Ohio, United States - Buoy 2 MA122 | ecosystem: Environmental > Aquatic > Freshwater > Lake > Lake biofilm | place: USA...
TGCCGAACCGGGGGCTGGCGCGAGGACCCGGCTGACAAGGAAGAGCTGCCGAACCGGGGGCTGGCGCGAGGACCCGGCTGACGAGCCGAAATGACCCGGCTGAATACGGCAAAATGGCTCGCGAGAGAGTAGACTGGCGGCAAACTTCCTGGTCCACTTCTCGGAGGATGCGATGCATCGAATTTCCCCAATGTCTTTCGCCGTTCTATTTGCGGCTTCACTCGTCGCCCTCGCCTTCATGGCATTCAATCCTACGGCCGGCGCGCAGGAAAAGCCCGATGAGGATTTTGCTTTTCAGGGCGAGTACGCCGGGCAATTGGGGTCAGGGACCGACAAACAGAAATTCGGCTTGCAAATTATTGCCATTGGCAAAGGTCAATTCCGAGCTGTCGGCTACAACGGCGGCCTCCCCGGTGAGGGCTGGGATGGAGAAGCTCCCAATCGGATTGAGGAACTCGGCCAACGGAGCGGCGACTCGGTGAGCTTCAACAGCCAATATGGCAGCGGCACGATTCGTGACAGTGTGATGACCGTTTTCGATCCCCAGGGGACTCAGCTTGGCGAGCTGCAAAAGATCAATCGCCAGAGCCGCACCCTGGGCGAAAAACCTCCCGCAGGGGCGATCGTGCTGTTTGACGGCACAAGCGTCGATGCCTGGGAAGGCGGCAAGCTCAGCGACGACGCACTACTCCAGCAAGGTACGACCAGCAAGCAGAAGTTCGGCAGCCACAAACTGCACCTCGAGTTTCGCTTGCCTTACCAGCCCGAGGCGAGCGGACAGGGTCGGGGAAACAGCGGGCTGTATGTCCAAGGCCGCTATGAAGTTCAGATGCTCGACTCGTTCGGCCTCGAAGGTCGCGACAACGAATGCGGTGGCGTGTATTCGGTCAAAGCACCTGATTTGAACATGTGCTTTCCTCCCCTTAGTTGGCAGACCTACGACGTCGAGTTCACTGCCGCCAAATACGCTGACGGGAAACTGGTCTCGGCCCCGCGGATGACCGTTTTTCACAATGGAGTCAAGATTCATGACAACATTGAGCTGCCCGGCGACCGCAATACGACCGCTGCGCCTGTTGCAGCGGGACCAGAGCCGGGGCCGATCTACCTCCAGGACCACGGCAATCCCGTGCGGTACCGCAACATCTGGGTGGTGGAAACCGGGAAATAGGAAAGGGGACGGGGGTCAATTCATGAATTGACCCCCGTCCCCTTTAGTCCTTCAGGGGCTTGTAGACAAACGCCTTGTCGTCCAGTGGCTTGACCCAGACATTGCGGAAGCGGACCGGGGAGTTGTGGTCCTGGAGGAAAAGCGGACCGGTAGCAGTCGCCTTTTGCCTGAGATAAATCGCCTTGAGGTACTCGGTCGCTCCGTGGCGATAAGGATGAAAACTGGAGCGAGGCTCCTCGAAGGTCACACCGTTCTGGACCAGTTGGCCATTCAGCCAAGCAGTGATCGCGCCGGGCGTTTCGACTTTGTCTTCTGAATTTCGCCGCGGGGCGCGATAGCGAATATCGTAAACCTGCCATTGGCCCGGCGGCCGGGCCGCGTTGACCAGAGGTGGGGCAAATCCATACACGGACCCCATCTCCTGCTGGGTCAACTCCTTTGCCTCGTGCGAGTTGATAATTTGCAGTTCGAAGTTGCCATGGATGTAAATTCCACTGTTGCCTGCTCCCTTCTCCGGCAAAAGGAACTCAACGTGGATGTCGGCGTCTCGAAAGTGGAGGCGCGAGCAAAGGTGATTGATGTTGCCCGGTTTTTGAGTGGAAACCAGCGAGCCATCTTCAATTGGCCAGTCGGGGGCCTCGCCTGCCATGCTCACGAAAAGATGATCGGCTCCGCCCTTCTCATCGCCTCCGTCAAACAGCACGATCGCTCCTGCGGGGACTTTGGCCGGAAGCTGGGATTGATCGGGGCTAAAGACATCGGCTTCGCCTCGAGAAGAGGCCGGTTGAGTCGGCGCGGGGTCCTGTGCGATAAGTAATGCCGTCGAGCAACATGAAGCGAGGGACACGGTGAAGATCAGAAAGGCGCGCTGGAGGCAACCGGAATCTACGGGCTTCATGGGTTAGGATCGCTGTGATGAATCGCCAAAAAAGGGGAGAAGGTTTCTCGCGGTGGCACAGAGGCACGGAGAGTTACTCACGAGGCTGGGACGTTATCGAGTCGAGACGGGAGGGGAATCTGCCCGAGTTTGAAAAGCGTTCGGGCTCCATTCTACTGCAACTGAAATGGAGACAGGATAGACTGAACGGGAGTAAGAGAGGTTCAACCGCGACTGGAGGAGTCATGATTTTTTCGTCGAGCATTCGTGAATTGGCAAATTCCCGAGTCAACGCCCTATGGCCAGCTCTAGTCTGGGGCTTCTTTTTGAGCCTGCTTCCCCTGCGCGTTTCCGCTTGGCAGTCGGGGCTGGAACCCGACACGGGGCGAGTGGTGATTCACGCGGGCCGGTTGATTGATGGAGTTGCTGACGCGCCGCGGACTAACGTGACGATTCGGATTGCGGATGAGCGAATTGTTGGTGTCGAAGACGGCTTTCAGCAGCCCGCCGTTGGCGAACGGCTTGTGGACCTGCGGCGCTCAACCGTGATGCCGGGCTGGATCGACATGCATACGCATTTGTCGAGCGAGTACAGTCCGCAGTCCTACGCGGAAAAGGCCTTTGTCGCGGGACCTGAGATGGCGCTGCGCGGCGTCCAATACGCGCGGCGGACTCTCCGCGCGGGATTTACGACGGTCCGCGAACTGGGCGACTCCGAGGGAGTCTCGGTTGCGCTGCGGAACGCGATTCGCAAAGGCTGGATTGAAGGGCCGCGGATTTTTGCGGCTGGCAAATCGATCGCAACTACCGGCGGACATGCCGATCCGACGAATGGGCTGGTCCCTCAATTCCGTGGCGATCCTGGACCGGAACAGGGCGTGATCAATGGACCTTATGAAGCAGCCAAAGCGGTACGGCAGCGTTACAAGGAAGGGAGCGATCTCATCAAGATTACTGCGACCGGCGGCGTGCTCAGTCTCGCAGTCAACGGACAGAATCCACAGTTCACGGACATGGAACTCGAGGCGATCGTTGTCACGGCCAAGGATTACGGGATGCGGGTGGCCGTACACGCCCACGGCGCCGAGGGGATGAAGCGAGCGATCCGCGCCGGGGTTGATTCAATCGAACACGGCACCTTTATGGATGACGAGGTGATCGAGCTGATGAAGCAGCGGGGAACCTGGTACGTGCCGACTGTGAGCGCCGGCAAGTTCGTTGGGGAGAAGGCCAAGCTGGATGATTACTTTCCAGCGATCGTCCGGCCCAAAGCTGCTGCGGTCGGTCCGCAAATCGATGCGACCTTTGCCAAGGCCTGGAAAGCCGGAGTAAAGATTGCGTTTGGCACGGACTCGGGCGTTTCACCCCACGGCGAGAACGCCAAAGAGTTTGGTTATATGGTGGCCAACGGCATGCCGCCGATGGAAGCGATCAAAGCAGCGACGATTCATGCCGCCACGCTGCTGGGAGCGGAGAAAGATCTCGGTACCGTTGAAGCTGGCAAGTATGCGGACCTCGTCGCCGTCACCGGAAATCCACTGGAGGATATCCGGCTGACGGAAAAGGTTGGATTTGTGATGAAGGGTGGAGTCGTCTATCGCTTGGAACCACCCCAACCTTAAGCATCCGCCATCGACAAACCTCAGGAAGGCTGCTTATGCCCGTTTATCACGTCGCCCGAACGATTGAGATTAAAGCGCCGCCAGACCAGGTTTTTGAGGTGCTGGCTGATTATGGCAGCTGGACCAGCTGGTCGCCTTGGCTACTTGCCGATCCCGATGCCAAGATTTCCGTCAGCACACCTGCAAATCAAACCGGTTCGACCTATGCATGGGAAGGCTTGGTCACGGGGCAAGGAGAATTGCGTCACCGCAAACTTATCCCGGGTCAGTTGGTCGACGATGAACTCCACTTCATCAAGCCTTTCAAAACGACCTGTGCGACGTCCTTTGAACTTCAGCCGACCGTCGCAGGAACGCGCTTGACATGGAATATGCAGGGAAGCATGCCCTGGTTCCTGTTTTGGATGGTCCCAGCGGTGAAGACGTTTGTCGGAATGGATTACCAGCGCGGGTTGAACATGCTCAAGGACTGGATCGAGACCGGTTCGATACCATCGCGAGTCGAAGTCCGGGGTAACCAGCCGATCGGCCCACTCCGCGTGGCTGGGATCGCCGACTCAACCCCCGTCCACACGGTGGGCAACAAGATGGAACAGACATTCGCCGAGGCCCGGGCTGAATTTGCCAAAGCTGGCCTCCAGCCGGGGACTCCGGTTTCCGTCTACACGCGCTTCCGAGTCAAACAGGGCATGTTTGATTATCTCAGCGGTTTCGAACTTACCTCAGGCCAGCAATTGCCGGCCGGCACCCGCTTGCGATTGTGGGAGCTCCCCTCAGGGCAAGCCTTTCAGGTCCGCCATATCGGCAGTTATTCCCACTTGGGAAACGCCTGGAGCGCTGCCAACCAGATCGTCCGCCACAAGAAGTTGAAACAAAAAAGCTGCGGAACCTTCGAAATCTACCGGAACGGGCCGAGTGAAGTCCCTGAGCCGGAACTGGTGACCGACATTTATTTGCCGCTGAAATGACGTTTCGCTTGGGTCCACCCCCTCGGCAGTGACAATTGCCGTGAAAATGCGGTCTCTCCCCTGAAGTCAACCGCTGCCTGTACCGGAGAAGTCGTGATCATGCCCGCATTTCACCAGCATCAATTCGCCACCGTTGAAGAGTACCTGCATCACCGGGCTCCCTATCTGCTGGTGGACCGGATTGCTTCCTGTTCCCCCACTGAGGTCGTGACCGAGCATCGCGTGGGTGAAGAGTTTTTTCTGCCGGGGCATTTCCCGGGCGCCCCCATCTTTCCGGGCGCCATGATGCAGGAACTCTCGACGCAGTCCGCTGGCGTGCTGATCGCCGCACACTTCAATCCGATGCCGGTCTACAACACGGCTGACCCGTTCTTCAACGAGTATGCCCTCGGTGTGCTCGTCCGGGTCAACGGCGCCCGTTACCGATCGTTTGCCCGTCCGGGTGACACGCTCATCTGCCGAATTGAACTTGTGGAACGGGTCGACCAGCTGTTTGACTTCCGGGGCAGTATTACAGTGAGCGGCAAGCAGATTATGCGAAATACGTTTCAGCTGACCAACATCAAGTCAGCCGAACTGATGGGGACCGAGCGATCGGCGGTCCGCTCGTAGGGCAATCGGGACCTTCTCGGCGATGTAACGGGCTGTTGGGTGCGGTTGATTTTCTTGTGGCAGATTTTCTTGTGGCAGGCAAGCCAACCCGGGCTGCGCCCCGCTCTTGGCGAGCGAGGATGCGTCAGGCAGTTTCCCTCCCTCTTGTGCCAAACGGTTGGGAGCCAGTTGACTAGCGATCAACTGCCCAGCATCTTCAGCTTTAACAGCCCCGTCCGCGCTACCTCTAGCGGGTCTTGTTCCCAGTAAGTCCGATTGAAGAGCTCCAGTGAAAGGATGCCGGTGAAGCCGTTGCTCTGGAGCGTGCTGAAAATCTGTCTCAGCGGTGCAATTCCATCACCTGGATAAACGCGATCGGCGTCTTGAATCTGGGCCCGCTCGGGTGTTGCTGGGTAATCATTAAAGTGAAAGACGGGGATTTTCGGCCCGGCCAGCAGCCCGAGATCGGCGAAGTTCGAACCCCCTTTAAAGAGATGGTAGACGTCGGGAAGTACGCAGGCGTCAGGATGATCGGCCGCGGCACAAACATGCAGCACTTCAGCCAGCCGCGAAAGGTTGGCCGAAAATCCCCAGACTTCGAGCATCGGAACAACACCCTGTTTCCGTCCGAGCTCCAGCAGGGCTCGATAGCGCTCGCCAGCACGGTCCAGATCGAGCTTTGGTCCCTGAGTTGCCCCGGCAGGAGGTGCGGCGATCCTTTTCCCGCCCAAGGCGGCAACAACTTCCATATCCCGGGCAGCTTGCTCCAGTCCTTTGGTGCGGGCTGCGTCATCGTCGACGATCCAGGAAGCAAATGCGATCGCGCTCTCAACTTTCAAACGGCTGTCTTCCAGCTGCTTTCGCAGATCGCTCAGCTTGCCCCCGGACGCAAGGAATCGCTCCACATCCCGCAGCCAGATTTCGATTCCGTCATAACCAGCCTTGGCAGCGATCCCGATCTGCTGCTCGATTGGAAGCTTCTCACCTTGAATGGTGCTGGTGTTCAGGCAATACCGCAAGGGTTGCTGATCGAGGCTGCTTTCCCTGCTGAGGGCCGGGGCGGTGGCTGCGCCCGCTGCGAGAACGGCCGCAGCACTGTAAAAGTCGCGCCGCGTGGGGCTGATACGACCTCCGCGAAAAGACTGCTCAGACTTGGGATGGTGGATGCTCATGGGATAGCAAAAGAAGACAGGGCGAACGGGAAACGGATGGAAGGCCACATTGTAGCTGAGTTCGAGAGCCACCTCGGCAGGGCTGCCTGATTCCCTCTGGAGGAGGAAGTTATACTGGTTGTCGCACGTCGCCGAGAAACCAGCAGCGGCTGTCTGCGAGGGGAGACGCCATGACCGGGTCGAATTCAGATAGCACTCTTTTTTCCGGTGGCTGTGTTTTGAGCCGGATCCTCCTGCTGTTTGCCGCGCTTTTTTTCGGGCTGGAAGTGTACGCAGTTCGGGCTGGATCCCGTTACCAGTGGGACTTCTTTTTTATCCTGCTGCTCTGGTTTGGTGTCTACGCGATTCGACCGGCGATTGATCTGCGGCCACTCCCGTTTGCCCTGTTTGGGATCTTTCTTGCGCTGCACTTTGCCGGAATGTTCGGCTGGTACCAGACCTCTCCCCTGGGCCTCGAATACGACTGCTGGGTGCACGGACTGTTCGGATTTGTGGCGATGCTGATCGTGCTCCAGGCTTACCATTTCCGAGGTCTCTATTCGCCTTGGATGATCAACCTTGCCGGACTGGTTTTGATTCTGGGCTTTTCAGCCTTTCATGAAATTTTTGAGTACGCCGGGGCGATGGTCCTGGGGCAGGGCGAGGGCGTCTTGTTTGTCGGCGCTGGCGATCTTGATGAGTGGGATACTCAAAAGGACATGCTCAATAATCTGCTCGGCGGACTGTTGGGCGTGGGTGTGTTTCGCCTACTCGGAATGGGTGGGGGCCGAAAGGAACCAGGCTCACGCGAGTTGGAGGCTTAAGGCCGGCACCAGAGCTACTTCTTTTCGGCTTTCAACTCGTCACCAGCCTCCAGTCGGGCAATCCGCAGATTCAGGAATGCAAACAGAATCGTCATCAGGGGACTGATCCAGCAGAAGAAGCAGTAAGGGGCGAAAGCCAGGACATTGACCCCAAGCACTGCCTGTTGAGTTGCCCCGCAGGTGTTCCAGGGAACGAGCACGCTGGTCACCGTTCCGGCATCTTCCAGCGTGCGGCTGAGGTTTTGTGGAGCCAGCCCCCGGTCTTGAAACGCTTGGCGGAACATTCGACCGGGGACTACGATCGCCAGGTACTGGTCCGAGGCGGTCACGTTGACGAAGACGCAGGTCCCGGCCGTGGTGGCGATCAACGAGCCCGTGGAGCGGGCAAGCGAGATCAACGGCCTGGTGATTGCCGCGAGCATTCCCGTTGCTTCCATCGCCCCGCCAAAGCACATGGCGCAGAGAATCAGCCAGATCGTGTTGAGCATTCCCTGCATCCCGCGCGAGACGAACAGGCTTTGGACCTTCTCGTCGTCAACCGGGATCTTCATCTCGCCACTGATCGCGTTGGTCAGCACGACGTAGGCTTTTTGAATGAATGACGAATCAGCGGTCAATACCTTGGCTGCTTCCGGGCCTTTCTCCGCTTCCGCCGCGACGATCACGCCTGCGACTTCGTTGATCACCTGCGGCTGGGCAACAACCGCCACGACAGCTCCCGCCAGCATCGCCACAAACAGTGCGACGAGGGCATCCCACTTCAGCAGGACCATGGCCACCACCGAGGCGGGCACTATGAATAGCAGTGGCGTGACATTGAAGTGAGCGGCAATCAATTTCGGAAGCGTCTCGGTATCAACCGTTTTGGAAGCATCTACCTGCGAGCCGAGATACCAGAAAATCCCAATCGTCAACAGGATGCTGGGCGTGGTTGTCCAGAGCATATAGCGGACATGGGTAAAGAGGTCGCAGCCGGCCATCGCGGCAGCCAGGTTGGTGGTATCGGAAAGCGGAGAGATCTTGTCGCCAAAGTAGGCGCCAGAGACGATCGCTCCGGCAATCATCGGCTCGGAGAGCCCAAGCGCCCTGCCGATCCCCAGCAACGCAATGCCTACCGTAGCCACGGTCGTCCAGCTGCTGCCGGTGGCCAGCGAGACGATCGCCGAGACAACGACAGCCGCAGCCAGAAAGGTCTCTGGCGAAAGTACCTTCAAGCCATAATAGATCATGGCCGGTACGACGCCGCTCAGTAGCCAAGTCCCCGTCAGGCCGCCAATCAAAACAAGAATCAGCATCGCCGTAATCGCCGAACTGATGCTGTGGGACATTCCATCGATGATCTTTTTTGTCCCCGTACCGAACAGTCGCCCGCAAATCGCAGCCGCCGCTGTCGCCAGCATCAGGGCAATTTGATTTGGGCCATAGGAAGCATCGCTGCCCCAAATCCAGACATTCAGCGCCAACAAGCCAATCAATGACAGGATCGGCAGGCTGGCAAGCCAAGTGGGAACGGTGCTGGTGGACCCTGGATGAGATTGCTCGGACATGGGCGTCATACCGGACTGGGGTGGTGCTGGCAGCATCGAGACTCAGACGAATGATAAGGCGGTGCCCGAGGTGGCGTCCATTAGTCCCTTGAGAGCCCGGGGTGCGAGCAGTCTGAGTCAGGACGCTGAAAGTGCACTCGCGATCCGCCGTTTTCCAGTCACAAAGCGGGGAGGCCTCGCCGGAAAAGCCCGCGTAATCCCTCCATTCAGACCGGGAGCAGGTCGCATGATCGATAGATTCCCTGATTTATCGGGCTCTTTTCCCCCTGGCCACCGCTCCTGTCCGCCGCGGCAAGCCGTTTCAACCCTACTCTTTTCAGGTGGTTGAGCTCCCTTTGCTCCCACGACGGTAGGGCCGATCTCGCTGTCAGTAGTTTGAGTGCTTTTGAGGAAGTCGAGGAAATCCGTGCGCCGAAAGAAAAAGAATTCGACCCCACGAAAACCACGACGTCGTCCAAATCGTCCCGCTAACGCCCCGCTGAATTTTCAGCTCCTGGAAAAGCGAAATCTGCTGGCCTCTCTGACTGTCGAGGCCGATCTGGTTATCGCTTCCGTCGAAGTGATTGAAGAAGCCGAGGCTCCGCTCGCTATCGAAGAGAGTTTGAATGACGAGGCGGCAGAGGTGGGGCCAATTCCGGATCAAGTCCTTCCGCCTGACACCGATTTACCGGGCGAGACCAATTCCGGCGGCGAAACGGCACCCAGCGATTCAACCGATGAGACTGCGGGGCCCACTGAGATCGATCCGCCAACGAACTCGGACGCCAGTGGCGACTCGCCCGTTGGCGACGAGGAACCAGCCGACGGGGAAGTCCCGCCCTCGGCCGGCGATGACTCGGCCCCGCCGAGCCCACCTGCGGAACTCCCCTTGCCCCCTGATGTGTTGCCGCCTGAAGTGTTGCCCCCTGCGGGCGGAGAGGAGGCTGACTCCGAAGAGCAGAATGGTTCCGGACCAGCTCCGCCGCAGAACGACTCGTCCGATCAGGATGGTGATGGCGGCGGAGGGGCCGTCGCACCATCCGAGCCGGCAGATGACTCGGCCCCGCCGACCCCACCTGCGGAACTCCCCTTGCCCCCTGATGTGTTGCCGCCTGAAGTGTTGCCCCCTGCGGGCGGAGAGGAGGCTGACTCCGAAGAGCAGTATGGTTCCGGACCAGCTCCGCCGCAGAACGGCTCGTCCGATCAGGATGGTGATGGCGGCGGAGGGGCCGTCGCACCATCCGAGCCGGCAGATGACTTGGCCCCGCCGACCCCACCTGCGGAACTCCCCTCACTCCCTGATGTGTTGCCGCCTGATGTGTTGCCGCCTGCGGGCGGAGGGGAGGCTGACTCCGAAGAGCAGGAGGGTTCCACTCAGTCTGACGCCGGAAATGTTTCGCCTGATGACGAGACGGATGATGCCGAAGAGCCGCCGGTACGCGAGCCGGAAGAAGATGGTGCTCTGCCGGATGATGGATCGATGGGTCCGACGGATTCAGACCAAAAGGAACTCGCGGGCGATGATCAGTTCCCGGAAGAGATTGACGGGAACGCTACCGAAGAGGCGGAGCAAGCTGTCAATGACCAGGGTGACCAGACGGGGGTGCTGGGACTGCTCTGGTATCGGGAGAAGGTCAATTTAACGGGAATCTTTGACCGGGCAGCCACCCCACAGCCGGAGGTTCCCTTGAGTGACCTTGACTTCCAACTCGCCTTGGAAAAAAGCCCAATCCTCAAGCTCCTCGGGCTGCTGGATGAGTTGGCCTCGACGGAGAACTCGAACGCCGAAAGTTCGCCGAGCTTTGAACCAGAGGTATTGGACTCAGCGTTCGCTCAGCGGGCAACTCTCAGCTAAAAAACGCCGACAGATCCCCCCCGCCATCAGATGGTCTCGACGCCAACTACTGGAACATCTAGACGATGGCTGGAGTTATTGTTCGGGAGTAGCTGAGCAGACCTGCACGGTTTAGGCTGGAGCATCGGTTGCCGAGACCGATTCATCTAGCTGGTCGTTTGCGGGGTGTAACTCCATGTCGATAGTGCAAAGAGCGATTGTTCATTCAGCATTCGGGTTCAGTTGGTTGCTAGGTTCTGGTTCGCTGCAGGCTTGGCAGGCAGCGCCCAGGCCTGCTGAGCCGCAGCCGGCGAAGAAGGCTCCGGCAGAAAAGAATCTCGATTGGAAAGACGTCCGCGATTGGGGTGTCGAGGGAAGAATTCTCCCCGACCAGGCCCGGATGGGTTGGTTTGATCGCCTCCCCGCATCGGCTCAAGGCAAAGTCACGGATGCCGTTTGGAAGCTCAGCCGCGACAGCGCCGGAATGCTGGTGCGCTTTCGCAGCGATTCGCCCGAACTGCACGTTCGTTACCGTTTGCTGAATGGCGATTTGGCGATGCCCCACATGCCGGCGACCGGCGTCAGCGGCGTCGATCTCTATGCACGCGATAAACAAGGCCAGTGGCGGTGGGTCCAGGTGACCCGCCCGACCGGGAAAGTTGTCACCGCGCAGCTAGTTGGAAAACTGCCGGTTGAGGAAAGGGAGTTTGCCCTCTATCTGCCGCTGTACAACGGTGTCGAGTCGGTGGAGATTGGAGTGCGGCCGGGAAGTCACTTCGAGGGACTTGCTCCGCGTGAACGGCCGATCGTGTTTTACGGAACCAGCATCACGCAGGGCGCCTGCGCCAGCCGCCCCGGGATGGTTCACACCGCGATCCTCGGGCGGCGGTTCGATCGGCCAGTGGTCAATCTCGGCTTTTCCGGCAACGGCAAGATGGACCCGGCTGTGGGTGAATACCTTGGTCAGATCGATGCAGCGGTCTTCGTGATCGACTGCTTGCCGAATATGGGACACGAGCTGGTCGCCGAGCGCTGCGTGCCGCTGGTTAATCAGATCCGTGCGGCTCGTCCCGAAACTCCGATCATCCTCGTCGAGGATCGTCGCTTTACGAACAGTTGGCTCCAACGCGAGCGGGCCGCGGAGCATGACCTTAACCATGCCGCGCTGCGGACGGCGTTTGAACAACTGCAGCAGGGGGGAGTGCAGAAGCTTTTTTATCTTGAGGGGGATTCGCTTCTGGGTCTCGATAGTGAGGGAGCTACGGACGGCTCCCATCCCAATGATTTGGGCTTTTTTCGGCAGGCCGACCAGTTTGAGCTGATCCTGCGAGCAGCCTTGGGAGAAAGCAAGTAAGATCGAGACGACTTAAAGTCGAACGCTCATGCTTTCAGAAGTTGCTGAGCAAAAGTGGTTGTTTCTCAGAGAGGCTTTGCACGAAATGTTTCAAAAGTTGTTTTTGCTCGCAATTTCTGTCCTGGTGATCGGTTATGGCTTGCTGGGCGGGACCCAGCTTCAGGCCCAGGAATGGCAGCCCTTGTTTGATGGCAAGTCGCTCGAAGGCTGGGAGCGGGTCGGCAGCGAGACGAGCAAATGGGAAGTTGTCGACGGCTCGATTTGTGGTTCGGGCGATCCCTCGATGCTCGTTTGCACCGCAGGCCCATTCAAGAATTTTAAATACCGCGCGGAAATCAAAATCAGCGACGGCGGCAACTCCGGGATGTATTTTCGCACCACGCGCAAGCCCGGCTTTCTCGATGGCTACGAAGCACAAATCGACAGCACCCACCGCGACCCCATCCGCACCGGTTCGCTCTATGGGCTCTGCCATGTCTACGAACAGCTGGTCAAACCCGACACCTGGTTCAATTACGAAGTCGAAGTCCGCGAGGGCAAATGGGGCAATCGCGAAGTCACCAAGATCAAGGTGACGGTCGACGGCAAGCAGCTGTATGAGTACATCGACTTCGAAAAGCGGTTTCCGGCGGGGCATTTTGCGTTTCAGCAGCATGACCCTGGTAGCCGCGTGACAATCCGCAAGGTCGAAGTCCTGCCGCTGGAGGAGTAGGAAGAGGGGCTCTCACGGAGGCACGGAGGCACGGAGGGAAGAGATCGTAGAGCAGCTGTCCGCCGCTGCTCGGCAGCGCAAGGAATTTTTTGGAAGAGACGGAACGGAATTCGGCAGTGGAACGGTTTTGGACGTTCGTTCTCCGATCTTTCACCTGTATGAGTACATCGACTTCGAAAAGCGCTTTCCGGCGGGGCATTTTGCGTTTCAGCAGCATGACCCTGGTAGCCGCGTGACAATCCGCAAGGTCGAAGTCCTGCCGCTTGAGGAGTAGGAAGAGGGGCTCTCACGGAGGCACGGAGCAAGGAACTATTCGACATCGTTTTGATAGCAATTGGGATTGCCTGATGATGCGTTTCCTCTTGCGCAGAAACGGCTGTTTTGTTCGCGACTTATTTTTCGGCGAGATTACCCAGCCAAAGTATCGCAAGTGACGAGTCAGCAGAACTGGCTCCTGGGTTGCCTTCCCTCTTCTCTCCGTGCCACCGTGAGAGACCTTTCTTCGCCTGCCTCGAGATCACTCCGGGCCGATGAACTCAAATCGCGGTCTTTCCATGCCGTCGATAATCACGGTCTCCAGGAACATCGCTTTGGGGCGAACCCAGAGACTTTTATCGCCATAATCAGTCCGGTAGACGACCAACTCCTCTTCAGTCTCGCTGTGCCGGGCTAAGCCGATCACGATGTAGTCGCGGCCTTTGTAGTGTCGGTATCGTCCGGGCTGGAGAGACATGGGGGCGAAGTGGGAATGTGGAATGTGGAATTTAACGCGTTCGACCTGACTTGATCCCTCGGTTGTCTTCTCCCACAAGTCCCACTCAACCAGTGCAGCCGCGGCAAAAAATCCTTCTTCCTGCCTAACTGAGGATCGACTCGATCACGTTCCCGTGAACGTCGGTCAGCCGGCGGTCGATGCCGTTGTGCCGCCAGGTGAGCCGCGTGTGATCGATGCCGAGGAGTTTCAGCACCGTGGCATGGACATCGTGAACGAGCGTCGGGTTGTCGCGATCCAGCGGCTTGTAACCCCATTGATCGCTTTCCCCGTGCGTGACTCCACCTTTGACCCCGCCTCCGCAGAGCCAATTGGTGAAGACATAAGGATTGTGGTCGCGGCCGGTCCCGCCTTGGGAGCTGGGCATTCGTCCAAACTCAGTGGTCCAAATCACGAGCGTGTCATCGAGCATCCCGCGCTGGGCAAGGTCCTTGATCAGTGCCGATGCTCCAACCGCCATGCCGCTGGCCAGCGGACCATGGTCGCGCTGTACATCTTCGTGCGAGTCCCAGTTCCGTCGCGGGAAGCCATTATCATTGCCGCTCCAAACCTGGACAAAGCGAACGCCCCGTTCCAGCAGGCGCCGCGCGGTGAGGCACCGCGTCCCGAACAAGTGAGCCTCTTCCTCGGCGTTGATTTCACTCGGCCAATCAGTCCGACCCGACTGAATGCCATACATCCGAAGAATATGTTCGGGTTCATCCTTCAGCGAAAGCGCTTCCGGAGCGGCCAGTTGCATCCGCGCGGCCAGCTCGTAGCTCTGGATTCGCGCGTCGAGTTGCTGGTCGCCGGGGCGCTGGTCGCGATGCCGCGAGTTCAGTGCCGCGAGTGTCGCCCGGACCTCAGCATCGGCGGTCGAGTTGGCAAACGAGCCCAGGGCATGGGGCTGCAAGTCGGCCAGCGGCTGGGCATTGAGCGGCTGGATCACGGTGCCGCTGTATTGCGACGGCAGAAATCCGGCGTCCCAGTTCTTCACGCCGTTGGAGGCGTAGCCGCGGTGATCGGGCAACACGACGTAGGTTGGCAAGTTTTGATTCATCGAGCCGAGAGCATAGCTGATCCAGCAGCCCGCCCCGGGAAAGCCGGGAAGCACAAAACCCGTGGTCTGCAGCAGCGTCGCCGCCGAGTGGACGCCCGAAGTGCTGACGAGGTTGTGGATAAAGGCGAGCCGATCAGCGACCTCGCCCAAGGGAGCGACGACATCCGAGAGCAGCTTGCCGCTTTCACCGTACGGTTTGAAATCCCAAATCGGCTTGAGCCACGGTCCCAGCCCATCCTGGAACGCTTCGACGTGCTCGCCGAAATCGCTCTTCTCGCCGTGATGCTTGACCAGCGCCGGCTTGAAATCGAACAGGTCCAGGTGACTGGCGGCTCCCGCCATGAACAGCTGCACGACCCTTTTGACTTTAGTTGGAAAGACACTGGCTGCGTGCGGGGTGCCATCGGCGCGGGCTTGGTCAGCCATCATCGCCGCCAGGGCGATCCCCCCCAGTCCGCCGCCGGACCGGGCCAGCCAATCGCGCCGCGAAAGGCGGTTTGTCGTTTGGTGAGTTGCACTCCGCAGTCTGGAGCGATGAAAGGGCGAACCCATTCCATTGTCATTCATGGTCGCTGCTCCCTTAATCGATCCAGACAAATTCGTTGAGGTTGAACAGCGTACGGCAGACGTTTTCCAAGCCGTGTGACTTGCCGAGCGCAACCAATGCGTCACGCTCTGTATCATCGGGGTCGCGGCCAACGGCCAACTGGTAGGCTCGCGTCACCTGCGCTGACAAATCACCCCCCGCCTCGCGTGTCACGCGGGCAGCAAACTCTTTGGCTTGAACCAGCATCAGCCCGTTGTTCAGCAGGGCCAAGGCCTGCAGGGCGGAGATGCTCTGGTTTCGCCGATCGACTCGCATCGAAGGATCCGCGCAGTCGAGTACCGTCATGAAGGGTTGAGTTTGGCTGCGCACAATAAAGCGATAGATGCTCCGTCGCCAAAGGGAACGGTCTTCTGGGTTGGCCAGTTCATATTCATAGTGCGGCGAATGTTCGGGATGTTCGATCTTGAAATCCTGCCAGCCCGGCCCGCCCATCGTCAGGTCCAGCGTTCCCGAGACCGCGAGTACGGAATCTCGAATCCCCTCCGCTTCCAATCGCCGC
>Ga0315906_10005722_pt1 | contig 15542 bp, 3 predicted proteins | sample LakEriMetagenome_4_FD_203526 | JGI IMG/M metagenome (GOLD analysis project Ga0315906, IMG submission 203526) | Freshwater fungal communities from buoy surface, Lake Erie, Ohio, United States - Buoy 2 MA122 | ecosystem: Environmental > Aquatic > Freshwater > Lake > Lake biofilm | place: USA: Lake...
ACTTGAATAGCCAAATTGGTCACCGTTGAGGTAGACCCTAGTTTGTGCCTATTCTGGTATAGCGTCGAGTGAATCAAATTCAACTTTGAGTTATTCACTTTGATCGCGCCAGCATGATTGGCTTCATTTCGAGCCACAATGAGGTTGACAAAATTCACGTCTGCATTAGTTGTCTGAACGTAAATAGCGCCCGCTTCATTTCCGGCGACGTTTCCAATAATCTTTGAGTTGCTCAGCTGTAAATCCGCGCTGCCGCTCCAACAGTTAATGTACACTCCACCACCAGAGCCCGTTGCGAAGTTATTGATGATTTGGAACCCGTCTAGTTCGTATAGTTGGCCTTGCTGTCCTAAATCGCGGGCATAATAAAGTCCGCCACCTTCGTTAGCGCGGTTGCCTACAATACGGACATTTGATTCGATCAAGTCATTGTTAATGTATTGAAGATGCAGTCCGCCGCCTTGATTGGTTGCAAAGTTGTCTTTAATCAAGACATTCTTCATCTTGATTTGAGATTCCCAAACACCTATACCACCGCCATTCTGCCCAGAGCGGTTTTCAACAATACGCATGTTGTTCACAGACGCATTTGACCAGCGAATTGAAATTCCGCCGCCACCGTTCCAACCGGAATTTGCCAAACCGTTGGTAACCGTAAAGCCATTGAGACGAACGGTATCTGTCACTCCTTGGTTATTGGTGTTGATAGTGAAGACCGGGTTCAAATCCATACCGTCCACAATGGCGTTACGAATGTGGTTGGTATCTCCATCCAGTAGGTAGCGAGACCCAATGGTCAACTTGGGAGATTCTGAGTTAATGATTACGTTTTCAAAATGACGTCCATCTTCAAGGATTATGGTATCGCCATCGCAAGCGCGTGTTAACGCTTCAGAAATCGTCTTTAACGGTTGTGCTGATGTGCCAATTGCGGTATCACTGCCTGTGGTCGATATGAAGTACGTATTCGATGGGTGGGTACCGATATGAACTGTGTCGTATACTGCACAGCCTGCACCATCAAGAACCTTTATGATGTAGGTTCCCGCTGGCATGCCACTTTGCGTCGTGTTCCAATTCGGATCGTTACCAATCCACCATTCGCCTGCGAATTGAGACCCATTTAAGTTAAGTATGCTCGACTTCTTCGACCACCATTCGTTCGGGTTGACGTTATTTATGCCCCCCGTGATGCTACCAAAGCTTACCGATCCCGAATTCAGGCTAACACCTTCACAAACATCCTTCACCGATGTAACCGTAAATTCTAAAGGACTATTTAAATTAAGTGTGCGTACAATGGTGTCTTGACGATCAATTGCGATCACCCGTGCTTGGTAAATTCCTTTGGCGGGTAACAAGGGACTGGTCTGGGTAGAACTATAGCCACCGGGGCCATTCCACAGAATGCTGTAATTCGAAGAGTTCAATACCGACGCTGTTACTTGGTAACCACACGTAGTAAAAGCAAAATCAAGTTCGCCAATTGACAAGCTATTTTCAAAAGCACCTGCGTCTGGCATTGAGCCCACTGGCGTAGGTCGAGCCAATCCAGCAAGATCGATTGCTGGCATCAAATAGCTTTTACCAAATGAACTAACACTCGGACGCCCTTTACCTATCGCTGGTGAATTGGGCATAAGTCGTGCGTTAGGTAAAATCTGAGGTAGCGTGTTCACTGTACTCAGAGAATCAACGGTTACGGTAATTCCGCTTGGAGCACCACCGAGCAGTAATGCCCCAGCAACACTTGATTTGACGTCTAAAGAATTTAATGTGCCTGCATTGTGTACCACAGACCCCGCGCCTTGATGTATCACGGAATTCAAGAATGCTACTTTATTATTGGATCCTAATACACTGACTAGCTTCGGGAATGACCCGTTATAGGCTGTAGTCCTAGCGGTTGAGTAGTTCCAAATTAACGAGTTGTTGTTTTGGCCAAGCGTGAAGGACCCTTCGTCTCCGACCACATTCGAACTGAATAGTGAGTTTTCAATGAGGACCTTCGAGGATTCCATATAAAATCCTCTGTCTTGGAAGTTATTGACAATTCGCGAATTTTGAATAACTACATCTGAATTGTTGAGGTAGGACAATCTGTGTCCCCTTTGGCTAGCAGTACCGTTGTTAACAATTCTAACATTTTCAAACTTCACATTGTCCGAATACTGCACTTCAAACACTACAGCAGCATTACAGCATCCTTGGCCTTGGCCCTGCGTTGCGCCTGAAAGTTTAACATTCTTAACCAGAACATTATCTGAATTGTAAATATTGAATTGAGAAGATTTGTGCCAATCACCCGAGTAATTTGCTACATAGTTTCGAATAGTAAAACCAGAAATCTCAACTCTACCCTGTCCCTGCTCAATAATATTTACACCTCCAGATGCTTGAATTGACGTATTCAAAACTGAGGTAATTAATCCAACAGTACCAGGCTCAATGATTGTGGTGTGAAGTGCCGCCGTATCTCCTAAGCGATCGTAGTTCGACTGCAAAATAATTGGACGGTCGACTAAAACCTTTTCGGCATAGATACCAGGAAGAACATAAATTTTTTGACCTGCACTGCTTTGATTTATTGCATGCTGAATCGTCAAGTATGGTTGCTGTAAGGTACCTAGATTTTGATTATTACCTGTTTTGGCAACAAACCTTGGTTGGCTGATTCGAATGCTATCTCGACGCTCACAACCTGTACTGATTGCGCGTAACACATAGTAATTCGGACTTGTAACCAACAGTGTGTCGTTCGAGCCAAGTGAGGTTGTAGATCCAGCGGTAGTCCAAGTCCACGTTGCTCCCGCTGCGACGTTAGCTCCAAGAACTACGGTGTCGTTGCCGTACAAGTCTGTAGTGCCTGAGTGATTCACAATCGACGCCGCAGGCGTTTGATTAATTGTGATCGTATGGGTCTGGGATTCAAGCGTACACGTCGTATTGTTCGACTTGTTAAGCGTTCCCTCCACTTTAACTGCCATCGATGAAGTAACCTTCAAGCTGCGCGAGGTGCCGACTACCGCATTGTTGTTCGAGGTATTCTTCCAAACGTAGGAGTCAAAGCCTTCAGGAGCACTTATCGTAACACTGTCGCACAAGGCTTCAGATGTGGCGAGATTCCGAGCGCCATTAGGGAATTCAATGATGAACTTCTGCTGATCCCCACTATTACCATACCTCTCCCATTGGCCGTTCCAATTGAATTGTACTCGAATCCGTGTTGCATTTCCATTGTTGGCTTGATTGGTGGCCCAATTGAAATAATTAAAAGGCTCTCCAGTTACCCAATTCCAAGCGCCATTTTCAAAATAGGCCCCATTGAACGCCTCTCCATAATAAACAGGATGAGTTTGAATCATGGAAGTAACTGCCGCCTGTTCAGCGGCATCATTTACAACCCACAAGTGTCCACCAAATTGCTCAGAAATGGCCTTGGCTTGCGTCCAAGAAATGGTGTTACTATACTTATAGATGTAGTAATGATTGTTGTTGTGCGCCCCTAAATAAGCATAGTCCTGTGTTAGGGGCTGGCCTGTAAATGCCGGAGGCGTTCCGGTATAAACAACTGGGTTTGCCTTAACATCCACAACTACCGTATCGCTGTTGCTACAGCCTGACGTGTCTGTTACCGTTACGACTTTCAGCCCGCCTGTGCCTACCGTGTTAACCGATAAGTTTGATCCATCATTCCACGAATAAGTATTCGTAGCGTTTAGCGTGGTGGCAGTTAACGTCAATGCTTCGCCTTCACACATTGTCAGTGGTCCACTCGCGGTAATCTGTGCCATAGGCAACGCATTGCGGTAACCCAAGGTGATCGTATCAACAAATTGACAGCCCTTGGCATCAGTAATCGAAATGCGGTATGAGCCTGAGTTGCGCTGCGTAGCCAAGAAGTTTGCACTGCGCTCTTGAGTGCTGTTGTCGGTGTAGTTCGCTACCCCGCCGTCCCTAATGAGCTGCGCTATATTGTACTTGTACGTGCCTCCAGTAAACGGACTTCCCCCTTGAATGCTAAACTTCAAGGTGCCATCGTTGCCGCCAAAGCAGTTAGTCAGCAATGAATTGTTCACCAACGCCAACGGCGCAGCAGTCGTAACCACTGCAGTATCAATAAATGGTGCACTCGTGCCGACCGTTACCGTCACTTGGTAGCTTCCCGATGATAACCCAGAAATGGTATTTGTAGTCTGAGCCGTCCACGTTGGATCGTTAAGCTTCATCCATGAAATCGTCGGTGTACCTGCCGGCTGATTGTTAATGCGGATCAAATTCACCGTGGCAGAACCATTTGCCGTTTGGCATGCACCATTGTTTGTGACAATCAAGTTTAAGCCAGGACGTCCAATCGAGTCAGGGTGTTCATATACACCAACATCAGGATTGGTATTTACCGGTTGCGGACGGACTGCCCCAGTTATATCCACAAGTGGTGCAGTAAGCGTCTTTGTCGCCATCGTGGCTGACACAGCACCATAGCCAATTAGGGAAGAAAACTTCGCTAAGCGATAGTCTCCATTGGCGCGATCCATAAAGAACGGCGCCGTTGTGAAATTTGGACTCGTCAACGTAGGCGTAAGCGGATTCTGAGCACAAGATTCATTTTGAATACCTGTAGCGCCTCCCTCAATTGCAGAGTTTCGAATTGTTACACTGCCTGGACTGCAGCCGTTTGCTATAATTGTACGGCCGTTAGACAACGTGACAATGCTATTAAGAAGACGCACTGAAACATTATCGGTCAATACGATCTGACCCTTCTCATTCCATGCATTACCATTGCGGGATACATTATCAACAAACGTCGAGTTAATGAAGCTGAAATTGTTTCCTCCTTCAAGGTATACCCCAGACCATCCCTGAGTTATATTATTTGCCATCAGAAGGTTGAATATTTTCAACTCATCTCCTGAGTATGGTGAATTCCAATTATCAAATCTGATACGCAAGTGGTGATTTGAATTAGGGCCACCGACGTTACCACGAACTTCAATATTGCGAAACAGCGTTCCCGAATTTCCCGATAGGTAGGCAGAGGGCGTACCTCCAACTGAAGTATTGTTAACAATCTTTAAATTCTCGAAGCCACTGTATGGAGCAATATTATTTGAAATGCCACCGGCATCATTTGCTGAGTTACCAATGATCGATGTATTGCGTAGATAAAGTGCCCAAGAATTGTGCGAAAACACTCCGCCTCCAGTACTACCTGCTACGTTATCTCGAATAGAAGAATTTGCAATAACAAGTCGAACCCAAGAATCTGCACCAACACCTCCACCTTCATTCGCATAATTACTCCGAATTTTACAGGAATTAATTTTCAGAGCCGGTTCACCATTGTAATTTCTCACCCAGATACCGCCACCGCGACCAGCGGCAACGCCATTTTGAATGGTAAGACCGACCAGCATTGAGCGCGCCGTATCGCCAAGTGTGCCACCAAAGCCTTGGTAGGTGAAAATTCGGTTATTGCTACCATTGATTACTGTATTCCTGATATCATTCGTGTCACCTGTGTACAAGTAATTCGATGCAATGATCAATGGCTTGTTTACAATGATGCTATCCTGATTGTATGTACCATTCAATAGAACTATTGTATCGCGATCACAAGATTGATCAATCGCATGCTGAATAGTAGCATATGGTGCTGATTGTGTACCTACATTACTATTCAAACCTGTGGTAGAAACAAATACCTTACGGCCAAGCTTCGAAGAGAGAACAACCTGCTTCTGAACCTTACAACCTGAAGCATCTTCAGCCTCAACAATGTACGTGCCTGCGGTCAAGCCCGTCTGATTGAGCTGCCAATTGGCATCATTGCCATTCACATTCCAAGTACCCTGAACTTGCTGCCCACTCGTGTTTAAAAACCTAGTCAGGTATGTCCACCATTGCGTGACAGCCATGTCGTAAGGCTGACCACCACGAACACGACCAAACTGAATAGCACCTGATGTGCTACTTACGCTTGCACAAACATCTTTAATTGTCATTAAATCAAAATCCAATGGATTCTGAAGGTTATATGAAACAGTTACGCTATCGTTACGGTCTAAACTCACCACTTTCAAGGTGTACATACCTAAAGATGGTGCCGTTACCACACCACTCATTGACGTGAACCCATTGGGGCCCGTCCACTTGGTAGTGTAATTCGCACCGGCATTGGACACAACCGGAGTCAATAAATAACCACAGTTCACTAAACTGACATCAAAATCACCAATTGAACGACTGGACTCAAAAGCACCTGCATCCAATTTTGAACCTAAAGGAAGAGGGCGTGGATTTCCAACTATATCGACCTTGGGCGCGGCAAACATCACATTTTGCCATTCAAATGAGTTATCTCCAATTCCGTAACCCACAAACTTTACACCTGGGCGGAGGTTATTGGTAAGATCTACTTGAGAAGTAGTCACATTTGAATCAAGGACTACAGCTAATGAAGTTCCGCCCCAAGTTGAAGGTGCAACATTGAGAACAGAGTTAGACACTTTAAGGCTTCCTGAACCACTTGAAGAATAAAGCCTCTCAGAGTTCGATTGCTTCAAAACGCTATTTACAATATTTACGCTTGAAGAAGTATTAAACCTAATAAGTTGTCGTTGATGCATGGCAGTTCCGGAAACTACTGTTGAGTTTACAATTAGAAGCTTACTCGGAGACCATTCAAACCTAAATAGATCGTCATGCTGATTTGAATAGAGCAACGAATTTTGAATTCGAACGTGAGCATTAGCCATTGCCATAGTACCCCATGACGCATAATTGTCGTAGATGCGACAACCATCAAAAACTACCGAATCCGAGTTCGTTGAAATCCAAATCACATTCGGGTTATTCGACTTGCCAGGATTATTCCCGTAAACTCTTACCTTTTTAAACAAAGCTCCTCCCCCGCCATTCACACTAATTGCAGCAGCCACATCAGTCCACCCCCAACCTTGTGAATTGTCAGTAATATTAACATTGCTTACCAAAACCCTTCCACCTGAAGAGTGCGACAGTGTTAAGGCAGCATTATGGCCACTGGAATTCTTACCCTTTAAAGTGAAGCCGTCCAAAATTGTCCCGGAAATGTTATGAGCACCTGTCCCACTAATTGCTGTGAACTTAACAGCAAAATCACCATTAGGAGAACTAATAATTGTCGTGTTTATCGCCGTCGAATCTGACAACCGCTTATTGTTAGATAGCAACTGAATTGGCTTGTTTATCGAGACATTCTCTAAATATGTGCCAGGCAAAACATAAACCTTCCCTCCATTTGTGGCCATATCAACTCCCTTCTGAATGGTTAAATAGGGCAATCCTAATGTTCCATTTCCAGTCTGATCATTTCCAGTTTTAGCAACAAAAATTGGTTGACTCAACCGAATACTATCCATCGAAGTACAGCCATTTAACGTGACGACAAGTCGATGCCATCCCACCGTATTTGAAACAACAGAATCCTGACCCAGTGGTTGAGCTGTACCATTAATGAACCACTGTATGGAGCTCAAAGACGGGTAAATTGCCTTTAATTTAACTGAATTTGACCCTGTTAAATCAACCGTTCCACTTAGATTAGTAATGGATACTAGCGGCGATGGGTTAATCGAAAGATTTACGGAGCTTAAACCATTATATGAAGTGGTAGTTCGTATTCCCTTAACTGTATAAATACCCGAAGAACTGGGAAGAATGGAGTTTGTAGTACCTGAAATTACGGTACCATCTTTTCGCCATTCATAAGAATCATATCCTGCCTTAGTCCACAGGAATGCGCTATCGCAAACTGACTCGTTTGCTCCAGCCGCTGTTGAATTATCGGAAAATGAGACAAAATACTTACGACAATCTGTAGCGGAAGTCGTGGCACTCCAAAATCCATTCCATCCGAAATTAATGAAGGCATATAATCCGTTCACATTATAATTCACGTCCCAATTCGTGTAACTTGCAGCTGATCCGTTAGGATATGTCCAAGGCTGACCAACGGACGATCTACTGACAGGAAGCCACAACTCGCCACAACAACCTTCTTTTGATTTGTAAATACTATTGATTTCAGAGTTTTCGGCCGCAGTCCTTGGATACCAAAATTCTCCTTTGAGATTGGAGATCGCACTTTGCGCACTTGATATCGAACCACAGTTGTTAGCCAAATACACGTGCCTGTCACCGATTTTACCCATGTAGGTATAACCAGTAATTACCTCTCCCGTGTACCTGGCGGGTCTACCAATTCGGATTTGAGGTAAATCAAGAATAGTAACTTTTACACTGTCCTTCACAGAACATCCATCAGCATTGATGGAGGTCAATGTATACGTACCTGAATTTGACGCATTAATTGAATTTCCAGTTGAGCCATTACTCCACAAATTCAAATACGCCGATGCCGCTGAAAGAGTCACCGAACTGCCTACGACTGCGGTGTCATTGCTAGCTGTTATACTATTTGTATTGGGACTAAAAATGACCTGTACGGTATCGTTGCTTAAACAGAAATTCGCATCAATCATCTGTACCCAACGCAAACCTGCACTTGTAACTGTTCGGCTGGAGGATATTGAATTATTATCCCAAGTAAGACTTTGATATCCGGTATTGGTTACCGTCAACGGAATTGAGCTCGAACATCCTACGATTGTATCGTTTTTCGCAGGTAACGAGATCTTAAACTCCGTTAGCGGCCTAAACTTTAAAGTTTTTGCACCAGACGTTCCCGGGTTAGATAAGAGGGTAATGGCTGTGGAACTTTGAATTAAACGCGATACGTTAATCGATGATTCTTCTAACTTGAAAATTGGATTAACATCACTTGCTGAATTAAAACTATTAACTCGGTAACTTACCTGAATAACTAGCGATCTAGTGCCATCCCAAGTGAGATCATTTATATTAAATGACTTTCTGCCGGCGCTGGCTGAAGGACTCTGCCAATAGCTGTCAAGAACTACATCCGAACCAGTCATTGTTATCCAAGAATTGACTGTATTCGTAGTCCATCTAGCGGAGATCTTAAAATCCTCTAAGCTCGAGCCACTATTATAAGACTGGTTCAAGACAAATGCTACTTCATCGATTAGTGAATTTGCCTTCAACCCTCGGCTAGATAAGTCTGCCGCTGTGTAATAATACTGTTGCACATTATACTCTCTGTAACGACCAAAAGGTGCAATCCAATGATGTAGATTTTTAGGCGGGTTACTATTCCAACTCGTTATTGGTGGATTGGCCCTGTTTAGAGAATCCGAGGCGGAGCCGCTGACGTAAAATGTTTGAGGATAACTAGAACTAGTAATTTTTACTTTCTGAGTTTGTATTGATAGCACCTTCGAGCTCGTGGTAGCCGAATCGCCACTGGCCAAAATCTCTCGCACTTTGTAGTACCCACTTAGCTTTACATACTTTGATGCACCTGTAGCGATCCGAATGGCTGCGCTTGTACCATTAGCTCCTTCATAAAACCACTTGTACGTGCTTCCCACATTAATGTTATCAACGGATAACTGCAAACTGTCGCCCATACAAGCGACTAGTGAATTATTGCCAAACTGATCAAAAACAGAAAAAGAAGGGTCCGGCATTACTTCCAAAGTGTCAGAAAAACGAACATCGCCGTTTTTGTCAGATGCCTGGAAATAAAATGTTCCTTCGCCATTATAATTTGACGAACTATTTTGAAATGCAAAATTGGTATTACTATTTTGACTGTTATACAAAGCAGACGCCCCTGTAGGGCTTGTCAACGAAACTGGAATAATTGATACGTTTGTCCACTCTTGAGTTTCAAAATTGAAACTTACGGTCTTGAAAAACTTAAATCTACCCTGTTTCTCGCTCTGTTGAGGTGGAGCATAAAAGCGACCGAGTTCACCCGATGAATTCATCATTTGAATTACAACATGATCCGTACATGGTGGAGAGTTATTGTAACGAAAACCATATTTATAACTCGACCAGCAAAAACTTTCATACGATATCAAAGCATAGTTATTTCCAACTTGAACTAACTCTCTTCCCCATCCATTATCGCCATAGCCATATTGTTTTAGCCAAGATTCCGTTCCATTTGCAAGCACTTTAACTACAAATTGATCCACTGACTGACCTGACTTTTGAAAATATCCAGAGCCAAGTACATTACCAGTTGCATCAACCTGTAAATCGCTGATCGCCGACCATTGAATGGTTGCTGCACCGGGCGAATAAACCCATTGAGAAACACCTGTACTATTTAACTTCTCTATAAATCCATAATTGTTTTGGCCGACATACTGTCTTCCCGCAACGAACATGTTAGAATTCTGGTCTAACTGTAAATCAAACACATCACTATTTTGATGATTGATACTTAAATGATAATGCCTGATTGTATCACCAGCGTTATTGAGCTTGAAAACTCCTTTGTATTGAACATTCTGATTGGTTGCATTTGGCCCGTTCGAGCGATACAATACAAACAGATTACCCAAATGTTCTCGAACGTCAAAAAACTCCTGAATCGGGCTATACTGCCCAGTCACCCAACTATCATATTCCTTTACACTAGATATCACTCCAGCTGAGGTAGTCTTCAATAAAAATGCACGATCACAATTGTTATTCCTACCCACTAGAACTAACTCACCTGTTGCCAATTCAACAAGGCCATTAACAACTCCTGGTGAGTTTGCACAACTCGACGAAGTTGTCCATGGAATGGTTCGATAATGTCTTGTCCAGACCGTGTCTCCATCTGGAGTGAGTTTAACTAAAAACGGATACTCCAAATTGGCGTGCTGACGGTAACCATAAGCATACAAACTAGAACCAGAGACGTACAACCCCTTGTAGGACTCGGGCTGCGAGGAACTTGCAACATATTTTGACCAAATGGTATCGCCATTTGAGGCATTAACTTTTATCAAAAGTCCATCCCCGTTGGAATTGGTAACATTCGTTAAAATAAACACTGAGTTAGAACTCGAATGGAATTCTGCCCCAACAATAGTATGGTTAGATAAGGTTCGCGTGCGCAACATTTTTTCATAACGTTGCCCAAATGCATTTACCGCAACTAAAAATAAAATTGCGGTTGTTGTTGTCTTAATATTCATAATTATCTTAATAAATAATGAAGTTATCCTTCAAAGATTTCTCGCTATTGTATACCTCTAGCATGTAAAGGCCTGGAGCTAAATTTTCGCGATTAATGTCTACGTAGGTGTCACTGAACGGAGCACCGAGACGAACTAAAGTTCCCGTTGCATCAAAAATTCGGTAGCGGTATTCTTCCAAATCTGGATTCTTGAATACGACACGGGTGTTTTCCTTGAATGGGTTAGGATAGATAATCAGGTTGTCTGTTGCAGCAAATTCAACCAAGTTAGATTCCGACTCGCCGAATGCATTCGTTTTGCCCGTTGGAGTACAGGGGTCCGGATTGACAATTACTACTTTATAGAAAAGCAGCCCAGGAGGTGGTGTAAGGTCAGTATAGCTTGAGTTTGCCGAAGAAACATCTGCCAACTTCAGCATGGTTCTAGGAGATGATCCGCGATAAATTTCATACTGCGAGAAGTTGATTCCTTCATAACCGTCCCAAATCAAGTTGACTTCATTCCCTACCCCTTCGTTGAGGGTAAGGTGCATCGTCTTATGCTGATTGCTTAATTCTGATTCATTTCCGCAGCTATCAACAACACTGATTTTATAACGCGATGAGGTTACGCGAGAATTCGAATTAGGATCCACGAAGACACTTAACTGACCCGTAGCCGGTACGTTACCAATTGCGTCAAAAGTGTTTGATACTGGATTTTGCTTATAGATTACGTATTCAAGAGTGCGAACGCCCGTAGTTTTATTCCAAACAATTTGATTTCGACTTAAGGAGTCAACGGTAACCAAACAAATCTCTTCTTCCTCAAATGGTTTCAAAACAATAACATCCAAAGTGTCGGACCAGTTATAGCATCCATTTACATCTCGGACCTGCAAATAAAGCGTCGAATCTTGATCTTTAATTACTTGAGTTTGACTTTGCGACCCATTATTCCAGAAATAATTCTGATATCCCGCACCTGCATCCACTACCAGTGAATCACCAAGACAGAATTCTAAAGAATTACTCAAGTTGAATTGAACGATCGGTAAAGGGTTAATGGTGACACTAACGGTATCGGAGGTATACGTGCAACCATTCACGTCTTCTGCAGAAAACCAAAATGCTTCTGTCGAGTCGGTATCGACAAATTGAGTAGTATCACCAGTGTTCCAGTCATAAGAATCAAATCCAGCTGGAGCTTTTACTTGAATCGTATCTGCGCCACATCCTGCTGCATTGCCTAGAAGTACAGCATGCGTTCTGAGTGAACTCTGTCCAAGTCCGACAAATGCACCGTTATTGGTGGCGATCCACAAACTGCCGTTGTTCCATGCAGCATCAACCACTGTTGCCGTTCCCAATGGAGCCGTACTCGTTGCTGTGGAGTAGCTTGTCCAACTTGATGTTGACGGATTGTACGAGTGAACCGAATTACCGTCTACCAAAGTCACTTTTCCATCGCCAGTTTGAACTTTTTTAACGTTTGCGCTGCTTGGTGCAGTAATTGAAGTAAACGTGGTTCCGTCAAACTTCACAAGTCCAATTCCTTGAACACCAATCCAGATGACTCCGTTGGCGTCTTCAGCAATAGACTTAACCGCAATAGAGGGCATGGCTGGAGTTGTGTAATTGGTAAACGTCGTTCCATTAAATATACTCATGCCGCTCGACGTCAACATGGCTACGTTCCCGTTGGCAAGTTGTTCAATATCTAATATGTTGTTACTAGCAAGCGTACTAGTGGTTGTTTTGTACGTGGTAGAGGTTCCATTCGAATCGATCACAATCAATCCTCTTCCTCCAACCGTGGCGTAACCCACAAATATTTTTTTATTTAAACCGGACTCAACTACATACGCCAGATTACTAGGAAGCACTGCACCCGTGGTAGAATAATTCGTCCATACCCCATTGACATAGCGGCCTACTCCTGAAGAGGTAGCAACGGTTAGCATTCCATCCGAACCAACAGACATGTCTTGGATTGAGTTTGCTGGCATTCCACTATTCGAACTATTGACTAATAACTGTCCTTGATTGCCCGAGTAAAACGCTCCGCCCGACGACATGCTCATCCAAACTCCGCCACCAGGGACAGCCGCCAAATTCTTTAAGTTATTATTGGTTAAACCTGTATTGGCGGAATAGTATCGACTAAACGTAGTGCCATTAAAAATTAAAAGTCCATCATTTCCGCAGATCGCGGTAACATTTCGGTCTACGTCATAATAAACATCCCTAAAAATGTTAGTCATACTAGGTCCCATCGTAGGGGAGTTGAAACTGTAGTACAACGTCCAGTTTGACATCGTGCTTTTCGTTACGGTACTAAATCCATAATCCGTGGCAATCAATAATTTTCCGCTAACGTCCTCAGCGATCGCATTTACTTGGTCGGACCCCAGCCCAGTGCTCGTGCTCGCCTGAGTGTACTTCGTCCATGCCACCCCGTTAAACCGAGTCAAGCCTTGTTCCGTTGCGATGTAGAGGGTGCCCGTTGCATCAATGTAGATATCATTTATCTGGTTCGACCCCAAACTATTGTTTGTATTAGCAGCGTTAAATACTTGCCAAGAATTCGTGGCGTAATTGAATGACGCTAGGCCGTTGGTAGTACCAATCCAGTACGTAGAATCAGAAATGGCAATAGCCGTTACATGATTTGAAGGAATATTTGAATTTGCAGTAGTAAAGTTGAACCAATTTATCCCCTCTAGTACACTCAAACCTTGCTTGGTGCCTACCACCCAAAAGCCACTTGTGTCTTCATTAACAGCCGTAACCGAATCAGATACTAAACCAGAATAAATAGTATTGTAAAACTGCCAGCCCGTTGATGCCTTTAACGTTAGTCCCTGTTCTGAACCAATGAATAGCCCCTGAGACAGCTGCTTGATCATTCCCGTTTTTGCTACCGGAATGGGAATTTGATTTGGCTTTAAAACATTGATACGACTACCGTCCCATTTAACAACGCCGAAATCAGAGGTAATCCATAGATTTCCCTCTACCTCTTCCATTTGATACATGTTCCCGGGAGGCAATGAAGTATTAGTGCTATTCAATGGATTCCAGCAAGTCTGAGACCATAAAGCTTGAACAGAAAAGGCCGCAAAAAGGAACAAACGTTTCATAAATAGACAATTAGTTTGAACCAAAGATACTAACAATCCAATTTTACCAGCCTACATGGGCGAATACTAATAAATATTGACCGAGTGCTTCCAAAAACATAAAGACTACAATCACTCTGGTCTAAGGGAGAACTTATCCTTAATCAACTCCCCCCAGCTTCGCCACTTGATCCAGTCGCCTAAATTCACGTAGGTGCCTTGGCCGTCATCAAACTGGGCCTTCACCGGGTAGTGCCGGTGGCCAAAAATCCAGTAGTCGGCGGGGCAGGCAGCATGGGCTTGCTCAGCCCAGAGGTAAATAGCCTCTTTGCGGACGTCGCTCATCGCATAGTCCTCCTGCCCGGTGCGGGCCCGGCTTCCGCGCGAAAGCCAAGACGCCAAGCCAATTCCAAGGTCGGGGTGCAGCCATCGAAACAGCGTTTGAAAGGGTTGAAACGTAAACACCCGCTTTAAAAGCTTGTACCCGTTGTCCCCCGGACCAAGGCCGTCTCCATGACCTACTACCAAGTGTCGACCGCCCCAAACATGGCGAACGGGTTCGTGAAACACCTGAATACCAAACTCTTTAGTAAAATAGTCACGCATCCATAGATCGTGGTTGCCCGTGAACAGATAAATAGGAATGCCCTCGTCAGACCACTGCGCCAGCCGGCCCTGAAGGCGGGCAAAGCCCTTGGGTATGGCGTGCTGGTATTCAAACCAAAAGTCAAAAACGTCGCCGACGAGGTAGAGCGCCGCAGCGCGGGACTTCACCGAATCCATCCAGGCTACAAAGGCGCGTTCGCGCTCTGCGCTGGCCACAGCATTGGGTGCGCCCAAGTGCAGATCACTCGCAAAAAAAACCGATTTGCCCTCCGGAAGGTCAAATTCCGCCTGTACCCTTGCCACCATGAGGCAAACCTAGGGCAAAATTTCGCGACGTACCTTTAATTCCCAGTATGAGTACCACTTTCTTAGAAACGCTTAGCCAATACCATCCGGTACTGCTCGCCTTCTTGGCGACCACCTTCACCTGGTTAGTGACGGCCTCGGGGGCCGCACTGGTTTTTTTGTTCAAAGAAATTCCGCGCCGAGTACTCGACGGAATGCTCGGATTCACGGGCGGAGTCATGATTGCCGCGAGCTACTGGAGCTTGCTCGCGCCATCCATCGAAATGTCGGAGGCTCAGGGCTACATTCCCTGGGTACCGCCGGTGCTGGGATTCCTTGCAGGCTCCCTGTTCTTGTTTGGCCTTGACAAACTGATTCCCCACCTGCACATCAACTTTGGCCCCTCTGAAGTCGAAGGCGTCAAAACCGACTGGAAGCCA
>Ga0315906_10005723_pt1 | contig 15542 bp, 16 predicted proteins | sample LakEriMetagenome_4_FD_203526 | JGI IMG/M metagenome (GOLD analysis project Ga0315906, IMG submission 203526) | Freshwater fungal communities from buoy surface, Lake Erie, Ohio, United States - Buoy 2 MA122 | ecosystem: Environmental > Aquatic > Freshwater > Lake > Lake biofilm | place: USA...
TAATCCATTTAATGAAGGAAACGTAATATTTGGTCAGAGTAATCAAATGGTACTTGACTTAACAAACAAATATGTAGGGTTTAACAAAGTGCCGAGTTTTGCATTTGATTTTGCCTCCACAAATGGAACTTTTGCATTCAAACCATCCGTTTTTAACAGTGCGATGCAAATTTCAGGCACTAGTACACAATTTACATCCAAAGTTTTTGTTGCGGGTAATACATCATTAAGTATTGGTACTTACGGGGAACAATACCCAACTGGTGGGGGTTTTGTCTCAGGAGATACCTTTATAACTAATAGTGTAAATAACAATAGTTTACAAATTATTACACTATCAGGAACAACAGGTACAAAAGATGTTAAATTTAAGGTTGGAAGTGCTGCAACCAATAGTTCAGATTTATTTATTAAAGGTTCGGGTAGTACAAGAGGTTATGTTGGTATTGGTACAGAAAGTCCATTAGCTCTTTTACATGTGAGTGGAAATACTATCATAAGTTCAGGTTTAAGTGCAACGACATTTTCGGCAACAACAGTAACATCACCAACGATATCCTCAACAACTATTTCTGCTACAACAATAGTTTTAAGTGGTACTAATATAACATCATCGTGGACATCATTCACACCATCTTGGTCATCTAATGGTGGAACACAACCAACAATAGGTAATGGTTCTATTACAGGAGCATACCAAGTTATTGGTAAAACTTGTTTTTATAGAGGTAAATTATTATTTGGAACGACAACATCAGGAGGAACTGGCGCTTGGGAAATCTCATTACCTTTTGTTGCTGCATCTGCGGAAGGAGTTCAATTACCTGTTTCAATTTTGGACCAAGGTATTGATTGGTATCAAGGATTAATGAATGGGGCTTACGGAGGTTTTACAACTAAAAGTTCAATACTCGCCCCATCGACAGCATCCATAGGTAAAAGCTCAGGTTTGGATGCGACTTTACCATTCGCTTGGGGGGATGGGGATTATTTTGTATGGAATGGTTCATATGAGATTGCTTAATATTTATTTACGTGATAGATTACATATCTTCTAACAAAAGAAGATAATGAAAATATTTGTACAAATCGCGTCTTATCGAGACCCCGAACTTTTACCAACTATTAGAGATTGTATTAATACTGCAAAATACCCAGAAAATTTAACATTTGGTATTTGTTGGCAACGTGATGAAACGGAGTCAATGGAAGAATTTACAAATGACCCAAGATTTAAAGTTTTAGATTATCATTGGTCAAAGAGTAAAGGACTTTGTTGGGCTCGTTCTGAAATTCAAAAACTATGGGAAGGTGAAGAATATACCATGCAATTAGATTCACATCACAGGTTCTTACAAGATTGGGATGTTGAGTTAATTAATATGATGAATCAAACAGGTTCAGAAAAACCAATCATCACAGCATATGCTGGCATGTATAGACCATCTGATAATAAGTTACTAAATGTCGAACCATACAAAATGGTTGCTTCAAACTTTACGCCAGGTGGAACTATTCTTTTTAGACCCCACACTATTGAAAATTGGCAGAACTTAGATAAACCAATTCCCGCAAGATTTGTTAGCGGACATTTCTTTTTTACTATAGGAAAACACTGTGAAGAGTATAAATATGACCCAAATATATACTTTGCTGGTGATGAAATTAGTTTATCAATTCGTTCATATACATTAGGTTATGATTTATTTCACCCACATAAAACTGTTGTGTGGCATGAATACACAAGAGAAGGTAGAACAAAACATTGGACAGATTTCAACGACGAAAATAAAAATAAAGGTGTAGTTGAAAAACCTTGGTGGATTATGGATAATGAATCTAAAAGAAGATTAAGACATATGTTACAAGAGGAAGATAACAATATTGACCTTGGTGAGTATGGGTTAGGTGATGTAAGGTCACATAAAGATTATGAACTTTACGCTGGAATTAATTTTAAAGAAAGAGTTTTACATGAAAACACAATCAAGGGAATTAATCCACCTGTTAATGATGAAACTGAATGGTATTTAAAAACTAAAAATACATACGACTTAGAACTTGAAATCCCTTATGTTGAAAATTTTAGTTTCATTTATATTGGTATTGAAGATGAGTTAGGTAATGTAATTCATAGACAAGATTTAACATCGTATGTTTCAAAAATAAATGTAAAAATGGAAAGTTTTAGTAAACCTTATAAATGGGTTTATTGGGTTAATGACATAAACGGAGAATGGGGAAATAGACAAGATATTTTATTTTTATAAAACATCATATAATAAAATAGATTTTTGATTATTTATATAATAAAGTTTCACACATAAATGGCTGATGTAATTTTTAGTAGTTGTTGTTATAACCTTGTATATAGTGCTACAAGTTTTCCCGTTAGTGCTTCAGTTAATGAGGTATACTCTATTGAAAATGACCCAAATATGCCAAATGGTTGTTATACCGTGGTCAGTGGAGTTACGGGCACATCTATAACATTTGGGATATCTGCAATAGGTACATTAGTAACCGGATGCACGCATCCATCATGTTTAGAATGTTGTTCAAGTACGTTATGTATTAGTGCACCAACAACTTTATATAGTGGATACGGAGGAACTTATACAATACAAGGAGGGTATAATTCTTACCCATATTGGACTGGAGGAACATCTAGCACTGGATATTTACATTATAACGGAACTTATTGGTGTTTAAGTAGTTCATTAGGTGGTTCTTGTATATTTTTTGGGTCCAACCCAACTTTTTCAGTATGTCCCGATTTAGATGAAACGGTAATGACAACAGGTGCTTGTATTCCAACACCAACACCATATGACCCTTGTTCAGTTTTAGATTTTGATGTGTTATTGGAGTGTAATATCCCAACCCCAACACCTACACCGACACCTACTCCAACCCCAACACCTACACCGACACCTACTCCAACTGCGAATATATGTAGTGCTTTTACTGCAAATATCACATATCAGACAGCAACACCAACTCCTACTCCAACACCGACACCAACCCCAACCCCTACACCAACTGTTACACCATCTGCAGATACCGTGACGTTTATTGTAGATAATGGAAACTTTGTTTGTGCGACGGTTAAAGAATTGGTTGATTGTTATGATGGAACGAAATATTATGTTGCAGGACCATTATTATTAACAGGTTCAACAGCAACAACTGTTACAACAACAGGAACAACAATCTATGGTGTAATAAATAATGACATTAGATGTGCTACATATACACAAAATGTTAACGGAAGTGCAAACGCATCAATTCAATACATAATTTCAGCATATACAGGATATTGTTCGGTTTCATGTGTTACTCCAACACCAACACCTACACCGACGCCAACTCCTACACCGACTCCTACACCGACTCCTACACCTACACCTACATTTGCACCTGGAACTGTGTTTGTATTTACATCTTGTACTTCTAATAGTATGATAACACAAACGGCTTATCCACCAACAAATTTAACTATTGGTAATGTGTTAAAAACATTGTCAGGTGATTGTTATAGTTATGTTGGAAATTATGTTGGATATGTTGCTCCGTCAGGTTATGTGGTTGCAAACGTAAATGAGTTTACAGCAACTACTGCCACGACATACACTGATTGCGTAGATTGTTTAACTGTGACTGCTGCTACTACAACTTATAACACATGGAGAGGAAGTTTTGGATTCGCCTTGAACTGTCCTGTTTGTCAAATAACTGACTTTGGTAAGAAAAATACTTTCTATACCTCTAACTTAATAAGTGAAATTGCTACGGATGTTTATGTCTTTAGTGATTCATCATTAACTAAACCAATAACAGAAGATTACTTACAATACGGAAACTTTATCTATAAAGTTGATGTAAGTGGTAAATTAACACAATTCTGTACTGTAAACGGAAACTGTAAATAATGGCTATAAATGTAACCGTAAGTTCAATAGTATCAGGAACATCACCATATAATGTGTGGGTTTGTGATAGTTGTGGTGTTGGGGGAACTTCTCAATATATAGATACGTTTTCTACAAGTGCATATACATTTACATTACCTACAATATATGAAAGTTATACAACATATTATGTAAAAGTTATTGATGCCAATGGATGTAGTTATTGTGTTTCACCTGATTTAGTTGGATGTAATATTTTTGTTGGTTATTGGGATGGAAACAGTTATTACAAATATAATGTTATTAGTGATACCTCAGAAGGACCATTATCATTAGTAATTACCCCATCAGGAGACAACAGTCCGATGGCAAATACCGAAGATAAAATGTGGTTCTTATCATCCACTGGAGTTACAGAATTAGATATAACAATAGACCCTTTCTCAAACACATATAATAGAGAAATTGCAATTAATTTAGATGATAATAAAGAAATTTTTGCTATTGATAACAATAACTTATTAGTCTTGGCGACAAATACGGGGACATCAACTACTCATATTTATAACGCTGTAATTACAGGGACAACTGCGTCCACAACAAATATTCTTGAAATTGTTGGTTCTCTATCGGGTAGTCCTGGTATCAGAGACATGAAACTTTCAACAGAAAATAAAGTAATTGTTATTGGTACAAATACAGGTTCAACTTATTTACAACAATATGATTACGTTTCAGGAGGAACTTTAGAAGTTGAAATAAATTTATCAGGAATAACTAATGTTGGTTCATTTGTTGAATCAAACGACCAATTTTATATATTGAATAATTCAAATGAAGTCTATCAAATTAATTTGACGGCACCATATTTAATAACGTTTGAAAAAACATCAACAACACCTATTGGTTTTGGAAGAACATCCCAAAGATATGGTTGTATAACACAAAAATTCACATAAAATGGGTCAATTAAGTGGTAATAGTTGTAATATAATAACTCTCTTCCCTTTGGGTGTTGAGTGTAATGTTATTAATAGTTCCACACCTCAAACAACTAATGGTTTAATTTCTCTTTATATAACAGGAGGGACTGCACCTTATAATGTGATATGGAATGGAGGTCAACAAGGTAGTTTATTAACAAATCTTGGACCTGGTGAGTATACCGCAACGGTAGTTGATTACTATGGTGACTTTACAGGAACAACAACTTGTACTGTCGATTATGATAGTTTCTATTTGGAGAAATTTGAAGATTGTTCTAATTCAGGTAGTTTTGTTTATTATTTGGCAGACTTATATAATCCGTTTAGTACGTCTTCGGTATATAGATTAACAACTCAAACCGGATGTTGGACAAGTAGTGGAACTACATTACATACAGGTCAAACTTATTATGACTTTTTTGCCGTTTCATCTGCTGGACCATATACGGGTTGCAGCCAATGTTTACCTCCGGTTACACCGCCACCTGTAATACCGAGTGGATTATGTTTAACACAAACTGTAAACTCAGTACCGACTTTAATTAATTTCTATTCTGCGGGAACAATGAATGGTATGATGTCGTGGACAAGTGTAACGCCAAGTTACAAAATATACTATAGTTCAGGAACAACAAAATGGTTATTAAGTGGATGGACGAACGGTTCCGTTTTCAAACAATCACCAACATCACCACCAACAGGAAATTGGACAGTAACAGGTCCTAGTGCATTTACAACATCAATAACGGTGTTGTCGGGTAATTGTTCTTCCGCACTATTGAAAGTTAAAGTAAATTCAACAAATCCAATATGTGCAAATCAAACAAATGGGTCTATGGTTTTAACTGGTAGTGGAGGTGTCCCTTCATATACTTACTCGTTAAATGGGGTAAATTACCAAGCATCAAACATATTTTCAAGTCTAGGTGTAGGGACATACACTGTTTATATCAAAGATTCTGTAGGTAATGTTTACTCAACAACTACCACACTGACACCTCAACAAAGTGTACAAAATTATGTGGTAAGTTTGAATTTAAATGAACAAACACCACAGTCTTATGGTAATGCAACAAGTAAGACAACAAATTGGTCTATAGGGGTTTCACCGGCACTTCCAACAGGAGTTACAGTCAATATGACACTAACATTCAATATAAACTATACTGCAAGTACTAATACCGCTTCTGTGGTTCCTACAATAACAAATTCAATAACAGCTATAACATCACCAAATACTGTTATAACACCAATTAGTTCAAGTTTAGTGACAGGAACAAGTACTGCAAGACCAAGTTGTTCAGGTGGATTTATTAACACAAGCGCATCATCTCAAACTTATACTGTTCAATTAACAAATAACGGAGTTGCGTCAGGAACAATAGTTCAATATGTGAATACACCATGTGTTGCCACTGGTTGTCCATTAAATGGATTTATAGTTGATAGTGTTTCAATACAGAATATTTCTATTACACCATCTTTATGTAGAAGTATTAATAAAAACATTACACCACAAAAAACACAACTTAATAAAACAGGAACAATTTGTCCAGCATCACCATCATTATGATAAAAAAATAAAAAACGATATTTATAAAATATGTCATACATAATTAAAGATACCGCAGCGTTAATTAACACACTTGTTACCGATGCAGGAAGAAAAAAGATATCACAAGGTAAATTTGATATATCATACTTCCAAGTTGGTGATAGTGAAGCTTGTTATAATTGTATAAACAATTTAGACCCGGTTAATTTAAATGTGTTAATGCCACAATATAACACACAAAATTTAGCGCCAGTCCCACAAAAAAATAGAATGGAAATTAAATATCCAATCTATTTGGACTCAACATCGGGTAGTACATATGGAGTCCCATTTGATGCTTCATATATTGATAGTGTTTATAATAGTGCGGCACCAAGAGGATTTTTTAATCCAAGTACAGGAACACCTTACACTTATAGTGCTTACACAACTTCAGCATATACAATCAATCCTAACTTTATTGCGCAAAATAGTGGTATTACTTCAGGAACTACTTTAACAATATCGGGGACATCATTAGCTCCTTCAGTATCAGGAACAGTAACACCTGGTATGTTTATGACATTATTTACAAATGGTCAGATTTCACCCGTTCAAAATGCGGGACCTCTATTCACTTATTTAGTAGTTGGTGTCACTGGTGATACCTCTACGGGAGGAACAGTTACAATACAAGTAGATAGACAATTACCTAACTTAGGAACAATGGGACTTACAGGAACATCCCAAACTTTATTTTATCCAAGTGGTATGACTGTAATATATGATACAACAACACCTGAACCATATTGGGAAAATGATGTAATTAATTTTGAAACAAACTGTGATGTTTCTGCAAGAAACGTAAATATTTGGAATATGAATATTCCGTGGACTGAATCACCGGCAGGGGTATTCAGTAATACAAACCAAGATTATAATTTTTATAAATCAACAGGATATACTGGTTCAAAAGAATATTTTGGATATAACTCAAACACCGGTCAAGTAGACACCGACTCAACATATTATTATAATTCATTTGCTGATAAAATAATTCTTTCACCATCAGACCAAAAATCAATCGCGATTGTTCACTATACAAACCAAGCTATCGATAATTTTTATGGAGAAAAATTTGCACAAGAAGAATACGACCCAAATAACCCTGGCGGAACAGGTCAAGCAAGAAATTTAAGAATTAGTATTCCTTGGTTAATGTGGCATAAAAATTCAGGAGCAACTGTAGGTCAAGAATTTTATACAGACCCATCAGGATTTACAAGTCTTAATTTATTTGAACCACATTATATTGAATCTAAAAAAGACCCTAATTTTAATGACCCCGGTTTAAGATATTATCACTTATGGGATACTAACCCTAATACTAATGGTTATCCTAATAGAGTAGGTAAAGTATTCCCTGACTACAAAATGATTATATTTGATGATGATGAAATTGTTGCGGCACTTAATTACAAATCAAATAGGTCTTGGACATTACCAGCACCTAAATTAGGATTGGTAACTCCAAATACATTTAGTGGGGTTTTAGGTGGAACAAGTGGTTTATTAACGGGAAGTTCTGAAACTTTATTTTTAACGTATATCTTTGAAAATACAGGATTTACAAATTCTTTACATTGTAATTATTACACAACAATTACAGGAAATGACCAAAGTCTATTACCAGGTGCTTCAGACATTATTATAAGATTCGGTAATGAGTTTCCATTCTTAAGAAACACATATACATCACCAAGTGGATTTACTGCAAATCGTATAAAGTTAATTGCACAAAAAGTTTCAAGTGGGACCACAAGACCTACAGCATCCGCTTGGAAAGAAATCGATGTAACATCACAAATTTCAGCAACAACGATTGGTGGTTACATGACACAATCAGGAATGACGGGAACAACATTACAATTAACTAAAAATATGTATGATACAGCATCAACATATAGGTTAGATAATTATATCAATTTACCTGCACTTAATGATTCAGGATTAACTTTGAATTTTGGTGGAGAATACTTCTTTTTTGGTAATATTCAAACAGATATTCAAGCAACAATATACGTAATGAACTTTTTATGTAATTTAGGTCAAACACAATTCTTTGATTCATCTAACCCGACTTGGACTGGGTCCAACCCATATGTAACCGAAGTTGGACTTTACAATGCAGATAAAGAACTTATGGTTATATCGAAGATACAATCACCTGAAAAACGACAAGGTATTCAACAGTATCCGATTAAGTTAGATTTTTAATCTTTTATGAGCGAAAAACATGATTTGAAGAACTCACCGAAAGTTCTTGGTTTAGACATTTCCACAAAAACCATTGGGTGGAGTTTATTTGACATTCAAACACAAGAGTTGTTAGAATTAACACATTTCTCACCGGTAATAAAACCAAAACCTGAAGATAAAATTGAAGAGTTACTTATGAAGGTAATTGGTTTTGAAGAAAAATTACGAGGGTATCAAAATTTAGGGATTGCTAAAGTTGTAATTGAAGAACCATTATTAAATTCTAATAATGTTTGGACGGTTGGAACACTATTAAGATACAATTCAATGATTACAAAATCTATTTATGATATTTTAGGAATAGTTCCAAACTTTATATCGACATATAACTCAAGAAAATATGCTTGGCCAGATTTAATTCAAAAAAATGATAAGGATAAGTATGTTTTATTTGGTGGATTACCAAAAGACATTGATAAAAAAGAAATCATTTGGAAACACGTATCTAAAAAAGAACCACAAATTACTTGGCACTATACTAAAAACAATACTTTGAAAAAAGAATGTTTTGATATGGCTGACTCATATACTTGTGTTCTTGGTTATATGAAAGAACAAAAAATTTGGTAACCCCCCCCTTTTTTTAATTTTACAGTATATTTATATATAAAATTATCAATATGAAAAATATCTTATTTGAAATGTCAAGTCAAGAAAAAAATAGAATTCTTGAAATGCATAAAAAGTCAACAAAAAATCATTATTTAGTAAATGAACAAATAGAACCTGAGACTTTAGATTTTGCTAAATCGGCAGGAGAGTTCATGAAAAAATTTCAAGGAAAAGAAATGAATTTTTATTTACCTGGAGATAACTCATTACCAATAATTTCAAAATTTATGTGTAATAAGGTAACCTTCAATAGTGATGGTACTGAAATTTATTTGGATGGTAAATCAAAAGACATTGGAATTATAAAGTTAACATATGTTTGTGACGGAACTAATATTTTTAGTGTTGATATCCAAAGATTTGAAAATAACTTCTTAAACGCGACTTTAGGTGCATTTTGGAAAACTTATGATGTGGGTATTGACGACAAATGGAGAAAATTATTGAAAGGGTATGTTAACAAAAAAAATAGAACAACAAACTTAGTAGGGTCGGATTTAAATAAAAAAATGGGAGAAGATTTTAGAAATTTGGCAAAAAATTCACCAAGACCTTTAGTTGAGGGAGGAATGGACCAAAACGGAGTTGAAATGATTAAATACATCCAAGATTTTCTTTGTAGTAATAATAAGTCAGGTAGAGCAGTCCCTAAAGCAAATTTTGCGTCAACAAATAATAGAGGTGACCAAAATATGGCATAAAATAATAAAACATTATTTTTAAACCCACCCCATAAAGGTGGGTTTTTTGTTAATTGACAATCCCCTTATATTTCTTATCTTTAAAGGGTGGAAGCGGAAGAATTAATCATAGACCTTATCGGTAACATTTTTGGAGAACCAAAGATGATAAATGAAATCAGAGGACAAATATCTGTCGATTGCCCCGTATGTTCATACGAAATAAAAGGTAGAGATAAACCTGACGGAAAGGGTAATCTTGAAATCAATTACCAACAACATGTTTACAAGTGTTGGGCATGTGCTGAGACACACGGAACTCACGGACATTTAGGAAAACTTATTGATAAGTTTGGAAATAAAAAAGACAAGAAGATTTATAAGTTAATCAGACCTGATGAGTTTGAAAAAAAAGAAAAGGTTTATAAAAAACTTGAACTACCAAAAGAATATAAAAAGTTTGATGAGGTTCACCCACTACATATACCAAGAAAGGAAGCGTTAAACTACCTTAAAAAAAGAGGTATTACTGATGATATTATTGAGAAATATCAAATCGGAATATGTTTGGAAGGTGAATATGCGGGTAGAATAATAGTCCCATCATTTGATAAAAAAGGTGAGTTAAACTTTTTTGTATCAAGGTCTTGGAACCCACGAAGTAAATTGAAATACAAAAACCCCGAAGCGTCAAAGGACTTTCTAATCTTCAACGAGAGTTTAATTGATTGGAAAAAAGACGTATACTTAGTTGAAGGTGTCTTTGATAGTTTCTTTTTGGATAACTCAATATGTCTATTGGGTAAGTTCTTAACTGACAACTTATGGGAAAAATTGTATTCCAAAGCAAAAAAGAATATAATAGTTTGTTTGGATGGTGATGCTTACACCGATGCCAAAAACTTATATGATAAATTAAATGGTGGTGCCCTTTACAATAGAGTAAAGTTGGTGAAACTACCAAAAGATAAAGATGTATGTGACCTTAAAGGTGACATTGAAAAATATTACGTAGAATTCAAATGATAGATTTAAGAGAAGTAGCAAAAGAAATAAGAGATATTATATCACAAAAACAAAATGAATTTCAATTAACTTTTGAAGAAGATAAACATAGATATACTATGTTGGATGTTAATGGTGAAGTAAGAGACGACTTTCCATCTGTATCGAAAGTTATGAAGTTGTTTTATGATGAATTTCCATCAGAAGAAGTTGCAAGAAGAATGGCGAAGGGTGACCCTTATTTAACTCATACCTATTTAGAAGAGTGGAAACAGAGTGGTTTAATATCAACTAATATGGGAAGTAGAGTTCACTATGAGTTGGAATTGGAAACAATAAACAAATTCAAAATCGATAAAGAAGTTCGACAACCACTTTTTGAATGTGACTTGGAACTTGTCATGAAAGGGGATAGAATGATAAAAGGTGGTAAAAAGTTTTTATCACTTATGGAAGAAAGAGGTGCGGTATTACTCGACACCGAGATTGTTTTAGGTCATCCCGAACTTGGTTATACAGGACAACCCGATAAGGTTTGGATTATGTTTAATAAAAATAAGACAGGATTTGGGTTTGTGATTACAGACTGGAAAACAAACAAGGAAAAAAATATGGAAGTTAATAATTTTACAAAACCCATGAAAAAACCTTTTGAAAACCTTCCTAACAACGCTCTTGGTCACTACAATACACAATTACCTTTTTATGGTAAACTACTCTTAAAAATGTTGGAAGGGACAAAGTATGGGAACATACCATTACTTGGTGGTGTAATAGTCCACTTAACTGAAGATACTGAATTTAAAGAATATAGAATACCAAGAGATGTGGTGGATACTATTTTGAATATGGATATGTCAGAATATTTGACTAAATAAAACTAATAAATTATATTGTATTATGCAACTAACAATTACACCCACATGGGTAACAACAACAAGTTGGGACCGATTATTACCTTTTAAAATAAACGTAAATTATATTATAAAATGAGTGAAGATATTATTAAACCAAGAATCAATTTAAAAGACCAACCGACTATTGTTTGTGGTGATTGTGGAAGTATATACTTTAAAGAAGTTACTATGTTAAAAAAAGTATCAAAACTTTTAACAGGGGCTTCTGAAGATACTATTGTCCCTTTTCCAACTTACATGTGTAATAAATGTGGATTCGTGAATGAGGAATTTCAACTTTTTGATGAATAATGGAAATAGGAAAAATGACATTATCTGAAGCATACCCATATCTTAAAACTGTGGCACTAGCTTATGGATTAAAATTAAACAGAGCTAAAGATTTTAAATTCGCAAGAATTATATTAGCAAACCTTTATAGTAGAGAATTAGTATGACACACAAAGAATTTTATATTTGGTTAGAAGGATTTATGACTAACAGACTTTGGGTTGATATCAAACAAATTGATATTGAAACCATCCAAGAAAAAATGAAAGAGGTTAAAGATGAACCAAAGATTGGTATTGCTGAACCATACCGAGTTCCAATGCCAATTAACCCTTTCCCAATTCCTATGGATGACCCTTTTTATAAACCTTATGAAGTATATTGCGAAGACAAAACACAATTAAATGATTAAGAAACTTATACACTTTTCAGATTTACATATTCGTCTTTTTAAAGACCATGATTTGTATAAATCAATATTAGACACGGCAATTGAACAATGGAGAGAATTAGAGCCTGACCGTATTATATTTACGGGTGATTTAGTTCATTCTAAAAATCAAATGACACCTGAACTTATTGAGATGGTTAGTTGGATTTTGACCGAATGTTCATATATTGCAAAAACAATCATTATCCCCGGTAATCACGACTTTTTGGTTAATAATACAGAAAGATTAGATGCCCTTACACCAATCATCAATTCACTTAATAGTAAAAATATTGTTTATTATAAAGACAGAGGTGTTTACGAAGATGAAAATATCAGTTGGTGCGTTTACTCACAATATCAAGGAAACATCCCACCAGATATTACCGAATCAAAAGGTAAACGTATTGGATTGTTTCACGGACCAATACAAGGTATGAAAACAGACCTTGGTTTTGACTTTGGTGAGGAGGCATATGATGTTGAAAAGTTTGATGGTCTTGAAGCGGTATTATGTGGTGATATTCATAAACGTCAGGAGTTCAAATTCAAAACAGGTAAAGGGTTTATGATTGGAAGTCCAATACAACAAAACATCGGTGAAAGTATTCAAAGACATGGATATGGAATCTATGATGTTGAAACGAAAGAATACTCTTACGTTGATTTATTCAATCCAAAACCTTTTTTGAAGTTCTCAATTAAATCTTTTGAAGATATTGAAAATGGAACAGAAAAACTCCAAAATGCTTAACGACAAGATTATGCAGACGGTGTCTGCATATTGTTTAGCGAACAATATTGAAAATGTTGATGACTTTATCTATAAATGTTTTAGACAAGGTTTCGATATTGAAAAATATGGTTTTTTGGGAAAAACACTTAATGAAGGTGAAAAAGACTTAATTAAGGAGGTAATTGTTGAAAAACGGGTGGAAGTACCGGTTGAAGTAATTAAAGAAGTTGAAAAACTGGTTGAGGTTCCTGTTGAAGTAATTAAAGAAATACCGGTAGAAAAAGTTGTAATTCAAGAGGTAATCAAAGAAGTTCCGATAGATAGAGTTATTGAAAAAGAAATCTATATAACTGACGATACCCAACTAAATGAACTGTTGTTAAAAATACAACAGTTGGAACAAGAAATTTCCACTAAAACTACCGAAATCAATACAATTAGACAAGAATTTTCCACTAAAACACAAGAAATGGAAAATAATTTCCAAAATACGGACAACAACAAACTTCAAATGTTACAACAGACTATCACAAACTTAAATGTTGAGATTAGAGATTTGAAGACAAAAAACAAAGAATTAGAAAATAAACTGTTAGAACAACCAAAAGATAGTGATTTCACAAGAGCACGTTTTCATGGGAGTTCTAACCTAAACGATGGATTATATAAATAACTATGAATCTTTTAATGTGGGCTTTCGTCGCCTATGGAATGACGACAATTTTAGTATACGGTTCAATTTTTAATGGACTAAGAAATGGAATTCATAAATGGGGTAATAACAAATACGCACCATTTAACTTTTTAGGTAAGTTCTTATCTGGATTAATTTCATGTATGTTATGTACAGGAACATGGGTAGGGTTCTTCTTATCTTTAGCTTACTTTTCACCAAACGCAGAATATGTTGGACAAAATGAAATTTTATCCGTATTCTTTGATGGTATGTTAAGTGCTGGATTTGTATGGGCAATTAACGGAGTAATCGAGTGGTTTGAAGAAAATAGACCAAATAATAAATAATAACTAAATAAAATAAAATGGGAAAAGCAGCAAAAGCACACAGACTAAAAGTTCAAAAAAGGAATAATAGACTAAAGCACACTCAAAACAAAATCTCAAAAGAATGGAATGATGCCATGAAAGAACAAATGGATAAATTAAGAGAAGAGTTTGCAAAAATGTCAGCAGAAACTGAAAATAACATAACCACTGAAACAACTGATGAAGCGACCATTACGGAAGAACCACAATCAGCTGAACCTGTTTCAGCCAACTAAACAATACAATTACGATATAATGATAAAAGACCTTGATTTTTCAAAGTTTACTAATCCTACCATTCAGGTAGTTTGGGAAGACTTGCCGGAAAACTTTACACAAGATAAAATAAAGTCGGTTAAACACTACTTTTCAAAAAAGTATAACACGACCAATGTAAACGTTTTAACAAAGGCAAAAGTTACCAACACTGAAGAAACACAGAGTATTGATGTATCGATGAATATAACCGATACAAACTACCAATTGGGATTAATTAAACAATACTTGGAAACAAAAGGTTATAACGACTACTTGGAGTCAGTATTATCTATTAACCGAATGGTTGAAAATAAGATTGCTGAAAAACAAGAGGAAACCGCTCAATTTAAAAAGTGGTATATCAAAAACATTGAGTTCTCAAATTTCCTTTCTTATGGTGAAAATCAAAAATTGGATTTTGAGAAACTAAATGGAATTGTAGTAGTTGAGTCAGACCCACCAAACTTTGGTGGGAAGACCGTTTTATCTGTGGACCTTTTAATGTTCTTATTCTTTAATGAAACGACTAAGACAACAAAGGCTGAAGAAATATTCAATCGTTTTACAGATAAAGACAAAGTTTATGTTAAAGGTGAAGTTTCAATAGATGGTGAAGATTACATCATAATTAGAACTATTGAACGTAAGTTATCTAAAAAGGGAGAATGGAACGTTAAAACTGAGTTGGACTTCTTTAAGAAGTTGTCTGACGGGAGTTTACAAAACTTTACAGGGGAACAAAGAAGAGAAACTGAAGCGTTTATTAAAACTTCTATTGGAACAAAAGAGGACTTCTTAATGACCATCCTTACAACGGCATCAAACCTTGAAGAACTATTG
>Ga0315906_10005725_pt1 | contig 15536 bp, 10 predicted proteins | sample LakEriMetagenome_4_FD_203526 | JGI IMG/M metagenome (GOLD analysis project Ga0315906, IMG submission 203526) | Freshwater fungal communities from buoy surface, Lake Erie, Ohio, United States - Buoy 2 MA122 | ecosystem: Environmental > Aquatic > Freshwater > Lake > Lake biofilm | place: USA...
CCGCATGCTCGAGACGAGCGGAAAGCCCCGCTCTCGGAGCCAGTGGGTCACCCGCAGGCTGCGGACGCCGTGGTGGCAGTGGACGATGATCGGCTTGCCACGCCACTGCTCGAGCTCACCGATCCGCTCCGGCAGCTCCTGCATCGGCAGGAGCACCGCGCCGGCGATCCTGGCCGTCATGTGCTCCTCGGGCGTGCGACAGTCGAGCAGCAGCATCTCCCCGGGATGCGACTCCCAGAGGAGTTGCTTCGCCTCTGCGGCCGGGACTTCGAGCGGTGGTTCGGCGGTCATCGTAGCGCGGGCTCCTGGGGATCGGGCCGGGCGGGCCGCGACGGTCGCGGCTGGAAGCATGATGGTCAGGGTGCGACGGGCACGAGCACCAGCCGACGCACGTCGGCGACCGTCGTGCCGGGGATCCTCGTGGCGGACAGCGCGAGCGTGGCCGGGCCCTTCGCAAGCGGCAGCCGTCCGAGCGACAGCGGCCGGAACTCCTTGTCGAACCCCTCGCCGTGGCGGCGCTCGACCCGGTCCTCGCCGCGGTTGAGCGGCGGATCCCAGCCGGGCTGAATCGTCGCCGTGACCGCCGCAGTGCCACAGGTGAGCGTCACGCTCGACCCGGCGTCGGCCACGGGGCAGGTGTACCAGAGCACCGCCTCGTAGGTGCCGGCGGTGAGCACGTCGACCGTCCAGGTGATCGAGCCGTCGGTCTTCGTCCAGCCGACGAAGTGCGAGCAGTTGGGCGCCGAGGCGTTCCGCACGACGCCGCCGTGCGGGCGGCCGTCGCGGGCCGGCAGCTCCGTGTGCGGGCTGCCGGGAAAGCCCACCGGAAACCGCTCCTCCGTCGGCGCGGGCACCGCCGCCAGGACGTTCGTCCGCCAGTCGGCCGCGATGCCCGTGAGCCGCGCGGCCTCGGCGGGGGCGGTGGCGGCGATGTCGCGGGTCTGGCCGGGGTCGGCCGTGAGATCGTAGAGGCGGCCCTGGGCGTCGAGCCGGTGGGTCTGGCTGCGGACGCTCACCTTGCCGCCGAAGCTCGCGACGATCGTGCGGCCTGCCGCGCGGGCGGCGACCGCGTCGGCCGACGGCAGCCGCAGGAGCACCGGCGACAGGTCGATGCCGTCGAGGGGCCTGACGGCGGCCACCTCCACGCCGGCCAGGCCGGCGAGCGTGGGCAGGATGTCGATCGCGCCGGCCAGCTGCGGGACGACGGTGCCGGGGGAGATCCGCGCCGGCCAGCGGACGCAGCAGACGCTCCGCACCCCGCCGTCGTCGGTCGTACCCTTGCGGCCACGCAGCCCGCCGCACCAGCGGGTGCTGTTGGCCCCGTTGTCCGAACAGTAGACGACGATCGTGTCGCGGGCCGTGCCGGAGCGGTCGAGCGCGGCCAGCAGCCGGGCGACGTTCGCGTCGAGGTTTTCCATCATCGCCAGCGCCGCCCGGGTGAAGGGCAGATCCTCGCGGTCGCCGTCGGCGCCCGCGAGGCCGATCGGCCGGTCGCGGAAGCGCCTCCACTCCTCGTCGGGCACGCACATCGGCGAGTGGGGCGTGTTGAAGGCGACGTAGCAGAGGGAGGGCCGGCCCGCGGCGGCGGCGCGTTCGATGAAGCCGCAGGCCGTGGTGGCGATGTCATCGGCGATGTAGCCCGAGCCGCGGACGAAGCGGCCGTCGTGCTCGAGCGGCGGATTGAAATAATCGCCCCAGTGTCCCTCGGTGAAGCCGTAGAAGGTGTCGAAGCCACGGGCGCGCGGGTGGTAGGGCCACTGGGTGCCGTTGTGCCACTTGCCGAAGCAGCCGGTGGCGTAGCCGGCGTCGCGGAAGACCTCGGCGAGCGTCCGCTCCGCCGGGTCCATCCGCTCCTCGCCGAGCGTGACGCCGCGGACGCCGCTCCGCGGGTGGTAGCGGCCGGTGAGCAGCTCGGCACGGGTCGGGGAGCAGACCGGCTGCACGCAGAACGTCTCGAGCACGGCTCCGTCGCGGGCGAGTGAATCGATCGCGGGCGTGGCGAGATTCGTGTTGCCGACGAACGAGTAGTCCCCCCAGCCGGCGTCGTCGGCGAGGATGACGAGCACGTTGGGAGCCGCGGCGCAGGCGGCCGCGGCGGCGAGGAGCCAGCCGGCGGCCGCGGCCCCGCAGAGGTGGCGGCCGGAGCGAATCATGGTGGGACAGATGATACGTCATGATACGGCAAACGCCCGGCGGCGGCAGCCGCGGGACGCCCGGTTTCCGCCGCGGCGTTGTGCTACAGTCGTCCTGATCCGGAATCGCCACGGCCGCCGTCGGGAACACGCCCCATGGAAACGCCCTCACGCAATCGCGGCCTCGCGATCGCCGGCATCGCTGTGACGGCCGCGCTGGCCGCGGTGACGGTGGTCGGCCTGTGGTGGGCGGGATGGTTGGGGTCCCGCGAGGATCCGCGGATCACCGAGTTGCGGCTGCTGCAGGAGGAGCTGATCCGCAAGTACCCGCCCGAGCGGGGCCCGCAGTCGATCTCCGAGGCGGCGGAGCGGGTCACGGCGATCGGCGGCTTCATGATGAAGGTGCAGGCGCTGCCGCCCGAGCTGCGGCCGCAGGCGATCGAGTCGGGCCGCGACGCGATGCTCCGCATCGTCGATTCCAAGGCGCAGGCCTACTTCGCCCTGCCCGCGAAGGAGCGGCAGGCCTTCCTCGACTCCGAGATCAGGCAGGGCGAACTGATGCGCAAGGCCTTCGAGGCGGGGAAGACGGCGTTGAAGTGGGCGGGCATGGGCGGCCGCGGCGGGAACCAGGCGAAGCCGCCCGCCGGCAACGGCGGCCCCGGCGGTTCGCAGGACGACCGCAACCGCTGGCGCAAGAGCGTCATCGACAGGACGACTCCGGCCCAGCGGTCGCGGATCACGGAGTACATGTCCGCGATCGAGAGCCGCCGCAGCCAGCTCGGCCTGCCGGCGGGGGGATTCGGTCCCTGACTCACCGGCTTCGCGCAAGGTCGAGCTTCCGCCGACCTCCTCCGCCTCCCCGCCCAGATTGCCGGATCGTCGCTCGAGCAAAACCGGATGCGGTCTAGTACCACACGGCGGCGCGGACGAGGAACGTGTCGGACGGATGGAGCCAGGGCTGGTCGGTGAGGTAGTACTGCACCGAGCGGCCGGTGACCCACCCCGCTTCGAACTTCCACGAGAGCCCGAGGTCGGCGGGCTTGCGCTCCCAGCCGGCCAGCAGGCGGTAGTCGCGGATGACGATGATCTGGTCCCGACCTTTCGTCGGGCCGGTGACCGACTGCATCGCCCACTGGTTGCCGCCGAACTCGGCCGCCACGTAGAGCCAGTGGTTCGCCCGCGGCCGCTCCGCGATCCGCCAGGCCAGCCGCGGCCTCGGAAAGATGAGCTCGCAGCGCGTGGCGTCCGCGGGCGTCCAGAGCAGGCCGCCGGCCGGAAGAAAATCGACGTCGTAGCGGTCGAGGTAGATGAGTCCGGCGATCACGCGGAGATCCTCGTGGGCCTCCCAGGCGGTGAAGCCGTGGCCCGTGATCCGCATGGACTGCGGCGAGTCGTTGTGGAAGTCGCTGTACCAGCCCGGCGAGACGGCCAGGTCGATCCCCACCCGCTCGTTGAGCTTCTTGAGCCACCGCGCCTGGATGTAGCCCTCGAAGAGCGCTCCCGGGATGTCGGCCCCCGCAGGGATGTCGGTGAGCGTGCCGACGAAGCCCGTCGTGACCAACAGCGGCGACTCGACCGTCGGGCAGGGCAGGCCCAGCGTGAACGTCTTTTCCAGGGTCGTCAGGCCCAGGCCGCGCGGATCGAGCTTCGGCAGCTCCGTGGCCATGGAGAGAGCCTGCTGCAGGATGCCCGGCTTGGCTCCCGGCGGCAGCTTGCGGCCCGCCGGCGGCTCGAACTCCTGTCGCGGCTGGCCGGGCGGTGCCAGGTCGTCGGGCATGAGCGGCTCCTGGAGATCCTGCGGATCGCCCAGCGCCGCCAGCCGGATCTGGTCGAAGAGCGTCTTCCTGAGTGGATCGACGGGAGGCAGTGGCCGGACGCGATCGGCGTCGATGGCGACCGCCGCCGGCTGCTGCGGCGCGACGGCGTCGGGCTCGTCGGCTGATGCACCCACGGCCGCCAGCAGGCAGGCGACCAGAAGGCAGGCGACCCCGCCCGGCGGCCAGTCGTGGGGCCGGCGGAGCGGCTTCAGACCGGCGGCGGTCGCGGGGTGCCGGGGCGGTTTGCGACTGCGATCACACACGCCGCCAGTCCTTCCGCTGTGCCAGGAGCGATCGCCGCCCCGTCGCTCGTTCGCGCTTCGGGCTAGTAGGCCAGGCCGACCCGCAGCATGAGCGTGTCGTTGAGGTTCTGGTACTGGCCGGCGGGCGGGCCGTCGACGTAGAAGAGCTGGCGGGCGAAGACGTAGCCCACCTCCATGTTGCCGGCGAGGCCGGTGCCGGTGATCGGCACGAACTCGGTGCCCAGCGTGACGCGGATGTCGTTGTAGTCGAACGGCGAGATGCCGGTGTACATCGTGCCGTTGGGATTGTAGGTGTTGCGGCGGAAGGTCCAGGCGCCGCCGCCGTACTCGCCGGCCACGTAGCCCCAGACGTTGCGGTTGGCGAGCGTCGTGAGCCGCCGGGTGACCCGCGGCGCCGGGAAGAAGATGTCGTAGCGGGTGTTCGCATCCGGGGTCCAGACGACGCCGACCGCGGGCAGGAGCTTCACGAGGTTGCGGTCGAGGTAGACGATGCCCGCCTTGGCCTGCATGGTGGGGGTGAGCTGCAGCGTGCCGATGGCGCGGCCCATGAGACGCCAGCTCTGCCAGACGAAGACGTCCCAGTTGGTGAAGATGCCGACCCGCAGGCCCAGCTCGGCGCCGAAGAGGGGAGTGAACTGCGGGTTCCAGGCGCCGTCGACGAAGATGTCGTAGGTGCTCGGCGGGAGGTCGGCCGTCATCGACTTGGTCGTCTGCGGGCCGTCCCACAGCTGCAGGCCGAAGCCGGGCGTGATCAGCAGCGGCGCGTGGTTGAGGTTGGCGGGCGAGTTGTGGAAGAACGGCACGGCGAACGTCGCCGTCGTGTCGAGCTCGTTGACGCCGACGCTCGTGCCCTGCCCGTTCCCGAACAGGTAGGCCCAGCTGCCGCGGGCGCCCTGGTAGAGCCGCATCGTCTGCTGGAAGGTCGAGTTTTGCGCCGGGTAGCCGGGAGGAAAGAGCGAGCCGCTCATCGGGGGTGGTCCCTGCGTCGGCGTCAGCGAGGGCGCCGCGGTCGAGTAGCCGGGATAGCCCGGCTGACCCGTGATCGCAGACGGGGCCCAGGTCGAGGTGCCGGGCGCGGCGGCCGGAGCGGGAAAGAGCTGCGATGCCTGCGGCGCGTACGCATCCCAGCCGGGCGGGGGCGGCGGCAGCGCAGGCGCCTGCGCGATCCGATCGAGCGACGATGCGGCCGGCGGCGGCAGCGCCACCGTCTGCGCCACGGCGTCGCGCGGCCAGCAGGCGGTCGCCAGGCACGCGGTCACCAGCGCGAGGATGGGCGTCCGAAGATGGAGACGGCCGGAGCGCACGCGAGACCGCATCCTTCCTACCCTGGGACCGTGTTGAGGATCGCGTCGGATCGAGAACGACACGCGAAAGGCCCGCCCGACCGGACCCGCACGGGCCGGCGGCCTGTCGCCAAAGCAAGGGGGGGTACCGCGCTCCAGCGGCGAGGGTCAAGGCCGCAGCGGGGCGGCCGGCACGGCGGCTCGGGGCCTCCTGCCGCCCTTGCCCCGGCTGCCGCGGCCACGTGCTGCGCAGGTTTCCCAGACTGCTCGACTCCCGGATGCCGCCACCGGTGCCCGGGCCGGGTTCGGAAGCTGGCTCCCGGGCGGTTCTTTTGTGGTCGGTGGCCCGCGGCCATGATGGTGGCAGCAGCACGATCTCCTCGGCGCTCGATCCTCGGGGCGGTGCGCCGAAGCCCCAGCCCGGCGGTCCTGTCCCCGGGGATGCCCTGGACGCCATCGCCGGGAAACTCGACCGCATCCTTGAGCGGCTGCAGAAACTGGAGCAGGATGTGGCGTCCCTGCGGGCCCGGAAGGGATCCGACTGACTCGTTCCCTGTGTCGTCGCGGGCTCCGGCCGCGCCGATCCCCGCCGTCCACGCCACGATGCCCGTCCCATCCGCTTGGCACCGCGATCCGGGCGAAGCCGACGCCATCGACGCGGCCGCGCTCGTCGCCGGCACCGGCCTGGCGCGGTTGGAGCATCTCGCGGTCGTCGCATCGACCATGGAGCGGGCGCGGGAGTTCGCGATCGATTCCCGCTGCCCGCTGCCGGCCGCCGTCGTCGCCGACCGCCAGACTGCCGGCCGTGGCCGCCGCGGGGCCGGCTGGTGGCAGGCCGACGCGAGCCTCGCGGTGAGCGTGGTCGTCGACGCGGGGCCCGCACGGGCGACGCCGCCCGCGGTCTGGTCGCTGGCCTGCGGCGTCGCGCTCGCCGAGGCGATCGCCGCGGTCGCTCCCGGCGTCGAGCCGACGGTCCGCTGGCCAAACGACGTCGAGGTCGCGGGAAGAAAGCTCGCCGGCATCCTCGTCGAGGCGCCGGCGGGCGGCCGCGCGATCTTCGGCGTCGGCGTGAACACGGCCGGCGCGAGCCGGGACGCACCCCAGGCGCTTCGGCAGCGGCTCGTCACGCTGCCCGACCTCACCGGGCGGGTGCTGCCGCGGCAGCGGTTGCTGCTGGCGTTCCTGCCCCGGCTCTTCGCCGTGTTGGCCGCGACGGCCGCGAATCCCACGGCGTTCGTGGAGCGGTATCGGGCCCGATGCGGCCTCGACGGTCGGATGGTGACGGTGTTTCACGGCGCCGAGACGGTCACCGGCATCTGCCGGGGCATCGCGGCCGACGGCAGCCTCGTGATCGACACGCCCCAGGGCCGCAGGCTCCTCGGCTCGGGCAGCCTCACCGATCCCAACCACGTCTGGCCCGGGGAGTGAGGCAGGTCAGCGGCGGCGGTGCCGCACCGCCACCACGCAGACCTCGCGGCCGCCGGTGGAGAGCTGCCTGGCCCGCGGCGCGAAGCCCCAGGACTGAAAGAGCTCGAGCCAGCCGGGCACCTCCCCGGCCCGCGACCAGTCGGGGAGCTTGAGGGTCGCGATGATGCCGGCGGGCCGCACGCCGGGGGCCGTCACGGCCCTGCCGATCGATTCGAGCGTGCTGCGGGGATCGATGTTCATGTCTGCCACGATCCAGTCGCAGCCCCGGAAGTCGCGCAGCTTGACGTCGCGGGCCCGCATCCGCCACTGCGTGAACCGGGGATGCGCGGACACCCGCGGGTCGACGATCGCCGGATCGACGCCCACGACGTCGAGCCCGGCCTCGAGCAGCCGCTGGCACGCGCCGCCGGGCGCGCAGCCCAGTTCGATCGCCCGCTGGCCGCGTTCGAGCGGGATCTCGAACGTCTCGATCGCCTCATCGAGCTTGAGCCACGCCCGCGAGACCTTGTCGGCGGCGAGCGGGACGGGGTGCATGCCGCCGGGATGCCGGCTCGCGGCAGACCCGGCCCGATGCCAGCCCACCCACCAGCGGTCGGGAGTGTCGATCACGCAGTCGAGCACGAGGTCGCCGGGCGCGGCCTTCGAAGGCAGCGTGACGGGCAGTGCATGCGCGGACGCGAGCACGCCGCGGACCTCGACCGGATCGGCTGCGACGCGTGGATCGCGGCACCAGACGTGCACGTTGTCCCACCGCGGGTGGGCCACCAGTTCCCGGAGGGCCGCGACCCGCGCCGTCATGGTCGGCGCCGCCACCTGGCCGAACGACCGGATCAGCGTCCGCGCATAGACGAGGTCGGGAGAGAAATCGTCGGGCGGATCGAAGTCCGAGAGCCTGAACGTGACCACGCCCCGCCGCCAGGCCGCTTTCGTCGCCTGCGGCAGGACCGCCTGCTGCCGGTCGCACAGCGCCTGCTCCGCGCCTCCCTGGCAGCTGGCCAGCAGGAAACCGCCGCGGGGGCTGGGGGCAGGGGTTTTTCCGCCGCCAGGGAGGGGGTCTGGAGCCGAGGGCGGCGGGTGCATGTCCGCCATCCTAGCATCCGAAAAACGGCCGGTCTGAGCCGACATGCGGGGAAAAAATCAGGCCGGCCCGGGCGCCCAAGGGCCCGGGCCGGCCTTTCTCGTCTGAACGTGGAACGGCCCGACTCTTATCTCGCCGAAGCGAAAGAAGGATGCCGAGCTGCGGGCCGGGCATGCCGCACGAGGCGACCCGCCGAACCCGTGGAAGGCAGTCCAAGAAGACTGGCAATGGTTGGCGAAACTCCGTTTCGCCCGGTCGAGAAGGCCCCGGAAGGAGCCGACTCAACCACCTGCTCAGCCGTGGCCCTTCTTCTTCTTGGCGACCTTCTTGGCAGCCTTCTTCTTCTTCTTCGCCATTGTGATGGCTCCTTGCCATGAGCACCCGCACGCTTCACACGACCATGCCCCCGGGTGCTCTCGTGGAGGGGAAAGGCCGACGTTTCGCGTCGTCATCGCGCGCCGCGTGCACCGCATGAAAGCGTTGCACGACGGTGTTCTCCGACGTCGCGAGCGTTGTTGTGAAGGATGACGGCAAAAACTGTCAAGAGAAATCCGCAAAAATTTTCCGGATTTTTTCGCGACTGCGATCCGAGAGGACCGGCATCGGTGGCGTTGCTCACGCCCGCGTCTTCACCGCCGAGGCGTCGTCGTGACCGGCGGCATGACGGTGAGCCCAGTCGTTGAGCAGCGCGAATTGCGCGGCGAACGCCTGCTCGGCGACGCCGATCGGGCTCTTGAAGAAGCAGGCCAGCCAGGGGATCGCGCCATACTCGCCGGCCCGGCGGGCCCGGTCCACGAGTCGCACCAGATCGAGCACCAGCGGCGCGGCCAGGATCGAGTCGCAGCCCTGCCAGGTGAACTGCATCGTCATCGGCGTGCCGAGGAATCCGCGGAAGTGGATGTGGTCCCAGGCCGTCTTCCAGTCGCCGAGGCTCCTGATGTATTCGATCGAGACGTGCGTCTGGGGAGGGTATCCGAGAATGCCCGCCAGCAGGTGATCCTTGCTGCGGACCTTGGTCGCCTTGTTGCGCGGATCGTCGAGCACCTTGCCGTCCATGTTGCCGAAGATGTTGTGCCCGACCCAGCTCATCACCTCGAGGTGGCGGGCGGCGAACATCGGCGCGAGCACGCTCTTGAGCAGCGTTTCTCCGGTTTTCCCGTCGCAGCCGGCGTGGGCGATCCGCCGCTCGAGGGCCGCCTGCTGCAGTGCCGTCGGCGTGGCGCCGGTCGACGGGGTGAAGTTGACGTACGACGCATTGGCGCCGAAGGCGGCCAGCGCGTAGAGGCTGCTGGCGGGCAGGGGGCAGGTCCGGGGATCGTCGAGCAGGGGCTCGAGATCGTCGAGGTCGCGTGGGATCGGCAGCGACGCGGGAGGCTCGGTGGAGGCGAGGTTCACCACGACGACGTGGCCCAGCTTCTCGGCGGTAGCGAACGCCAGGATGTCGGCCCGCACCCGGTCGATCGCCTGCCGGGGCGTTTCCACGCGGGCCACGATCGCGGCGTCGGCCAGTTCGCGGATCTTGTCCCCCGCCGCCACGACCGTGCCCGGCCGCAGCCGCGACTCCACCTCGGCCAGGAAGTCGTCGGCATGGTCGATCAGTTCGGGCAGGATCGCGCGGCTATCGGTCCACATCCGCCGGGCCTCGTCCGCCAGCCGTCCTGGCCGGATGTCGTGGCCGCCCACCACGATGTCGTCGAAGCCGACGAGGTCGAGCCGGGTGAAGGGCTCGAGTTCGGTCACGAGTCCGACCGGCGCGATGCGCTTGCGGGCGAGGTTGGCGAGCCCCGTCATCACGGTGGTGGCGACGCCACCCTTGGCTCCGATGAGCCACAGACCGATGCGGCTGCCTGGCATGGGGTCGGCTTTCCGGGCGGAGGGCAGCGGGCCGCCGGGGACGGCGGCAACTGGGAATCGACACATCCCTTGGTATCATCATCTTCCCACGGAGAAAAGCAGCACGCAAAGGAGGCGGGCACGAAGGCCCGCGGCACGAAGACCGCATGGCCCCCGAGACGAAGCCCGCTTCCCATACGGCCGCCGACACCCTCCACCTCGCCCGCCGCATGCGGGCGCTCGAGCCATCGGCCACGCTGGCGATGGCAGCCCGTGCCTCGGCCATGACCGCCGCGGGCGTCGACGTGGTGGATCTGTCGGTAGGTGAGCCCGACTTTCCCACCCCTCCCCACATCTGCCAGGCCGCCGAGGCCGCCATCCGCGCCGGTCGCACGAAGTACACGCCGGCGGCCGGCATCCCGGCGCTCAGGCAGGCAGTTGCCGCCGACTACGCCCGCCGCACCGGCCTGGCCGTCACGCCCGCCCAGGTGGTCGTCTCCAACGGCGCGAAGCACTCGCTGCACAACGTGTTCACCGCGCTGCTCGACGAGGGGGACGAGGTGATCGTGCCCACCCCCTACTGGGTCAGCTACGCGGAGCTCATCAAGCTCTCGGGCGCGAAGCCGGTGCTCGTGTCGACCCGCATCGAGGACGACTTCAAGCTGCGGCCTGAGGCGCTGCGGGCCGCGCTCACGCCCGCCACGCGGATGCTCCTCATGTGCACGCCGAGCAACCCCACCGGCGTGGTCTACTCGGCCGACGAGCTGCGTCAGCTGGCGGACGTCGCCGTCGAGGCCGACCTGGCGGTGGTGTCGGACGAGATCTACGATCAGCTCGTCTTCGACGGCCGCTCGGCCGTGTCGTTCCCCACGCTGCGGCCCGGCCTCGAGCGGCGCACCGTCGTGGTCGCCGGTGTCAGCAAGACCTACTCGATGACCGGCTGGCGGATCGGCTGGACGATCTGTCCCGACCCGCTCGCGAAGGCGATCGGCAATCTGCAGAGCCAGGAGACGAGCAATCCCTGCAGCGTCAGCCAGCATGCGGCCCTGGCGGCCCTCACCGGGCCGCAGGAGTGCGTGGCCGACATGTGCCGGGCGTTCCAGCGCCGCCGCGACCTGGTCGCCGCGCGGCTGGCCGCGATGCCCGGCGTCCGCCTTCCCGCGATCGGGGGCGCCTTCTACGCGTTCTTCGACATCGCGACGCACCTGCGGAAGTCCCGCGACGGCGTCACGACGAGCATGCAGTGGTGCGAGGCGCTCCTGGAGAAGGAGCACGTCGCCCTGGTGGCCGGCAGCGCCTTCGGCGCCGAGGGCCACGTGCGGATGTCGTTCGCGGCCTCGGAGGAGAAGCTCACCGAGGGGCTCGATCGGATCGAGCGGTTTCTGGGGTAGGCCGCATCCCGCGGCCGATCACTTTATCCACGGCCTGCTAGAGCGCATTCGATGTACGTGTAGCACCGGCTTCGGGGGCGGCAAAAGTCTCCTCGCTGTGGCCGCGGCGGCCACACGCAAGGTCGAGCTTCCGCCGACCCCCTTCGCCTCCCCGCCCAGATTGCCGGATCGTCGCTACAGCAAAACCGGATGCGCACTAGAGGGCCAGCGCCCGGAGGTCGCGGAACTCGACCTTCATCACGAGCCCGCCGTGGATCTGCAGCCCGATCGGGGCCGGCTCCTTGTGCGCGGGGCTGGTGTACCGCGAGACCTGCTCGCCGTTGAGCCAGACGGTGAAGGTGTCCCCCTTCGCCTCGACCCGGATCCGGTTCCACTCGCCGGGCTTGAGCAGCTCCGCCGCACGGGTCGCCCGCGCCTCCTCGGGATAGCCGCCGACGTAGAACGAGCAGGTCATGTCGCGCTTCAGGCTCCGCGACACGCCGATCTGCACCTGCACCTCGGGCTTCCTCAGCATGAACCCGCTGTCGATCTCGCCGAAGAAACGCACCTCCACGATCACGTCGCCATACGACTTCTCGGTGTAGAGCATCGACCCCTTCTTCGCCTCGTCGTTCTGCCCGACGATCACGCCGTCGACGACCGTCCAGGAGGGCTCCGCGGGCAGCGTCCATCCCGTGAAGTCGCGGCCGTTGAAGATCGGCGGCAGGCTGGCGGTCGGCGGCACCTCCGCCGCCGCCGTCGCGGTGGAGAGCAGGGCCGCGGCCGCCAGGAAGACGCGGCCGCGATTCGCGGCTGGGAGTGCGGGCGCGGCGGATGCGGAGATGGGAAGGCTTGGCATGACGCGAAGGACCTCTCGGCGGGGTGGATTGGTCGGCGGTCGTCGATGCGGGCAGGTCGCCGACGGCGGTGCCCGGCTGGCTCCCGTGCCGCCGTCGTGCCACTATAGATGAGGGTTCGCGCCGCCGCCGCGGGCGGCTGTCGGCCTGCGGAGGAGCCAGCGTGACCATACCGGATCCGGAGGTGAGCGGGATCGTGCTGGCCGGTGGCGGGGCCACGCGGCTCGGGTCGGCCGCGGCGTCCGGCAAGGCGTGGCTCGAGTTCGAGGGGCGGACGTTTCTGGAGCGCGTCTGCGGGGCGCTGGCCGGCCAGGTCTCGCAGGTGGTGGTGGTGGCGGCGCCCGGCCAGGATCTGCCCCGCGTGCCCGCGGCGACCGTGGTTCGCGACACGGCGCCGGCGGCAGGACCTCTCGCCGCCATCCGCGACGGCATCAGGGCGGCCGTCGAGACCGCGGGAGCACGGTCGATCAACCGGGTCGTGATCGCCTCCTGTGACGTGCCACTGCTCGGCGGCGACGTGGTGCGGCTGCTCGTGGAGGAGTCTCGGCCGGCGCCGTCGTCACCCGCCACCCGCTGGACGGTGCCCGTGGTGCATGGGCACTGGCAGGTGCTGCTCTCGGTGCTCGCCGTCGGCCTGCTGCCGCAGGTCGAGGCCTGGCTGGCGGCGGGACGCCGCGACCCGCGCGGCCTCGTCGCGCGGCTCACCGAACAGGATCCGGCGAGCGTGCGGCTGCTCGATGAGCGGCTGCTCGCCGCCGTCGAACCCACGCTCGCGTCGTTCGTCGACGTCGACACGCCCGACGACCTGCGCCGCCTGCAGACGCGGTGAGCGGGCTGCGCCGCGCCGATATTCGGCTTCGCGGGAAGGGGCGGCGGTTTCTATACTCCGCCCCATGGCGTCGCGACATTCCAGACATGCCGGGGGCGGGCGGCCGCGTCGGCGCCGCCCGCTCGCCTGGCTCGTGGTGCTCGGCCTGCTCGGGACGGCGGTCTGGTTCGCGCCGGCGGCGGCAGGGCTCACGCGGCTAAGGGATCTGCCGCTCGCGAAGGCGTTCGCCGGCATCGACGGCAGCATCGGCAGCCGGGCGGCGGTGTGGCGCTGGTGGGGCGGCATCGAGTATCGCGACGTGACGCTCCGCGACCGGCAGGGACGGCCGCTCGTCACGGTGCCGCGGCTCCTGGTCGACCGGGGCCTGGCGAGCCTGGCGGTCGCGCCGCGCGACCTCGGCACCGTGCGGCTCGTCGGCGGCGAGGCGGTCGTCGAGGTCCGCCGCGGCGGCAGCGCGATCGAGGACGTGCTCGCCCCATGGCTGGCGTCCGCCGCGCGGGCGGCGGCCGCGCCGGTGGCGTTCGAACTGGAGGTCGTCGATGCCGCCGTCGAACTGGTCGACCTCGAGCGAAACGACGCGTGGCGGATCACCGACATCCTGGCTGCGGGCACGGTGCGTCCCGGCGCGACCCTGGCCGGCTGGACCGTTTCCGGGCGGGCGCGGTACGCGGGCGAGCCGGTGCGGGACGTCGCCGCGGCGTCCAACCGGCTCGCCTCCGACCGGGCGCGGGAGTCGGCCGGGCCGGGGAGCGACGCGGTGTCGGCCGGGGCGGTTCCCGCCGTCGGCAGGCTCGATCGCACCACGGTGGCGGCGGGCGCGACGGCCATCCTGGCGCGGGACGGAGGCTGGTCGATCTCGTCGCCAGACCTGCCGCATGCCGCGGCGCCGCGGTCGTTGGCGGTGGCGGCCACCCGCCTCCCGCTGGGACTGACGAGCGTCGCCGCCACGCGTTTCGACGCGACGCACGTGCTCGACGGGCTGGCCGACGTGCGGCTCGACCTCTCGTTGCCGCCGGCCGGCGCCGCGGGCCAGCCGAGCCATTCTGCCCAGCCGCGCGAGCGTCCGCCCGCGACCGTCATCGGCGTGGCCGGGGTCGTCTCCGTTTCGAAGCTGGCGGTCTGCAGGTCCGACACGCTCGCGGAGATCGTCGCCCTCGACCGGGGCGAGATGCCGCTCGATCTGTCGATCGAGGGCGATCGGGTGACGGTCAGGTCGCTGCAGGTGGCGTCTCGACTGTTCAACGCCGAGGCCTCCGGTCGGATTCGACTGCCGGCGGGCGGGTCGTGGGACTGGGCCGAAGCGCTCGTCGGCGACGATTTCGCGGTGGCCGTCGACGTCGATCTGGCCGCGGCGTCGCGGGCGCTGCCCGCGGGAATGGCGGTGAGGCCCGACGTCAGGGTCACCGGCGGTCAACTCCAGGTGTCGGCCGCGGCCCGGGCCGACGGCAACGACCGGGTGCTCGAGGTCAGGGCGACGTCCCGTGACGTCGCCGCCGTCCAGGCCGTCGCCGCGCCGACCGGCCAGCGGGCCGCCGGGGCGGCCGTGGAAGAGCGGCTGCTGCGCTGGAACGAGCCGTTCACGGGCTGGCTGCGGGGCCGCCGCGGTCCCGCCCGGGGAGACAGGCTGCGGATCGAGGATGCGCGGCTGGCGTCGCCGGCGGTCGAGGTGTCGGCGGCGGGCACGGCCGAGGCCGCCTCCGTGCAGTGGACGATCGACCTGGGAGCGCTGGCCGGGGAGGCCGCCGAGGTGCTCGACTTCGACGGCGCGACGCTCGCCGGCACCACCCGCGGCCGCATCGACGTCGAACGCGTCACGGCGGCCGAAGCCTCGCGGGTGAAGATGACCGCGAGCCTCGCGGACTTCTCGCTGACCAAGCCGGGCGTTGCGGCGTGGCGCGAGGAGGAGATCACGCTCGATGCCGAGGGCTCCGGCGGCCTGGCGGGCGGCGCGTTGCTGGTCGATCAGGGGCACGCACGGCTGGCGGCGGCCGACGACGCGCTCGATGTGACGCTCACGGGCGGGGCGCTCGTCAATCCCGGGCTCGTCTGGGGCCGCGCGGGCCGCGGCATGCCGTGGTTGCGGGCGGCTCCCGGCGCGGAGTCGCTCGCCGCCGATTGCGCGGTCGTGGGCGATCTCGCCAGATGGCGGCCCCGGTGGAAGGCGATCGTGGGACCGAGCGGGTGGCCCGGTGACTGGGAGATCGCCGGCCGCGTGCAGGCCTCGGCGGTGCTGACGGCGCAGGGGGACGCCTGGCAGATCACCCGCGCGGCCGGCGAGATCGAGAAGCTGTCGGTGCAGGGCGATGGCCGGCGGATCAGCGAGCCGCGGCTGGTGGCAACCGCGGCCGGCCGCTGGAACACCGCGACCGGCGCGGTCGAGGTGTCGTCGGCCGAGTTGCTCACGGCGACGCTGTCGGTGCGGACCGGCGGGCTCGTCCTGTTGCCCGCCGCGGGCCGGCGGCCGGCGACGGGCGGGCTCGACGCGGTCGTCGACCGGCTCCGTGGCAAGGTCCAATGGCAGTGCGATGCGGCCCGCCTGGAGCGCTGGATCGTCCCGACGACGGTGGCGGACCGCTGGCCGGCCGGCGGCCGCGGCTGGGGCACGGCGGAGATCCTCGACACGCCGCTCGGGTTGAACGTGCTGGT
>Ga0315906_10005726_pt1 | contig 15534 bp, 14 predicted proteins | sample LakEriMetagenome_4_FD_203526 | JGI IMG/M metagenome (GOLD analysis project Ga0315906, IMG submission 203526) | Freshwater fungal communities from buoy surface, Lake Erie, Ohio, United States - Buoy 2 MA122 | ecosystem: Environmental > Aquatic > Freshwater > Lake > Lake biofilm | place: USA...
TTGTTGCAGAGCTTATTCGCGATACTCAGGTCGTAGTACATTTTGCGGCTGAATCGCACGTGGACCGTTCGATTCAGAATCCGAATGAATTTGTTTCAACAAATGTTTTGGGGACAAACAATCTTCTGCGGGTGTGCTTGGAAATTGGAATTGAAAAGTTTATTCATATTTCGACCGATGAGGTTTACGGCTCTATCGAAGTGGGCTCATGGAATGAAGATTCTCCAGTTTCACCGAACTCACCCTATTCGGCCTCCAAGGCGAGTTCGGACATGATTGCCTTATCATATTTTAGAACTTTTGGGCTTCCAGTAGTGGTCACCCGGTGCTCAAACAACTACGGAAAGTTTCAGTATCCAGAGAAGCTTATCCCGCTAGCTGTTACAAATTTGATTGAGGGGATAGCAATTCCTATTTATGGTGATGGTTCGAATTCTCGTGATTGGTTAGATGTGAGAGATCATTGCCAAGCAATTGATTTGGTGGTGAGCAAAGGTAGGGTAGGGGAAACTTATAACATTGGCGGGGGAGAAGAATTAAGTAATCTAGAGCTGGTACATAAATTGCTCTCGATCTTTGGCTTGGATGACACCTACATTAATTTTGTATCAGATCGCAAAGGGCATGACAAGAGATATTCGGTTTCTTACGAAAAAATTGCTTCTGAGTGTGGATACAAACCTCGTCACTCTTTTGAGAACTCCCTTGAGGAAACCGTTTATTGGTACAGGTCTAATGAAGATTGGTGGCGACCTTTAAAAACCGCCCTGGCAGGCAAGTGACTAGTGTAGCAATCACGGGCGCAAACGGTCAGCTCGGTAAAGAGCTTGTGAAAACCCTCACTGAAAAGGGTCACAAGGTATTTTCTTTCTCACATCAAGTTTTAGATATATCTGATTTGGATTCGGTAAACGCAATATTGAAACAGAATTCATTTGGTTTTCTATTTAACTGCGCCGCATTTACAGACTTGGATCAAGCCGAGAAGGAAAATAACCGAGCATTTGAAGTTAATTCATTAGGAGCTGGCAATCTAGCTTTATTCTGCAAGCAACAAAAAGTTAAACTCATACAAATCTCAACAGATGCTGTCTTTTCAAGTGATGAACCAAAGTTCTTTAGTCCCAACGAAAAAACGAATCCAGTTAACGTATATGGTAGAAGTAAATGCGCGGGCGAGGAATTTATCCTTGAAACTTACCCCGAAGGCTCATGGATTGTTAGAACATCTTGGCTTTACGGAAGATATGGGGGGAAATTTGTTCATAAGATTCTTAGCGGAGTATCCCAAGATCAGGGGAAAATCCAGGTGGTCAACGATCAGTATGGACAACCAACCCTGACATCCTCGTTAGCTCATTTTCTGGCAGGATTTATCTCTGACCCCCCTAAACTTGGTATTCACCATTTCGCGAGTCCTGATTACACCTCTAGATTCGATTTAGCACGCGCAATTTTTGAGATGATGGATGCTGAGCCTCTGAGAATTATCGCGACAAAAACGCGGCCTTCTAAAAACGTTGCGCCACGTCCTAAGTTTTCACTTATCCAAAATACCAACACCCAAATGACTCCTGAATTCATTGTGGGTGGGTGGAGAAGCGAGTTGGCCCATTTCATAAGTGAATACAGGGGCAGCAAATGATTAATCCTGAAGCTCTGTTTTCTGAAACTAGTCTTAAAGGAGTCTGGAAGGGTCTACAGCCAACATATACTGACATGCGAGGCGAAACCACAGAACTTCTAAACCTCAGGTGGGAACCTGCGCTATTTTCCTCTCTCACGGTCAATCAGATTATTCGGGCAAAAAGTGTCATGGGTACCATCCGCGGAATACATTTTTCAGCACCGACGAACCCGCAATTTAAGGTCATCTCATGCATTTCTGGTGAAATTAAGGACTGCGTAATTGATTTAAGACCGAACTCTCCGACCTTTCGAAAGTACGAGATATTTGATTTGTCGGCCGATCGCAAGGAATTTCTTTTTATATCTCCTGGATTTGGTCACGCCTACCAAGTTTTAAGTAATGGAGCTGAGGTTTTATATGCATTACAAACTGACTTTAACTTCAATGACGAATATGCCTTGAATCCCTTAGACAGTGAAATTTCTATTCCATGGGAGAGATTAACGCCAATTCTTTCAGAACGAGATAAAAACGCGCCAAATCTGGCTGATACCATTAGGGCGCACTTCTCGTAACTCATTACAGTTGATGTATCTTTCTCATATGAAGATCATATTTCTCGTTATCGCAAGCGAGGATCCAGTACATCAAAACGATTTATTGGCTCAAACGAACACTTGGGTTTCTTCATTAGGTCAAGATTCGAGAGTTATCTGGCTTAGGGGCCATGGTAGCACAGACTACAAATTTGAATCAGATACTCTTTACGTACCGTGTGCAGAGTCATATCAAAATATTTTAGAAAAAACTGTTCTCGGAATTCGTTACATTGAGCTGAATTTAGATTTTGATATTGTTATTCGAACAAACGTTTCAACTTATTTTCATATCAAAAAATTACGTCATCTATTGACATCGCCTCTGTTTGAACATGATTTCTTCGGAGGCTTTATTGAGAAAACAAAAGGAGCCTATTTTGGCGACTCAGTTAATCTCAAGTTTATCTCTGGCACGGGTATCTTTCTATCGAAAGCCGCTGTATCAAAATTGAGTGCGCTTAATTATCTCGAGTTTGTAGGCGTGCCTGATGATGTCGCGATTTCACATTTTCTAACAAATAAACAAATACAACGTATACCAATGACAAGAAACAATCTGAGCTCAACTCACGTGTTTTTCCCATCATATTTTACTCGTGCGAAAAGTTCATCTGATCCGAAACTTGCTAGTAAGCGAATGCACCTGCTTTATGATTTTTACACTCAAAATACTTTGTACGCAAAAGCAAAGAAGTATCTGCAGATAAGTAGGCTCGAGTTCGATTCTTTCTTGCGTCAACCAGAACCAATATCAAAATACTTTTTGAAGAACCGTATGATCATTAGTTCATTCATCTACGCGAAAGGATTCCGCATATGGCGAATGCTAAAGCTGCACTAATCATTGCATTTGCCAGGCCAGAGGGTGTTCAAAGGTTGCTTAAGGCTGGTCTAGATTCTGGCGTTAAGTCCTTTTTTGTGGCTATTGACGGGCCAAGATCTTCCGAACATTCTCTGCTTCAAAATCGAATAATCAACATTGTCGAAGATTTTAGAAAAGTTCCTGGTATTGAGGTAAGGGTTTGGCAAAGAAGTAAAAACCTTGGAGTAGCAGTTAGTATCTTGACGGCGATTGCTTGGTTCTTCTCTCAAGTTGATGAAGGGGTCATTTTGGAAGATGATTTAGCGCCATCCAAGGATTTCTTCACATTTTCTTTTGCCGCTTTAGAAAATTATCGAAGCAACCAGGATGTATGGTTGATTTCAGGATCTAGGATGAAAGGGGAAACTCCAGGGTCAACCATCAACGATTGGTCTAACTATCCGATGATTTGGGGGTGGGCAACCTGGTCCAATCGTTGGCTGGAGATTTACACAGCACTTCTAGAGCGGAACCGACCTTCAATTCTCAGATTTTTTAGTAAAAGGTCAAACTATTGGTACATAGGATCAGAGCGAGCAAAGATGGGGCAAATAGATACATGGGACTTACCGTTTGTTAATGCTCAACTACGGTCGAAGAGGTTTTCCGTAATTCCTCCTGTGAATCTAGTGACCAATCTTGGATTTGATGAACATGCTGCCCACACGACAGGTAAGTCTTACCCGCTTAATCACCCCACCGCACCGTTGCCAGTTAATTGGACGTTTAGTTCATGCCCTGACAGCTTAAACGCGGATGTTTACGATGAATTTCTGGATCGAGAGTTGTACAAGATGCACTGGTTTCATAGATTTCTAAGAATTTATGGGCCGTTTTTTACCACTTTCCGTATGAAAAAACGTACTACCAAAGCTAGTCTGCCAATGAGATTAGCTAAAGTAAAAATCCCAAATTTATGCGACTAAAGCCCCATTAATGAAGCTTGATATGCAAATTCAGGAATCTGTGACTTGACCTGATCAAAACTACCAACTGCTACTATCTTTCCATTTTCCAAGTAAGCAAGTCTGTCTGCCTTCAAAACTGTCGCTAATCGGTGTGCGATGAGAACCGTGGTGATGGATCCCCTTAATCCAACTATCGCATCAGAGACTCCTAACTCTGTCTTCCCATCAAGCGAGCTAGTTGCCTCATCTAAGACGAGTAATTTTGGATTTGTGTAAAGTGCTCTTGCAATACCAAGGCGCTGAAGCTGCCCACCGCTCATCTGAAGTGCGGATTCTCCGACTTGAGTATTAACGCCCATTGGTAGAGAAGAGATGTATTCTCCTAACTGCGCTATTTCTATACATTCAGTCACTCTTTCAAGATCTATTTCCTCGCGTGAATAACCAAGAGCGATATTTTCGGCTACGCTTCCACTCACCAAAGACACATCTTGAGGCACATAAGAAATAGCGCCTGGCCAAGCTTTTACAGCCAATTGCGGACTTTGTTCGCTAATGGTTATCTCCCCCGAAGTTGGCGAGTGTAGTCCTAGCAAAATATCCACGAGGGTACTTTTTCCCGCTCCTGAGGGACCAACGATTGCGAGCATCTCACCCTCGCGAATATCTAGGTTCACGCCATCTAGGACTTTCGGACCACCGGCTTCATATTCAAAACTTAGATTGCTAATAGTCGCTATTCCTCGAAATTTAACCCCAAATCGCGCCTTCTCAATATCTAGGTCATCGATCCTCCCGGTTTCTGATTGAAGCTGTTTCATTAATGAAATCGTTCTGCTTGCAGCTCCATAACTTCCCTTGATCGCAATAGCACCACTTTGAACTCGGAGAATTGCGGGTGCTATCCGGCTGCCCGCCGCCAAGAAAACTGAAAGTATAGAGATGGCTTGAGTAGCATCTGCAAACATGAATTGAAAAGCACAAATAACGATGCCGCCAACCACCATTGTAATTTCAATTAAATACTTTCCTAAATTTGGGATAAATGACAGCTCAGCTGAATTCCAGGCAATTTTTTTTCTGGAATCATTTATCAAATAGCTATAATGGTCTCTACGATCACGAATGTAGAGTTCTTTGTAATTCGTGATTGCATCAGAAATCTTCTCGAAGCTCAAAATTGCAAGTTCGGCATTCGCATTTCCTAATTGATTGACTTTTTTATTAACTGAAAAATACATTAGGAAACCAACAGCACCGAAAGTTAAGAATGTTGCGATAGCTATGAATGGGTTCACAAGAAACAAACCAACTGAAAGAATCAGAAGCAGAAATAAGTCCGAAGTTACGCCAACGACTGTGCCAATGATATTCAGCATCATCATGTTCACGCCTTCAGTGACAGCAAAAATAGTTTCCTGTTTACTTCTCATTTGAATCGTCTTCAATGGGGATCTGAGTAGAGAAGACACAAGCTGATTCGAGGTAAATGCAGCCCTTCTTGCTAAGAAGTGAAGGATTCTCTTACTGAAGAACATTGAGATCAGTGTTCTAGAGACTAGTACAGTTGCTGCCCCAATGCCCAAAATTGCGACTTGGCTTTGAAAGGTAACATTTCCTAAACCAAGAAAGTCCAACACAGAGGTAATCCTTGTTCCAGGACCTTTTGATTGAATTCCATTTACGGCTAGAGACCCGATGACTCCAATTAAAGCCACACCCAACAGATCTAAGAAACCCAAACCAATTTGTATTCCTGAAACTGCTGCTACACGACGTCGCTCACGCTTGTTAAGCGTCCTGAAGGACGCATAGATGGTTTCCTTGATGTTCACTGAAGGATTCTTGCCTCTCTGTTAGGGGAACTTTACCCCTTCAACGTTTGACCGGTAGCCATTGTGGAGGGCAAAGGTGCGATGGTTCGGGCATGCCCGCAAACCATGGTGCTGGATAAACAACAAATGGATCATTGGAATACGATAGAAAAGCGCCCCACCAACTAAAAGTTGAGTTAGCCAAGACGTAACCAGCACCTAATCGCATTACTTCCAGCGATTCAACTGTGCCCGAAATATCTTCCGAAACATTATCGGTTATCTCGTGGAACTTGGGCGGAATAAAACTCATAGCCTCGAAGGGCTCGTCCGAAAAGAGCCAGATTCTTTTATACCGACTAGTTTCAAATTGAAGCTTGATAGCCTCAAAGTAGTATTCTCGACTAGGAATTCCAAATTTTGGTTCATTTCTATAATCCGTTAGCCGTATATGAACAATTAATGGTTTATCCGTTTGAGCTCTCTCCATATAGTATTTGAACTTCTCAACAGGTTTTATAGGTGCTAGTTCGCGGACTGTAGCTTTTTCAGTATCTGCAAAAAGATACGACTGGAAGTACCCGACATATGTTGTGTACTTTTTTTTCTCATTAATATTTGAGAATCCGTTGTCATCAGCGAAGTATAAAACACATTTCTGACGGAAATACAAACTACAAAGTAAATTTGTTACAAGATGAAAAGAAATTCCTATAAAGCTTCTCGAAAAACCGTCTCTTTCAATATTGAGTCGAATTCCTAGACCAATTATCTTCCTAAGAATGCTCGGATATCTTGTAAATTCTGCGACTTGCACCATTTCGTTCAATTGGTAAGAGCTTAAGTCTGTCATTCCTTCAGCATTAATTCTAATTGCGGCGAAATTAGGATCCAGATTGATAGTAACATTATTCTTTATGGCGTAAGAAAGTGCGAATGAATACTGAAACAATTGATTTCCCAGTCCACCCATAATAATTACTCTTTTTTTAGTTTCTCTCATACCTTTATCTCCACGTGAATTCTGAGAGCTTCAGTAATATGACCGAGAAAACGACGTTAGGACCCTTAATCATTAATTTCAAAATTCGTAGGAATAGAGAAAGCTTCATTGCAGGGTTTTCGGTTTGATTCTTGAACATTGTTAGCGTCTGCCTAATTACCATTGTTGATACCAAAACCTTGTCTTTTGATAAAACATTTCTTTCAGAAACAATAATGTCATTTGCAACTCTTAGTTCTTTGACTTTCTCCATGCTTTTGGTCAGCTGATTTGGAATACCGATACGGTATTGATACACGATGACATTACTCACATGAATTGTAGGTTCCCCGCGTATTACTCGTGAGATAAAGACCTGGTCCTCGCCCATGCTTAAGTCGGGAAACCTGACTTGTTGTAAGAGAACGCGCGAGAAAGCCATGCGCCATATCCCGGGGTTAAGCCCAACCTGAGTTTCCCAATATGACGGTGAAGGCTTTTGAATACTGATGTGCCTGCGATCAATTTGTTCTGTGGCAAAGCTGCCGATGGCCATGTCCGAACCGTTGTGTATTGCCTCATTAATCAACTTCAGACAATTCTCTGCATTCGGCAAATCATCACAATCCCAAAAGACAACCCATTCAGCTATCGACACCTCAAGGCCAGCGTTCCTTGCTCCACCTGGATTCCCACATGTGACTTCCAGAACGCTTCCGTTTACGCCCGAATGCAATAACAATGATCGAGCCTCCCGTGCGACCTCAGGAGAGTGACAGTCTAGGACTAGAATTATTTCAAACGCTTGGTCACTGATTTGATCCAAAATCAGTTGGATATTTTCTTTATGTCTTTGAAAATCAGCAATGGGGATCACGGCAGATACTCGGGTATTCCTCTTCAACCCTGCCATTTAGTTATGTATCCGATTAATTCATCTTGCGGCTCTGTGTTAGCCGGACACGAAAATCTGCAATCGTTGCTGTTAGACCCTCTTCAAGGTCAACCACTGGTTTCCAATTCAACACGTCAATCGCCTTCTCAATATCTGGTTTACGTTGTTTTGGATCATCCGAAGGTAGAGGCTCTCCAACTATTTTTGATTTTGAATCTGTCAACTTGATAATCATCTCGGCTAATTGCCTAATCGTCATCTCATTAGGATTACCTAGATTGATAGGTCCTGTGATGAAGGATTCAGAATTGATCATACGAAGTAATCCATCAACTAGATCGGACACATAGCAGAATGATCGCGTTTGTGAGCCATCCCCATAGATTGTGATGTCATTATTCGTGAGAGCCTGAAGAATAAAATTACTCACTACGCGGCCATCATCAAATTGCATACTCGGCCCATAAGTATTGAATATCCTGACAACCTTTACCGGAACTCCGTATTGGCGGTTGTAATCGAAACATAGAGTTTCTGCAACTCGCTTGCCTTCGTCATAGCAAGCTCTAATTCCAATTGGGTTTACATTCCCCCAATACTCTTCATTTTGAGGCGAAATGGTCGGATCTCCATAAACCTCACTGGTCGAAGCTTGCAAAATTGGGACATTCAGACGCTTTGCAAGCCCTAACATATTTGTTGTTCCAATTACACTCGTCTTTGTTGTTTGTACAGGGTGTTTCTGATAATGAACTGGTGATGCAGGGCATGCTAAATTCATAATGGCATCGATTTCTGCATAAAATGGCTGTGTGATGTCGTGCCGCACGATTTCGAATCTAGGATTATTCAATAAATCTGAGATATTCGACCTCGAACCAGTATAAAAATTATCAAGAACTAATACTTCATGTCCTTCAGAGATTAGTTTTCTGGATAGGTGTGATCCAACAAATCCGGCACCACCGGTGACAAGAATACGCATGCTAACCTCAATCCTTTAACTCCTACCGAACCTGGCTCAGTGTAACTCAAATCGACGAGCTTTTACTTATACCTTGTTCTTCTAACACGTTTCTTCACTCTTTGCAGTAATGGGAGCCAAAGTAAATATCTAAGCAAAGTTCCTTTTCTCAAATTATGCCAGAGTAGGGAGAGTAAGATTTGGATAGAGAAATTACTTTTGATTCTCTCTTTTCTCGAGAGCTTAACATCTTCTGCAATTTTAACCAGATTACGTTTTTCAAAATACGAAATGTTCTTGGAGTGTATGTGTAAGCTGTATATCGGAATCTCCATTAAGCCATCACGGTAGGTGAGATGGCCTCTTTCTGATACTGAGTAACGAACTAATCCTGGATCAAGAAATAATCTCATCTTTCTCAGTTCCCCAGAATCAAACTTCCTTGTAATTCCAAAGTGATTTCTTGGTTCAGATCCAGTCAACCAAATGCCGATCGACCCAGGATCAAAAATACCCCCAAACTTGTCAAACCCTGAATGCAGATTAAACGGGAGCTCTATCGCCCGATCTCTATTGAGAATTTCACTCTCCATGGAATTGGCCGTGGGTAAATTCATTATCTCTAATGGAAATTGACTTGAAATTCTCTTCAAAATCGCCATGTCATCAATAACTGAAACCTCTTGGAGTATGCGAGTCATTTGGGATTGGAGCCATCTACTAGTTGCACTAGTAGGAAAAAATATCAAAGACGCCACATCTCGAGTTGCATCAACTTGTGACCAGGCAAGTTTATCCAACTTTACAATTTCGCTAAATGGAAAATTAGGAAGAATTAAAACATCAGACTCAATGTGCAAGACTGATTCATTACCCAGTTCCTGATGATATTGAGTTAGCGCAAAAAGTCGCTCGAGCGAATACTGCCAAAATCCATCTCGAAACTTGAAGTCAAGATTTAGTCTGCGCAGTAACTTCGATATCTGCAATTCTGGCGAATATACGTAATTCCGCAATCGGTTGCTTTTTATGGGCAGCTGGGTGAGCTTTTGTGTTGTGATTATGTCAATCGAAAACTGATCCTGGGTGGAGAGCAGATACTGAATATTCGCCCAGAAATAATCGGGAATAGCATCACCCAAATAGACGGTCGCGATTCTCAATGTTGGAGCTCAAATTCCGCATTGGAAACCGTCGAAGGGTTCAATAGTAATTTAGATGTAAGTTCCACATCGCCTGGCCTCCAGGGCACTGGAAAAATAATAGTTTCAGGCTCTTTCTTGGACTTGTACCAGCCGGCCCACCAAGACAAACTAGAATTTGCCATTATTAACTTTCTGCCATTTGCGAGAGTTGCAAAGGTCTCGAGCGGGGTTGATTCATTCGCCGATAAAATTGTGCAGTTAGAAAAGGTGTTTTTCAAGAAATCGACATCCGTCTCGTCAGTACAGATTAAGATTCGTTCCCCTTTTTCGATTTTTTTGAGGTAGTATCGAATAGAAAGGACTCCCCATAGGCTGCTTATATCTTTCGTGTCCCCTCGACGAATATGCAAAACTTGATCATATGTTCTAACATTAAAATTATTGATTTTCAACAAAGTTTTTTCAATCTCTTTGAGAAGTGTTATCTGATTTGCTTCAATAATTTCTATATTCTGAAAAAATCCTCTCAGAATTCTTGGCGGTTTTTGAGTAAAAATCGAATTCTCATATAGAGAAGTGCAAGTGTAAATCCTGAGAAGTTTTTCAAGGATTGCTCCGAAAGTTGGCGACACTGCCTTTATCTTATCTACCGTTCTTAGAATTAGACCCAGACTTGTTGATTCAACTAGAGTTATTCGATGGTCGCACTGAGAGAGGAAGGGGCCAATTTCTGGTTTTCTATCCACTCTTTCGAGCTTGTCCCTTACGTGTACGATTTCGACATTTATCGAATATTTATGTTCGATCTCATGGGCCATTGCTAAGATAAATAGTTGATTGCCCAGCCCACCTTGCAATTGGATGCGCACTTTAGGCATTTTCTTTTACTCCAAACACGCCGACACAATAATTGTGGGAGCGATAACCCATCATAGTGCGACAATTTACTCCACTTATCCATTTTCAATGTTTAGTTGGGGTCGTACTTGAAAAAAAGCACGTGGATTGCCGTTACGGCAGGAGTTGGATCATCTGAATTTGAAGAAGCCGCCTTCCGTGTTAAGAAGGACCTTGAAAAGAGTGGCGTTGTCGATAAAGTTATCGCAGTTACCACAATAGACTTGCCTGGAGTTTGTCCTAAGACTTCTGCGCTGTACCGTGAATTAATGAATCCAGAAACCCGTGGATATGGATTTTTTTGTTGGAAGGCAGAAATAGTTAATGCAGCATTGAGTGGTTATTGGGGAAATTTTGATGGCGTTATTTGGATCGATGCTGGTTGCGAGGTAACAATAAACGCGTTTTCAATTCAGAAATTCCGCCATTTTGAAAATCATGCACAGATCTACGGAGTATCTTGCTTCACACTAGACACTCTTGAAATTGAGTACTCAAAAAGAGATCTCTTTGAGTACTTTACCGAAATAGATCCTAAATTAGCGGGTGAGCAAATTCAAGCGACTTGGTTTTTTCTCCACGGTGAGACCGGGAGAAAAATATCAATCGAGTGGCTAGAAGCAGTCTTAGCTGGCACTAATTTATTGGATCTATCTCCCTCAAAATTGCCAGAATTTGATGAGTTCATCGAAAACCGCTACGACCAATCTACATTGTCGCTAGTTTGTAAGAGAAATTCTGTAAAACCCATGTCATATATTCCGACTTCTGGTTACGGATCATTTCTATCGAGTGTGAACGGATTTTTTCACCCAATCTGGACGAGTCGAAATAGAAAAGGCTCAAGTGTGAAATGTAAATTACATGAATTAGTCGAGGTGTCTGCAGCGGATCAAACACGGTGTAAAGGTTTCCTAAGAAGTTAATGTCGAAATTAGTTATCGGAGGGGTTTCACTCTCTCACTTACGGGACCGCGACATACAGGCTTTGTTTGCGTCCGCCGAAGCTTTGGGTGTTCATGAAATAGACACTGCACCGGCATACGGACTCTCTGAAGAGAAAATAGGGAAGAATCTCAAAAACTTTGAGATAAAGGTGAATTCAAAAATATTTAGTCCCGACGTTGATTCAATTTCAAGGCGCGAAGTTCGACGAAGTGTTGATAATTCTTTAAGTTTACTGAGGCTAGAATCTCTGCATACACTCTTTTTACACTCAATTCGAGAGCCTTTATACCGCGCTGAGATACACGAAGAACTATTGAAATTAAAGTCTGAAGGCAAGATTGTAAACCTTGGATATTCTGGAGATGGGTATGACTTAAGAACTTTAACCTCATCGTATAAGTTCGATGCTTTTCAGGCGACGCTGAATGTTGTCGATCTTGGAAATCTTCAGTTTATTAGATCCAATGAGTCTATGCAGTCATATATAAAGCGTCCACTTTGTAATCAAGTTTTTAAAATTAAGCCCAAGTTGGAAGCTGTTGATTTTTTCTATAGATTGAAGAGGTCTGAATCAAGAGATCCACAATCATACCTTGCGCGCTACAAGGCATTATTCGGAAATAGGTTGTTCGCTCGAGGGGGTGTCGACAAAGTTTTCGGATTTATTATGTCTCTCCATTTAAATTCTAAAATTATTGTCGGCGTATCAAGTGTTGACCACTTAGCTTATCTTGCCAATCTGACTTCAGAATTCCCGACTTGGAGCGAGCTAGAGATCGCTGAACATACAGATAATTGGACAAGAATGGCAAACGAGGAAACTTGGAAGACTTTGACCTAGTAATTACAAAGTTATCGACTTAGCTTGATCTAGGATTAGCACATGCGACCTAAAGAATCCTTCATAATTATATCTGGGGCGCAACTTGGGAATCGAACAATCCTATTTAATGGCATCACGTGCGCCCAAAAAATTCGACTTTCATCGAGAAGGCTAATTTTGGGTATCTTCATCCGAAATCTGAAACTAGAGTACTTCGCCCTGAATCCCAACATTTTTGTAATAGTAAAAATTCTAGTTGAAAAGATTATTTCTCTATCTAAACAAATTGGAGTTATTAAAACAATCGGCCATTTTTTTGCCTATAAAGCCTACTTTGAATCCTTATCTGAAGTTAATTCAAGCGGCTTAAGTATTCAGATGTTAGATGATGAACGCCCAATGTGGGTATCCCGAGTTGCTGCTTTGAAGGGTGTTGCTCCATATTCATTGAGTCACTCACAAGAGTATGACTTCGCCCGTTTTCAAACTAAATTCTCTGGTTTTATTTGGGATATACATGTTCAAAAAGATAAGAGCTCACCAAGAACTTCTCTCCCAGAAAGTCCGCGTAGAGGGTCAGAGGTTGAGTTGTGCCACCTGGATCCAGATAGCAAGTTGTCGTTTAACGCTTTGCAGGACGCTTCAATATTTCATGGGAGAACTGTAATCTGTGATGGTTTTGTCATTCCAACCGACTTGTATAACTTTACCGACGGTTCGTGGCCAAGCGATTTTGTGTTTAAGAGAAATGATAAATATTTTCTTTTTGGGACAGAACTTGATCCTGTATTTTTCGCTGACAAATCAGTTTTCTTCGGAACTTCAACAAGTTGGTTCCATTTCCTAATTGAGGTCTTCCCAAGATATCTAAAGTATGATCGAAATGAATTGCGAAATAGAACTCCTGTTTTAGAGCAAGGAATTCCCCCGCAAATCGTAGAGGTGCTTCAGCTGGTGACCAATCATCAGCCGATTATCTTGAATTCTTTTCAAAAGGCTGTTTTTCAGGATCTTATTGTTTGCACCGAGGCAAGGTACCCGCTGGGTTTAGATTTATTTCGACGATCTGATGATATTCAGCTGGTTCGATCCTTCTTTAGCTCTTTATTTGCCCTTGCGAATGTTCAAAAGAGTGAGTTAGTTTTTATTACGCGTAATCGAGATCTATTCCGAAGATCAGATATTGTTCATTCTTTAGCAGAATCCTGTTCGGGACTTGGATTTGTGGTTATTGATTCAGGCCAGTTGTCAATGAGAAAGCAAATTGAATTGTTTTCTTCAGCGAGGTTGATTGTGGCTGAGACTGGATCTTCCCTCACAAATTTGGTCTTCTGCCATCCAGGGACAACAGTTATTGAAATCAATCTCCATGGTTTCATGAAAGATTTTTTCAAAGACTTTTGTAACGTCCTAGATTTGCAACATTTTGAGGTAAATGAGATTTTTTCCTCCGAATTAGGGTTTTCTCTCAATATCGGTGGTGAAGATATTGAATTCACCACATTCTTGGATTCGGTTTGGAAGGACTCTAATTGCAGTACCTGATAATAAATGGAATATTTTAATTTTTTAAGGCAGAATGTGCATGTGTCCCTCGCAGAATCAATCCATGAATTTATTCGTAAATTGCCCTCGACGGGAGTAAATCTCTTCCCGTATTTAGCGAATTTGAGTAAAGAATTCGATCCGAGTAAAGATACTGTCTATTATTCTGGCCCATACTGGACGTCAGAGGAGGTTGAGGTTGCAATCGAAAGCCTCTTGATAGGTAAATGGCTCAGTTCTGGTGAGAAGGTGAATCAATTTGAAAGAGCCTTTTCAAAGCGTTTTCATTCTTCGCACTCGGTAATGGTCAATTCTGGGAGTTCAGCTAATCTGGTAATGATCGCCGCCTTGAAAGATTACTTCGATTGGGTTGATGGCGATGAAGTCGTTGTATCCGTTGTAGGTTTCCCAACGACAGCAAATTCGATTTTGCAGAATGGCTTGGTTCCCAGATTTGTTGACATTGCTTGGGAAGATTTGAATTGGGATTTGCAGGAGGTTCGTAATTCAATCAACAAAAAAACTAAAGCTTTGTTTTTTTCACCAGTATTAGGTAACCCAGGTAAATTTAATGAAGTCTTGGAACTTGTTGAAGAGTATGGTTTAAAATTGATTTTAGACAACTGCGATTCCCTGGGAACGAAGTGGGATGATAAATACTTGAATGAGTTTGCAGTAGCTTCGTCATGTTCCTTCTATCCAGCACATCACATAACAACAATGGAAGGCGGAATGGTCTCTAGTAATGTTGAAGAGATTGTGACGTTGGCACGAAGTTATGCTTGGTGGGGGCGAGGTTGTTATTGTGTTGGTAGACAAAATTTATTACCTAATGGTACGTGCGGGAAACGTTTTGATACTTGGATCCCCGGTTGTTCGACAGTCGTTGATCATAAGTATGTTTTTGACAAAATAGGTTACAACCTAAAGCCACTGGATCTACAAGGAGCAATAGGTTTAGTTCAATTGAAGAAATTTGAGGAGATCCACTCGCTTCGTCGGAAAAACAAGAATTTGATGGATTCTTTTTTTGAGCTAGTTCCTGGATGTAATTTGGTTTCCGAAAATTCCCGCTCGGAGATCTCATGGTTTGGGTCTCCAATTATTTGTGATTCTTCTGATTTAAAGAAAAGACTTGTTGCCCATCTCGAGTCAAACAGAATTCAGACTAGAAATTACTTTGCGGGTAATCTTCTGATGCAGCCTGGTTACTCGCACTTGGGTGACGGAAGTAAGTACCCGAACGCCATGGGTGTCCTCGAGCGGGTGTTTTTTGTCGGTGTTTCGCCGACAATTAACGGTTCTATGTTGAGAAGAACTCAGCAAGTTGTCTCTGATTTTTTACAGTGATTATTGATTTATGCCTAGTTAATAATCGAAATGTATCTACCCAGAGGAATCAAGCTGGATGAATCAAAACTTTAAAATTCAACCACGAATTCAAAATAACCAGCCAAAACTAGGAATGCGAATCGGTATTTATTGGGTACTGCATCCAGATTTGTTCTTTTCACAGATCCAT